>PPYF01424560.1_pt1 | contig 123537 bp, 75 predicted proteins | sample 1559871 | NCBI WGS metagenome assembly PPYF01 (sample SAMN08240021, study PRJNA423297) | Human gut metagenome, whole genome shotgun sequencing project.
AAAGCAAGTATCCTGAGAAACATGATTGACTAGGGTAAAGTAATCAAGGATTCCTGAAGGCAAGAACAAGCTTAAAGAAGCAACAGGATCAATCGTTTGGGAAGAGGATGTTTTCATGATGCAAAAATAAGAATTTTAACGCAATCCCCCAAGTTTTCAGACTGAGCCGCAATCCCCCAAGTTTTCAGACTGAGCCGGTATGACCAACGAGTTACGAGGAGTAGAAAAGAAAAGCGGAGAGAGTATTTCTACTTTCTCCGCTTCAGTACCCAGACCCGGGGTCGAACCGGGATGGAAGTGAATCCACTGGTGTTTGAGACCAGCGCGTCTACCGATTCCGCCATCTGGGCGCATACTTGATTTCTCAATTGCGGTGCAAAGATACGACATTATTTTGATTCCACAATAGTTTGGCAAAAAAAAGGAGAAAAAAATAATAAAACATATCTTAAACACTTCTCTATTCAGAGAATAAACCGTACATTAGCAGAAACTTTAAAATAGAGTCACTATCATGACAAACCAGGATAATTATTGCGTGATTATGGGTGGCGGCATTGGAAGCCGCTTCTGGCCGTTTAGCCGCAAAACATTGCCCAAACAATTCTTAGATTTCTTCGGAACGGGCCGTTCACTTTTACAACAGACTTTCGACCGGTTCCAAAAGGTTATCCCAACAGAAAATATTTTCATCGTTACCAATGCAATGTATGCGGACTTAGTGAAGGAACAATTGCCCGAAGTGAACGAAGAACAGATTCTGCTGGAACCCGCAAGACGAAATACCGCTCCGTGTATAGCATGGGCCGCTTACCACATCCGGGCACTGAACCCGAACGCCAATATCGTAGTCGCTCCTTCAGACCATTTAATTTTAAAAGAGGATGAGTTTCTTGCCGCTATCGAAAAAGGACTTGATTTTGTTTCACGCTCGGAAAAGCTACTGACATTAGGTATTAAACCCAATCGCCCGGAAACAGGGTACGGATATATACAAATAGACGAACCCGCAGGAGGAAACTTCTATAAAGTAAAAACATTCACTGAAAAACCGGAACTGGAATTAGCTAAAGTATTTGTAGAGAGCGGAGAATTTTATTGGAATTCCGGCCTATTTATGTGGAATGTAAATACAATCATCAAAGCAAGTGAAGATTTACTGCCTGAATTAGCTTCCAAACTGGCACCGGGAAAAGATATTTATGCCACCGACAAGGAGAAAGCATTCATCGAAGAAAACTTCCCAGCATGTCCTAATGTATCCATCGACTTCGGCATTATGGAGAAAGCGGATAATGTGTATGTATCATTAGGAGATTTTGGCTGGTCCGATCTTGGAACTTGGGGATCACTTTATGATTTATCGGAAAGAGACCCGGAAGGCAATGTTACGCTGAAGTGCCATTCACTTATATATAACAGTAAAGATAATATGGTAGTACTTCCGAAAGGCAAACTGGCCGTTATCGATGGACTGGAAGGATTTCTGATAGCCGAATCGGACAACGTTCTTTTGATTTGCCGCAAAGATGAAGAACATGCCATCCGTAAATATGTAAACGACGCCCAAATGCAACTGGGCGATGATTTCATTTAATAACACGCAACCTGACGCCGGAGCCAAAACCGGATAAGACCATACAAATAGTGAACGGTGAACAAACTGCATAATTGATTGCAGAGAGTTCACCGTTCACTGTTTATAATCGAAAAACTTTGTGTGTCTTTAAATAATCATGAGTCTCTAAATAATCTCTATACCCTGCTCTTTACAAAGTTGTAGTCCCAGATCTTTCAATCTGAACTTCTGAATCTTTCCACTACCCGTCATCGGGAATTCATTCACAAAGAAAATATATTTCGGAATCTTATAACGGGATATCTTATTTCTGCAGAAATCACGTACATCGGCTTCCTGCATTTGTACTCCTTCCTGCAAAATAATAAATGCTCCGACTGCCTCACCATACTTTTTAGAAGGAATACCAGCTACTTGAACATCTTTCACTCCATCAAGCTTATAAAGAAACTCTTCTATTTCGCGCGGATAAATATTCTCGCCACCACGAATAATCATATCTTTGATACGTCCGGTAATCCGATAATTTCCATCTTCATCCTTAATACCCAAGTCGCCGGAATGCAAGAAGTTGTTTTCATCAAGCACTTCCGCCGTTGCTTCCGGATTCTTATAATATCCTTTCATGGTATTATAACCACGGTTACACATTTCACCTTGTACCCCAACCGGACATTCTTCACCTGTTTCAGGATCAATCACTTTCACCTCCGTAAATTCGAAATCATGTCCTACCGTATTACAACGTACATCGAACGGATCATCAATACGGGTGGCCGTCATACCGGGAGCGGCTTCTGTCAATCCGTAGACACTAGTCACCTTCATATACATTTTCTCTTCTACCTGCTTCATTAGTTCGACAGGACACAGAGAACCTGCCATAATACCTGTACGAAGACAAGACATATCAAAGAGATCGAACATCGGATGATGCAACTCGGCGATAAACATAGTCGGCACACCATAAAGAGCCGTACAACGTTCTTTATGAATAGAGGCCAGCACAACCAACGGGTCGAAACGTTCTACCATCACTTGTGTACAACCATGAGTCAGACAGTTCATGGTAGCCAATACTACCCCAAAACAATGGAACAACGGAACGCAACAACAAAGTTTGTCATCTGCCGTGAACTTCATGTGTTCCCCCGTCAGAAATCCATTATTGGTGATATTATAATGTGTCAACATCACCCCTTTCGGAAAACCGGTAGTGCCCGACGTATATTGCATATTTACTACATCGTGACAATCCACTTTGCTTTTTAGTTCGTTCAAACGGTCATCTTCCACATTATCTCCCAACAGCAGGATCTCCGCTGTATTATACATACCACGATGTTTTTCCTGACCTACATATACTACATTTCGCATATATGGAAAGCGTTCGCTCTTTAAATGTCCACGCTCACAAGTCTTCAATTCAGGAAGCATCGTGTATGTCATCTGCACAAAATCACTATCCTTCTCACCATTCACAATACAAAGCGTATGCATATCCGAGTTCTGGCAAAGATACTCCAATTCCGATTGCTTGTAGTTCGTATTCACTGTAACATATACCGCACCAATCTTCGCGCAGGCATATAGCAATGTCAACCAATCGGGAACATTAGCCGCCCAGATACCCACATGAGTACCACGTTCCACACCAATGGCAATAAGCCCTTTTGCCATATCATCCACACGACGGTTCAACTGACTCCAGGTAAAACGGAGATTTCGGTCGGAATATACGATATATTCCTTATCGGGAGTCTCTTCAGCCCAGTGTTCCAGCCACTGCCCCAAAGTACGATCAAATAATTGCATGTAATTATACTTAAGTCTTGGTTCCTACTATTTCATTAAATCGGTGTGTAAACTACTGCCAGGATTTTTGCAGCCTGTCCCTCATAAGCATGTACATGATGAGGAACAATGGAATCATAATAAATACTATCACCCTCTTCCAGCAGATAAGTGTTCTTGCCATAGCTGATTTCCATGATACCTTCCATAACCATGATAAACTCTTCTCCTTCATGAGAAGAAAGCACGAAGTCAGTATCTTCCGTCGGCATCACATCGATAATAAACGGTTCCATGTGACGGTCCGCCTTTGACTTGGACAACGAGTGATATTCCATGTGTTTGCGAGAGTGAATCGCATTATTGGAAAAACTGATCGCATCCTTGGCTTCTTTCTTACGGCATACGACCGGTCCGACTTCATCCTGATCATCAAGGAAAGTACCCAGACGTACTCCCAACACACGCGCAATCTTAATCAGCGGTGCGAGAGAAGGTATATCAATGTTATTCTCAATACGTTCAATCTGTTCGATAGCCAAACCTGAACGTTGCGCCAACTCTTCTATGCTTATTGATTTATCTTCGCGGAGGGCTTTAATTTTTTCGCCAACAATCTTACTTGTATCCATTTTGAAAGCATTTTAGTTATCAAAGGTGATAAATTATAATAATTAAGCTGCAAAAATAGCAAAATCTTTAGATGAATACAATTATAACCGAAGAAAATACGATTGTCAGGAAGAAAAAGAAGAAACTAAAAAAAGCCGCTCCTCTATCATGAGGAACGGCTTTAAATCTTTTCGCGACAAGTAGATTACTTACGCAAACCGAGCTCTTTAACAATAGCACGATATCTTTCGATATCTCTTGCTTTCAGGTAGTCGAGTAAGCGACGACGCTTACCTACCAACATTGTTAACGCTCTTTCAGTACTATAATCTTTTCTGTTGAGCTTCATGTGCTCAGTCAGGTGAGAAATACGGTAGGAAAACAATGCCACTTGGGCCTCAGCTGAGCCGGTGTCAGTGTTAGACTTTCCGTACTTTCCGAAGATTTCTTGCTTTTTAGCAGCGTCTAAATACATAATTCTTAGAATTTTAATTGATAAATTATTCTTTTGAGCGTGCAAAGATAGGCATTATCTTTATATCACACAACGATTTACAAGAAAAAATTGCTATCATTGCATATATTTCTAATCCTATTTTCGTACCTTTGCAGCCAAATAATAGGTATTATATGCAAAATATTCGAAACATTGCAATCATTGCCCATGTTGACCATGGGAAAACAACGCTGGTTGACAAGATGCTATTGGCCGGAAATTTATTCCGCAGCAACCAAAATAGTGGTGAACTTATCCTGGATAACAACGATTTGGAACGTGAACGTGGTATAACGATTCTCTCCAAAAACGTATCCATCAATTACAACGGTACAAAAATTAATATTATTGATACTCCGGGACACAGCGACTTCGGTGGTGAGGTAGAACGTGTATTGAATATGGCCGACGGTTGTATTCTGTTGGTAGACGCCTTCGAAGGTCCGATGCCCCAGACTCGGTTCGTACTGCAAAAAGCGCTGGAAATCGGTTTGAAACCTATCGTGGTAGTTAATAAGGTAGATAAGCCTAACTGCCGTCCGGAAGAAGTTTACGAAATGGTTTTCGATTTGATGTTCAGCCTGAACGCAACGGAAGACCAACTGGACTTCCCAGTAATCTACGGTTCCGCCAAAAACAACTGGATGAGCACCGACTGGAAGCAACAGACTGACAGTATTACTCCGCTACTGGATTGTATCATCGAAAATATTCCGGCACCTAAACAACTGGAGGGTACGCCCCAGATGTTGATTACTTCTCTGGATTATTCTTCTTATACCGGTCGTATCGCCGTAGGTCGCGTACATCGCGGTACATTAAAAGAAGGTATGAATATAACGCTTGCGAAACGCAACGGCGATATGTTCAAGAGCAAAATCAAAGAACTCCATGTTTTCGAAGGTTTAGGCCGCGTGAAAACAAACGAAGTTTCTTCCGGTGACATCTGCGCACTGGTAGGTATCGACGGATTCGAGATTGGAGATACAGTTTGTGATTTCGAAAATCCGGAAGCATTGCCGCCAATCGCTATTGATGAGCCGACCATGAGTATGTTGTTTGCGATCAACGATTCTCCTTTCTTCGGCAAGGATGGTAAGTTTGTGACTTCACGCCACATCCATGACCGCCTGATGAAAGAACTCGATAAGAACCTGGCTCTCCGTGTAAGGAAGAGTGAAGAAGACGGTAAATGGATTGTTTCCGGCCGTGGTGTACTCCACCTTTCTGTATTGATCGAAACGATGCGTCGTGAGGGATACGAATTACAGGTAGGTCAGCCGCAGGTTATCTTCAAAGAAATCGACGGTGTGAAATGCGAACCGATTGAAGAGTTGACCATCAACGTACCGGAAGAATATTCCAGCAAGATTATTGATATGGTTACCCGCCGTAAAGGTGAAATGGTAAAGATGGAAAATACAGGCGAACGCATCAATCTTGAATTCAATATGCCTTCACGCGGTATCATCGGTTTGCGTACCAATGTACTGACGGCTTCTGCCGGTGAAGCCATTATGGCACACCGTTTCAAAGAATATCAACCGCACAAAGGAGAAATCGAACGTCGTACGAACGGTTCTATGATTGCTATGGAAAGTGGAACTGCTTTCGCTTATGCCATCGACAAATTGCAGGATCGCGGTAAGTTCTTTATCTTCCCGCAGGATGATGTTTATGCAGGACAAGTAGTAGGTGAGCATTCTCACGACAACGACCTGGTTATCAATGTTACCAAATCGAAGAAGTTGACGAATATGCGTGCTTCCGGTTCGGATGATAAAGTACGTCTGATTCCACCTATCCAGTTCTCACTTGAAGAAGCACTGGAATATATTAAGGAAGACGAATATGTAGAAGTTACTCCTAAAGCAATGCGTATGCGTAAAGTGATTTTGGACGAAATCGAACGTAAACGTGCAAACAAGAGCTAACACCATACTTATATATATAAGAAACGGGAGACAGAGTTATCTGCCTCCCGTTTTTTTTAAATCAGGAAAACTGAAATCATTTCCGGTTTACAATTTCAAAAGGAACACGTAAGGATACTCCCTTTTTCATCAAATTCATCATATTAGGATAAAAACGTTTTTTAAAAGATTCCCAATCACGATGTTCCATTTGTGTCCATCCGGCTTCCGCCAATGCCATACCACGCGGATAAGTCATGTAGGTCACCCGGTTCATATCCCGTATCGCTTCTCCCCAAAGGGTTCCCATAATACCTTGAATATGTGCCTGATCCGCGGCAGATACTCCATATCCCGGATCGAATTGATAGCACTTCTCTAAAGTGGTGACAGGCATTCCCCAGTTATTAAATTCCGGAAGGTCACCTTTATACTGGGGATAATCCAGATAAGCATATTCACTCGGTGCCATAATCAACGGATTACCATATTTACGGGTAAGTTCCAGACAAGTAGGAGTCAGTCCTCCCCGCCAACTAACCAATGTTACATTCTTGGGATAAGGAAACAAATAATCATTGGCCGGCGGATAAATACGATCCAATTCACACCAAAGTATAGGAGTCTTACCATTCTCCTGAACAAACGTAAGCATACGGTCGAAGAAAGGAATCATCAACTGGGAAGCTTTCTGATATCCCAGTTCTTTCATCATCGCCTGGCAACGTTCGCATTTGGTCCAGTTCTTCTCTACTACCGCTTCGTCTCCCCCAGATGGATATAGCGGGATGGGAATAACTCCGATATTTCTTTGATAATATTCCGATAGACAGTATACACTTTCTCATTGTTGGCACACAACATCAAATCCAATGTCTTGCCTACAATCTTCGGTAGTGTATCCGTATGTGTACAACCCAGTTCAGGATAGGTGGCCAATATAGCAACAGTATGTCCGGGAATATCCAGTTCAGGTACAATCTCCACATGGCGTTTTGCGGCATATTGAATCAAGTCGGCAAGTTGCTCTTGGGTATAATAATCTTTCCCCACCAGTCCGGGATACTCTTTTATCTCTACGCGCCATCCCTGATCGTCCGTCAAATGCAGTTGCAGCGTATTGTATTTGTACCGAACCATCTGATCGATGAAAAATTTCACATCCTCAACCGGAAGAAAATTCCGGGCAGGATCAAGCATCAATGCACGATAAGAGAATCTTGGCGCATCGTCTATAATAACCGAAGATATTTTCTTCTGAGCTGTGACACACATATCACCTAAAAGAAGCTGGTCCACGGTCATCACTCCGTAATAAACAGCTGCGGCAGTCTTTCCCCGGATAACCATTCCTTTAGTATTTGTTTCAAGACGGTAATGCTCTTCTCCATCCATAGCAGGATCAATCAGTAACCGGATATCTGCACGATCCGATTTCGAAAAAGGAACTTCCACCTGCATTCTGTCATGCAGAATATCTTGCAGGCTATGCGCCGCAAATTCCAGTTCAGACTGGTTCAGGTAAATACACGTTTTCCCACTATGAACGGCAAACGGTTTTTCCTTACCAAAAAGAATCCGATTGGGCATGGGCAACAATGCGGAAGTACAGTTTTGAGCAGATAAGCATCCCGCCAATGCACACAAACAAATACAAATAAAAGTTCTCATAGCAATATAGATTTAATCAAATATTTGAATTCTCAATATAAAACGAATCCTACCACACCCGCCAGACAAATCAACAGAATAGGATGAAGATTCCATTTCCATGTAACCAAAAAGGCGGCTGCGAAAATACCGATACTTTTATAGTCTATAAAATTCTCTCTATTCATCATAAGCAATGCAGCCGAAGCAATCAGGGCGACCGACATAGGAAGCAGTCCGGACATAGCCGCTTTAATATACTTATTATCCTTACACTTCGCAAAGAAATAAGAAATGAGCAACACCAAAATAAAAGAAGGCAAACAAACAGCTACAGTAGCCAACACAGCTCCCCAAACACTTTGTGTTACCGCATAACCTACGTAAGTAGCACTATTTATACCAATCGGTCCCGGAGTCATCTGCGAAATTGCGACCACATCCGTAAACTGTTGAGGAGTCAGCCAATGATGGAGATCCACTATTTCATGTTGAATCAGGGAAAGCATCGCATATCCACCCCCAAAACCAAACATACCTATTTTAAGATACACCCAAAGTAATTGCCAATATATCATACCTGTTTATTCGCTATTTTTTCTTTCAACCATAATGTATATACCAATCCCCCTATAATTCCGGCCAACACAATATAAATAGGTGATAAGCCGAACTGCCAGATCAACACGGTGGCTATGGCAGGAGCAACCAATTGCAAATACTTCAGCTTCAAAGCTCTAACAGCAGAAATGCAAGGAAACAGAATCAATGCTACCACGGCAGGACGTATTCCATTAAAGATACGAATCATCACTTCATTATCCTGAAACTGTGCAAAAAACATGGCTATCAGCATCATGATAACGAAAGAGGGAAGAATCGTAGCCAATGCACACACCAGGCTACCACCCACCTTATACAACTTATACCCTACGAAAATGGAAATATTCACCGCAAACACACCCGGAAGCGACTGCGTCAAAGCAAACATCTCCATAAATTCTTCCTTATTCATCCATTGCTTGTTAACAATCTCCCGTTCAATCAACGGAATCATGGCATAACCGCCACCAATAGTAAACATCCCAATCTTCGCAAATGTCACGAATAATTTTAAATACTCCAGTACCATCCTTTCTTTCTAATTTTCCGATATTTTGTGTTTAATTTTTAATGAGCCCTTTGGCTGCATCATATCCAATCTGATAACTGCGTCCTTTCACAGTTTTAAAGGAGATAGTCTGATCCGCATACTTTATGACACAGTTGCCTCCTGCATTAGAGCGTACAACAGCTTCTTTCAATTGATGATTCTCCCAAATCATATCCACCTCAAAATTTCCTTTTGCACAGATACCACTGATAGAACCGTCTTTCCATGCATCCGGCAAAGCCGGTAATAATTGAATAAAGCCCATGTGACTTTGGAGCAGCATTTCGGTGATTCCCGCTGTCCCACCAAAATTTCCATCAATTTGGAAAGGCGGATGCGTATCCCACAAATTATCCATGGTTCCGTTCTTCAATAAATTGCCGAATAAAGTATAAGCATGATTACCATCCTGCAAACGCGCCCACTGATTCAACTTCCAACCCATACTCCAACCGGTAGCACCATCACCACGATGCACCAATACCACTTTAGCAGCTTTCGCCAGTTCGGGAGTAGTGACCGGAGAAACAGTATGTCCCGGATGCAGGCCGAACAAATGATTCACATGACGATGTTCATCTTTCGGATCATCAATATCCACCGACCATTCCATCAACTGACCATAACGACCTATTTGATAGGGAACGAGATTGGCAAGCACATGCTCCCATTGCTTACGTTCTTTCTTATCTACACCCAACACTTTGCTTGCTTCAATCGCATCCATCAGAATTTCACGCACTACGGCATGCACAAAAGTAGCTCCCTGATCGATAGGACCATGCTCGGGCGAAGTGGACGGAGCAGCCGTATAGGTTCCATCCGGCTTATGCCACAGGTAATCGACTGCAAAATCCGCACTACTCTTAATTAGTTCATAGCCGGTTTCTTTCAGAAATTTCAAGTCTCTTGTATAGTCGTAATACTCCCATATATGAGTAGCCAGCCAGGGACCTGCCATCGGATTGAAGTTCCACGACATATCCTGACTTTCCAACGGAGTGGTAAAGCCGAAAATATTGCCGGAGATAGATGCCGTCCATCCTCTTGCTCCGAAATAAGCTTGCGCAGTCTTCTCCCCCGGTTTCACCAGTGTACGGATAAAGTCAATCAACGGAAGCACGCACTCATTCAAGTTGGTAGAACAAGCAGGCCAATAATTCATCTGGATATTGATGTTATTATGATAATCCACACGCCACGGTCCATCGACATTATTGTGCCAAATCCCCTGCAGATTAGCAGGCATATTGCCCGGACGGGAACTGGCAATCAGAAGATAACGTCCAAATTGATAATACAACTCTTCCAGATAATAATCCGGCTGTCCTTTCCGATAATTTTTCAGACGTTGGGAAGTAGGCAGATTCACTCCTTTCACCGCTGGGTTCAGATTCAGCCGAACCCGGTTGAACAGAGTAGCATAATCATTATAATGTTGATTGAATAAAGCCGTATATCCCTGCGCCACTGCATTATTCATCCACTGCTTTGTCGTTTCTTCGGGGTTAACGCCTATATATGTTTTCGGATCTTTGAAATCCGGATCAAAGTTAATCTTATAGTCAGTGTCCGCTGTGATATAAAATACAACTTCGTCTGCATCCTTCACCGTCAACTTTCCATCTGCATTACACAGTGTTCCTCCTTTTGTTTCTGCCTGGATGCGCACAACATATTTCATTCCATTATTATCCAAAGAAGCTGTGTAAACCAGTCCTTTATTTCCATCAGAAACCATGCTGCCGGTAGACAGGGGATTAGGTGCATAACTGAAAACCAGATTTTGCTTCCCCGATTGATCCGCGCTGAAACGTACCACCATTACATTGGCAGGGTAAGAGATAAAAAAGTTGCGTTGATAAGCCACACGATCCTTTTTGAATTGTACGACTGCCATAGCCGAATCCAAAGAAAGAATGCGCTTATAATCGCTCATTCCTATCATATTCAGTCCGGTTTCTACATAAAACTCTCCCATTGTAGTAAAGCTACCAAAACGGAAAGGATTTTCTCCGTCAGCTTCATACGAAACTTCACTATTGAAGTTCTGTCGCGTCAGCATTTCAGCCTTTTTCTGATCTCCCTCTGTAAATGCTTTGCGTATTTCATCTAAAAGACGGGCCGATTGTTTATTGACATTCCAATAATAGTCCGCACCTTTCGCTGTGTTCGGACCACCGCGCCAAAGCGTTTTTTCATTGAAAGTGATACGTTCGGCTTCCACCGATCCCATAATATTTGCGCCGAGGCTACCGTTACCAATAGGCAATGACTGTGACTCCCAACTGGCATCCAGATTATGTCCGCTTCCTGCTGTTATCGGTTTATTTTCACCTTTCCACAAATCCGGTCTTCCGCCATACCAGGCAGCATATCCCTGCAAAGTATTCGGAGTATCAAACCAGATGGAAAGCCCTTGAGTATAATCTGTTTCTCCCGCATAAAGCCCGGAGGTAAGGAATAGGGAACTAATAAGAAGGAAATAAAAATTCTTCATGGTCGTCGCGTCGTTATTTAAGATTAATAACCCATTTATAGTCTGTACAAAAGTAGTCAAAATATGCTTCTATTAAAAATAAAGCAACTTCTTATATTTTCAAAAATACTCCATGTTTATACATCATTCGTAATATCAGGAATACAATCAAATAGTTGGCAAAGCTAAGCCACACTGCATAGTAGTTTCCCATATACTGTTCCAACCCATAACTGACAGAAGCAGCAATGCAACGGAAGTTTACCACTTCCCCCAGAATATAAGCTGTTATGGAGTTCATCCCATAAATTTTCAGCCAGTTCAAGCCATTGGAATGTCCTTTATAGTCAATCCAGTAGTAAAATATTCCCATCAAAAGGAAACAAAGTCCACCAGAGAACAGTGTCATACTACATGTCCATATTCTCTTAATAATAGGCATTTGCAGACTCCAAAGCAAGGAAGCACCTATCAATGCAACGCCTACCAACAATAGAACCTGTACCACTCGCTTTCTATCAGCTTTTCCCTCTTTCATGATACGCCCGGCAAAAGTACCCAGCAACACGGTCACTCCAAAAGTTAGACTGCTTAAAATCCAGGTATAGGTATAATAAGGTGAGAAATGCCAGTTCCCGTCTTCGCTCCAATATGCACCGTCGCGGAAATGCCCGAGCACCATACGGTCCACTTTCTCCGCAAAGTTCCCCTCCGGAGTAAAATCTCCCAGAAAAGTCATCGGCACCCAGTATGCCAAAAGCAACAGACAAGTGACGATGATCTGCCACTTAAAAGAGCAATGCAACAGAGTGACAGATGCAATCAGATATCCGGTCGCTATAGCCTGCAAGGTATTGGAATACAAGTAAAGCCTTTGAGGGTCAAGTCCCAACAAATTACCTTGCACAATCATACCAAAAATAAAAAGCAGAATAAAACGTTTGATGATTTTACGATAAATAGCTCCCTTGTTCGGGTCATCCTTAAACTTGGAAAAAGAAAAAGGCATCGATACCCCTGTCATAAACAAGAAGAGAGGCATGATAATATCCCAGAAACGGAAACCAACCCATACCTCATGATCAAACTGATACAAAACTGTGTTGAGCCAAGGCAGGTTAAGACAATGCGCCAGGGCAACAAATACCGGTTGAAAAAAGACTAAAAGAAAAAGGTCGAAACCACGTAAAATGTCAAGGGAAGCTAAACGCCCGGAGGGCGTGGGGGGAATAAGCTTGTTCATAAAATAGTATTAGTTAATAATTAGAAATCGCAATAAAGATACGATAAATCTAGGCTATATCAAACCCGACAGTAATTTTTTCACGACCCAATACCCGACTCTGGCCTCTGAAATCCCCATCAACAACCGATGAGGACAGACAAACGCATCATCAATAATTTCTGCTTCCATATAATAAAAGCAACAGGAAGAATCCTTTTCAAAGGCTTTCGCATATTCCAGAATATGTGTCGATATCAAAAAATGACAATGAGAGAAGCCTTTCAATAATTCATTGACGGCAACGGAGGCTTCAAACGCATCTTTAGCATTCGTCCCGCGAAACATCTCATCCAATACCACCAAACAGCGTTTTCCGGTCACGGCTTTTTGCATCACGTCTTTAATACGGAGCACTTCCGCCATAAAATGACTTCGTCCATCCCGCAAAGAATCCGGCAGATTGATAGAGGTATAAATCCCCTCGTAAAGAGGACAAATCATTGATTTCACAGGAACAGGCAAACCGCAATGTGCCAACCAGACAGCCAAGGTCAATGCCTTTAAAGTTGTTGACTTTCCCGCCATATTAGAGCCTGTAAAAATGCATATATTTCCCCGGGACATCTGCCAACTGTTTGGCTGCGCATCTTTCACAAAAGGATGAACGACTCCCTCCACCGAGAAGTCCATTGTCGGTACCATTACCGGCATACAACAGAAGTTCTTCTCTTTTGCCACCCGGTGAGCTGTACGGCAAACATCAAGTAGATATATAACAGACAGAAGTTCCTTCAAAGATAACAACCGAGTACACCGGAATAGATAATCGAATTTGTCTATGACAAAGTTAGATAGTCGTTTTTCCTCATCAGAGGTCTGCTCCAATACTTCCTCCAATTCACTTCCATGGAGAATATTATCAATCATAGCAGCAGATTCTTTCATGAGTTGTGGGGCGTCCTGTGGTAGTTCTGTCGCCCATTCCTTCAGACAATGCAAGAGATGAACCACTAATTTCACCCCTCTGCAGATCACATAACGGGTCGAATCATATCGCACCAGACGGTCGATAACAGTAGCACATGAAAGTAAAATATGAGCTTCCCGTATCTGGTCACGATAAGCCAGGTAATACTCAATAAAATCCAGCTCTTCTTCATTCAAAAGAAGTTCAGGCAAAGCATCCCAGACAATAGCCTTCTGTCTTTTACGGATTTCCCCCAAATCACTTAGCGGATACATAATCCAGTTCAACATCAGCGCTTTTCCTTCTTTTGTCTCTGTTTTGGAAAACAAAGAGAAAAGAAATTGCTCATTATTAGCAGTCTCTGTAATGCTTAGATCCGCATAGGTCTGTTTGTCAGTAGCTAGATATACCATAACCGCCTTTAAAGGTTAGTACTCCTGTTTTGGCAAATATAGGGAAAAGTTTTAAACAAACAGCATTTATTCTCATAGAAAGGCACAGGCATAAACAAAAAAGGCGGTTCGAAATCGAACCGCCTTCCATATTATATCTGATTCTCCAATTAGAGTTTCGGACCAGCAGCAACCAAAGCCTTACCAGCTTCGTTACCAGTAAATTTAGCGAAGTTCTTGATGAAACGTCCAGCCAAATCTTTTGCTTTTTCTTCCCATTGGCAAGCACATTCGTAAGTGTCGCGTGGGTCAAGGATCTTCGGATCAACACCCGGAAGTTCTGTAGGAACAACGAAGTCGAAGTAAGGCATAACCTTAGTAGGAGCTTTGTCGATAGAACCGTCAAGGATAGCGTCGATGATACCACGAGTATCTTTGATAGAGATACGTTTGCCAGAGCCGTTCCAACCTGTGTTCACCAAGTATGCTTTAGCACCAGCTTTCTTCATCTTCTTAACCAATTCTTCACCATATTTAGTTGGGTGCAATGACAAGAAAGCAGCACCGAAACAAGCAGAGAATGTCGGAGTCGGTTCAGTGATACCACGTTCTGTACCAGCCAATTTAGCTGTAAAACCAGAAAGGAAGTAGTACTGAGTTTGTTCCGGGTTCAGGATAGATACTGGAGGCAATACACCGAATGCGTCAGCTGACAAGAAGATAACTTGTTTAGCGTGAGGACCTTTAGACACCGGTTTAACGATGTTTTCGATGTGATAGATAGGATAAGAAACACGAGTGTTTTCAGTTACTGACTTGTCAGCGAAGTTGATTTCGCCTTCAGCGTTAACTGTACAGTTTTCCAACAGTGCATCGCGTTTGATAGCATTCCAGATGTCTGGTTCGCTTTCTTTATCCAAGTTGATAACTTTAGCGTAGCAACCACCTTCGAAGTTGAATACACCTTCGTCATCCCATCCGTGTTCGTCATCACCGATCAACAGACGTTTCGGGTCAGTAGACAAAGTAGTCTTACCTGTACCAGACAGACCGAAGAAGATAGCAGAGCTCTTACCTTCTTTGTCAGTGTTAGCAGAGCAGTGCATAGAAGCCATGCCGTTCAAAGGCAACAAGTAGTTCATGTAAGAGAACATACCTTTCTTCATTTCACCACCGTACCAAGTATTCAGGATAACCTGGATCTTTTCAGTCAAGTTGAATACAACTGCAGTTTCTGAGTTCAAGCCCAGTTCTTTGTAGTTTTCAACCTTAGCTTTAGAAGCGTTCATGATAACGAAATCAGGTTCACCGAAGTTAGCCAATTCTTCAGCTGTCGGACGGATGAACATGTTTGTTACGAAGTGAGCTTGCCATGCAACTTCCATGATGAAGCGCAATTTCAAGCGAGAGTTTTCGTTAGCACCACAGAAAGCATCAACAACGAACAGTCTCTTGTTAGACAATTCTTTAGTTGCCAATTCTTTAACTGCTTTCCAACATTTTGCGTCAACTGGTTTGTTGTCGTTTTTGTATTCTTCAGAAGTCCACCATACTGTATTTTCGCTGGTTTCGTCTTTTACGAAGAATTTATCTTTAGGAGAACGTCCTGTATAAACGCCAGTCATTACGTTTACAGCGCCCATGTTAGTTACCTGGCCTTTTTCGAAACCTTCCAAACCTGGTTTTGTTTCTTCAGCGAACAAAACGTCATAAGACGGATTGTGCACAATCTCGGTCACACCTGTGATACCGTACTTGCTTAAATCTAAATTTGCCATTTTCTTTTGAATTAATTAAAATTGGTATTTTGTTTTCTATCTCTTTTCACCTTAACATGGGGAGCTTTGGATACCCCCTTGTAAATCCGGCTACAAAAGTAATACTTTCTTTGGAAAGGAAGAAGGTATTAGAGAAATTTTTCCCTAATTGAAACTCTTTTATAAATTCCTAACAATATCTGCAAACTGAATATTGCAATTTGAAAGATTATCGTTTACTTTGCAAGCCAGTATGTTATCAATACTATGAAAATGAGATTAAAATTTGATTAAAATATAATATGAAAGTAATTGATTTTGGCCAAACTAATTCGATTCTAAACCAGTACATATCCGAAATTAGAAATGTAGAAGTTCAGAACGACCGCCTGCGTTTCCGCCGTAACATTGAACGGATCGGAGAAATCATGGCTTACGAAATGAGTAAAGAGTTTAAATACTCGGTAAAGAATATCCAGACACCACTGGGAATTGCTCCGGTCAGTACGCCGGACAACAATTTAGTAATCAGCACTATTCTACGTGCAGGTCTGCCTTTCCACCAAGGTTTCCTTAGTTATTTCGACGGGGCGGAAAATGCATTTGTTTCTGCTTACCGCAAATATAAAGATACGCTGAAATTCGATATACATATAGAATATATCGCATCTCCCCGTATTGATGACAAGACATTGATTATCACCGATCCTATGTTAGCAACAGGAGGCAGTATGGAACTAAGTTACCAGGCAATGCTGACGAAAGGTCATCCCGCTGAAATTCACGTTGCTTCCATTATTGCCAGCCAAAAGGCCATTGACCATATAAAGAATGTATTTCCTGAAGACAAGACAACCATTTGGTGCGCTGCCATTGATCCGGAAATCAACGAACATTCTTATATTGTTCCGGGACTGGGTGACGCAGGCGATCTTGCTTATGGTGAAAAAGAATAAATGATTCAAACCGATACACAATCTGCTGATCCAACCGGCACAGGAATAGATATAGAAATCTATGTATATCCGGTTCTCTCTCATATATAAAAACTGAAATCCTCTTTCAACCTATCACCAGCATTATCAAACCCTTTATCCATAGTGTTTTCAGAGCGGTGATAGGTTGTCAGTAACCTATCACCTCATCTATCACCTATCACCATCTAAATTAAATAAGAGTTATTGCTAAAGAGAATATCAACACGTTCTTTATAGTTTTTCCCGTATTGAAACTATTTATTTCAGGCTGTGGAACTATCAGTTTCAAGCGTTAGAAACTAAAAGTTTCAAGGCAGGAAACTAAGAGTTTCACACCGGGAAACCAACAGTTTCAAATAGGGAAACTACCAGTTTCAACGCTTGAACTACTTGTTTACCACCTCGTAACTCCTTTCCGTCCCAGGGCATAGATGATATAAGGCCGCAGGAGAAAGTAGAGTCGAGCTTTTGATAGACAAATCTCCGCACTTAGTCGATTTTATTTTTATCTGTTCCGATATCTGCTTAGCTTTGGAGTATTAAAACAAATAAAAGCATAAGAGAGATGAGAAAAAACATGAAATTGATAGGATTGGCAGTCTGCTTAACGTGCTGTGCAGGTTTTATAAATGCACAAGAAGCCAATGAGCCGCAAGAAAGGCAACAAGAAAAGCGTCTTCCGCGTGAGGTGTTGAATCCGGAAAAGGTAGCCACGCAGATGACAAACCAAATGAATAAGTTACTCCAGCTGACAGATAAACAATATAAAAAAATATACAAGCTGAACCTGGAAGAGCAGAAAGCTTTCTTCAAGGCTATGCAAAATTCGGATGACCAACGTCCGCCAATGGGAGAAGGCCCTGGAATGCGGGGAGGACGCCCACCAATGGGTGGAGGCCAACCGCCTATGATGGGAGAAGGTGGTTTTCCCGGCAGAATGGGAGGTGGACCGATGATGAACAAAGACAGCAATTCTGCCGATTCACAAAAGAAAGCTGCAGAAGCCAAAGAAAAGAAGATAAAAAAGATTCTGACAAAAGAACAGTACGAAAAGTGGCAGGCTGAACAAAATGCCGCACGGAAAAAGGCTGCTCAAAGAAGAATGCACAAAGATAATCACTCTGGCGAAAAACCGGATTTTGAACAGAAAAATCTCTAAAACATCACACTTAATATGTTTCTATGAACAGCGTTTGTTTTTCATAATTTTTTAGTGAATGCAAAGTAGCGGCTCTCTTCGTGAGGAAGAGAGCCGCCCTTATTTTATAACCTTACAATACACTATAAGGTTGATGCTGTTACATTTTTGCTTAAGGCTTCTTCGCTATCTTGCTCCGCTGCGTCCACGCAAGAAGCATAACTCCGATTAACAATAAAGCCAATGCTGCATAAGCAATACTTTCCGTGACGTGTATGCTTTGCGGATCAAACCACATCTCGATGGTATGTTCCCCTGCCGGCATATTTATCGCACGCAAGATATAGTCTGCACGGGCAATATCCACCGGCTGGCCATCGATAGTCACCTGCCATCCCGGATAATATATTTCAGAGAAAACAACAACTCCGTCTTTAGGAGTGGAAGCCTTATAAACCAAACGATTTGGCTCGTAACTGGTTAACTGGATGGTAGATAGTGAATCTTTATATCCTTCTGTCACACCTTTCAGCTGTTCTTTAAACTTCACATCCACTACGGCTGTTTCCGTTGGAAGAATATCGTTCAAAGCATCTATTTCTTCATTTGCATTATTTACATACTGCACCTTATCTACGAACCATGCATTACCGTATGCATAAGGATTCACGACAGGAACAGCCTGCCCTTGCTCTCCGGCAGGGAAAATGAAGTATTTGGTATTCAGCATATTCAGTACACGGAATTTGGAAGCATCCACACTGTCCATCTGTCCACCGACAGTAGCCACAGCCTGATAAGTTTCTTTCATTTCGGGCACGATGTGATGGTCTATCATTTCCTGATAGCGGCGAAGTTTCGCTGCATGATAGCCGCCGACACTCTTATGCCAATATGCTGTATTGTTTTCATTAAATGTATTACCGGGGAAACCGATGAAGTTCAGTACACGATAATTCGGAGTCGTATCCTGAAGAATAATCTCATCCGCCTGTGTTTTCACGAATGCTTCTGACTGCTTCGACTTCGGCACGAACTGTTCGTCATTCAAATAGCGTTTATTGACACTCCACATATCTATCAGACACAAAAGCGCAATACCCGCCAGTGTGAAAGAGGCTTTCAACTTCCGCAGTTGATACAAGAATAAGAACAGGCAACCGATCACTATAATAAAGAAGCTGCGCCATGCATCCGAAGCAATAATGGCTTCGCGCATTTCAGTCAGATTAGCCACAAACGGAGCCAAATGTTCGGCAGGAAGTGCTTGTTTCAAAGCAGTCATCTCCTGTGTCGTTATAAAGCTGGAGAAGAAAACGCCCGGTGCGACAGCTAAAATGAGTGCAACACCGGCAGTCAGTACCAACGCAGCAATCACTCCTCTGCAGTTCTTTTCCTGTTTCAGCATATCCGGTTTACTCAAAATCTCTTTCAAGGCAAAAATCGCCAACAAAGGTATTGTAAATTCAGCTATTACCAGAATAGAAGATACAGCGCGGAACTTATTATACATCGGGACATAATCGATAAAGAAGTCCGTCAGTCCCATGAAATTCTTTCCCCATGAAAGCAGAATCGAGAAGATAGTAGCTCCCAGCAGCGCCCATTTAAGAGGCCCTTTCACAATGAAGCACCCCAATACAAAGAGGAACATCACAAATGCACCCACATATACCGGACCGGCTGTCCACGGCTGCTCACCGAAATATTGAGGTAACTGTGAGTAAATACCGTTATACATTGGATTAGCCTTTGCCATAGCAGCTTCGCTCTGTGACATCGTAGATCCTGATCCTCCGCCCTTTACATTCGGAACCAGCAACGTCAACGTTTCACCGATACCATAACTCCAGTTGGTTATATAATCACGATCCAATCCGCTACTAGTCTGACTGGCAGCAGCTCCCTCCTGCTTCAATTCGCTCTTGCCGCGCATCGTCTCCTTACTATATTCATACGTATGATACAGATTGGAAATATTGATGCAGACTCCTACCACGGCAGCCAGTGCTAAAACCCCGCTAGCCTTGAAGAAATGAGGCAGTTCTTTCTTTTTATAAGCATCTTCAAAGTAAGCTCCTACAAAAAACAGGATCACAAACATGAAATAATAGCTCATCTGAATGTGATTCGACTGAATCTGAAGGGCGATGAACAGGGCCGTAATGATTCCGCCCAACAGGTATTTCTTCCGGTAAGCCAGAACGACACCTGCAATCGTAGGTGGTATATAAGCCAATGTCACAAACTTCCAGATATGCCCTGCCGGTATCAGAATGAAGAAATAGGAAGAGAATGCCCATATCACTCCGCCTAATCCTGCCAGCCAGGCCGATATTCCGAATGCCCGCAAGAGGATATAGAATCCCAGCATCATGATAAAAGTCAGCACTACATAATCCGGGAGAAAGAGGCGATAAACCCTCTCCACCCCTTTCAGAGACGTTGTCGAGTCGTAACTCGGAGACATCTGATAGGTAGGCATACCTCCAAAAATCGAATTCGTCCAGCGTGTACGTTCTCCGGTACGTTCGAGGTACTCTTTCGATTCTTGTCCTGCACCCACTCCGGCAGCCGTGTCATGCTGAAACAAGATACGACCTTCGATATCAGCCGGAAAAAAATAGGCGAAAGAAAGAATGATAAAAGCCAGAATGGCTATTAAGTCGGGAAGAAACTTCTTCATATAATTGAGAATTGAGAATTGAGAATTGAAAACTAAAAACCGAAAATAACAACCGCCGAATCATACCTTATCCCGCCAATTATTTCTCAATTTTTAATTCTCAATTCTCAATTTAATTAGTATCTATAATGATCTGCTTTATAAGGACCATCCACTGACACACCAATATAAGCGGCCTGTTCGGGAGTCAGCTTAGTCAGTTTCACACCGATCTTTTCAAGATGCAGGCGAGCCACTTCCTCGTCCAGATGCTTCGGCAAGCGATATACATTGATATCATATTTCTTGTTGAACAGTTCTATCTGAGCCAACGTCTGATTGGTAAATGAATTACTCATCACGAATGACGGGTGTCCTGTTGCACATCCCAGATTTACCAGACGACCGTCAGCCAACAAGATGATGCTATGTCCATCCGGGAAATAATAACGGTCTACCTGCGGTTTGATATTCACACATTTGATACCCGGATAATGTTTCAAAGCATCTACCTGAATTTCATTATCGAAATGGCCGATGTTGCAAACGATAGCCTGATCTTTCATCTTCGCCATGTGGTCGATACGGATAATATCGATATTACCTGTCGTTGTCACGAAAATGTTACCTTCCAGACAAGCCTCTTCCATCGTCACTACTTCGAAACCTTCCATTGCAGCCTGCAATGCACAGATCGGGTCTACTTCCGTTACGAGCACCCGCGCTCCGTAAGAACGCATGGAGTGAGAACAGCCTTTACCCACATCACCATAACCGCATACCACTACTACTTTTCCGGCAATCATCACATCTGTTGCACGCTTGATTCCGTCGGCCAACGATTCGCGGCAACCGTACAAATTATCAAACTTAGATTTCGTTACCGAATCGTTCACATTGAATGCCGGGAACAGCAATTTGCCTTCTTCCTGCATCTGATACAAACGGTGTACGCCTGTCGTTGTCTCTTCAGATACGCCACGCACTTCTTCCGCTACACGATGCCAGCGAGTACTGTCTTCTGCCAACACTTTCTTCAAGATGGCATTCAGTTCTATTTCATCCTCTGCGTGTACTTCCTTATCCAATACGGCAGCATTATTTTCTGCATCATAACCCACGTGGATCATCATTGTCGCGTCACCGCCATCATCTACAATCACATTCGGTCCCTTGCCGCCGTCAAAGCTCAATGCCTGCAACGTGCACCACCAATAATCGGCAAGAGTCTCGCCCTTCCATGCAAATACCGGTACACCGGCAGCAGCTATCGCAGCAGCAGCATGATCCTGCGTTGAATATATATTACAAGAGCACCAACGTACTTCAGCTCCTAAAGCCACTAATGTTTCAATCAGCACAGCCGTTTGAATGGTCATGTGCAACGACCCCATAATGCGGGCACCTTTTAACGGTTTGGATTCTCCATACTTTTCGCGAAGAGCCATCAGGCCGGGCATTTCTTTTTCTGCCAAATCGATTTCCTTGCGTCCGAAATCAGCAAGTGTAATATCTGCCACCTTATAGGGCAGAGTAGAGAATAATTCTGTAGACATATTGTAAATCATTTATATATAATGGATGCAAAGATAGAACATTCTGATTAGTAGGGCAAAAGCTATCCGTTTTTTTTATATTATAATAACTAGGGAGGCTGTCAGCATCTCGGAATATTGTTTTATATTTGCAACAGATAAAACAACTTCTACAACATTCTAATGAATAATAACGAATCTTCTATGAGAAATTACGAAAACAAAACAAAGGAAGATCTTTTAGAAATAATCGAACAATTAGAGGAGAAAATAGATTTTCTTTCCTCTCATTCTTCTGATTCTTCCTCTCCTTCCAAAGAACGTTTTCGTGATAAATATAGTACCCGGATACTGGATGCTCTTCCTGACATGCTCACCGTCTTCGACCATGACGCCAATATCATAGAGCTTGCTTCTTCTCCGGCAACTAATCACGTAGAAGGTATCAGCCCCAACAATATCACTACCACTAACGTAAAAGACATTCTGCCCAAAGAGGCTTATGAAAGTGTCCGCAAGAATATGGATAAGGTGATTCTCACAGGAGAAAGTTCAACAGCCAGACACGATCTTATGCTGGATGGTGTTTTACATCACTACGAAAACCGTATCTTTCCTTTGGATAAAGAGTATCTGTTGTGTATGTGCCGTGATATATCCCAACAGTGGGAGGCGGAACAGACGAATGCCCAACAACAGAAAGAACTAAAGGCCGCCAGAATCAAAGCGGAAGAGTCGGACCGGTTGAAATCTGCTTTTCTGACAAACATGAGCCATGAAATACGTACCCCGCTCAATGCCATTGTAGGATTCTCCAAACTAATCACTTATGCAACATCTGCAGAAGAGAAGAATCAATATTCGGAAATCATCGAACGAAATTCGGAAATGCTGCTGAATCTATTCAATGATATTCTGGATCTGGCATCGCTTGAAGCTGATTCTCTAAAATTCAATATCCGCCCGATCAAATTAATAGATATCTGCCTGCAGCTGGAACAACAATTCTGCCATAAGACGCAAAACGGTGTCAAACTTATTTTGGACGACGTAGATGCGGACATGTATACTTCGGGAGACTGGAATCGCATCATACAAATTATAAGTAACTTGCTTAGTAACGCTACGAAGTTTACTCCGAAAGGAGAAATTCATTTCGGATATCGGGAAAAAGAGGATTTTGTAGAGTTCTACGTTAAAGATAGCGGTATCGGCATTCCGGCAGCAAGAATTGCCACAATTTTCCGACGCTTTGGAAAGGTCGACGATTTTGTTCAGGGAACAGGATTGGGATTAACTCTTTGCAGAATGTTGGTAGAGAAGATGGGTGGACGTATCTGGTTGCGCTCCCAGGAAGGACAGGGAAGCAGATTTTATTTCACCCTGCCTTTGATTCGCCAATAAAAATCGATTAAGGATACAAATATCAGTGTTCGGGCATGACCTTACAGGACTTTTACAATTAAATATGGATATACAGAAAACGCGGCTTGTTGGTAACAAAGCCGCGTTTTCCGCATATATCTATGTTCGAAATATATTCATTTATTCCTTAGCAGCCGGAGCACTAAGCATTTCTTTATATTTCACCGGATCATTCAGAATTTTCATTGCTTCCTTCAAACCGTCATCATCCTTCAACTGCTGGATGATATTACCACGTTGGTAATAGTAACGCTTGATAATTTCAGTAGCAATCATCTTCTTTATATCAGATGAGAAATAATCCAAGTCGCGGTCAAGATCATGGTTCAACTTCTTTTCAAGTGCTTTGAACTCCTCTGAAGCATCATCCATATACCCTTCAAACTCGGCAGCTTCTTTCAACGTTTTCAGAATTTTCTCGCTTTGCTGGTCATATTTGAAGTCGGCTTTCTTCACCAACGCTTTAAAATCATTATAATCGGCATCTGTCACCTCAAACTTCTCCGGAGGAACGATGGTAGGATGTTTCAAACAATACTGTGTTGCATAATCGAAAATCAGATTATCGCGTACCAGATAGAAGAGGATATTCGGTAATTTCTCCTGTTTGATAACAATATCCGGCATTACACCACCTCCGTCGCGTACTTCACGTCCGGCAGCCGTATGGAATACCTTAGTCAAACTATCAGGAATGGTTCCTACACTTCCATCTTCATTACGATGCTTGTAATCAATAGCCTGTACACAACGTCCACTTGGAATATAATATTTAGAGGTAGTCACTTTCATCGTTCCGCCATAAGGCAAAGAGCGGGGAACCTGTACCAATCCTTTTCCGAAGGTACGGTTACCAACGATAACGGCACGGTCGAGATCCTGCAGAGAACCTGATAAAATTTCGGAAGCAGAAGCGGTTCCACTATTTACCAATACTGCAATCGGAATATCCAAATCCAACGGTTCGCGCAATGTCTTATAAGTGTTACTAGCCTGTTTGATTTTTCCTTTTGTCGTCACAATCACCTTTCCACGCGGTAAGAAATAATTCGCAATTTCTACTGCTTCATCCAGCAATCCGCCGCCATTACTACGAAGGTCTATCACCAACGAAGTAGCGCCCTGTTTCTTCAAATCCAGAAATGCTTTCTTAAACTCTTTGGAAGGGTTGCCGGAGAAAGTGCTAAGGCTGATGTAACCCACCTTATTATCCAATACGGCAGTATAAGGAATCGCCGGATTCTGAATAGACTCACGTACAATCGTGAATTCCATCGGTGTACGTCCACCTTTCTCATTCGGGCGCTCAATCTTTAGCTTAAAGCTGGTACCTGCCTGTCCGCGTAACATCTGGCTGACTTCCGCGTTATTCTTACCGGCAAGATCCTGTCCGTCAATCTCCATCAGGATATCTCCCGCTTTCAGACCGGCTTTTGCAGCAGGCGTTCCCTCGAAAGGTTCAGAAATCATCGAACGCTTTAGTTTCGTATTATAAGCAATGTAAGAACCCATTCCACCAAATGATCCTTTAATCATCTGCTCCAGTTCACTCTGATCTTCTTCCGGGAAATATTCCGTATAAGGATCCAGCGTATAAAGCATATTATCGATTCCTTCCCGAATCGTTTTATTCGGATCAATGGTATCTACATAGAACATATCCAGTTCTTTCACAATCGCATTAAATATATCCAGATTCTTTGCAATCTGGAAATTACGGTCGTCTCCACTCTTGAAACTAAAGAAAGCAACTGTGGCTATCACCGCTACTGCAACAATAGCTATCTGCCTGTTCAGCAATTTTTTCATACCTCTTTCAATCTAAATGAGTCGTAAAAGTAGCTCAATCCTTTGTTATTCCGCCAGAATCCTGTTAATATTTAACTTAATTTCATCCCAACGTTCCTGTGGTATCGTTGTTCCGATTACCTGAATAACATTTCCCGAGAGAATAGAACCTATTTTTGCACATTTATCCAACGAATATCCGCAAGTCAATCCGTATAAGAATCCGGAAGCAAAATAGTCACCGGCACCGGTAGTATCCACCACTTTTTGAACCGAAATGGCAGAAACCTTTATTTCTTCTGTCCCTTTACGGATATAAGAACCGTTTGCCCCAACTTTTACAATAGCAATACTACATTTCTTGGCAATCACTCTCAAAGCTTCCTCCGGCTCCTTGCCGGTAAAGGCTTTCGCTTCCTCTTCGTTTGCAAAGACAATGTCGACATATTTGTTGATTAGCAAGGTGAAGAATTCCAGATCATTAGCCACAATGTTATAACTAGCCATATCGAGACAAATCTGCAAACCAGCTTCTTTAGCCAGTTCAATGGCATGAAGAATCATTTCATGGTCCTGAACAAGATAGCCTTCTATAAATAGGTACGCATAACCTTTAAACATATCCAAGGTCAGTTCCTCTGCTCTCAAAGAAGCCGCTGCTCCCAGATAGGTTCCGAAAGTGCGCTCTCCATCCGGTGAAATAAAAGTGGATGCCACACCGGAAGGCAGTCGATCTGAAGTCAATAATTTGTCTTCAATCTTATTTTTCCGCAGATTTTCACGAAAAAATTCTCCATAATTATCATTTCCCACTTTTCCGATAAACCCTGTTCCGGCACCCAAACAAGCCAGTCCGAGGATGGCATTTCCTGCCGATCCGCCTGTTGCCAAGTGGGTTTTCATCTGTGAAAATTTCGTGTTAATCTGCTGTAACTTAGCGTCATCGATGAGCTGCATGCTTCCTTTGGGTAAACCCATTTCATCCAAAAGAGTATCATCCTTCAGGGTTGCGAGTACGTCTACCAGGGCGTTGCCCAATCCTATTATTTTGTCCATTCCTAATATTTTTTTTGCAAAGATATTGCATATTTCAAAAAAACCTAGTACTTTTGCATCGCAATTGAGAAAAACATTCTTCCTTAGCTCAGTCGGTTAGAGCATCTGACTGTTAATCAGAGGGTCCTTGGTTCAAGTCCAAGAGGAAGATTTAATATCATTAATAGAACTTTCTTTTAAAGAGAGTTACGTATAATCACTTTCGTCGGGTTACGCTTATATATTATATTTTTATTCAAGATAACAGAAGCCGCAGCCTTCCCCATCATCTCAAAATCTGTAGAAATGACAGTAATACCTCCTTCCAATATTTCTTTTACAGCTGTGTCATTATAAGAAATCAAACCTATTTCCTTACCTAACTCATATCCTTTCTTCTTTGCCAGTTTAATCAAGGATACATCATCCGTATCATATCTACTAAAAGTAATATAAGCATTCCCTTTACGGAAATTTTTCTCTTCTACATTCGATTCTATAGAATATGGCAGTTCACTTTTTACACAATAGTGCAGAAAACCATCAATTACTTGTTGTGCATGAATTGCTTCCGGACGCGCTATCAGAATCAGTTTTTCATATTTTTTCAACCGATCCTGCAACTGTAAAAGACTACAATAGATATCATAGCCATAATCTTGATAAATACAACTATAGTTACCACTCAATCCTTGTTGGTTATAATCTATGATTATTCTTTTTTCAGCCGGAATCAGGTTTAAAACATCTGTCACATCTTCCTTCAAAAAAGTAGCTATAATATAATGCGTATAATTGCCCAAGTTTTCTTTAATGAGTTTCTCAAAAACTTTATAGTTATGATGATGAAAGTAAATGTCAATATCTCCCACATCCTTCAAAGATTTGAAGATAGAACGATAGATCTGTTCACGCATCACATTCATCTTATCCAATAACAGAAATACATGATAAGAATGGTTTATAGAGACCTTCTTTACAAAATACCCTTTTCTATAAATTGCTTCAATTACCCCCATCTCCAACAAGTAATTCAACCCTTTCAGCAAAGTCTCCTTACTCATGCGCAATTGCGTTTGCAGTTGGTTAAGTGAAGGTATTTGATCGCCTATCTGAAGTGTTCCATCTTCAATTAGTGAATTAATATAATCCACTAACTGAAGATACTTCATTCGTGAAGCAGGTTTCTTCTGTTCCGTTATATCAAGATTTTCGTTTTGCATTACGACCAAGATTAAATAAAATTTTAGCAAATATACTTAAATACCATGATAAAGCAAACTATTAGACAGACAAAATCTTGTACCTTCTCCACACTCTCACAAGAACAATATTTTATTCAAAATATATTGAGTTATTCATAACACTTTACTGCAAATAAAGCTGCTGGAATCAGGCCGGAAGGATGTTCCAGAACGATTCTGATCTCATCCGTAACCAACTTCTCTGGAAATATAATCTCATTTATCGATTGATGATTATCATTCTTCTCATAAATCAATTGATTTGTGCCATCATATATTCTATATTTCTCTACACAGAACGGCATTTTATATTCCGGATGTGTCATTTGAACTGTTTCCATAGGCTGATCATAATCTGTATCAAAAAAGAGAGAGAGCTTCCCGACAGAAATAGCAGCATCCCATTTAATTGTCAAAGTCGGATTCGGATCTTTCAATTCTGCCACCCAAGCATTGGGTGATTGAACTGGACGGTCAATACCATTATTAATATTCGAAACAGGAAAAGCATAACAGTCTTTTTCTGTTCGAATAGCGATATTATATCCCTCTGGTCTCCGCTTCGGACACCAGAATTCAAATTCCTCTATTCCAATATCTTCTGGGGGAGTTTGTTTTCCAAAATTGGAAACAGCTTCATTCACCGTATTAAATACAGACAAAATTCCAGTAATCCTTTCTTGAGTATATTGCAACTGCACCAAAGGATTTTTCTTGAAAACAAGAAAAATATATTGCTCCTCCGGCATCACAGTTCCAAAAACTAACTCTAACTGTTGTTTACCTTGATGCAAAGCTAGTATTTTAGTTTCCAGAACCACATCCGGAGTATGATTGAATGCTTTACTGCTAATACGAAGTTCCACTTCCAAAGCTGTTTCTTCAGAAGCACAAAGATCAACTTGCACTTTTCCCAATACATCCCCTTTTTGTAAAGGAATCATTTGAGCTACAGACTCATCCAGCACCTGCATCTCCCCATCCGCCGGAAACCCCTTAAAATGGTACTCACTGGATGCAGTCAAAGTAGCTTTCGTTACCAAATTCTCTTCGTCCCTGATTATCATATCAGGGATATACTGCCCCATTCTTGATAATTTCTTCTGCAATTCAGATACTTTCCCTAAAGAATATACTTCTCTCGGAGAGATGTTTTCTTTCAGACACATCGCCGCAGCCATCGCAACAGCCTGAGCACTGTGTGCAGAAGTAGCCATTACACGGGTTGAACCGAAAGCAACATGCGATACACTAATAATTCTTCCTGCAAGAAAAAGATTCTCAATTCCCCTGCTATAAAGACAACGGTAAGGAATCTGATATACCCCTTTCGCATGCCACTGATTACAAGCAGATTCCTCACCGAACACGCCGGCTGCCGGATGTAAATCAATACTCCATCCGCCATAAGAGACCGCATCTTCATGATGTCTTTGTTCTATGACATCCTGCTGAATCAGCATATAGTCGCCTTCAAACCTTCTGCTCTCCCGTTTTCCGGGAATACAGCCTACCCATTCCAGCGTCATTGTCTCCGCTTCCGGATATTTACCCGAGTTCTTGATATAATCCCACGCTCCATAAATAACCTTCCACAGTTCCCATTTAATTTGTTCCGTATCATGTACCGTATCCAAGTCGCCACCATATTCAACCCACCATAATTTACAACCATGTTCTTTCGCATTGAAACTACGAAATCGGGGAACAGTCTTCGTTACATCCATTGCATAAGAAGGAGCTACATATTTAACCGGCTTGCCAGTATCCTTTGTGTAGAAATATAAACTGTGTCCCAAAAGTTCACCATAATCCTCTGCCGGTGCAAACTTTTCGCCAAACTCCTCTCTGCTTTCAGCCCCCATACGGTAAGGAGCCCCGGAAAGAAAACCGACAACGCCATCACCGGAAGCATCACAAAATAAAGGAGCAGTTATTTCGTACATAGTACTGTTCTGGCTACAAAACCCTCTGACACTTTCTATTTTATGACCGGCACTCTTTTTTACCTCATACACGCAAGTATTCAGCAATAAAGTTATATTTGGTTCGCTTACCACCTTGTCAAGCATGACAGAATCAAAAATGATCGGATTCCCCTCCGAATTACGGAACGTATTTTCCACCATAATTTCATCTATCACACCGCCTTCACGCGCCCAGCGATTATTATTTCCCATATGAGAAGTTGCTCCAAGCATCCACAACCTTATTTCGCTGGAACCATTCCCCCCCAATACCGGACGATCTTGTATAAGTACCACTTTCAGACCTTGGCGAGCCGCGGTTATAGCAGCACAAACCCCTGAAATACCTCCACCTACTATTACAAAATCAGCCTGAAGGACATCCGTGTTAAACATTCTCACACTATTAAACTTATCAAGTACCATCTTCTCGTATCTAATTAATTTTACTTCTATTTTAGCTCTAAACCTACTTTTCTATCTGTATCACCTTACGCAACCGGATGTCGTCAGACGCACTTCCTACAAGCACTTCGTAACTTCCCACATCATAATCAAAATCTTTCAATTCCGTCTTATAATAAGAAAAAGCATCCTTATCCAACGTTATTTCTATTTCTTGTACGGTATTTTTCCTAATAAAATGCTTGGCAAACCCTTTAAGCTCCTTATAAGGTCTTTCAACCTTCGGGTTTATAGGTCGAATATATACCTGTGCTGTTTCTGCTCCGTCATGCTTCCCTGTATTTTTTACAGTAAACCGAATCTTAACCACCAAGTCTCTGCCTTTTTCCCTATCTATACGTAAGTCAGAGTATTTAAACGTGGTATAAGACATTCCATAGCCGAATGCAAATTGAGGTTTCGTTTCACTGACATCATAATGCCTATACCCCATAAAAAGTCCCTCTTTATATTCTACCCGCTTATCACCATCCACATCGTAATAATATGGATAGGCCGGATTATCTTCCCATTTCTTTTCAAAAGAGATAGGTAGTTTCCCACTGGGGTTTACCTTCCCAAACAGAATTTCAGCAACAGCCGTTCCACCCTCCTGACCGGCATACCACAAATGTAACAAAGAAGGAACTTTATCTATCCATTTTGACATATCCACATTTCCACCCGCATTCAGCAACACAACCGTATTGGGATTGGCAGCCGTAATACACTGTACTAAACTATCCTGATATTCGGGCAACTCGAAAGGACGATCATTACTTTCACGTTCACTACTTTCATTAAATCCAATGTTCACAATAGCCACATCAGATTTCCTGGCAATCTCTACAGCCTCATCAAAAAGCAATCTATCCTCTCTCCATCCAAAAGAAATATCAACAGGATGCACATTAGCAAAATATTCAAGGACAACAGGATATTCCTTCCCGGCCTCCAACGCCAATACAGTCTCACGAGTCGTTATTCCTTGGTCTCTCCACTCATTAATCAGCATTTCCGTACCAATCTTCAAGCGGAACCCATCGAATCCTCTGACTATGAACCGGTAATTAGCAGTCTTCTCCGGACGTACGACTCCACTCCATCGCATGGAACAGTGGTCATACGGAATACCTTTGTTTTCGGCAGCAATATGCCAGCCGTTACCTATATTAACAATCGTATCTATCACAGTTCTTGCCGGCGCTCCCTTTAAACGAATATTATCAAAGTATTCAGCTTTAAGTCCTTTAATCCGACTCCCCGCTTCTGTGTAAAAAATTGCATTAACAACTGTTTCTGTCAAGGTAGGTACTCCGGGTGCATACGAAATCTGAAGATCCTGTCCGACATTCTTTAACCCATCCAATACTGAAACAGAATGAAACGGAAATGTATAAGAACTTCCACCTCCCGATATATAAGAGTTTGCATTAGGACCAATCACAGCAACTGACTTCACTTTTGAAGGATTCAATGGAAGTAGATCATTCTCATTCTTCAATAATACAATACCTTCTCTAGCCAACTCCAATGCCACTTTTGCCGCTTCCGGATTATTGTATGGAATAGAGCTATCCAACTGTTCATTATCAAAAAAACCGAACCGAAACATTATCCTCAGAATTCTCTTCACTTTCTCGTCAATAGTCGCTTCCTTCACTTTTCCAGCTTTTATCGCAGGCATCAGATTCTCCTTATTCATCCATTTGGCACGCGGCATTTCCAAATCCAAACCACCATTAGCAGCCTCCACAGCGTCATAAGTAGCCGACCAGTCACTCATAACAATTCCATCAAATCCCCATTGTTTTCTCAACACCTGATTATTCAAATAATCATTCTGCGTGGCATGTACTCCATTCACCGGATTATAGCTATCCATAACGGCACCCGCACCAGCTTCCTGAATGGCGGCTCTATAGACAGGCAGATATATTTCATGCAACACACGCTCATCAATATCACTGCTTACATTGTTCCTGTCCCACTCCTGATTGTTCGCAGCATAATGTTTCAGAGTAGCCACCACTTTCTGATCCTGCAATCCTTTTACGTAACCTATAGCTACCTGAGAGTTCAAATATGGATCTTCCGTGAAATACTCAAAATTTCTTCCGCACAAAGGAGAACGAACGATATTCACACCCGGTCCCAATAATATATGTACACCACGTGCTTTAGAATCTCTCCCCAATTGCTTTCCCAATTCATACACCAGCTCTCTGTTCCAGGTCGAAGCAGTCAGTACCCCTGCCGGATAAGCTGTCGATTTTCCATCTTTATGCGTACCGACAGGACCATCCGTCAACTTTATCTCGGGCACGCCCAAACGTTCGATTCCCCTTATATAAAAGCCTTTATATCCTCCTATATAATCTAATTTTTCTTCCAATGTCATGCGGTGGAGCAAATCATTCGTCCTGTCCTCCACAGGAGCTGTTTTATCTTTATATATCTGAGCAAAGCCGCCCATAGAAAAACAACTCAAAATCCCAGCGATCATTAAATGCTTCATCATTCTATTCTACTATTTGTTATTTAATATACTTGGAGATAACCTCTTTCCACACTGCATAACCTTCAGCCGTCAGATGTAACCCATCCTCCCGATAATGTTCCGGAAATAATTCCCCTTTTGGTGTAAACATCGGATTATATACATCTGCGTAAGCAGTATTCATTTGTTGCTCTACAAACTCTTTTATCAACGCATTTGTCTGCTCGATCCTCTCTTTGTCCTTCAATCTCCGCACAGACGGTTTGATAGAAATAAAGATAATTTCCGCTTCCGGTTTTTCTTTCCGGAGAATAAAGAACAATCTCTTAATCTGCTCCAATATTTCATCCGGAGTCCATTGGTAACCAATATCATTATCTCCTTCGTAAACAAAAATCTGTTTAGGATGATAAGGGCTTATCAAGCGGTCTTTGTAATTAATCAAATCTATTGTTTTCGTGCCGGAAACTCCCCGGTTAAGAACCGGCTTCCCGGGAAAATCATCTGCCAAAGTTTTCCAATTCTCCATCGTCGAACTACCCACAAAAAGAATCAAATCTTTTGCCGGAGGATTGATGGAATCCGCCTTTTCATAACGCTTCATTTTCTGTTCCCACTTCAGTTGTTGTGGCAGTTTAGGCACTCCCTTTATGCGTTCGCATGGAATCGGTTTTCCACGTAAGAGTATCCTTCCTAAATAAATTGTAGACTGATCATACTTTTCAGGATGAGCTGTTATATCCTCCCATTGTTTATTACCGAGTATTTTTTTCTTGTCAGCTTTCTCAGAAGAGACTCGAATAGTTACTTGATGAATACCTTTTTTCAACTTTATCACATCATACTGCCCCCGATAACGATTGTTACACCAAGAATTAAAACGATTCAAAGTATAATTCCCGATACGATCATTCGCCTCATATAGATGAAAACCTTTAGTACTAATCTCTTTCAATCGAACAAATTTTCCATCAATCAGAACTTCCACTTGCCCTACTTCTGGACCGCCAATATCAAATAAGCCTATCATATCTCCTTCAAAGCCAAAAGAAAATGATGACCCTTCCTTACTACTAGTCATCACTGTATCGAACCAGCCAGAAAACTTCTTTAAAGAAGGGGTCACTGATGTATTAATCTCTTTCCATGAATTATCACAAGAAGCAATCTGTGAAGGGATATACATTTCGGCTTCTTCCCACTCCGAACCGAAAAGCGGTTCAGGAAGCATATGTACCTGCGAAGCACTATTTTCTTTTCGTATTTTCTCCAGTCCTCGTGCAATCGCGGAAGCATATAAGTTCCCTCCATCAGTGATAGGGTGTACCCCGTCATTAGAGAATAAAATTTTCCCAACGGCAACTTCTTTGGTCCCTTTCCAAAGTAGCTTACCAGCCTTTTCAAGTGCTGCCGCCTCCATGCCTAAATGAATAGAAGGGAGTTGGTAATACGTTGCAATATCTTCCAATCTTTTAATCACTTGTGGAACATCCCCTTTCTGATAGACAGTAGCCTGATTCGTATAAATCGTATAAATCAAACAAATATCCGTATGAGGATTCTCTTTTATAATCTTTCGGATCATTCCCTCCATTCCGTCAGGATAACCACCATTTACGGCAAATTCAATAAAAATAAGATCCGGTTTGTACTGTAATACTTGTTCCCGAATCCGGAAAGCACCCAAATCCGTACCCGTACCAGACACTCCGGCATTAATCCATTTAAAACAGGTATTAGAAAAAGTATTTTCCATGTATCGGGTAGTTTGCAAACGATAGCAATAATCTCCTTGCGTTATGCTACCACCAATAAAAGCAACCGTAATTTCCTGCTCTTTCTTTATTTTTGAGTAAAAGTTAGGAAGCCCCTTTCTTACCGTACATTCTTTCTCATCATAATAATTTCCGAGTTGTATCAATGGAATTTCCTTATCTGCCGTTGTATACACCAAAGGAGAGGCCCCTGCCTGCGAAGCAGCAATCTTATCCAAATCAGCGCGACTTTGTCCATAAACGCAGGGAAATACCGTCATTAATACCATTCCTGCAATAATAGTCCCTAATTGTCGTATCTGTATCATTTTCATTTTGAATTAAGTATGATTTCCTCCGTTTTATCTACCTGTCCTTTCGAACTCACCGTTACTTTGACAATGGCTTTTTCGTCCATTCCCAATTTATAGAAACTCCATTCAAAGGGATAAGAAGAAACAGTACAAGATTGTCCATTACACACCACCGATACCGACATTTCTTTTTCCTTAGCCGGCGCAGTTTCAGCAAACCCATATACTGAATCCCATCCGAATGGAGAACGGATACGGAATAAGAACACCTTACCGAAAGGTTCTCCCATATCAACCACTTTTATTCCATTTTTCAATACAGGGTAACGATTCTCCTTGCGAGTTTCAGCTAAAGGAAACGCCAAAGCCCTGAAACCTTTCCCCGAAACAGATACCTTAATCGCATTTCCAACCCGGTTTACTTTTGCTGTCTTCCCTTTCTCCGTATATTGTACAATATCACCTTGACCAACCAATTCGGCAACCTTGTCCAAGCGAATAGTAAGTGATTCTTCTTGTTTAGATTCACCGGATAAAATCACCCAAAAATACTTATCGGAAACCGCAGTCAGATAGTTTACTGTCGGATTATCTATCTGAATCAACCCTTTCTTTATCCAAAGCTTTGCCTTGCTGTCTCCAAATATTTTCCCCTTCTCATTCCCGTAGATACGGTTCGTAAACCATACAAAGCCTTCCTGCTTGCAGAATGGAAAGTTAATATTCCCATTAGAACGTTCTATAGCTTCAGACACCAGGTAATCCCACGTAAATGCCAAATGGGGCGGAATATGGTGATAATAGATAGAGCTTACATCCGGACCCTTATAAGGAAAGTCTGGTGACAGAGTAATATCTGTATATCCTGTAGCATAATATCCCGGATAATTTGTAAACCGCCCAATTACTCCATTCCGGGCATAAGTCTCGTAAATAGGCTTACGAGTATATTGATAGAGACGAAGCAGATGAGGAGCCCAGTTACTCATAAAGACCGGACGCACTTGCTTTCCCTTTGTCCGCAGGAAATAAGTGGAAGGCTGTTCAAAACCTAGTCCGACCGGTGAAACAAGCCATTCCGGCACTTGCTTCTCTTGCGCATCGTTCGCCACGCGGGGGAATCCCAGACGATATTTCTCTTTTCCTTTCCACCACAGGTTTGTATTCCCATCAAAACGGTTTCCCGGATGAATCGTTTGTAAATCCTCTGTAACGGTAGGGAAAGATCTGATTCCCGCGATGGTATTAGAAGCTCCATATTGAGCCGCTTTCAAATATTTCTCTTCTTTTGTCAACTCATACAAGTCAATCAAGTCCCACCACGGAGCATACACATTCGTATTATAAAAAGACATCAATCCCACCGGTTGGGATGAGTTCTTATATATCTGCAAATCTATATACCGGTCGGCTGTAGAAGTAGCAAACCGTTTCCATTTCTCGTCTCCTGTCAAATTATAAGCGGAGATAGCCTGCACCCAAGAGAGAACTTGTGTAGAATATCCCTTTGTTTTTCTCAATGTATCCCCCGGCAAAGCAATAGAAACCAGCCACGGATTCAACCCTCCTAACAGACGATGTAAACCTTCATAATAAGAAGTATTGAACTGGGAATTAAAAGGATTGAGCCGAAGCGTCTCAAGCGTCTTGTTGTATCCGCTTGGAACCAGGTCTGTAGCCCATCTGTATCCACTCCGAGACAATGTATATTCTATTGTTGGCAAAGAGCGTGACAGATAAAACTCCTCGTCTTCCGAGAGGACAGACGCTGCGATAATTGCCAAAGGAGCAGCATGTACTACCGTCGGAGCCGTTTCCGGATCCCCTTCAATATCATAGAATCCTTTAAGATGGGCATCCCATCCGCCATACTCTTCATTACGCATCAAATCCAGAATATTAAACATTGCCTCAGTCAGTGATACCTCTTTTTGCTTCCTGTAATCTTTTACCTTATATACTTGATCCGAAATATATTCTATCACCTCATTCCAACCTGCCGGAAGTATGCCTACCACAAACTTACGTTCAATCACCTGTCCTGCCTTCACATGAGAATCCTTCATCCCCATAACAGGAGCAAAAGCTACCGGCTGAACCACATTCTGCTCATTCTTGACGGAAAATCCCATCGGAGAAAAATCTACACTTCCCCATTCTTGCGGGAAAGTACTATCATCCCCACATATAAACGATGACATTACTCCACCCAAAGGAGTAGCAGATTCTGCAATAGCTAACGGCTGTTGCATCATTGAAGAAAGCATCATCACCGGATGTGAAGAAACTCGTTTATACTGAAACATCGGCGAAAGAAGTATATTACTCATATTCGGTTGGGGCACAGGCTGAAAAGCTGAAAGCCCCATACTATACATTCCATCAGTAGCCGGACGACAAGATAATCTCACCTCAACATGATTGCCTTTGGCAGGCAGCGTCCAGTAACCAGTGATAGAAGATCCATTCTTCGTAATGTATTGTACTTCAATACTGTTATTGTCCTTGTTCACAGCTTTCACCGGAATAGCTTCACTGAGCACTCCCGCAACATAAGGATTCAAATAATCCTCGTCAGACTGTACCGTGTATTCTTTTCCACCAACAGTAAATGAACTTTTTGACACCGCATTCTTCCAGGAAGGAAAGAATTTATCATTATCTACCGGACTTTGCTCCGCAGTAATAAGAAATACCTTATGGTCTTCCATAGTAGACAAGAAACGGCGCCAGGTTCCTTTCACCTTAATTTCTGTCCGGCAGGCAATCGCCTGGTTGTTTGCTCCAGCTTTTACAAAACTCACCCGAATATTCGGATTCTCTATATTAGCCACCACCTCTGCATCGGGCGATAATAAAAGCGGAGTAGACACATTATCAAAACCCGAACCTTTCGTCTCTATTTTAACGGGATTTTTTCTCCATTTGCCCACTTCTTTTCTATCCATCTCATTGGGGTTGATAGAGTGATCTTTTACCAATAGGATTGCGTCACATCGGCCGAAATTCCTCTTCGTATCATGCAATCGCAATAATACCTGTTTTTTTGCCAACTGCACACAGCCTGCATTTTCCCAATAGAATCCGACTTTTCCATGTTTTCCAGATTCTTTCATTGGTTTCTCATCCACACTTAAACGGAATAAGCGTGTCCCCGGCAGTTTATCATAATCCGCTGACCTCACCCATACATTGTAGTCTCCTTCTTCCATTATATTGACGACCGTAAGCGCATCAAACTGTTCATCAAGACTTCCGCCACCGTTCAAACGGAGCATTGCACTCCCCATGCAATCTGCCGATCTATCTGTTGACCATTTTCCTTTGAACTGAAAAGCCTCAGCTTCAATCAAATATTTATCTTTTTGCGCATATATATTCAATCCTCCAACCACCAAAAAAAGGGTGCAAACAAGATTCTTTACTATCCAGTGATTTATGCTCATATCCTATTTATATTTAATCTTTAAAACCGTCAAGCCATATGCATCAATCGTTACATTCCAATTCTCCACTCCATCTACAAGTGTAGAATGACCTTGATTATTCAAGCTAGCAACGTTCTTCACCCGGATTTTCTTTCCAGAGAACAAACATTTCGTATCCATTTCAATCAGAGAAGTCTGCTTTTCATCATCATTATTCAGCAAGATAAGGAAAACTGTTTTCTCCTTCTCGTTCAAAGCAGCCATATATTCTATATAAGGATTATCCAGTTTAAATAATCCCGGGCGCATTATCAAATCGGCTTTCGTACCAAATACCATACCAGACGTAAAACCATAAGTTAGATGGGGGCCCACTTTAGGAGTAATGAATCCACCCGGATAAGTTATCCCGCCATTTGAACGGAGAGATATTTCAGACAATAAATAGTCGGTAATCCATCCCACCTGCCACCAAGCATGATGTGGATAAGGTCCGGCTCCATTATTCATCGAGTCCCAATAATAGGAAGCGACTCCCGTTTTAAAATCCACAAATGCATCTCTTCCTATGGCAGCCGCACGTGCCATATTCAAAAATAATGAATCTTTTGTCAGCCTATACATCCGTACGAACATTCCGGCATGGCTAGCCAATAATATTGGTCCGCGATGATTGGCAGAACCAGCTACTCCACCATGCTCAAAACTCAATCCCACCTGACTGATCTCCCAATCTTTTCGTTCTATCCCTTTCACTTGTTTTACTACTGACGTCGGTATAGGATGCGTATAAACCGATGCCGTATAAATCTTAGCAGTTGATATAGCAGCTTCCTTATACTTTTCGTTTTTCGTCACATTATACAGTTCCAATAAGGCTTGTGCACTTTGGGCTGTGGCGAAATCCGGAACAAAACGAGTATCACCGCAAACGCCTAGGAAATGTCCTTTCTTTACAGCGTTCTCCACATACCAATCCGCTCCTTGTATAGCTGCCTGCAGATATTTCTTATCTTTCAATATCTCGTAAGCAATCAATAATCCATAAAACGTTGGTCGTAAATCTGTAATATCAGTAAAAGTAGGCTTTAATGTCTTATTCTCATAAGCTACTTCCCATTGTCCGTTGGGCTTCATCCATTCCAACAAACGGTCGGCAGCCAGTTTGACATGCTGTTTTAATTCCTTCTGCTGCGGTTCAAAAAGCAGAATATTACCCATATCCATCAACATATAATAAGTGGTTGCAATGGGTTCCGTATAAGGTCCCCACTCTTCGGTAAACCGTTTACTTTTATACAAATAATACTGTCCGGCAGAGGAACCACAAAGGAAATCTTCCTCCGCATGTTGTTGCATCAATTTAAAGTTCAACGCATTCGGCAGTCTTTTCTGTGTCAAGCGAGGATCATCCGTCAACTTTGCCAACATCCACATAGCTCCATAATCGGAGTTTTTCATGGCATCTTTTTCTGAATCATACACACCACCCAGATAGTCTTGTGCTCCAATTGTTACTCCCTTATATACAAGGTTATGCCATTTGGAAGTGCTGTCATTAGTAAGATATGCGTGCATATCATAAAGTCTTTGTGTCAATGAATATTTTGTCTGTTTCAACCTTAGAAAATCAGTGAAACGATAAATATCATTAATCGTATGTTTCAATACAGCATACCAATCTGCTTTCTGAATAGTATAACGGAAAGAGAAAGAAAGACTGTCCCCTACATTCATCAATGAATTCTTCTCTCCCAACACAGGATGATAAAGTGTAGGCGAGAATTCCCCTTCCCGGTTCATAACCGACAATCCGAGTTGCCATTCCGCATGCATCTTTTTATCCTTCGGCCAAGGATCTCTGCCAGTACCAGGTTCCGCTGTTACAGCAATAGTCACACCCTTTCTATCCGTTATCAGTGAGGATAATGTAGAAGCAGTACGTTCTCTTGCCACTACCGGTATGTCGGGGATTCCCTGACCATAGCCATACGCTTGTACAAAGTCTGTATTTATAGCATTCCCCTGAAATATTCCGGGAACGGTAGCCCATTGGAAATTATATTTATCTATTGAAACCAGCGAAGGGGTTGCCAAAGAATAATAACCTGTCTTCTTGGAATGCAATATAAAATCAACTTTTATATCATTCTGATGAAGAGAATCCATACACCATTTTTCCGTAATCCGCATCGTCTCATTTTCGTATCGGAAACAGATTTCTGTATCAGAAACACGTTTCACTGCCGAAGGATAAAAAACTATATTCTCTCCTGCTTTATTCATGGCAACAGCATTTGTGTTCTGTTGCCATGAAGGTATAATATAACGATATTGCGGAGCCGGGAAAAGAATCTCTTTTCCCGTATTATCATATAGTGCCTGTGGTGCCGTTTCCGGTTTTGAGGAAGCATATAAAACATTATGCTGATACTTAGCTATTTCCATTATCTCCCAACCATTCGTTCCCTTCACTTTCAACGTTTCTAATGTATATCCACCAACGCCCTTTTTCCATCCAAGTTCAAGTTGCTCATTAGTCAATCGCACAACGGACAATTCCTGGGCTGATAAAGCGATAGATAAGCTTAAAACTACGACTACAGAAAAATAGTTAATGAAATTCTTTGGCATCCCTTTCATTTTTATCAGTTATTCTTTTACTTCAATATTTAATTTCACTTGCGAATAATTACTTCCATCATACCAGTCAAATACAACCTTATAAACACCGGGAGTATTGTAAGTGTAGGTATAATCTTTGGAAGTAACACTATTTAAAGAGACTCCTTTATCGGGAGTACCTTTTCTGATATAAACAGGTTTGGAGATAACCCAATCGTCATTAGTTGGCTTATTAGTACCTCCTATTAACACTAGCTGTTGAAGAGTTACATTCCAATTTCGGTTCGGATTTAAACAGTCAACGGCTGTCCACCAATCTTTCGTAGACATCTTCGCTAAATTACTCCTAAAACCTTCCGGAGAAATCAAGTCCATTTCGAACGTTCTGACAATCCAATCATTCCGTTTCTCTACAGCTTCCTCTTCATCTTTATGATGAAAAGCCACAAATATCCGGGCATTAGGATCATCACCAGCAGCTTCTTTCAGACTAACTTCACCTGAAGGCGTTTTATCTGCTCCTGTCGAGAAAGCAAATTTATCTGACAAATCAACCCACGTAGCAGCTTCTACATGTCCCTTTTCGTACACACCATCAAAATCTGTTGATATTTTAAACTTTAAAAGTTGATCCACATCATAACGCACCCATGTCGAAAAATTCACCACGATGTCATTATCCGCATAAAACCTTTCTCTGAAATCAAAGTTATGTCCACTTTCTCCGGAATAGAAAACTACATTGCTGGCATTATTACCTGTCAAACTAAACGTTATAGGCTCTCCTACCTTACATTCCACTTTATCCGGCAAGACACTCAACGAAGCAGGAATCTCTTCTTCTACTTTACCTTGCACCTCCACAGTAAGCTTCGTCAATGCATGATCATTGCCATTATACCAGTCGGATGTGGTTTCGAATACAACCTCATAGATTCCCGGTTTAGTATATACGTACTTATACTCATCCATCGTGGTACTGATATTCTTCAACGCAACGCCCGTATCCGGAGTTGTTTTTCGGACATCAAAAGCCTGCGAAATAACCCAGTCTACATTCTTCGGCTGATTAGCTCCACCATCAATTAATATCTGGCTGGTAGAAGCAACATTCCATGTCACTGCTGGATTTTCAAAATCAACCACCTTCCAGCCCATAGTAGACATCGTAGCCAAATTGCTTCGTACCCCTTCGGCAGAAACGCAGTCAAGTGTGATGGAACGAATAATCCAGTTGTTCTGCCGTGCTTTCTGTTCATCTTCATAACGGAATGCAACAAATAACTTTGCATCCTCTTCCGCACCGACATACTCTTTCAAATTTACCTCCCCGGAAGGAGTCTGATCATCCCCTACTGAAAAACGGAACTTATCAGACAAGTCAATCCATGTAGCTGCTTCCACATTCTCCTTGTCATAGATTCCACTAAAATCAGAAGAGACTAAGAATTTCAGATTATGATAAATATCTCCATAACGCACCCAAGAATTGAATTTGACCAACAGGTCACCATCCGCATGATATCTTTCTTTATAAGCATAATTATGCCCTACCTCTCCCGAATAGAACACTATATTATCCGGATTTCCGTTCAACTTGAAAGTTACAGGTTCGCCCACCTGATAGACTTGTTTATCCAGCGCCACGTTCAGTTCCACACTTGGAGCCTCATCTTCCATGCAGGAAACCAGCCCCACAAGTAACAAACCGCAATATCTTATTATATTTTTCATGTTCGATTATTTTAAAAAGATAAAAAATCAATTACCAACCCTCATTCTGCGTCATTAGCTTGTTGACGGTAATCTCCGTATTCGGAATCGGGAAGAGAACATTACGGTCCGTTATATTCTGCCCTACTCTACTTGCATATTTGAATTCCGACGGAGCAGTCGTTGAAATTTCCGTACCAAAAGCCTTCATTGTAGCCACATATTCTCCCCAACGAAGCAGATCGAGTTTACGCATCCCCTCAAAGCAAAGTTCCCTAAACCGTTCTTTTTTTACTTCTTCCAAGAAATCCGTCTTAGCCAAATCTGCGGGAAGGTCCACTGTCGCATCAACAGTATGAATCGGCTTCCCATAAGCTCTTCTTCTCACCTGGTTGATTGCGTCGTACGCTTCGTCGGTAGGACCGTTAACTTCATTCTCTGCCTCTGCTTTCATCAGCAGGACATCACTGTAGCGGACAACAGGAAAATTTGTGGAATTAAAGAGACGTGCTTTTTGTCCTATTTCGTACTCTCTTCTCCATTTACCTGGGTTACGATTATATATCTGAGTAGCCGAGAACATTACTTTCTTAGTTACCTGAACCACTTCCACCTCCTGTGTTTCCTCATTGACCTTTGTTTCTTCCACTACATTATAGTAATAAGGAGCTACATTCCAGTCCTTACGCAAATCACCTTCTCCATATGAATCATAAAGTCTTTTAGAAGCCTTCATCGGACCTCCTGAGTAGCCTATTGATTCATCACGGCACAAAATGCCATTCTCCACTCCTACGGAGCCGGCCAAATCTACCGTACCAATTTTGTTACCATACATGCCTATTTCCCAGATACACTCCTTGCTTTCATTAATATCTTGCGAATGATTAATAAAGATTTGTTTATAATCGGGGTTCAACTCATGCTTCGTAGAAGCAATCACCTTGTTGGCATATTCCAAAGCATCCGCATAGCGCGTCTCGTCTTTCAGAGGTTCACCCGCCATTTTAAGAAATACTCTTGCCAAAATAGCCTGAACCCCCGTTTTGGAAATTCGTTCGTTATAGCCAAGTGCATCAATATCCAATACCAGTTTTTCCGCCTCTTGCATATCCTTTACAATCTGTTTGTAAATATCCGTCAATGGCGATTTCGCCAAATAGTTATCATTGGCAGACATTGTCGGAGCAAGTTTCAAAGGTACTTCACCAAAGAAAGAGGTCAGCAAATAATAGTAATATCCTCTCAAGAAAAGAGCCTCTCCCTTTGCTGCTTTCATCATGTCGGTATCCAATTCTTTACCTTCAACACTATACAACAGAAGATTGGCTCTGTTCACTCCTTCATACAACACTTCCCAGAAACGTCCGACATCCAGATCAGCGGCGTCCATTACGCCTGCACGGATATTAGTGTTATTAAAATTATTAGTATAAAAAGACTCGTCACTCAGTACAAATAAGCTAAAAAGTCCCTTACTGTACATTCTTCCGTTTGTGTCAATCAGACGATTATACACTCCGTTCAACGCCTGTAACAGTTCGCTTTCCGTATTATAATAATAATCAGGAGAAACAAAATCAGGTTCCTTATCAAGTATGTTCGAGCAGGAAGTTCCTAACAGACATACAGTCATCCATAACAATATATTATGCTTCATATATACGATTTGATTTTAAAGGTTTAAAAAGAAATATCAACTCCTAGTGTTAAAGTTCTCGGCCTTGGATAAGGAGACCAATCGAAAGAGGGCGTCAACGCTGTAGGGCGAGTAGAAACTTCCGGGTCCGGTCCTGAATATCTAGTCCATGTAATCAAGTTCTGCGCAGAAGCATATACTCTCAATGACTTAATATTTATCTTTTTCAGCCATGCGTTCGGCAATCTATATCCTAATGATACCGTTTTCAAACGCAAGAAAGAACCGTCTTCAATAGTACGCGACGAATAAACAGCCGGTCCTTGCCCACCTATCCGGTAGAGTTCGTTTGTCTGGTTCTCGGGAGTCCAACGGTTGGCAAACGAAGCAAACATATTGAGTGAGGTACGAGCATTCGGATCACCACCTTCAAACTCAATACGGTTGGCATTCAGCACATCACCGCCATAGCTCCATTGAAAGAATACGTTTAAGTCAAAATTCTTGTACTGAAAGTTATTACCAAATCCGCCGATATGCTTTGGATTCGGATTACCGATAATAGTCAGGTCATAGTCATTCACCACTCCATCGCGATTAATGTCCTTGAATTTGATATCTCCCGGCTGAATTTTCTCACGTGCATTTCCATTATTGGGAACACCGTCTTTCAATATATAAGATTCCCCTACCTTATCGAAATCTGTGTACTGATAAACTCCATCAAAAATATGTCCGTAGAACATAGCAATCGGATGTCCCGGAATGGCAATATAAGGATAAGCATTGTTGAAATTACCCCAGTTCACACGGCTTGCCAAACTCGGTTCATCATCGTTCAATGACAAGACTTTGTTGCGATTGAATGATATATTGAAGCTGGAAGTCCATGAGAACTCTTTCGTTTGTATATTTTTAGTGTCAATGGTCAGCTCAAGTCCCGAATTGGAAACCGATCCTACATTTCTATAAGCAGACAAAAATCCCATACTAGGTGCCAATGTAGCATTCAACAGCAGGTCTTTCGTTTTCTTATAGTAATAATCTGCCGTCAACGAAATCCGATTATCCCAAAACGACATATCCAATCCAATATTAGTCTGTACGGTAGTCTCCCATTTTAGTTTAGGATTCCCCAACGTTTTCGGCACTACCCCTTTACCCGGTGTATTACCTGTACTGTACCCAGAGTCTGCCGTTATCTGTAAGGCTGTCAGTGCAGCATAGTCCGTCACACGATTGTTACCTGTCGTACCGATACCTGCCCTCAGCTTACCACTACTAATCCATTTTACATTTTTCACGAATTTCTCTTCACCAAATCCCCAAGCAGCGGAGGCAGACGGGAAATAAGCCCAACGGTTATCTTTTGGGAACTTCGACGAACCGTCGGCACGGAATGAAACGGTCAACAGATATTTGGACTTATAATTATAATCCGCTCTTCCTAAATAAGAAACCAAGCCGTTGGCTGTCTTGCTGATAGTGGCGGACGTCAGCTCACCCTCATCCAGTCCGGCGATCCCCAACGCCTCATTAGGAACATTGATTGCTCTGATTTCATCAATAAATGTACTATTATCCTGCACAGTGAAACCGCCCAACACTTTCAGACGATGTCCCTTCTTCAAAGGAACATCATATGTCAACGTATTTTCGTTCAACAGGCTAGTTCGCTCCGTGTTGGTTATCCAACCATTCACCTTGTTATTGGTATGACGATGTCCCCCTCGAGAGTTAGAGTTGAAAAAGACTTCTTTCCGTTGATGTATCTTATTATATCCACCAGTAATCTTGAGAGTCAGGTTTTTTAAAATTTTATACTCAAAATAAGCGTTACCGATGAAATTGTAAGTAAACAATGGGTTATACTCATTCTCGGCTGCCATCAGAGGGTTGATACGAAGATCAGTAGTCGGATCGGTTGTCTCATCATACAAGTCATTCAGCAAATCACCGTCATTGACACCTGCCACTGGACGGTACCCCCACAACGCATACATCAAACTTGCCGTCGGACTAGTCTGCGATTCAGATACAATGGTACCATATTTCTTCGAATACGTATAATTAGCATTAATACCTACTTTTATTTTCTTAGTGATTGTCTGATCCAATACAAAACGACCTTGATATTTTTTGTAACCGCTGTTCAACATAATACCTTGCTGATCCACCAATGAACCGGAAACAGAGTATCTCGTCTTTTCAGTACCACCCCTGACAGCTATATTGTGGCTATGCACCAAAGCATCCCTATACACCTTGTCCTGCCAGTTAATACCTTCGATATTCCGATAATCTTCCAATGTCCTTTCGCCAGCCAAGTAGCGCTTACTGTAAACGTTGTAATCTGCTTCCAACTGATAACGCACAAATTCATAAGGGTCAAGCATTTCCTGCTTCTTGATAATCTGTTGTACACCTACCCAGCCACTATATGTCACGGTAGGCGAACTAACTTTTCCTTTCTTTGTAGTTACCAAAATTACCCCGTTCGCACCTCTCGCACCATAGATAGCCGTAGCCGACGCATCTTTCAATATTTCAATAGACTCGATTTCTTCGGGGTTCAGCATATTCCCCACTGCCATTTCCAGTGGAAAGCCATCCACTACATATAATGGGGAATTATCCTGAGTTACCGAATTATTACCACGGATAACAATCTGCAAGTCACTACCCGGCTGTCCGTCGGAGGAAGTTACCTGTACACCTGCTACACGACCTGCAAGACTTTCTTCAAAGTTAAAAACCGGTGCTTTACGCATATCTTGCACATTCGCCTTTGCAATAGCTCCTGTCAAATCCTTACGAAGTCCGGAACCATACGCAGTAATCACCACTTCATCTAACAATTCTGAAACGGCACGCAAACGAATAGTCAGCTTCTTTCCATCCTCTACCATTACTGCCTGTTTTTCGTACCCAATAAAAGAAATCTCTAATTTTGTATTATCTCCATCTACCCGGATAGAAAAATTCCCATCCAAATCACTGATAGTACCCACACTTTTCCCAGCAACTGCCACAGAAGCCCCAATAATAGGTTCTCCTGTTTCAAAATCAATCACCGAGCCAACTACCGTTCGCGTTTTTGCCTGTTGGGCAATCGCTACACTGTTCATTTTTGAAACATCTTCTGCTGAATGTACTACAGAAGAAAAGGAAATAGATAAATACACAAGACTACAGCATCTAATGTACCACTTCGCTTTTGAAATAACTGCGTTCTTCATGGTGCAATACTTAATTTCTCGTTAACAATTTAAATGGTATATCTAAGTTTTCAATCTTAGCAACTGGTCTATTCTGGTCTGCTAGGTTTTGCAAACATAGCGATTATTTATTAAACTCCAAATAAATTTAAAGAAAAAACATAATCACTCTTTCAGAGCTCACTAGAAAGCCCATAAACAAAGGAAAGTGTATTTTTATTTATTTTCAGAAACAAGAAAAAGAAAAACGGAACATACCTCTTTAATATAAAAAGGCTATGTCCCGCAAATAATTCGATCTGAAAAAACGAGGTTTCAACTCGTCCTTCTAAGAGAAGATTCCCTGATATTTAATTTTGCATCCAGAATAATCGACTTCGACAGCATTTTATCCTCATTATTGACATTATGCTTGATTTGCTCCAATAATAATTGTGCAGCATTCCGCCCCATTTCAAAAGTAGGTTGTTCCACACTAGTCAGATTAGGTTCCACAATAAACGCTTCCTTAGATTCGGAAAAACCAACTACTGCCATATCCTCCGGAATTCTAATCTTGTTTTTCTGAAGAGTTTTCATCGCTCCTATCGCCACCGGATCGTTCACTGCAAAAATTCCATCTGGCATTTTTTCCATTTCAAGAATCTGATGAGCCGCCATGATTCCTTTCTCCATCATTATTCCGCAGTCGATAATCAAAGACTCTTCAACCAGCAAGCCATACTTTCGCAAGGCATCCATATATCCATTTTTGCGTTTCTGCGCGATAAGCAAATCTTCAGAACCTGCCAAATGAACAATCCGCCTACACCCTTGCTGTATCAAATGTTCAACTGCAGCAAAAGCCCACTTATAATCATCAATAACTACATGGGGAGCACTCAACTCTGCACAAATCCGATTGAAGAAAACCACAGGAAAATTATTCCAGATCAAGTCAGAAAAGTAACTAGTATTTTCCGATTCCTGGGTAACCGAAATCAGAAAACCATCCACCATCTGCGCTTCCAACGCCTTCATATTCCGCAATTCATTCTCATGCGATTCATTAGATTGCATTATCAGCACATGATATCCTTCAGGATTCAGCACACTCTGAATACCCATAATTACTTCAGAAAAGAAAGAATTGACAAATTCAGGGACAATCACTCCGATAAACATGGACTGGCTTTGTTTCAGACTCAAAGAAATCGGATTCGGCTTATAATTCCATTTTTCTGCAAGCTCCAGAACAGCTTTGCGTGTTTCTGGATTAACATCCCATTTATCACATAAAGCTCTGGAAACAGTAGAAGTCGAAATCTTCAGTTCCTTGGCTAAATCCTTGATAGTCACTCTTGGTTTACTCATAGACTGTCACTCACTCTAAAAAATTTCCCGAATATAATCAAATTCCGGCAATTGGAATGTTAAAACTCCAAGAGTTTAATTTCGGGAACGTTTGCGGTAACGTTCCCGATGATTTATATTCCGAATTGTTTGTTTATCTGTAGAATCAAAAATATATTTGCTGTCAACTTAGATGTTTTTCAAACCTGTTTTGTTAACTAAATCATTTGATATGACTACTCTCGACATCATTACTATCGTACTATTTTCCCTTGGAGTTGTTTTAGTCGGATTGGCTTTCTCCCAAAAAGGTAAAAGTATGCAATCTTTCTTTGCCGCAAACGGAACCATGCCGTGGTACATGAGCGGCCTCTCACTGTTCATGGGATTTTTCTCTGCTGGCACATTCGTCGTATGGGGTTCTATCGCTTATTCTATGGGCTGGGTTTCAATCACTATCCAATGGACAATGGCGATCGCCGGTTTCATTGTAGGATTACTCATCGCGCCCAAATGGCATAAAACAGGAGCACTCACAGCAGCAGAATACATACATAAGAGATTAGGCAAGTCCACACAGAAGATATATACCTACCTGTTCTTATTTATCTCTGTGTTTCTTACAGCATCTTTCCTGTATCCAGTAGCCAAAATATTAGAGGTTTCCACCGGGCTGCCTTTAAATACTTGCATTTTATTATTAGGAGGGTTATGCATTTTGTATGTGTCTGCAGGCGGATTATGGGCAGTAATTTCCACAGACGTACTTCAATTCGTTATTCTGACAGCAGCGGTTATCATCGTGGTTCCTTTATCTTTCGATAAAATTAACGGAGTTACCGCACTAATAGAGCAAGTGCCCGACACATTCTATAATCTTCTGAACGATGAATATACTTTTGGCTTCCTGGTAGCTTTTGGAATCTATAATACTATATTCCTGGGTGGAAACTGGGCATATGTACAGCGATATACCTGCGTCAAAACACAAAAAGATTCCCAAAAAGTAGGTTATTTGTTTGGAGCCCTATACATAATCAGTCCAGTGCTATGGATGCTTCCACCAATGGTTTACAGAGTATATGACCCTTCGCTCTCATTACTTGATGCAGAAGGCGCATATCTGATGATGTGCAAGGAAGTACTTCCTAACGGGCTTTTGGGCTTAATGATCGGTGGCATGATTTTCGCAACGACCAGTGCACTGAATTCAAAGCTGAATATTGCTTCAGGAGTCATCACCAATGATATATTCAAAAACCTAAGGCCAAAAAGTTCCGACCGTACCCTTATGTACGTCGCAAGAATCTCGACTATTCTCTTCGGAGTATTCAGCATATTGATAGCCATGCTTATTCCTAAAATGGGGGGAGTTGTAAACGTTGTTATCAGCTTGGCGGCATTGACAGGCGTTCCTTTATATCTGCCTATCATTTGGACACTATTCTCTAAAAGACAGACTGCGACTTCTAACATCACGACTACTTTATTAAGCTTGGCTATCAATGGTTTATTCAAATTCATCACTCCACTAATGGGTTTCTCCCTCAATCGTGCCGAGGAAATGATTCTTGGAGTTACTTTCCCAATCCTATGCCTGGCCATTTTTGAGATATATTATAAAGCAAAGAACAAGGAATCGGAAAAGTATCAATCTTACTTAATATGGAATAAAGAAAACAATGCCCGGAAATTGAAAGAAATCGAAGAAAATGAATCGACAGAGAAAGCGGGCAATAATTTCAGCAAACGGGTAATCGGTTATGGCATCTTCGCTTCCGGAGCTGGCATTGCGATATTGGGTGGTATGGCAGATAACGGACAAAAACTTATCATCACAACTGGCGTCGTTTTTGCTCTGCTCGGATTACTAATGACAAGAAAGTCCAAACCAACAATATCTAAAGATTGAGAATTATGAGAAGCTACTATTTTCTTATCACACTGATGAGCATTTGTGTCATCTCCAATACTATACAGGCACAGAACAAGAAAAAGAAAAGCTTCAAACCCGGAACAGTGTGGGTCGATAACAATGGAAAAACTATTAATGCACACGGCGGTGGTATTATATATGTAGATGGCATCTATTATTGGTATGGTGAGCACAAACTGCCCAATAAATCTGAGAAAGAAAAAGCAGATGGTGGTGTACATTGTTATTCATCCACTGATTTGTATCATTGGGAAGACAAAGGAATAGTATTATCCGTTGACTATAAAAATGAAAAAAGTGATATTGCTGACGGCTGTATTCTCGAACGCCCTAAAGTAATATACAACAGGGCGACTTCTAGATATATGATGTATTTCAAACTCTATCCCAAAGGACAGGATTATAAATACGGTTATCTAGGAGTCGCTGCGGCAATTTCTCCTACAGGCCCCTTTACATACAGTCACAAGTTTTTAGGAGCAGATTCTCCATACGGTTCAGGAGATTTTTGTATCTACAAAGATGATGATGGCAAAGTATATCATTTCACGGTACGCAAGCCTGATAAAGCTTTTGTGGCAGGTGAATTAAATAAGGAATATACTTACCCACAGGGAAAGTACAAGGTAGTCACGGGAATCACTAACGAAACAGAAGCACCTGCCATCTTCAAGCATAAAGGTACCTACTATTTGCTGGGATCAGGCTCTAGCGGTTGGAAGCCCAATGCCGCGCGCATATTCACATCAAAATCAATAACGGGTGACTATACGGAAAAATCAAATCCCTGTCATGGCGTCAATCCATATAATGGACTTGGCCCCGAAAAAACTTTTGGGGGACAATCATCCTTCATTATTCCTGTACAAGGAAAGAAAAATTCCTATATTGCCATGTTCGATATATGGAAACCGGAAATGCCAATTGAAGGACTTTATATATGGCTACCCATTAAAATCCAAACTAATAGTATAAATATAAAATGGAGAGATGAATGGAATTTAAATATATTCTCTGACGAAAAGAAGATTATTCCACCGTTGCCAACGTCAATATACTAATCCGTATTCCCTCCACTTTCACCAGACAAGAAGCACATGCCAGCGTAGTAGAACCGGTGGTCAACACATCGTCAACGATCAGTATGTGTTTCCCGACAAGTGCTTCGGGACGTTGAAGTTCAAAGATACCTTCCACATTATCCCGACGTTCAAGTATGGATTTGTGTGTTTGCGTTTCCGTATTTTTCTTACGCAATATGGATTCTGTATCTATGGGGATTCCTGTTACAGCAGTGATTCCACGGGCAATCCATTCACTCTGGTTATAACCGCGGATTTGCTGTTTCTTCTTGTGAAGCGGTATAGGGATTATAACATCAATTCCTTGAAAGAAATGGGAAGATAAAAGTTCTGCTGCCATATACCGTCCCATAATTGCACCTATTTCCTTCTGTCCACCATATTTCAAACGGTGAAGAATCAGCCGGAAGTCACTTCCTTTCTCATAAAAGAAAAAAGAAGTAGCCCGTTCCAGAGGAATTTGTCCCCAGAAAAGCCGCTCTACCGGATTATCTTTTCGAAGATGATAGTTCGTACGAGGTAGTTTGATATTGCATACTGTACAAATACATTCCTCGCCCTTTGCTAACGGTCGGCCGCAAACAACACAGCAACGGGGAAACAGTAAAGATAAAAAAGAACTAAGCCAGTCTTTTACAAGAAGTGTGTGTTTCATAATAATAGAGATTTTAAAGTTGCAATACCACTTACATATTCAATGGAGGGACTTCTGCCAAAAGTTTCTGAAAGAAAGAATGCAGAGTTCCGTTCGTTGCAATAATATGATGTCCTTCTATGAAGTTATCTTCGCCATAGAAGTTAGTAACCTTTCCTCCCGCTTGCTGGACGATCAATGCCGCTGCAGAATAATCCCATTTTCCGAGAAACGCTTCCATCCACGCATCGAAACGCCCAATAGCTACATAGCAAATTGCAGCGGCAGCCGAACCATTCATGCGAATACCTCCCACTACTCCATAAAGTTGATCGATGAGATGAAGAGCGGTCTGTTTATATTGTAGATGATTATAAGGTAATTCTGTAATAACAAAAGCATCTTGAATATCCTCAACACTCGACACATGAATTTCTTCACCATTCATAAAAGCCTTTCCACCTTTCCAGGCATAGAAACATTCATCCCGGCAAACTTCATAAACAACACCTAAAAGAAGTTCGGTACGATTGCGTAAAGCGATACATACACAATAAGGAGCCTCATCATGAATATAATTTGTAGTTCCATCCAACGGATCAATGACCCAACAGTAGGGTTCGTCCTGATAAGTGGCAGAGCCTTCTTCTGTTATGAATCCCGCTTCGGGCAGTAGAGCAGCAAGTGCTTTCACCACTCGCACCTCTGACTCTTTATCTACATAAGACACATAATCATGTGCATATTTTTCCTCCACACGCTCACGACGGAAGTTCTTCCGTTCTTCTTTCAAAAAATGTCCAACCTCTGTAGCAATCTGGCATACATCAGTGGTAAGTTGCTTTAAATCTAACATTCTATCTTTCGTAATTTAGGCAATCTGCAAATTAATGCCAAAATTATCACTTTTTTTGATAGAAATAAGAGTTTTACAGGAAAAAGATAAGTAATTCCAAGGCATACTCTATTAAATTACTTTTGCACAGAAAACCTATATTCCGTAACGGAATGATATTTCTCATGAGGTCGTAACACACAGGATGGAAATTCAGGATGATGTGGCGTGTCCGGATGATGGATGGTTTCCAATATAAAACCACCATATTTCTGTTGTGGACCACCTTTAGCCACAATCTTTTCAGAGAGTCCGATGCCAGTATAAATCAGTAAACCGGGCTCTGTTGTGTAAGTTTCTATTCGACGTCCACTTTGAGGTTCTGTGATCGTTGCGGCATAACGCAGATCTCCATTATAATCACGAAGTATCCAATTGGCAGAATAACCACCCATAAGTTTCATATGCTCATTGGGAGAGTTGGCACGTTCCGCAAAACTGTGAGGAGTACGAAAATCCAAAGGGCCTCCTGCTATCGCTTCTACCGAAGCCGGCACATACCACGGAGTATTAACCGTGACTGAATCCGCATTAATTTGCACAATATGATTTAAAACCGAACCTCCGTCATACCCCTGAAGGTTAAAATAGCAATGTTGCGACATATTGACGATAGTCGGTAGATCGGTTACCGCCTCATATTCTATACGCCAAGTATTATCCGAAGTCCAGAAATAAGTGACTTTACAATCTAAGTTACCAGGATATCCTTCTTCTCCGTCAAGACTGCGGCGGGTAAAAACAATTCCAAGCGTATCAGGAGTATTGATTGGCATAGCTTTCCACATAACACGATCAAATCCTTTCATACCACCATGCAAATGCCCCGGATATCCGTTGGGAGATTCATTGCACGATAGCTGATACCGAATCGAGTCAATCATAAAAGCACCACCGGCAATACGGTTGGCATAACGCCCTAATAAAGCCCCGAAAAATCTCTCGGCTCCAATCTCGTAATCTTTAAGATTCTCATATCCAAGCACTACATCTGCCATTTTCCCCTCTCTGTCCGGCACTATAATATTCGTTATACGACAACCATAGTCAATTACTTTGATTTGAGCACCTGAAGCATTAGTCAGAGTATATTGAGTAACGGTATCACCATCTTGAGTAATACCATAAAACGCTGTTTTCATTCCAGGAATAACTTCACATTCCGCACAAGCAGTAACAAACACAGCTAAATACAAAAAAGCAAAAAATCTATTCATCTGACATTCAATAGTAAAGAATAAATATTTTATCGAATAAACAGCCACAAAAATGCAAATGCAGAAGAAGATAAGATCTCTCTTATTCGTTTGAGCGCAATGCTTATTTGTGTCTCTACTGTTTTTACAGAAATCCCGAGACGTTCGGCAATCTGCCTATAAGAAAGTCCCTCCTTCCGGCTCAAGGAAAATATCTCCCTACATCTCTCCGGAAGCTGTTCAATTGCCCGATTCACCACTTTTGTCAAGGCATCAATGTCAAAACAATCTTTATATTTCCTTTCTTCCAGTTGCTGGTTAAACCAATTTTCTAACAACTGATGCCTGTTTTCCTCATCACGAAGATAGTTTAATACCCGATTTTTGGCAGCCCGGAAAAGATAGGTTTTGATATAGGTTATTTCAATACAATCTTTATTCTCCCATAGTTTGAGAAACACCTCCTGAATAACATCTTCTATGACTGCTACATCATGCGTATAGAAGTTGAGAAAACAACAAAGTTGTTCATAGTATGTATCGTAATAATTTCGAAAGGCTTGAATATCCATCGTTCCCGGAATTGTGTTTATCAGTCTCACAAATCTACAAAAAATAATCTTCTTTCGGAATATATTTTCGTAAAGAAAACCATACCTTCAAAACACTTTCTAATACTAAAACCGAAATTACATTAATTGCACTAAACAAAGATGCTGATAATGAAGCGGATCATACAGATTCTTTCTAAATATAAATCTGTATGAATCCGCGTCCAAATGAGCTTTACAAGATCGTTCAGAATTGTCTTTCTGCAAAAATATTCAGAGCATAAGGATCACTCACCGCTGCCTGCTCAATATATTTCTGTGCCAGCTTCGTATCACCGGTGTAGCGATAAGCCAGCGCTAGTAAATAACTATAATAAGCACTCCTTTGCTGTACGGCACGATCGCAGAAACTTATAAAGAAAGGAGTAGTGGCAAAATAACCCGCATCAACAGTCTTCATGCCTTCTTTCCAATCTTGCAGTTTATAATTGATGAGCATATCCCCCTTGAAAGGCATACCCGTTTCACGATAACAAAGTGCCTGATAAAATGGCAATTCCGGTAAGTTCATATTACTAAAATAATCGACCTCAATACCCGTTATAAAATCAAAATTCTCATTGGCCTTGTCTTCCTGCCCCAAAGATTTCAAACAGATTGCTTCATAATATTTAAATGGAACCAATCTAACGATATTCCACAAACCTGCTCCCAGATTTTGAGGCAGAGTTTGCGCAGCCTTAAAACAATCAACCGCTTCTTGCATTTTATTTTCTTTCATTAATCTACGCCCTTTCAGGAAATAAGCAAACATATACTGTTCTGCTACGGCATGTTCTCCACCTTCAGCCGGGACAAAGTTACGTCCCCTAAGAAGTTCTATTGCCTTATCCTCCTGTCCTGCCATGTTATAAGCTCGTGCCCATTCAAGCATAATATCATCGCGGCTAATTACAGACTTATGATTATTCAGGAAAGAAATACGTTCAATAGGAGCAACTCCTAACTTACCCATTACATAGACCGTTTCAAAAATCAACTGTTCGTCATTCGGCTTCAAGGATAATGCCTGCTTCAATAAGGGTAACACTTCATTTTTACGATCCATGTGTGAATAGTAAGCGACAGCCAGATTTCGTGCAGCACGATAATCAGTACCGGACAAGCCTTCCCAAAGAGCGACTGCCTTCTCATAATGTCCTTTGGCGTAAAGGGCACATCCCAACAGCAACTGCGCCTTCCGACTTCCCTGTTTTGCCCAATGAGACAAACTGTTCATTTCAATTCGCCGACTTGGGAAAGCAATCCCCTCCGTTGCCGAATCATTCGGAGAACCGCCTTTTATATCTGCATATATGGCAGACAGACTAAAAATCAGAGGTTCGTGTGTTTGCAACATCTCTATCAGGGAAACAGTCTCTTTCTGCAGATTAGCGACAAGCAAAGTTTCTATAAGATCGAGACATACCTGATTCTTATCCGTCCGTATCTTTTCCATAAAATCCCGGGCACTAACTTTACCGGTCAACACACCGAAATAACGTGCCAAATGATTAAGTTTATCATTCGCTTCTACAGACAAATATTGACGTTCCGATGCTTTTTTATCTCCCTGCAAATAAGAAGCATATATCATCAACGCATTGGCTACAGCATTATCTTTATGATAAGTAATGGCAGTAGTAAGATGTTGAACAGCCTTGTCATACTCCAGCTTACGTATGTCAAGCATAGCCGCATAAGTCATGGCTGAAGAAACATAAGCACTGCTCCATGCCGCTTTCCGGAAATAATCATAGGATTTCTCCTGCTCATCGAGCGCTAAATAAACATGCCCTAACAAATAGTACAGTTTCCCATTTTCAAGACGCGTATTGAACCGTGTCAACACTTTTTCCGCCCTCAAAAGATATTCCAAAGCCTCACTGTAAAAAGCATTGCGTAATTTTGCTTCTCCTAAAGCGATCAATGCAGGAGCAAAATTCGGATCACGTTCAAGAGCTTCTTTATAATAACTCTCTCCTTTAGTGGCAGGATCACGGTATTGGTCCACATGCAAACCTTCAAGATACAACAAATGCGGACTTTCAACCTTTTTGATATTCGGCATATCCTGTGTTGTATGAGGAATATTAAAAGTATCGTGTTTCTTCACTGTATAAGACATTAAAACAGTTCCGTCATTAGCGGTGACATCTATTGAATATCCCAACTTCATTCTTACATCCGCAGGTAGCATATATTCTTCTCTGGCTTTGACCGTAGCTTTTCCTGAATACAAAATCTGATTATCACCTTTGACCGTAATCTTCACATTACGAGTCTTGTTCAGTTGCACTTTAATCGTATCCTTGACGTATATAGCTCCTGTCGTGTTCGCAAAATCCGGAACCCCGATTTCTCCGATCGGGAACCAATATTGCGAGAAGGTTTTAGTCTCCATCGGTTCAAGCCATGTAAAATCCGGCTGATTGTCAGAATAGCTGCCTGCCATCAATTCACAATAGGCTCCATCTGTATCCGTAAGAGCATTTTCCCAAGACTGGGACAACTGGTTGTAAGCCCATGTGAACATCTTCTTACCGGGTGACACATGATGATCTCCGATATGCACAACCCCACATTTCCTGCCGGTATCATAACCGCCAAAGAAATCATACTGTGATGCCGCACTAAAATAAGAGGTAGGCTGAATCGTATTCTTATGCTTGCTTATATCAACTGCACCGTCATAACGAATACCGTTAAATATTCCTGCCGCATTTGTTGCAACCGGATAAGTGGTAACCGAACGTTTGTAATGGAAAAACACATGGCTTACATCGTGCGGAAAGAATATCTCATAATTCTTATTCGAAGGTACCGCCACATTCTCCCACCATAAAAACGAATGTCTTAACGGGGTGATATTCGACAATTTGACTCTTGTCTCAAAGATAGACTCACCGGGGTTAAGCACAATACCAACCGTACCTTTCATCCGGTCTGTCGGATCATGTTCCGAAACCCAAACGATCACTCCTCCGCCCGGCAACTTTTCTATCTCATAATCAGTGGGCATAAAAGATGAAGCCCGATGATGAAAAGGCCAGTTAAACTCCAGTCCACCGGAAATCCACGAGCCCAAAGCACCGATAAGAGCTGGTTTTATGACATGGTTCTTATAGAAAAAATCATATCCATTCGTTTTATCTTTGGCAGCATATATCTTCCCACCGATTTCCGGCAATATTTGGAGTTCCAAATATTCATTCTCCAATTTGATAAGCGTATATTCTTTATCCACCTTTTGTTCCCGATTCACTTTCAAAACAATTTTATTGGGATAAGGATTGCCACTCGACCGCTGGTGTACCCTGTTTTCGGCAAACATCGGCAGTTCTTCACGTTCGGGTTCTGTGTATGTCGGAATACTGACTTTACTTACAGACACCTTGACCGATTGTGCTTTCGCGCTTGTAGTGAGAAACAAAATCAAAAACAAAATATTGAAATATTTCATGAGTGTATGTATTATTATGATTAAAAAATATCTTTCATTTTACTCTATCTTGACACAACGGACAGATGCTGCCGAAGCACGGTCCAGACCTGTAAAATTAAGATTTGCATTATTATAATAGAAGTAATAAGCTCCTGTTGTCCCTGGATTACTAGTCCATTGGTACCCCCGATATTCCTGATAAGCAATCTTATTAGCTCCCTTATCCAGATAACCTCCTGTCGGAAAGTAAGAAGTTTGCGAACCATCAATCACAAACAGATGCCCGTAATTGTTATCACATTCCGTTTTTGAAGTAAAGGTGAATCCCTGATAGCAATTCTGATCGGGCACACAATAGCCTTCCGGACAAGGATCATACACAGTCTTTACATTCTTAGTGAGACCATCAGAATTTCCCCATAGTCCGTTATTCCGCCATTCATTATGCCAGTCATTCGCAGAAAAAATTCTTATATCAGGATTGGATATGGTATAACTTACTGTTCCCACTTCAGCAGAAGTAGTTGCATTTGCGGTCAGTTCCTTGTTATCCACAGTTGTCGCACTCGAACGGACAATATCAAGCGGACGCGGGAACGGATCTTTGCGCCCCCACTGATACCATGCACCATAAGCATTCTGATCTTTAGGAGTAACAGAAGTTGCACCCAAATTACGATCCATCATTTTGAATGTTCCCCGTTCCTCATTAATATAGGTAAGATCCGATGCTTCAGTCACCCAAATATGGAAAGACCATACATTCTTGCCCGATGCATCTCGAATAGCCACAAGGGCATTTCCTTTCACGCCACTTACAGGAACTTTTAAAGTAGTTCCCTCCAATGCAGGAACAGCAGAAAGAACATCTCCTGATGAAGACGAATTCGTTTGTGTCCACAAAACAGTTGCAGACACAGCCTTATCTACTAATTCCCCATTGACATTCACTCTCGGGCGATTTTCATAAGTATAATCTCCTGCCAATGAATAATAAGGTGTGACATCTATTTCAAGTGTTCCTGCAGATGCCGTACGATAACAGTTTGCCTTACCATAATACAACGTCACCGGCAATAATTCCATCGGTTTGACAACCCCGGCTTCAATAGTGAAAGCACCCGGAGTTGCTTGTTCGTAAATACGTCCGGCAGCATCTGTTATGACGAAAGTCAACCCTTTGGTATAATTTACCGCAGGAAGAAATAAAACAAAGTCTGTATGAGCTGAGGGATTATTATCAGCAGAAAGAGGTATACTTGTATCACAAGTAACCAATGCAGTAGCCGCAGCAGAAGGAGTGGAAGACTTCCGAAGTGATACGATTCCATCCGCTACATTGACATCAGCTATACCCGACACCTGTTCTCCGTCATTACCGCGTACTGCTACAGACTTAATACTAATTCCCATTAATTGATAATCAGTCAGCTGTAGTCGTACTCCACCACACAGATTCTTAAAAGAGAAGGCTTCACCATCAGAGGCTGCCGCCATCGGCAAAGATGATATTTCACTATCGGCATTGAACGCACCCATCCATTTCTGTCCGGCAAGTGCCGAAAAGTCAACAGCAAGTGTCGTACCTTCAAGTTGGCTGCCTGACGCAGCCGACGCCGGATAAACAGCATATCGGATGGCATCATCTACAGAAGTGTCCACCGGGTCAAAAACAGCGGTACGAACACTACTGGCAGAAGTAGTATAAACAGCTCCATTCGGTGTTGAAGTGCCAAACAGCCGTATCTCATCATTTTGGGTCCAAACCACATTCATGGATGCATTAAGCGACGTGCGTGTTGTGGCGGTAACAGCACAAATGGCCGTAATGGATTTTTCTCCTCCTTTTACGGCCGGTTCCGGAGAAAACGCCTCGTCATCAGTTTGCACACAACTACCCAATGATAAACCAATTACCAGAAGAATCAGGATTTTATTTTTTTTCATGGTCTCGCAAATTTAAAATGTTATCATTATTTCCATGTACCTTCCGTATCGCCATTATTCCAGGACGGTCCGGTACCGGTATCTCCTTCCCCCGGGAGAGGTTCAGGATCCGTAGCAGCTTTCAAAACGATTGGTAACCATTTCTCATAATTCGTAGCAGTCAGTCCAGTGAAGGTATCACTACCATTCTGATCGTATAAGGTAGCATTAAACATCAAACGGTCGGCCAGCACCCGAAGTAAAGTCCGTGGAATAGCCATTTCGACTACATATCCCTTATCGGCTGCCGTATCACCAAAAGTTCCATGAACCGCACCTTTACAAGTTACTGAAGAATGACTACATTTAATGGTATATTGAACTGCATCCGGAATAAGAGAGATTTTAAGAGGGGTTCCGGTAGCATCTCCACCCTGAAAAATCAATTCCATACTGTCGTCTGTGGTCAAGTCTTTATCAAGACGTTCCACCAGACAATATACATTTTCTGCATCATAAGCAAAGCGGAACACGGCTTGTGTAGTGGACACACTTCCGATAAACAGCGCATCACTGACTGCACTCCAATCCGAATTGTCGGCGTCTATCACCGGTGTCATTCCGGAGGCATTAATCCGATGATTCAGAACAAACTGTCCAATCTGAATACGGGCAGCATCTTTATTCTCGCTATTGACAAAGGTAGCAGGCATGGCAGCTACAAGAGCATGCGGGTCAATAATTTCCGTTGCTCCCCAATATCCTTTTCCACTAAATGGCTGATACGTTTCTCCCCATTGGGAAGCCTCTGCGTTACCCACCTGCATGGTAAAGAGAGAAGAAGCATTGTACGACAAGACAGTCTCTCCCGAGGGGAATTGCACCAGATAAGGTGCTGCAGCCTTCTGCACAAAATTGAGTTTACGGTCCGAAGGCCCTACTTCATCTCCGGTCAATGGAGCCGAAGCCCAGTTGTCGGAGCTCCACGCCATTGAAATATGATAAACGTCGCCTTCATCTCTGAAACGTGTTTCTGTAGCTACTGCAATCTTCGTCGAATTATTTAATTCGCGGGCAGAAGGCATCTGATCCGAATAAATTTGCTTGCCCGAGCCATCTATAGCCAGTCCAGTCTTTTGACGGATCACCTTTCCAACGACCGTCCATGTCCGCCCATTATCCATAGAACGCAGCATGGCAGTCCCCGAATCGGCTGTGAGAGGCTCGCTATCCGTAAAATAGACCTGTATTTCACCCGAACGAAGTTGTAATGCATAAGGTTCCCAAGTCGTTCCCTGATAAATAATCTGGGCAGTCGACCAGGTACGTCCATTATCGGAAGAACGTCTCATCATAATACCATTACTCTGCGGATCAACCCTGTATCCCTGATTCAAGCGAAAGGAAGCGAATGCCAAAATATCCTTATTTGCCAGAACGACTGCATCACATGATGAGAAACAGCGTGTATCACTGGCACCGGAAGTTTGCCGGGCACTTTCGCTCTGAAACAGAGGACTGGATGCATTCTGCCATGTAATCAGATTAGTACTTAAAGCATAATAGACATTCCAAGCCTGTGGTCCCTGCTGGTATAGCAGCAAATAGGTCCCATCACCTAATTTCTTGATACGGGGATAAAGAGCATTCACAGCCGACAGTGCCGGACTTTCCAAAGTCAGCAACCGGCGATAGTCTAATTCGAGAGAACTATTCCCCCATTCATCCGCATGAGAGTTCACTGCTACATTTTCACTTTTATTGAGCGACTGAATAGAGGTAATCTCTCCAGTGACCGGTTCAGGGTCAGGATTTGAATTAGGGCGCGGATTGGGCCACTCATCCGTTGAGGTATAAGATGTACAAGCAACGAGAAGCCCCATCACTGTTACCAAAAGGTATCTATGAGTTTTTAACTTTTTCATCATATTCATTCTTTTATTTATTCAATCCGTTATCTATCAGTTTGAAGTCATACTTTTTATAAAATCAATTTCTTGTTGACTATAAGGTGTACCATCCAGACGGAATATATCATGAAACCAAATTTCAGGTTCCGGATCTCCGGCCTTGCTCGACCACTGTAAATGGAAATTACACTTTCCTGCTGTCAATCCCCAACTGATGGCACCTACCTTTTCACGTTTAAGAATCGGCATTATTTCTTCAAAAGTTGAACGAGGACGTCCCATATACTCCTGACAGATAACCGGACGATCAAACTGCCTCATGAAAGCGATGAATTTTTCCATTTCTTCAGGTCCATAATAACAGTGAAAGGTCATAACGTCACAATTCTCACCCAGAAAACTGATAATCGGCAAATTACTGCGTGTGCCATGTCCTCCGGGATAAATCCATATCGGAGACGACAGCGGTTGCGAGGGATTCACCTCACGTGCCCAACGGAACACTTCGCGCAACAATGGCATACTATGTGCTTTCTGCTTGAAGTTTTCCGGTTCGTTATATAAACACCACAATAAAATACGATCATCTGCTTTAAAGGTAGTCATCACATCTTTCACGTAACGTTCCAGACGCGGATACGTTGACGGATCATTGACGGATGGCGCTCCGGGACTCTGTATCCATTGAGAGTTATGAACACCCTGTACAGAAGCCGGTTGTACACCGAGTTTCGGACTCTCAAAACGCCCGCCATTCGTAAAGAAAGTGACGATGGCACGCATGCCATGTTTCTGACAAATACCCAGAAATGTATCCAGTCGTTGTTTAAACCCTGCCGGATCCGCTTCCCACACCATATCATGCAGGAATATGCGTACCGTATTGAATCCGAGTTCCCCGGCACGTCCCAACTCCAACTCCATGGTTTTCGGATCAAAAGTCTCCTCTTGCCACATCTCAAACTGATTGATTGCCGTAGCAGCAACGTAGTTGATACCCACCGGCCATTTTTGAGATGCGTACCATGCGTTTGCTTTTTCCGTCGACCATCTTTCAGCCTGTTGGGCACAACCGGTTGTTGTCAATAAAAAGAGAATTGTTACAATCAGTATATTCAATCTATTCATAAGAAATCAAATTAATTAAGTTGTTAATACCCAGGATTCTGGTCTTTTGTCTGATCCAATGCCATATTATAATTAAATTCATCGGTAGGGATAGGCCACCAGTAGGCTGCATCTCCCACTTCGGATAAAGCCGAAATACGTCCGGCAGCCAAAGCTGCTTCTGCAAGCTTTCCACAACGCTTCAGGTCATTGTAGCGTTTACCCTCAAAAATCGTTTCGTAGCCACGCTCCTGCAACACCAGTGCAAGGAAAGCATCTTTACTTGCATAATCAGCCAGTTTGTAGTCTGAAGAAGAAGCTTGTGTCGGTTTCTGTCCGTAAGCACGTCGCCGCACCATATTCAATTTTTCCATGGCATCATCGGTAGGAGCTCCTTTCCAGCGACAAACAGCTTCTGCATAATAAAGCAGAATATCAGCATAACGATATACCGGGTTGTCATTGGAAGTTGTACTGCTCCCTGTCCATTCCGAATCTCTGAATTTCGAGCAGACCATACCCGTTTTAGTCAGTGCATTGAGTGTTCCATTCTGCGTTTGTTTATACAATCCGAACTGATAGCGTAAATCATTCTGGTCCCAATTCTGAATAAATTTATTCTTCTGATAATCGGTATAAATTCCTACAGCTCCCATATTCACGAAAGGATTGGGCTTGCAGAGATACATATAGGCGATGGTCGATCCACTATCGCGGTTGAACTTTATATAGAAAATTTCTTCAGAAGTGGCATTAGCTGTATGACCGTAAAGGTCGAGGAAATCATCCGCTTTGCCAACCTCAACCAGAGAATATCGTTTGGATGAAATAATTAAACCGGCTGCTTCAGCCGCTTCTTCATAACGACCGGCATAGAGACAAGCTTCTGTTTTCAATGCCAATGCGGCATAACGCGAAGGACGTCCGGCAGATTTAGCCACTTCCGGTAGATTGGATGCAGCATAATCGGCCTCATCAATCACAAACTTCCAGATATCAGCTTCCGGAGTACGGGGTTTATTAAAGTCATTCATGTTCTGTTCATCAAAAAAAGGAACGGCGCCCCAATTTCGTGCCAGCCATGAATAGGCGAATGCACGTAGAAAACGTGTTTCCCCGGTGAGGTTGTTATACTCCTGTTGCGAGAGTGGAGTATTACCTATACCGTCAAGAATATTATTGGCAAAACGAATGGCACGATACAACACCGCCCAGCTATCTTTGGAGAAGCCCACCCCACCACTGGTAAGCCCGGTATCATAAGCTGTGGCATAGTTACCTCTTCCAATACAATAATCCGCCAGTCCTTCTTCCAGAACAATCAGATAACGGCTGAATCCCGGATCACGACGGAGTTGGAAATAGATGGAATTGATAACACTCTCCACTTCTTTGGCATTCGCCATAAAAGTCGTTGCATCCACTTTCTTCGGATGTTCTTCCAAAGAGCCCATATCTTCACAGGATGTGTTCATTGCCAGTATCATAGCAAAAGCGGCAATATATATCAATAATTTTTTCATAAGACATCAATTTTTATATGTTAGAAAGTGAGTCGGCATCCAATCGTATAAGTACGGGCACTAGGATAACAATACGAATCTACCCCCTGAATCATCGAGCTTCCACCACCATTGGCATTTATATCCGGATCCCAGAAAGGATAGCTCGTAATAGTAAACAGGTTTTGGGCACTCACATAGACACGGGCGCGCTTGATGAATTTGCTACGGGCACAAGGTACATCGTAGGCCAATTCGAGGTTTTTCAGTCTGACGAAGCTGCCGTCATAAACAAACCGGTCGGACATTTTATAGGAAGTCTGGTCGAGATTGGGATATTTTGCGGTAGGATTCTCGGGGGTCCAGTGATTGTAGTACACCTCGCGCAACGTATTCCCGTTATATCCATAATCATAAGCTTGTGCAGCCATACTAAGCGAATATATATCATTACCTATTGAACTCTGGAAGAAAGCGCTTAGCGTAAACCCTTTATAACTGACTGCTGTAGTTAGATTGACCAGAAAATCAGGATTAGGATCACCGATGATGGTCTTGTCTGCTGCTGTGATGGCAGGATCGTCATCCATATTCTTATATACGATATGACCGTTCTCATCGTATCCATCTTCAACATATCCGTAGAAAACATACATTGGCTCACCCACACGCATCAGATTGAGCTGGTCTTTCAGAATGGTGTTATCCAATTCGCCACCGAAAATATCCTTATCTTCCGAAAGGACTAACACTTTGCTGCGATTAAGCGAGAAGTTGACACCCAAATCCCATTTCACAGCACGATCAATAATCCGCCCGTCGAGTTGCAACTCAAACCCCGAGTTACGGATGGAACCGATGTTACGCAGGGCAGTGGTGTATCCACTTGAACGAGGCATCTCTACATTGTTCAGCAAATCAGTCGTTTTCTTCCGATAGTAATCCGCAGTCATGCGGAGACGATTATTAAACAGGGACAGATCAACCCCCACATTAAACTGTGAGGTTGTTTCCCATTTCAAATCGCCGGTGTAGGTATCTGACGGGACATACGCCACTGTTGTATTCTTATCGAATACTACATTTTCCGTCCTCAATGTGTTCTGCGTAGAATACGGTGAGATGGCAGTGCTACCGGTCACTCCGTAACTCAAACGGAACTTTAGATCCGAAAGCCACTCTACATCACGCAGAAAAGACTCTTGCGAAAGACGCCAGGCCGCTGCTGCTGAAGGGAAGTATCCCCATTTGTTTCCTTTACTATAACGTGAGGAACCGTCAGCACGAAGACTGGCAGTCAACAGATAGCGATCAGCATAATTATAGTTGACACGTCCCAGAAATGAGAACAAGCGCCAATCTGAATAAGAAGATGTCGGCAGCCCCTTAACGGTAGCTGCATCCATGTCATAGGTTTCGGTCACATCACTCAAGAAGCCTTCGGCCGTACCCGTTCCCGCAGTTTTCGATGTACTCTGTTCGTAGGTAAAACCACCCATCACACTCAAATGGTGTTTTTTTAGAAAACTCTTATTATAGGTTATGATATTATTACTTGTGATACCGACTGTTTCTCCAAATGTAATAGAGGCAGCCCCTTGTGAATTAGGGTATTGCAATGATTTGTAATAATCTTTGCGATTCTGGTTATTGTTAACGTTGGCAGATAACTGAATTGAAAGTCCGTCTATCGGTTTTATTGTCAATGAAGCATTTGCCATAATCCGGTTGGCGTACCATTTATTATCCACTTCTTTCACATAAGCCAACGGATTTACCGGTGCAATCGGTTGTGTCTGGAAGTCATTCCAAGTTCCGTCGTCATAATGAGGTGTCGCTGTTGGCGGCAGAATCAGTGTAGAACCGATAACAGACGTTCCCCGGCTACCTCCCTGCGAATTCATCTGATTATGATTGGAGCGGCTGAAAATCAAGTTGCTCGACACGGTGACATATTTTGATATATGATAATTCAGGCTCGAACGGATAGACATACGTTTATAGCCACTTTCCTTCACGATACCTTGCTGATCGAAATAGCTGGCGCCTAACGTTCCCTGAACTTTTTCCGTACCACCAGAGACATTCACAGAGTGGTCGGTAACGAGGGCATTACGAAACAGTTCACGCTGCCAGTTGGTACTATGCCGGGTAGATTTAATCTCTTCATCGGTATATATCGTCGGCTGATTATTAATCGCTGCTTTTTCATTCAGATAGCTCATATATTCCCAAGCATCGAGCAGCTCAAGTTCTTTAGCCAGACTCTGCACACCGAAGCTGGCATTGTATTCCACGGTAATCTTCCCCTCTTTAGCTTGCTTCGTCGTAATCAGAATGACACCATTGGCACCACGTGAACCATAGATAGCAGTTGCGGAAGCATCTTTCATCACTTCAACAGATTCGATATCGGCCGTATTAATCATATTAATGTCACCCGGAAATCCGTTGATAATCCAAAGCGGTTCATTGTCACCCCGAATAGAATTAGAACCACGTACCCTCACTTGTATTCCGGCTCCCGGCTGGCCATTAGTTTGCTGAATCTGTACGCCTGACACGCGCCCCTGTAATGCTGACGCAACAGAAGTATTTGCATATTCAGTAATGATATCGCCTTTGACGGAAGCTATCGAACCGGAAAGGTCCCGTTTGCGTTGTACGCCGTAACCTACCACTACTACTTCATCCAATGTCTCTGTATCTTCTTCAAGAACGAAATTCATTGAACGTACTCCGGCCACCACCTTTTTGCTCTGTGGGGCGTAACCTATAAACGTCACATCAATAGTGGCACTTTCTGGTACATTCTGCAACTCAAACTTTCCGTTAAAATCGGTAACCGTACCGTTGGTGGTACCTTTTACCAATACGCTCGCTCCGATGACCGCTTCTCCCTGCTCATCTTTCACCACACCCGAAATCGTCCGGTTGGTCTTCGTCTGCACCTTTTGTAAAACAATCTGTTTGCCTACTATTTCATACGCAATGTCACTTTTATCAAAGGCCTGTTTCAACACATCCGAAAGATATTGAGAACCTCCTTTCAGGGAAACAATACGTGACAGAGGGATAGAATTATCGAACACAAAAGTATAATCTGTCTGTTTTTCAACAGCTTGTATCAGTTTTTTTAAAGAAATCTGCCTGGCAGCGATATTGACTTTAGTCTCTTTCTGCGCCCATAGCGAAGGGCTGGAAAGCAGGCTGCCCAAAACAAGAATGCTACATAATATTTGTTTTAGCTTCAACATTGTAAACTCATTTAAGGTTAAATAAAGGAATTAATTATTACCTTTGTCTGCATAAAGCAAGGCTATACCTGTGCCATCCGTCTGACGGATAGCATACATACGCAGGTTTTGCTCTTCGGACGTGGAAGATGGCACTCTTCTGCGTCCTTTTTTATTCTTCGATTACTTTCTTCCGGTTATGCTCACCTCCTCTCCGTTAATAGTGTATGTAATCGGAGTCACCCGATTAATGATCTCAAGCATCTCTCGCAAAGATTCTGTTTTAATTGTCATCCAATAACGTTTATTTTCCGGTACATCATGTAATTGAATTTTGATGCCATACCATCGTTCCATTTTTTGAACTATTTCCTGCAGATTCTCATTTTCAATTTTCAGCTTGCCCAATCGCCATACAGATTCTACTTCAGCATCGCAAGCCGCCAATTTACACTTCTCCATTTCACGCAAAGGAATAATGGCTTTCTGATTGGGTTTCATATCTGCCAGCAGCTTGTCCGTTAAAGCCGAGACAACCGTCACGTGCCCTCTAAGCAGTACAACTTCCAATTCTGAATGGTCTCCATATCCATTGACATCGAATGCCGTACCATGAACCAACACTTTCACATCACCCACTGATACATCAAACTGTCTCTTACTGTCTCGCACCACATCAAAAAAGGCCTGTCCGTTCAATTTTACAGAACGGCGGTCTTTGGCATAATCCGTAGAATAGGTCAAAGTAGAACCGGAATTCAACCAAACTTTAGTGCCATCCGGCAAACTGACTTCAGCTTTCTGGCCAACAGGAGCTGTAAATGAGACTAATCCTACTTCTTCCTCTTCCGAAACCAGCAGAGAGAGTGAGAAGCCCAACACCAGTGCCAGCATAGCAGCAATTCCCACTGCCCGATACAACAACCGCCGCGTGTACATCTTCACAGGTTTCACCAGATTCAGATTACTCATTATCTTTCCCCACACACGTTCTTTATCAGGAATTACCGGGTGTATTCCCGCATGAGCTATCTGCCAGCTCTCGCACAGTTCCTGAAATTCCTGTTCGTGCCCGGCATCAGCATTCCGCCATTCCATGATTTCTTTCTCCTCCTGCGGAGAAGCAGTTCCCAATAGATATTTAGATATGATAATATAAATGTCTTCCATATTTAAATGTGTTTTATAAGCTCTTTTATTAAATAGACCCGTAACTTTTGAATTACCCTGAAAGAGCTTAGCTTTTTTTTTATAACATGCATAAAAGAAACCTATTTTCTTGTTTAATGCACAAACTAGTACCTATACCCGAAAAAAATAATAACTTTGAGTGCACAAATTAATTCGTCGGACTGTAGTCTATCTTTCATCGGACTATAGTCCAACGAAAGGAACACTATAGTTAACGTTGCGTCGGACTATAGTCCGACGAATAAAATCATGCAATCGGAGACAATATTTACTGAATAACTAAAAACAAAATAAAACATGAGTGTTTATTATGATCTTTATGCCAGTGGCAACCCACAAAAAAAGGATGAGCAGCAGCCACTTCACGCACGAGTGATTCCATCAGGAACTCTTGATGCCAAGAAATTCATAGAGTTAGTATCTAAAAGTAATGGCTTCAGCCAAGCCACCATTGAAGGATGCCTGCAAGCTATTACTGATGAATTACAACATTGGTTAAAACAAGGTTGGACTGTAGAAGTTGGAGAACTGGGCCATTTCTCTTTATCGCTGAAATGCGGCCGACCGGTTATGGAAAAGAAAGAAATTCGTTCTCCTTCCATCCACCTGAACAAAATAAACCTCCGTATCAACAAAAAATTCCGCGAAAGCATGGAACCGTTACAGTTGGAACGTATGGAATCTCCCTACCGTAACGATGGCAGTCTTAATGAAGACAATTGCCGTACCGTCCTTATACAACACTTGGAAGAACAAGGCTGCATCACCCGAACAGATTTTATGAGACTGGCTGGAATAAACCGGGACAAGGCAATTGGATTATTGAATAAATATATAGAAGAGGGAATAATACGAAAATATGGAGGAGGCAAGACAGTAGTATATTTAAAAAGGTAAAACATACAGTTTACGCTCTACATTTCGGATAACATCAATAAACGTAAAGAATATAAAACATACAAACAGTTATACCACAAGGAATTATCTCAATATTAATTATTTTGTGAACGCACTTCTTCAAAATCGCTTGCCCAGCAATTTGAGACACCATATCTTTGCAATGTGATCACAAAATAATAACTAGATTTACTAACGATTAAAACTATTAAGAATTATGGCACTGAAATATGTAGTCAAGAAAACGACCTTTGGCTTTGATAAGGAAAAAGCCGAAAAGTATGTAGCTAAACCATTCAACGTGGTTACTGTTGATTTTAAAATGCTATGCGATCAAGTAACAAAAGTAGGATTCGTTCCACGCGGTACTGTAAAATCCGTCCTCGATGGATTGATTGATTCACTGATAACGTATATGGAAATCGGGGCATCAGTCAGCCTTGGAGAATTCGGAACTTTCCGCCCTTCTTTCGGGTGTAAAAGTCAGGATGATGAAAAAGAGGTAACTACGGAAACTTTAAAGAACCGTAAAATTATTTTCACTCCCGGAAGTATGTTTAAAGGTATGATAAAATCGATAAGTATCCAAAAGTTGGATAGCTCTAAAACCAATAGTTCCGGTACGCCTGACAATGGAAATGGAGGCAGCGGAGAAGGTGGTGGTGAAGCACCGGATCCAGCAGCATAAGAAATCGTATGAATGATTAATATTTAAAGACAAATCCGGCTTAAATGAGCTTAAGCTGGATTTGTTAATTTCTCAAATAACTTGTTTTTCTCACAGAAATTCCCGATTATTGCAACCTAATACTAATCGAAAGGGCTTCATGAAAAGAGTCGATTCCGTTATTTCCTTAATATATTCACTATCGAAATCTGAAAAGAAACACTTCTCTTTGCAAGTCGTCAAAGATAAGGAGGAGAAAGACTATCTGGTTATTTATGATATTATCACAAAGGGCAAACAGCCCAATGGAAATGCAGTGAAAGAAGAATTTTATAAGCGCAGACCTAAAGGTTCTTTCGAAGTATCCATTCAATATTTATATGAGAAACTGGTAGATACGCTACTCACATTAAGAAAGAAGAAAGACATCTACTATGATTTGCTAAATGATCTATGCAAAGCCCGTATGCTTTATGAACGCTCTCTATTCGAAGAGTGTTTCGAGATTTTATCCAATACAATAGAGCAAGCACAATTTTATGAGAATAACGAAATTCTGACGATTGCTCTGAAACAGGAACTGGAATATCTGCTACGGCTGAATTTCCCTAACATGACAGAACAGGAACTTTTTCACAAGCATTTTATTCAGAATGAATCTTTAAAGAAAATCCGAAAGATAACGGAGCAATCCTCACTACACAATTTACTGAAATATCGTCTCTCTCATATCGGGGCGATACGGACTTCAAAACAGAAACAGGATATGAATGACCTCATGGTCAACGAACTTTATATAGCCGCTTCTTCAGATGCGGAGGGAAATTTTGAATTGACACGAAACCATAAACTTTTTCAAGCAAACTATTTAATGGGAGCGGGAGATTACAGAGCCGCCCTAAACTCATACAAGGAACTGAATTCTTTGTTTGAACAGAACCAACAGTTTTGGTCGAATCCACCCATTTATTATTTGTCAGTGCTCGAAGGAGTGCTCGGAAGTTTACGTTCAGTAGGCAACTACAACGAAATGCCGTACTTTCTGGAAAAATTAAAAAGACTGATAGCTGAAGATTCTTCTCTTGAATTTAAAGTAAATGCCACCTGCCTGCTCTTTCAGTACGAACTGTTCCCTTATTTGGACAAAGGAGATTTCTTAAACTGTACAGAGGTCATGAATCGTTATCAGGAGACGCTCTACGACAAAGAAGCCTGGCTAAGTCCTATACGCAAAAGTGAACTATTGCTTTATACAACGATTGTACATATTGGTAATCAGAACTATAAAGCAGCCAAAAAATATATAAGTAACGCTATTGTCGACCATAATATTAAATACCTCCCATTGATGAGAACCATTCGTCTGGTTCGCCTCATCGCTTATTACGAAACACAAGAATACGAACTGATCCGGCACGAATCACGTTCCATTACCCGAAGTCTTTCTTCACCGAAAGAACAGACATTTAAGACTGAACGAATTATTCTATGGTTCCTGAATAAAAGGAACCTCCCTATCCTGCGCAAAGATCGGGAAGCCTTTTGGGAAAAGCTGTCTCCGGAAATCCAGGAGCTATATAATGATAAATACGAGAACCAGCTTTTACGCATCTTTGATTTCACAGCATGGATGGAATCGAAAATCCGGAAAGAAAAGCTTTCCGAGGTCCTCGGATGGCGCACAAATGCTAAAGAATTTTAAAATCAAAGATTCTAAAGGCATTTCCCCAGCATAAAAAAGCACTTTTCAAATCTCCTTTTTCTCTTTGTTATTATATAAAATGTTCTCATATCACTATTCTATATCTTCTTGTTATTAAAGACAATCTATCACATTATATCCTCTTTGAAATTATATAAATCAATTATTAATGTAGAAAATGATGCATCTTTATTTCTTTCATTTGCATTGTTTTAATTCTTAATACCATGGAAACTATATCTATTCACAAACCTAAGGTAGTAGTAATTGGAAGTTGCAACACAGACATGGTTGTGAAAGCCAACCGACTGCCTGTACCAGGTGAAACCATATTAGGAGGCACTTTTTATATGAATCCCGGAGGTAAAGGTGCCAACCAAGCTATTGCAGCATCCCGCTTGGGAGCCGAAGTAACTTTCATCTCCAAAATCGGATATGATTTATTCGGATTACAAGCATTAGAAATATATAAATCGGAAAAGATTAACACCGATTTTATCTTCACCGACCAAAAAAGTCCGTCAGGCGTAGCACTCATCTCTGTTGACTCTTTCGGAGAGAACAGTATTATCGTTGCGCCAGGTGCAAGCCGTTCCCTCTCTATTGAAGATATCAATAAAGCTGAAGAAAAAATCAAGGAAGCTGATATTATCTTAATGCAACTCGAAATACCTATAGAAACGGTGGAATATGCAGCCACTATTGCAAAGAAATATAACAAGAAAGTAATACTCAACCCGGCACCGGCCTCTACATTGAGTAATTCTTTCCTCAACAATGTACATACCATACTCCCTAATCGTATTGAAGCAGAAATGCTGTCGGGTATTAAGGTGATGGATATTGACAGTGCCCACCGAGCAGCTGAGGCTATCGGAGAAAAAGGTATAGAAAATGTTGTCATCACTCTAGGAAAAGATGGAGCATACGTGAAAGAAAAAGACCAATATGCCATGATTCCTGCCAAAGAAGTAGAGACAATAGACACAACTGGTGCCGGAGATGTATTTTGTGGAGCATTCAGTGTCTATCTGTCCGAAGGACATTCACTGGCGGAATCTGTCACATTCGCCAATGCAGCAGCTGCTCTTGCCGTGACACGCATCGGTGCACAAAGCGCTATTCCATACAAGAGAGAAATAGTTCTATAAAACAAAGAGAAACCTAGGTTAATCACATAAATCTGATTCAAATGAAAGTAGTAGTTATTGGAAGTTCAAACATCGATATGGTTGCACAGGTCAACCATCTCCCGGCACCCGGCGAAACAGTTGGAGATGCCAATTTTATGCAGTCCCTTGGAGGGAAAGGAGCCAATCAAGCTGTAGCAGCAGCCAGGCTTGGTGGTTCTGTCACATTTATCACTTCTTTGGGAAATGATATGTATGCGGATATTTTAAAGAAACACTTTAAAAAAGAAGGTATCACTACAGATTACATCATTGATGACGTGAATCACCCCACAGGAACTGCACTCATCTTTGTTGCCAATAGTGGTGAGAACTGCATAGCAGTGGCCCCCGGAGCCAACTATTCTTTGCTACCCGGATCAATTGCACATTTCTCCGAAGTAATCGACGCAGCGGATATTATCGTTCTACAAGCTGAAATACCCTATGAAACTAATAAAAATATAGCTCTATTAGCCAGACAAAAAGGCAAAAAAGTACTGTTTAATCCTGCACCCGCCTGCCTAATTGACGAGGAGCTGATGAAAGCTATTAATATATTAGTTGTCAACGAGTTGGAAGCAGCATTCATTTCCGGTATAGAATATACAGGAGATAACCTTGAAAATATTGCTCAGACATTAATGGAGACAGGTGCGTGCAACGTTGTAATCACACTAGGAAGTCAGGGAGTATATATGAAGAACCAAAAAGAAACCATCCAGCTTCCCGGCTATAAAGTAAATACAATTGATACAATTGCAGCCGGAGACACATTCTGCGGAGCACTAGCTGTCATCTGTGCCCAAAAGGAAATAGATCAGGAAGCACTCAATTTTGCAAATGCTGCAGCAGCAATTGCAGTCACACGATCGGGTGCACAACCTTCTATCCCAACTCTCGACGAAGTAAAACACTTCATACTAAAAAATGAATCAACCTTATTAAAATTAATAAACCATGAAGAATTATCCGAAACACCTCTTTAGAGATTTGAAGGATATGATTCCATCAGTCTCCAATTGTCGGGGATATCACAAAATGACGATAATCCTCGTCTGCCTGCTATTACAGACTATGAATATGTATGCACAGAATAACGTATCGGGAATCGTAAAAGACAGTGAGGGAGAAACTCTGATCGGAGTATCCATTCTTGTAAAGCAGGGAGAGAAACAGGCTGGAGGTACCATAACCAATGCTGAAGGCTTCTACCAGATCAAAACAACACCGGATGCTACTCTTGAATTCAGCTGTATCGGATACAAGACCCAAAAGATTTCTGTAAACGGGAGAGAAAAGATCAATGTTGTTCTGGAAGCAGACAATCAATTGCTGGACGAAGTTGTTGTGGTAGGTTTTGCCACACAAAAGAAAGTAAACCTTACCGGCTCAGTCAGTACTGTAGGTTCCAAGGAGCTTGCTTCTATGCCGGTACGAAATACCGTATTAGCCCTGCAAGGACAAGTTCCCGGACTGACGATCAAGCAGCAAAGCGGACAGCTATATGGTAAGAATCCAAGTATGCAATTACGTGGGTTGACAACTATCGGACAAGGATCTAGTGGTGAGATGCTAGTACTTATTGATGGTATGGAAGGAGATCCTTACAGCATCAATCCTCAGGATATAGAAAATATATCAGTTTTAAAAGATGCTGCAGCCTCCTCTATTTATGGCTCGCGCGCGCCGTTCGGAGTAATTTTGATTACGACTAAAAAAGGGAAAGCCGGAAAAGCTTCTATCAATTACAATAACAATTTCCGCTTCAATGTTCCCATTAATATGCCCAGCCAGGCAGATTCATACTCATGGGCACTTTTTTTCAATGATGGGGCCCATAATGATGGAAATGGAGATGATATTAGCCCGGTACGCCTACAACGCATCAAAGACTATATAGACGGAAAAATCTCCTATACAACCATTCCTGTAGGAAATCAATGGGGAACAGCTTATACCGAAGGCAATGATAACATTGACTACTATGATGTATTCTACAAAAACATGACTACCGCTCAGGAACATAACCTTAGTATCAATGGTGGTAATGAAAAGATGAACTATTTTATGTCAGCCAATTATCTGGTCGAAGACGGAACCCTGAATTGGGACCTGGACGGAATAAAACGTATGAACTTATTTGGAAAGATGGAAGTGAAACCGTACAAATTTCTAAACTTAAGTTACAGCACCCGTTATATCCGGGAGGATTACCATCAGCCCAGAGTGATGAGTGACGAGATGTTCCAATTGTTCGGCCAGTACTTATGGCCTGTCGGACCGTTATACGACCCCAATGGTAACTTATTTAACGACACCGTATTACGTTTCCGTGATGGAGGACAGATGAAAGTGTCAAACACAACAATGGTGCATCAGTTTAATGCAGTCTTCGAGCCTATCAAAGGATGGCGTATTGTAGGAGATGTTAATTATCGCTATCGCTCCTATTTTAACCATATTGAAACCAAAAGTATTGCTCAAACTTGTGTGGATGGCATCACACCTGGTAGCGTGTGGGATGAGCATTCAGGAGTTGCCGAAGATGTGGGAAGAAATGAATATCTGAATATCAACGTTTACACAGACTTTGAAAAGATAGTTGCAGACCACCATTATTTTAAAGTAATGGGTGGATTCCAAGCTGAACAGTACAATACAAGAACTGTTTATGCTCAAAAAGAGGGACTCATCGTACCAGATATACCAACCATCAATACATCGTCCGGCTTATTTAACGGAGAGCCTGTCCCTCCTCAAGTGGCAGGTGACTATAATCGATGGAGAACTGCCGGCTTCTTCGGACGCCTCAACTATAATTACATGGAGAAATATTTGCTGGAAGCCAATGTAAGATACGACGGTTCTTCCCGCTTCCGTTCCAACAATCGTTGGGGACTATTTCCTTCATTTTCAATAGGGTATAACATAGCTAAAGAAACATTCTTTCAACCGTTGACACCTTATGTCAATACTCTCAAATTCCGGGCATCCTACGGTTCATTGGGCAATCAGAACACCAATTTATACTATCCTACTTATCAGGCAATGGGATTTTCGAACGTTTCTGGAAGTTGGCTAATCAACGGGCAAAAACCCAATATAGCCTGGCCTCCTTCTCTGATTAGCAAAGGACTTACCTGGGAAGAAATACGTTCATGGAATATCGGTCTTGATTTTAGCCTACTTAACAACAGGTTGACAGGTTCGTTCGATTACTTCATCCGCAAAACGTTAAACATGATAGGTCCTGCAGATGAACTTCCTGTTATTCTCGGCACAAGTGTACCCAATACGAACAATACAGATTTACAGACTAAAGGTTTCGAACTGGAATTAGCCTGGAGAGACAGAGCCTTCAACAGTCTGAATTATGGAATTCGTTTCGTCTTATCTGATGCACAAGCCCAAATAACCCGTTACTCCAACCCCTCAGGAACACTAAGTAAATACTATTCAGGTATGAAATGGGGTGAAATATGGGGTTATCAGTCCATAGGTATTGCTCAATCAGATGATCAGATGCTGGAACATATCGCTTCACTCCCCAATGGAGGTCAAAACAGCTTGGGATCAGACTGGCAAGCCGGAGATATCATGTTCAAGGATGTAAATAATGACGGTCGTATAGACAGTGGGGCATATACTATAGATGATCATGGTGACCTTGTCGTCATAGGAAACACAACGCCACGTTTCAATTATGGTATCGACCTGACTGCTGAATGGAAAGGTGTAGATTTCAGACTATTCCTTCAGGGAGTAGGCAAACGTGATTACTTCCAACGAAGTAAATACTTCTTCGGTTCAATTGGAGGTAGTAAATGGGGAACAATGGTATTAAAACAACATCTGGATTATTATCGTGACGACCCGGATCATCCGCTCGGACTAAATAAAAACAGCTACTATCCCCGCCCCTATCTGGATAATGGCAAAAACTACCAGACACAGACTAAATATCTCCAAAACGCTGCCTATATGCGCGTAAAAAATTTACAGATAGGATATACGCTACCTTCCAGAATCACTAATTTATTGGGTATATCGAACTTCCGTTTATTTGTCTCCGGAGAGAATCTATTTACTTTCACCAAAATGAAAGATCTGTTTGATCCTGAAACGATAGGCGAAAATGGTGAAGGTAATGTATATCCATTAAGTAAAACTTATTCTATGGGATTGAGCATAACATTTTAAATCTTGGAATTATGAAAAATAAAATATTTATAGCCTGCATATCCTTGGCATTACTTACCGGATGCAACAGTTTCCTGGATCAGGAACCGCTATCCCAACTTTCTCCTGAACAGTATTTGTCAACAGAAGAAAATCTGGCAGCCTATGCTACCGACTTATACAACACTCTACCGGTACATGAAACCGGAAGCTGGGGAAGATGGTTGGATGACAATAATACAGATAACATGGCTTATGTAAATCCTAGTGACATCTTTGCGCCCGGCTACTGGAGAGTATCCCAGACCGGAGGTTCATACGAATTTGCCGCTATTTACCGGTGCAACTACTTTCTCGATTTTGTACTCCCCCTTTACGAAAAAGGAAGTATCACAGGAGTTGCCCCAAACATTCGTCATTACATTGGAGAAGTTTATTTCTTCAGGGCATGGCAGTATTTTTCTAAATTAAAAGCATTGGGAGATTTTCCAATCATCACCAAAACCTTAGCTGATGATTTGGAAGCACTGACAGCCGAAAGTAAACGTATGCCTCGTAATGAAGTAGCCCGTTTTATACTTTCTGATCTCGATAAGGCTCTTGAATATATGCAAAGCACTCCTCCTGTAGGAGGTACGAACAGGTTAGGGCAAGATTGTGTACATCTCTTCAAATCAAGAGTTGCCTTATACGAAGGAACATGGCTGAAATACTTTAAAGGAACAGCTTTTGTCCCTAATGGACCGGGATGGCCAGGGAAAGATAAAAGCTATAACAGTGATTACCAATATCCCGCAGGTAGCATTGACCAGGAGATAGAATATTTTCTCATCGAAGCTATGAATGAAGCCAAAATTGTAGCAGACAAATACGGACTGACTGATAATACCGGTATCTTTCAAAACAATGCGAACGAAGCTTCAAATCCATATTTCGATATGTTTGGCGCATCAGACATGAATACGTATCCGGAAGTACTACTTTGGAAACAATATAGCCAAGCTGCGGGAGTGGTCAATTCTGTTGTTGAATTTGCAGCAGCAGCCAATCAGGGTTGGGGAATGACAAAAAGTATGCTCGATGCATTTATCATGAATAATGGAAAACCTATTTATGCAACAGGAAGTAGCTACAATGGGGACGCAGATCTCTCAACCATTACCCAGGGTAGAGACTCGCGTGCTGAAATCTTTTTCAAAAAACCGGGAAACAGGAACCTGCACTCAGCAGCAGGACCGGAATCTTATGAAATCGAACCCTACCCGAATATTGTAAATTCCACATCATCGATGAAATATACCACTGGGCTAACCATACGTAAAGGATTAAACTTTGACGGTAGCTATTCCGTACGCGATAGAAGTATTGTAGGATGCATCATATTCAGAGCTGTAGAGGCTTATCTGAACTATATGGAAGCATGCTACGAAAAATCGGGAGCACTCGATGGTGACGCACAGAAATACTGGAAGGCAATCCGGGAACGGTCCAAAGTAGATGACTACAATATTACCATTGCCAATACCAATATGACCGTAGAAGCTCAAACGGACTGGGGAGCCTATTCCGCCGGTAAATTAGTCGACCCTGTCTTATTCAATATCCGCCGTGAACGTCGTTGCGAATTGATGGCAGAAGGTTTCCGTCCGGCAGACATCAGACGCTGGCGGTCGATGGACCAGATGATAAACACGCCTTATCACATACTAGGAATGAATCTATGGGAAAAAATGGCAAATAATCCAGACTTTTTAACAGCCAACCAAGATGGTCTGCAACAGAATAAGAACGTTTCACCAGAATCTTTCAGCAAATATCTGGCGCCATTTCATATCATAGCCAACAACCGTGTATACAATGGTTATCGCTGGAATATGGCTCACTATCTTGACCCAATAGCTATCCAACATTTCCTGATAACAGGAGCAGGCAATACCAATGCTTCGCCTCTTTATCAGAATCCGGGCTGGCCGCTACAAGCAGGCCAGGGAGCTCAATAAACCAAGTTGCTTTGACTTAGTGAAACTGTAAACAAACTAAAAAAAGGAATTATGCGAAAACTTCAATTATTAATATATTGTCTTCTATCAACTCTCTTCGCTTGTAGCAACGCAAATGAGTTAGATCCAAATTCTACAATTACAACCAAGCATCTGATGGTAAATGGGAAACCTTTCCTGATGCTGGGAGCTCAATTACGTACCGATTTTTTTCTCCAGTTGGATAAGAAAACACCGGATGAGCTAGCCCCTTATTTCGAACTGGCTGCCAATATGAACATACTTGTTGTCCAAGTACCTGTTGCATGGAGAGATATCGAATCTGAAAAAGATGTATACACAAGTTCATTGGTAGAAAAGTACATCGAATTATGTGACAAATACCAAATGAAACTGGAAATCTTGTGGTTTGGCAGTTATATGTGCGGTTATTCTGTAGAAGGGTATATCCCTGACTATGTGATAAAAGACACTTCCACTTATCCCGAACTTAAACCTAGTGCCGCTTATGAAGGATGGTTAGGAAAACAATATTATCTGAAACCCAACACCCCGGCACTAGTGGAACGCGAAGCAAAAGCTCTAAAGCAGATGATGGAGGCTATTTACCACTACGACAATAACCATGGACAAAAACACACAGTAATAGGTATTCAGGTGGAAAATGAGCCCGATATGTTAGCAACAAGACATAATCAGGAACATGGTTACACCCCCGAACAACTATGGCCGGATTTAATTTCTATGCTGGACAGATTAGGGCAAGTCGTTAAAAACTCCCCATACGATTGCTATACCCGAGTGAACCAGACCACAACTTATTCCGATTATATGGAAAAAAGCGCTGAAATTGCTGCTACAACAGGAATTGATTATGTAGGTCTGGATCCGTATGAGAACACAATGCTGGCCATAGACGGTAAATTACGGAGATTGAGAAAAATCGATGGTAACTTCGCCCATATTGCGGAAAATGGAGGCGAGTATACCAACAATGACCTTCTCACTCTCAAAGCTCTTAGTCTGGGATGTGGCTATGAAATATTCGAAGTCATTACAACTCCCCATCCTGATTTGGCAGACTGGACTCTCAGAGGTGTATACAATCCCGATTTCACTCCTAAGGCACACACTCAACGGATAGTGGACGCCTATAAAATATTCAAAGGGGCTTGGGTAGACCTCGCTTCAGCAGATGCCAAAGACATCATTGGTTTCAACCTGAAATATGATGATGGGCAAGAACAGACTACCGAGAATCAGAATACCACCCACGTAAGCATAAAATGGACAACCAACTCCAGAGGAGTGGCTTTTGCCGTAGAACATAATAATTGCCTGACTGTTGCTTCCACTAAAAATGACCAAATGGTATTCAGAGACATACAGATTAAAAAGATAGAGAAAGGACATTATGATATAGACGGTAACTGGAACTCAGAAGGAGATGTAGAACCGATGAATCAACTCACAATGGAGCCTTGCATTGTATACAAAATACAGTTTTAAACTCATTAAATCAATGTCATGAGAAAAAGTACGTTTATTATAAAGATATTACTATTGACACTATTAATCGGGTGTCAAGATGATGATTCCTCCAATCTGACAATAGAAAGTCAGCATATCCAAGTGGAATACACTGGAGGGAATATCAATATACCTATATCCTGTAATGTTGCTTCTAAAGCAAGCATCATTTATGATTCAACCAATGAATCGGGCTGGATTTTTCTGTTACCAACTGTACTGAACGGAAATGGAGTCTACACTCTAATGGTAGAAGCCTATAAAAATGTTCTGGACGACCGCCATGCGACACTTGTTATAACCGCCGGTAATGAGACCAAAGAGGTCAAAATCACCCAATTGGCAAAGCCTTCGCTGGGTATTGATCCTGAAGGAATAGCTGCATTAGAGCAAGCCAAAAATTACACGGTTACGGTCACATGCAGAGCTCAATGGAGTGCAAGTGTCAATGATGAGGCAAGTTCCTGGTGTACACTAAGTAATGAAACAGGTACTGGAGTCGGAAGTTTTACCATCCATGTTGCAGATTTGGGAAATGAACAGGCACGAACGGCTATCATTACCATTACTTCCGGTGAACTAAAAGCTACTTTGAAAGTCAGCCAGGGTGAAGGCACTATCATTAACGGGCTTATCTGGGCCAATTGCGATGTTAGTGAACCTAACACATTTACTGCCAGTCCGGATACTCGTGGATTACTATATCAATATGATTCCCGAATAGGCTATCCGAATAGCAGTCCCAATGTAGACAAGAGTTGCCCTCCCGGATTCGAAACAGGATACTACGATTCAGGATATGATACCTGGAGAGATGAAAACAATCCTTGTCCGGCAGGATGGAGAATACCAACCATTACGGAAATTACGGAATTAATAGGTACTACTGCTGATCCTAAATTCACATGGAAAGAGCCGCAGAATAGTCACTTCGCAATTCCTGGCGCCATCGTAGGAATCCCCAGAAGTGAAGGTATCATTGCAACTAAAGAGGACATGAGAGGAGGTATCTTCTTGCCACAATCAGGATATCGTCATAATGAGACAGGTTATCAAGAAACATGGTGGCCAGTAAATATAACCAGTATTTCACGTCCCAATTCACCTCAAAACTGGGATAGGCAGACAATCTGGATAGATGCTAACGGCAATATGGGAATAGATGAATATACATCCAACAGGAAAGCTTATCCGGTCAGATGTGTTATGGATATAAAATAATCAAAAATCTTAAGTATATGAATCATTATTTATTTAAAGATTTCTTTTTAAAGAAATTAGAGAGATGTACGGTTCTTGCTATTCTCATACTTCTTACCTTGTGCTCTTGCACAAGGCAGGAAGGAGTACCTGATCGCATCCCTGTCATCTTTGATACAGATGCCGGCAATGATATCGATGATGTATTGGCCATGCAAATGCTTTTCAATTATGAAAAGGCAGGAAAAATAGACTTATTAGGTATCACCATCTGCAAGTCTAATCCTTATGCAATAGAATATATAGATGGCTATTGTCGTTTCAATGACAGAAATGAGATTCCATTAGGATATGCATACAATGGAGCAAACCCGGAAGATGGTAATTATCTCCGGCAGACTCTGGATACTATCATTGATGGTAACAGGATATTGCACCCTCAAAGAAGTATAAAGGACAATCTGCCGGAAGGCTATAAGTTACTACGTAAAATACTGGCTACGCAAAAAGATAACTCCGTAGTATTTATTGCCGTAGGCCCGGAAACAAACCTGGCACGTTTGCTCTCTTCCACAGCTGACGAATATAGCGAATTGGACGGACGGTCACTTGTTGCCCAGAAAGTTAAATTACTATCTGTCATGGGAGGCCGTTTTGGCAATGGAGCCGACTCACCCGAATGGAACGTCATGCAAGACTTAAAGGCAGCACAAACAACCTTTGAAGAATGGCCGACACCTATCGTTACCAGTGGTTGGGAAATAGGAACCAGTATAGTATATCCACACCAAAGTATTCTGAATGATTTTCCCAATAGTTACAAGCATCCTCTCTGTGTATCATACAAGATCTACCAGCAAATGCCTTACGACAGGGAGACATGGGACCTGACTTCCGTACTGCAGGCTATAGAGCCGGAAAGAAACCTTTTTGGATTATCAGAGAAAGGCATCATAAGTATAGACAGTACCGGACAAAGTCTTTTTGCTCCTTCAAAAGAAGGCAAACATCAATACCTGACCATACGGGAGAAGAACGATATTCAAGCTATAACAGACGCGCTTGTGTATCAAGTTACAGGTAAAGCAAATGTCAAACCTTAAAAAAAGAGATTGTTATGTATATAGTCAATAGTTACACATTAGCTGTCGTCTTTTGTTTTATAACCATGATATGCTGGGGGTCCTGGGGAAATACTCAGAAACTGGCCAGTAAGAACTGGCGTTACGAACTTTATTATTGGGATTATACCATTGGTATTCTATTGTTTGCCTTTCTCTTGGTATTTACATTAGGAAGTTTTGGAGACTCTGGAAGAAGTTTTATAGAAGACATACAACAGGTAGAATCCCAATACATCATTAGCGCACTGATTGGAGGTATCATTTTTAATGCTTCGAATATATTACTTTCAGCATCCGTATCCATAGCCGGAATGGCAGTTGCTTTTCCTTTAGGAGTGGGGTTGGCATTAGTATTAGGAGTATTTATCAATTACTTCAGTTCTCCCAAAGGAGATCCGCTCTGGTTATTCATAGGAGTGATTCTGATTGTTATCGCAATCATTTGCAATGGTATAGCAGCCGGAAAAAATCAGAAAGCAGGCACCAACAGCAACAAGAAAGGAATCATCCTTGCCACTATTGCCGGCGTGCTAATGTCTTTCTTCTATCGCTTCGTGGCTGCTACTATGGATCTTGATAATTTTGAATCACCAACAATCGGAATGGCAACTCCTTATACAGCTTTCTTCATCTTTGCTATTGGTATTTTCCTTAGTAACTTTATATTCAATACTTTTGTAATGAAACGTCCATTCGTGGGTTTACCTGTAAGTTACAAAGAATATTTTGCAGGAAAGATCAATACACATATGGTAGGCATTCTTGGCGGATGTATCTGGGGACTTGGAACCGCATTAAGCTACATTGCAGCAGGAAAAGCAGGAGCAGCTATCTCATATGCCTTAGGACAGGGAGCACCGATGATTGCTGCACTATGGGGAGTATTTATCTGGAAAGAGTTTACAGGAAGCTCCAAAGAGACAAACAGGCTATTAGGTATAATGTTTGTGTTGTTCATCTTGGGATTGTTCTTTATTATCCTTTCCGGAGGTAATTAAGAAAAATATAATACACAAAAAAGCCACAGAGAAACGTTTAAAATTTCCTCTGTGGCTTTTATCCTATTTCTATTTTCTCACTCAAAACTACCTAAACTGTAATATCCAACAAAACCTCCCCTTTCACATTCAACACCTTAATCCTCAATTCATCTTTCTTCTTTTCCAGAATCATCACCGTAGCGCTATCCATCTTATATCCTCCACCAATAATGACCGGGTAATTGTTTCCCAACTCACCTTTCGGATAATAGGCATACGTATGAGTATGAGCATTCAGGCTCACATTGAAAGGTGCTTTTTCCAATAATTTAGTCCATAGATCTGCACAGAGATTCTTTCCATCATTACCATAAAGCGGAATATGATGAATAAGAACACGTTTCTTCGCTTTCTTGAAGTCTTTGGCAGATAACTCCTCTTTCAGAAAATCGACTTGTTCATTACGTAACTGTGTGAAATCATTCAAATCGTAATACACCCAGTGAGAGTCTAGCTTATCCTCTCCACAATCAAGCATGACAATACGGGTATCGCCCCAATTAAAAGAACCATAGGTCTTATCCCCTACATAGTCATAATGGTCGCGCAGACCGATAGAATAAGCATTGCGAATCTCATGATTGCCACGCATAAAAAAAGTTGGAATGCGATCACTGCGTACACCTTCGGTAAGTTCACTAATAAAAGTCGTTGCCTGTTCGTGGTCAACAGGATCGTCTACACAATCACCATTGAAAACTACAAAGTCATAGTTGATATTCTGTATCCGTTTGCATAAAGCACGAAAGGTTTTTGTATGCTGATGCAAATCATTGAAAACAATAGCAGTGAAAGAATCTGTATCCGTTTCCGGAAGCGTAAATTCAGAGAAATCTGACTGGGCAGTATTTCCGAATACTTTCTTATATGCTTGATAAAGCAATATTTCTTGCGAACATACGCGATAATAATATTTCTGTCCCGGTATCAGATCGTTGATACGTATTTTATGTAGTTTATTATTGCAGACTACCTGCCCGTCAACAATTGTACGAGCGCGTTTCAGTTGAGTAGTGTCTGTTCCATATTCCACCCAACAGTATGCCGGAACGGTAGTTTCCCACATAACTGTCATACCATTACCTATGGGATTCTGTAAATAAGGTTTAGTACGGAATATTTTATCTGCCTTTTCAGCGGTACGCAGTTCTACAAGAATAGGGCGATGATCGGAGGCCATCGGTTCATCCAACACTTGAGAGGATATAAGAGCGAAGCCATTAGCATTAGACTTCAATGCAGTAATATAATCTATAGTCTCCTTGGGTTCAGGAGCCGGATAAGTAGATTGTTTAGGATTGGAGAGTATCTGGAAGTCTTTCTGTAACTCCTTTATAAAGTCGGATTCCGGTTCAGCATTCATGTCCCCAGCCAGAAAAAGAGGCTTTTTATAGGAAACAGTAAATGACTTCACTATTTCCAGGGACTTCATGCGATCTTCTTCCGTTAATGACAGATGAGTACAACAATAAATATAATCCTCAAATTCTGCCAGAATCAAGGTGCGGGCCTCTTCTCTACCAGGTAAAGGGATAGCTTGTAAACGTAGCGGAACTTGCTTTGTCAGCAGTCCGATTCCATATTTACCTCCATCAAACTTTATGGCAGGTGCAAAACAAGCATGCATCTGTGTACGTTCAGCTATCTCACCCAGCACATATTTCTGTCCGCTCCGACGGGTCATACTGTCTACCTCTTGTATAGCCACAACATCAGGAGAAGCATTATTTATCACATTGGCTACCCGTTGAAAATTACAAATATCATCCATGCCGTTCGCATTTTTAATATTATAAGTCATCAGTCTCAATGTATGCTGGGCCTGTACCGGAAAAATAAATAGGATTACGGAAATTAGTAAAAAGATCTTTTTCATGTTTTCATTTTTGGGGGTTAATGTTAAGCCCTCAAAGGTAAGAAAAAAATAAAAAGCCACAAAGATATGAATTCATACCTTTGCGGCCTCTTATTGCCAAGAATAGCTTTTCTCTAAATGGGGGGATGAGAACAAAGCTATATTATTTACAAGGTCGATTTATTATCTTATTATTTCTTTTTCCACTTTGCGGTAGTATCCCACATTTGCGGGTCTACGCTATTAAAGTGCCAAAAACCGATTTGAGAGATTCCCAGTTCATCGGCTAGTTCAAGTAGTGCTTCTGTACTTTTGGCATCACTTGCATAAAACATATGCCGATTACCATCGGTACCATCATACAGATACATGTTTACCTTTTCGTAACATAACCAAGTAGGAGAAGGCAAAATTCCATTTATACTGTCAGGCACAGATTGATAAACCTGCCTTCCTTTAATGTCACCAGTTACAGCATAATCATTTGCATAAGCAGGCAGTGCCATCACTAATTTATCATTCGGAATGTGTTTCATCCAGAAAAGCATCGCTTCTTTAGTCCATGGATAGTTGGACGTAGGTCCAATGCCCATACAATCATCTCTGTGCTTGAGCTCGGGCTTATTTATTCCCGGTGCAAAATACATATCGTAGCACATCACTCTCACTAAATCACAGGTAGCATTCAAGACTGCCGGATCGTGAAACATCTTAGTTTCGTTATCCTGATACAAAGCCGGATAAAAACTCACGCAATGGCTTAATTTCTTTCCAACAGCATGAAGTTCTTTTGAAGCAAGTTTCAGGAATTCGGTATATGCATCCTGAATATCAGGACGCAAATGTTCGAGATCAAGATCTATTCCATCATATCCATTTGCATTGCAATCGCTTATATACTTCTCAACAAGTGCCTTTCTTTTCTGTGGCGTATCAATCGTTTCTTCATTTCCACCTACAGCCTGATATACTTCAATATGATTCTGATGACACTCATCGATAAATGATTTCGGAGGATTCCCGAAAACGCTAATGGAACTAATTATCTCTTTCACTGGTTCTATATCCTTAAAAGAGCTTCCATCTATATAGACATACCAAGGAAATACTTTTTTCTCCAAAGTGGTGGAAGCGAGTGCTTCCTGCTTGCAGGAAACACTCGTCATTACCAACATTACACAGCATATAGCTGTTCCAATTATACTTAAATACCTCATTGAATGTAAAGTAAACTGTTATTCTTCATCATAGTTATACTTCTTATATTCTATATAGTCATACTTAGCTGTATACGTTTTTGCAGTAGGCTTATCTCCTTGCCAACCACCGCCGTCAGCAAAGGTCATTATTGAGAATCCAAATTTGAACTGTGCCGGAGTATACCAGGTAGTGAATGTTTTCGCCACTTCACCGTCTATAATCCATGCCGCCCAATATGCACCATCTGCATTAAGTCTGAGGTCAATAGTCAGAGTATGTTTACCCGGATCAATAGGTACACCGTAAACTCCCATAGACTCTGTATAACAACGTACCAGCATTTGACCTGGAACAGGAGGAATAGTACAAGCCGCACGATCATTTTCAGTACCTGCGAAAACAAACATAGAGAATGATCTTTCTTCAGCGTTAGTTGCAGCGATATTACCACCTGCCAACCATTTTTCACCTACCCCTACCAAAGGAACATCTATTTCCCATGTATATTTTCCAGCTCCTATCTCCGGACCATAAACGAAGTTATTCCCGTTAGATAGATTCAAGTTTCCATCTGCAATCGTTCCTCCATTATTAGTCCATCCAACAGGTACAAAACCTGCTTCCTCAAAGTCCCACTTCACTGTTGTTCCCTCTGGTTCGGGAGGAAGCTGACCTTCAACAATCGGCTTCATTGAATAATCATAAGGAACATATTCAAGATAATCAAATAAGGCATAATTTTCTTGAGTTGCCGCATGATCGCCCATACCATAAAGATTCTCGACACTAGATATAGCACGGAAATAAGCTTCTTCACCATAATCTAATTGTGCCCTCTTTAAAACTTTACCATCAACCGACCACTCCGCCAGATATTTCTTATTCTCTAACTTCAAATCCAAAACAAACGTATGCCAAGCTTCAGCCTTGATTGGTGTGAACTCAGAGAAAAAAGGATTAGCCTGACTAGTCACAAGACACAGCATATCATCTGGTCCGGCGCTATGTGCTGCACGGTCTGCAGCCGTACCGGAACAAATTTCAAAATCCAACTCATGCCCATCGTCAAAATATAAGAATGCTCCAATACTAGCTCGGTCATTCATTCCGAATTTAGGGACATATATCCTCCATTCATAACGACCTGATCCGAATTGTGTTGTTGTTTGCACTTTGAAACGATCTCCATTAGTACCTTCATACTCTTTACCTGGCCGTGTATAGATTCTTAACGCTTTTCCATCTTCACATTCGTCATTGTCTACGATAGTGATCGGATTGATCCCTGCCACAAGCCCCGTCTTTTGCAATCCAGTAAAGTCACCGTAATTATAAATGGTTCCTTTATAGCCATCCTGAATAATTGTAATGGTTCGAAGTTCAGCACCTTTCGCTGCTATGGTCAAGGTTGCACTGCGTTTTGGACCGCTATTCTTATCAGCAGAAATTGTTAGCGTACCATTACCAGTTCCTTCCAAAGGAGAAACAGTAAGCCAATTACCACCTGCCTGATCCACTGCTACTTCCCAAGCTGCTTCTGACGTAATATCTACAGTCTGAACTTCAGTAGAGGAGACTCCGAATGTCAAAGCATTTGTGGAGATTCCGCATGCAACAATCTCTGTTTTCTCTTTGAAGCTATCGCCGCATGATACTAAAGAGGCATTACATAATACACCTATTGCTAAATATAAATATCTTAGTTTCATAATGATTGTTTTTATTGTTTCATTCAGTTCTTCAAATTCGGATTAATAGACGAGTCTACAAAAGGACGGGGAAGATACATCTTACTGTCATTCCACGTGCCAGATACGGAAACAGCTTCTTTCCTAAAGACTCCAGGAGCCACTTCAATCTCCGGATTCAATTTTCTGTATTCAAAATGATCTTTAATACGATTCATGCGAAACATATCCCTTGCTCTGGTGGCAATATTTCCCCAATAATATCCGGCTATTTCCCAGCCATGTTCATTATAGGCAGCTTCTGCCAGATCATCATACGACATGGTTGTCTTATAAATATCCCGGTCTGCAACAACAGATCCATTGGCACGATTACGTACCTCATTCAATAAGTTGACAGCTTCCGTGATACTACCTGTTTTTGAACGACCTACAGCTTCGGCGTACCAGCAATATACTTCTGCCAAGCGAATAATCTGATGCGTCTTTTCTCCATTCTGATTCATCGAAATCTTCGGATTCGTATAATCGAATTCTTCTCCAGTGGTCGTTTCTACTTTCTTCATGAAACAGGGAGCAACAACCACACGCGGCGCTTCCGGATTGGGGTCTTCCCACCAATCACGCAACTTCGTCTCATTCTTCAATATAATTTTCGGAAAATAAGATGCATCTTTGCGTGAGCCTTTCGGGAAATCATACCAGAATTTAATTTCTCCGTTCGTATCTCCCCATCCACCGCCACCATAAGCATAGTCTGCCAGGAAATCGGCTAGAGGAGCATTGGTAAGTGCATCTATTCCCAAATTATAGTAAACACCAAGCAACACTTCAGGATTATTCTTATTATACTCCATCGAATATACTTGCTTGTAATCAGGTAATAGCTTGTAGTAGTAAGTACCTTTCTTCGAAGCATCGATTACTTCTTTTGCCTTTGCAGCGGCCAGTTGATAATATTCTGTTCCTTTGTTCAACGGCCATCCCGCCATTGCCATATACACATAAGCCAATGTTGCTTTTACAGCTCCTTGACTAACAGCAATGTTTACCCCATTCCTTGCATAGGGATCTTTAGTATAATTGGCAGGGACCATTGTTTCTGCCTTTTTCAGGTCAGACACAATCAGTTCGTAAATTTCAGGAACGGTTGCCAATGGCATGTTGTAATTGATTTCATCTTTCACAACCATAGGTACCTCTCCCCAAGCCATTACAAAGTAAAAATAAGAATAGGCACGCCAATAATAAGCTTGTCCAATGGCTGCATCTTTCTCTTCCTGGCTCACCTCCGGAGTTCGTCCGGCATTATCTATAATGAAATTAGCAGCTTTTACCAATCTCCAACGAGCTCCCCACAATTCAGTCACCCAAGTGTTATTGTCCGAAACATTATAAGTATCTACCTCACGCAACCCCTGTTTATTAGCTGCAGGGTGTGTAGAAATATCATCACCCATCACTGATTCGAAACCTGCCCAAATATTTGCATACATATCACTCGCAACTTTGGAATACATTCCATTCAGAGCCAAGTCCAGATCACCTTTTGAATTGAAGAAATTAGTTACCGCCAACTGCCCTTTAGGATCTTCTGTCAGTAAATCCTGGCAAGACACCATCCAAAGTGCTATCAATGCTAGTCCGACAGATTTGAATATTCTATATATTGTTTTCATATCCATGTATAGTTAAAAGATTAAAAGTTAAGTTTCATACCAAAAGTGAAAGTTCTTGGAACAGGATAAGAGCCCATATCTACGCCATTAAAGCCGTAATCGGATTCACTGTACACTTCTGGGTCCATACCTGTGTATTTCGTTAATGTAAACAGGTTTTGAGCACTGACCGACAGTTGAATATCGGCTACTTTCGTTATCTTCTTAGGAATATTATACGTAAGGCTTATATTTTTCAGTTTCACAAATGATGCATCTTCAAGCCAGAAATCGGAATCAGGATAGTTTCTATTATCCGAATTTTTATGACTTGCATACACAGCATCTGCTTTATTGGCCACTTTATCCCAACTTTTGTAATAAGCATCAGATAAAGAGATGAAACGATATACACCTGTCATAGATCCCATCGCATAGCGGCTTACGTTCAGTCTATCTTGTCCTAATGCAGCATTGATAAAGAGATTGAGCGTCCAGTTTTTCCAAGTGAATGTATTATTCCATCCGAAAGTCCAATTAGGCTCGGCCTGCCCTTTAGTAACCAGATCGTCAGCACCCGGATTGGTTGTCAAACTTCCATTAGATTGATGTTTATACAAGTTGGCGCCCTGGTCATTAAAGTTTGCCCATTCATAAAGATAGAAAGAACCAATCGGATACCCTACTTTTTTAATTTGAATGGGACCACCGCCAATACTTGTATAATTCTCCCCAACGATAAAATCACTACCCGCCAGATCGATTATCTTATTCTTTAAATAAGATGCATTCAGCGATGTTTCCCAACCAAATATATCTTTGTCTGTCAAAGGAGTAGCTGTGATGGTGAATTCAACACCAGAGTTTCTAACCTCACCTTGGTTGACCCAGAAAGAGCCACCTCCGTTATACTGCGGAGCAGGTTTGCGAAGCAACAAGTCCTTAGTATCTTTCCGGAACCATTCGGCTGTAAAACTCAAGCGACCGTCTAAAACACTGGCATCCAAACCTATGTTATACTGATAGGTGCTTTCCCAAGTTACATCTGGTGTAGCGAGATTTCCAGTCCAATAACCTGTATGGATTGCATCGCTACCATAACCGTCATAATTTGTAGGGGCCAACATACCCAATGTTGTGTAAGCACCGATACTTTGATTACCAACAACACCAAAACTGGCTCTTAGTTTCAATTGCTGGACAATGTTTTGTTTGCTCATAAAGTTTTCTTTGGCAACATCCCAAGCAACAGCTGCTGACGGAAAATATCCCCATTTATTCTTCTTCTGAAACTTAGATGAACCATCGGCACGGAAAGTACCTGTCAGCATATACTTCCCTTTGTAATTGTACATAATTCGACCAAGCCCGGACACAATAGCTTCCGCGGAATAGCCATTCTCTCCATCGCGTGTCTTTGCATTTTTTGCATTCCAATAACCAACAAACTCATTGGCTAAATCACTTCCGGTCAGTTTTAGATTTCTGCCTTCGGCACCACTTGCTTCAAATACAGCTGTTGCAGTCAGATGATGATCGCCGAAACTTGTGTTATAAGTCACATTATTGGTATTCTGCCAGAATAGATTCATCCGGCTCGCATTTTCCATACCACTAATTTGTCCGGGTTTTGCTAACGACGAGGTAAAAGAATAACTCGGAACATGAGAGTAATTAGCGGCCCCCTGTACAGACAATGTCAACCCTTTCATTATTTTGAAAGTCAAATCCATATTAGTATTCAAAGCATACACATATGAGTCACCATAATTTGCGACACGTGCACCATAAGGGTTTCCATTTACTGAATTATAAGGGTCCATATTATAAACGCCCGTTACCGGATCTTTCATTTCCATCGTAGGAGAATAGTTCAGGAAGTTCATAATGTCAATACCCCCATTATGACTGTGAGTACGTGAAGCATTAATTTTGGTAGAAAGTGTCAACCACTTGGTGAGTTCATTATCCAAATTTATCCGTAACTGTGCACGTTGATACTTGGTCGTGATGGTCATGGCTGTCATATTCAGTACATTGGCTGAAATAAGATACTTATTTTTAGCCGTTCCACCCGAAATACCTAATTTATAGTCCTGACTAATACCGGTCTGCAACATCAAATTCTGCCAGTCAATGCCTTTGGAGCCATTCTTATAGGCTTCCATCTCATCATCTGCAAATGAGATACCATTATACTCCTTTAATGCAGTCGCATATTCATAAGCATTCAGTAAGTCATATTTTTTAAGAATGTTCGATACGCCTATAGCCACATCTGCATAAATCTGCACTTTACCTTCCACCCCTTTTTTAGTAGTTACCAACACCACACCATTAGCGCCGCGTGAGCCATAAATAGCTGTTGCCGAAGCATCTTTCAGAACTTCAATAGATTGAATGTCGGCTGGATTTACATCCAGTCCACCAGACATAATACCATCAATGACATACAGGGGGTCATTGCTGGTATTAAGAGAAGTGGTACCACGAACACGAACTTTAACTGTACCACCAGGTAAACCATTTACGCTCGTCACTGCCACACCTGCAGTACGTCCTTGCAGAATATCTTCCACCCGCTTTACCGGCTGATCCTTAAATTGTTTGGAAGAAACAGAAGCCACAGCACCGGTTATATCTGATTTTTTCACTACACCATATCCGATGACCACTACCTCACTCAATTGGTTCTGATCCTCCTGCATTGTAATCTTCAAACTGGTATTCGTTCCCAGTTTAACCTCTTTAGTCATGTATCCGATATAAGAAAACAATAGTGTAGACCCAACAGGAGCACTAATCGAGAATTTTCCGGAAAGATCCGTTACGGTGCCTGTTTGTGCGTCTTTAAGGGTTACGTTGACACCGATGACAGGTTCATTGCTGTCGGCATCCGTAACCGTACCCGAATACTGCTTTGCAACCTGTGCATAAGTAGATGTAACTGCTGCAAAAAGAAATAGTAGCAAGCAGCCAAGCGTTTTTCTTAGATTATCCATATACTTTTCATTTAGTTAGAATATAATGATATTAGATTTTTAGGAATTTTAGATACAAGTCAAGGCATTTAAAATGTTCCCAACATTACTCCGCCTCTTCATTCTACAGTTTTAGGATGTATCCATAGTAAATAGTCTTTTTTTTAAGGTTTAATACGTTTCGTATTTAGTGTTAACTGTGCAAATATAGGCGCAAAGCATGGAAATAGAGATCAAATAACATCCATAATTAGTCCGCTACTGTTCAAAAGGATCATTCTGAATATCCTTTCTAGCTATCTAATGAGCTTTGTGGACAAAAGAAGATGAAATCTATTGTACAGTTTCATAACTTCTTTTATATTTGCTCTATCAAAAGAACATAACTATGTCAAAAGCACACGTACTAAAGAGGTATTCTTTTCTAATCTGGATATTATTCTTTGTTCTTTCTACCAAGGCTGAACAACAAGACTACTACTTCAGACAAATTTCTTTGGAACAGGGATTGTCACAATCAAGAGTGCAGTGCATTTACAGAGATCATCAAGGAGTCATATGGATAGGTACCAAATGGGGATTAAATAGTTATGACCAATCTGAACTGAAAAGTTATTTTCATGACCGGGAGCAGCCCAACTCATTGCCCGACAATTTCATTCGTTTTATTACAGAGGATCGTTTAGGCGATTTATACGTTTCTACCAATAAAGGAATTGCCATCTACAATAAAGCAGAAAATCAGTTTCAGCCATTGAAATATAACGGGAAGCCATTTAACGCTTGGTCTTATCTTCAAATAGGTGACAATTTCCTGTTTGGAGGAGAAGAAACTTTATACCAATACAATCTGACGGATAAAAGTATTACGACGATCTTCCCCGACATCGATGGAGACAAGTTAAAATGTATCAATCGCATCTTTCAGTGGAGTCCCGATATGCTGATAACCAGCAGTAAAAAAGACGGGCTTTGGATGTACGACTTGACAAAAAAGAAAATGTATCGATGTCCATTTGTAAAAGAGCGCGAGATAAACACCATATTTGTTGACTCTCAAAACCGGCTTTGGGTATCATTCTATGGCAAAGGAATAGCCTGTTACTCGAAAGAGGGGAAAAGGCTTTTCAGTTTATCCACCAAAAACTCCGGGCTCAACAACGATATCATTTTTGATTTTCTTGAAAAAGGCAACCAACTTTGGATAGCTACTGACGGAGGAGGTATCAACATACTTGACTTCCAGACTATGAAGTTTTCTTATCTTAAACATATTTCCGATGATGAACAATCCTTGCCGAATAACTCTATCTACCGGCTGTATAAAGATCAGATGGACAATATATGGATAGGCAGTATACACGGAGGATTATTCGCCATTAAGAAAGTGTTCATCAAAACCTATAAAGATGTTCCACTGAACAATCCCAATGGAGTTAGCGAACGTACCGTGGTTAGCATCTTTGAAGATAAGGATACATTGCTTTGGATTGGAACAGACGGAGGAGGTATCAACTCATTTGACCAAAAAACGAATACATTTCATCATCACCCTACTACATACGGGGAGAAAGTTACCTCTATCACAGATTTTTCTGAAAATGAGCTCTTATTATCATGTTTTAATAAAGGGGTCTTTACCTTTAATAAGAGAACCGCACAGATGCAACCTTTTCCCATTATCAATGACTCTATTTCGAAAAGAGAATTTTCATCCGGTGATTTGGTAAATCTATATGCTACAAAAGATAATATTTACATATTAGGAGCAAAAGTCTATATCTACAACAAGCATACCCGGCAAACATCTATTCTCTACGCACCCCAAATAGACATTCAACGCCAAATAGCTATGCAGGCAATTTATTCCAACGATACGCATCTGTATCTAATGGGAACCAATAACCTGTTTAAACTAAACTTCAAAACCAACGAACTGTCTTCATTAGTCAATATGAAAGAGGGAGATGATTTCACATCGGCCTGCCGGGATGATAAAGGTAACTTTTGGATAGGAAGTAATTTCGGACTGCTCTTCTATAATAAACAGACTGGAAAAACAGAAAAAATACATACCAACTTGTTCAACAGTGTATCCAGCCTTGCCTATGATAAAAAAGGAAAAGTCTGGATAGGAGCGCAGAACATGTTCTTTGCGTATATTATCAACGAAAAACGTTTTGTTATCCTGGACGAATCCGATGGAGTTCCTTCCAACGAATTGATATTTACCCCTATTCCTGCTCTTCGTACTCCCAATCTGTATATGGGAGGTACTATGGGACTGGTACGCATTAATACGGATATTATTTTCGAAAGCAATTCGTCTCCTATTCTCAAGCTACTTGAAGTAAAACTGAATGGTAAATCAACTCTGAAACAGGTTAATAATAACTGTATTTCGATTCCCTGGAATCATTCATCGTTCAACATTAAAGTGATTGCTGACGAAAAGAACTCCTTCCGAAAACACCTTTTCCGATATGTCATCACAGGAAAAGACAAAATGGTGATCGAGAGTTATCTCCAGACACTCGAATTGGGTACATTAGCATCAGGAGAATATACCATCAGCGTATCCTGCGACAGCTCCAACGGTGAATGGAGCCAGCCGACAGAGATCTTAACTATTATAGTCTCACCTCCTTGGTGGAAATCTACCTGGTTTATTATACTATGCATTTTCTTTGCATTTCTAGTGGCAGGAGTGGTCTTCTTTAGTTTGATAAGAAAAAAAGAAAATCGGCTGAAGCGTGAGATGCGGGAACACGAGAAAAAGATATATGAAGAGAAAATACGCTTCTTAATCAATATCAGCCATGAGCTACGTACCCCTTTGACACTCATCTATGCTTCCCTGAAACGAATTCTCAATAAAGAGGTGAAGCAAGACGAGCTGCCGGAATATCTACAGGGTGCATTCAAACAGGCGAATCAGATGAAAGATATTATTAACATTGTGCTTGATGCACGCAAAATGGAGGTAGGACAAGAAGTGCTACACATCTCTTCGCATCCTTTGCACAAGTGGATACAGGAAGTGGCAGAAACATTTCAAACTGCATCGAAGGCCAAAGAAATTGAAATTACATACGACTTTGACGACAGTATACAATCTATCGCGTATGATGACACAAAATGCAAAGTTGTTCTTTCCAATCTGATTATGAATGCTTTGAAATATAGTCCTAATCAGACTCGTATTGTTATAAAAACCATCCGTACAAATGAAAGTATACAAGTACACGTACAAGACCAGGGAATCGGATTGGATAATGTAGATATAAAGAAGCTCTTTACCCGTTTCTACCAAGGCAAACATAATGAGGGAGGAAGTGGTATCGGTTTATCTTATGCTAAAATGTTGATTGACTTACATGGAGGCAGGATGGGTGCTTTCAATAATAAAGACAGAGGGGCCACATTCTTTTATGAAATACCGGCTAATCTACAAGAACAAGAAGTATCATGTCCTCAACATTCCTACCTCAACGAACTTTTAAGTTCTCCGGAGGAAGAAGAGAAAATAGAATCCGGGGCTTTCTCTCTACAAGGGTATTCACTGTTGATTGTAGAAGATAAACAGGACTTAAGAGAATTCTTAAAAAGTGCCCTTAAGGATAAGTTCAAGAAGATCTATCAGGCAGAAAATGGATTGGTAGCGTTGGAAGTTATTAAGCAACAGCAACCGGACATTATAGTAAGTGATGTAATGATGCCACAAATGAATGGCTATCAGCTATGCAAGGAAATTAAAGAGAATCTGAATATTAGCCATATCCCTGTCATCCTGCTTACCGCCAGAGCCGATTCTGAAAGCCAGATGTTAGGATACAAATTAGGAGCTGATGCCTATTTACCCAAACCATTTGAAATGGAAATGCTCCTTAGCGTGATCCAAAACCAGATGAGAAATCGTGAATATATTAAATCCAGATACAGGGGCAATCAATTCATTCTGTCTCCGCAAGAGGCTACTTTCAGCAATGCGGATGAACAATTTATGATTAAATTGAATGAAATGATCGATCAGAATCTGTCTCAACCAGATTTGGATGTGAAATTCCTGACTACTCAAATGGCAATGAGCCGGACATCCTTATATAATAAGATCAAGGAACTGACCGGCATGGGAGCAAACGATTATATCAATCGTAGAAGAATCGACAAAGCAATCATTCTTTTAACTCAGTCTGACATGAGCATTACTGAAATATCAGAGCAGGTAGGTTTCACTTATCAACGATATTTCAGTACGTTATTTAAAGAAATGAAAGGAATGACTCCTTCTCAATTCAGAGCACAACACGGTTGCACCCAACAACAATCAGAATAGATTCAGCACTTTAGTTTATCATTTATATAGAAATTATACTTCCCGGAACAGAGCGATTAAGATTTCCAGTGCAGATTTGAACGTTTCATGATTTGAAATGACTAAAATCTGATGAGTAGAATAAAGCATTCGACTACTTTTGCAGCAAGCAATTGATAGAAAACGAATACACTTAAATTCAATTATTATGAGAAACTACTATTTAACTCTGTTGCTAATATGCATTTACGGCATTTGCTTTGCACAGCAACAGACCAATGACATCAGTACTAAAAATCCGCCAAACAAAGAATGGAACTTCAACAATCTGGATGGATGGAAATACGGACATCAGGATAACAACCCGGATAATCAATGCATATTAGAGAATGGTTACTTACGGATCTTTACACGGGCTAACTCGGTGGATCGGAAAAAGGTTCACACTGTAGAACGGATTTATACAACAGGAAGATATACCTGGCGTACTCATATCCCGCAAATGGGAATAGGAGATCAATGTAGCGTGGGTTCGTGGATATACCATGACGACCAACATGAATTGGATTTTGAAGTCGGATATGGTAAAGATACAGTTCGCAAGGAGTTAAATGCAGCTCCGGACGAAATGATTGCTTATATGACATCGCAGGCATATCCTTTTTCTTCCGTTCCTGTAGTAATCAAGACCGGATGGCATCTGTTCGAGATTGATCTGACATTAAAAAACGGGAACTATTACATCACCTGGTTAATAGACAACGAGCCCAAACATGAACTCCAACTGGAATTTGGGAAAGACATTGCATTCCATATTTTTTGCAGTGTAGAGAATCTTAAATTTATTGGAGAACAACCGGCACAGCAGGAAAATTCCGGATTGTTTGATTTCGTCAGATATACATATCATGACTAAATATCAAATAGCCCTCGCTACAAATCTGTAACGAGGGTATTTTTTAGAGGAGTCATTCCTCCTCTTGCTAATGTTATGTTTATGTGCTTTTTATATCTGAATATGTCAATCAGATAATCCCCCTCACTCGGTCATCGAATGCAGAAAGTGCAGCTTTCGCTCCTTCGCCCATAGAGATAATGATTTGCTTATAAGGAACCGTAGAAACATCTCCGGCTGCATAGATACCCGTCACATTCGTACGGCAATGTGCATCAATCATGATTTCGCCCGGTCGGTTGGTTTCCACTATGTCGCGGAATACACTGCTATTCGCAGAAAGCCCGATCTGTACAAATACACCATCCAACTCAACCAAACGTTCTTCTTCCGTTTTACGATCTTTGATGCGCAGGGCAGTCAGTTTATCACCATTTCCTATCACTTCCGTGGTCTGTGAACTTACAAACACTTCCACGTTCGGCAATGATTTAAGTCGATCTTGAAGTACACTGTCCGCTTTCAGCTCATCCATAAATTCAAAAACAGTCACTTTGGAGCAGATACCAGCCAAGTCAATGGCTGCCTCAATGCCGGAATTTCCTCCACCTACTACTGCTACATGCTTTCCCTTATAAAACGGCCCATCACAATGAGGGCAGAAAGCAATACCACGACCTATATATTCGGCTTCTCCCGGAACATTCAGTTTACGCCAGCTTGCACCAGTTGCAATAATCAGTGCCGGAGCCAGGAATTTCTCCCCAACAGAGGTAGTGATCTGCTTTTGTTTTCCAACCACTTCTACTTTCTCTATTTTACGATGTTCCAATAAATCTACCGGATAACGCAGTAAATGAGTTTTCAAATTATTAGCAAGTTCATTTCCCGTGGTTTCTGGGACAGAAATCAGATTCTCAATGCCGACAGTTTCCTTTACTTGCCCTCCGATGCGTTCGGCTACAATAGCCACACGCAGCCCCTTACGAGCTGAATAAATAGCGGACGATACTCCGGCAGGACCTCCACCAGCTACAATCACATCATACTCTTTCACCTCATTCATCGCTTTGGTATCGTCAATACCATATTGTTCCTCCAGCTTGGCGAGCAGCTCACTGAATTCGCCACGACCTACATGAAGCAGCTTTCCATCGGCAAATACAGAAGGTACTCCCTGTATCTTCAATGCATCTACTTCATCCTGATAAAGTGCGCCGTCTACCATTTCGTGAGTAATGGCAGGATTCAGCGTTGTCATTGCATTGAGAGCCTGTACCACGTCAGGACAATTCGTGCAAGTCAGTGAGACGTAAGTAACTAAGTGTATAGGACCTTTCAGTGCTTTCACACGGTTACAAACAGCCTCATCGGGAAAGTTCTTCCCTTTACCATCCAGATTGAGGATAGCAAGCAGCAAAGAAGTAAATTCGTGTCCGTTCGGAATACCGCGGAAAGTAATTCCTGTGGCGTTACCATTCTTTAATAAAGTAAATTTCAGCCCGTTTCCTTCATTCACCGAATAAGTGATATGATCGGAACAGTCTGCCACATCTCCCAAAAGTTCCAGCAGTTCAGCACGATTCTCATGACTGGACGATACGGATATATCAAAAGCGAAATTTGCCTCCAGTCCGGCAAAGATACCCTTCAGTTGTTCTTTTAATGCAGATTCTAACATACTTTTTCTCCTTTATTGTTTCTTCTCTCGCTTATTCTTTTCTCTCTCTTTTTTCTCTTCATTACTTGTACTCTCTCTCCACTGCTTAAAAAAGGCCGGCAGCGTTTCCCGTTACCGGCCTTTCGTCATCACCATTATCAAGATCTATCAAATCTTACCTACCAGGTCAATGCTTGGTTTCAGGGTAGACTCACCCTTCTTCCATTTAGCCGGGCAAACTTCTCCGTCATGGCTGGCTACAAACTGTGCAGCTTCCACTTTACGAAGCAATTCACTTGCATCACGGCCAATATTGTTATCATTCAGTTCCACCACTTTAATCTTTCCTTCCGGATTGACAACAAATGTACCGCGATAAGCCATACCTTCTTCTTCGATATATACACCCAGTGCACGGCTCAAAGCGCCAGTCGGGTCTGCCAACATCGGGTATTGAATCTTGCGAATGCTTTCAGAAGCATCATGCCAAGCTTTGTGCACGAAATGAGAGTCAGTACTTACCGAATAGATCTCTACACCCATCGCCTTGAACTGATCGTACTTTTCAGCCATATCCACCAATTCAGTAGGACATACGAAAGTAAAGTCAGCAGGATAGAAGAAAAGAATCGCCCATTTACCTTTCAGGTCATTGTTGGTTACAGTCTTGAAAGCTCCGTTGTGAAAAGCCTGAACGCTGAATTCAGGAAGTTGAGAATTTAAAATTGGTTCCATAATCTTTATTGCTTTTATTGTTATTAATTGATTTGACTTATAACATCAGAAACAATGTTTTGTTTTTTGTTTCTGATGCAAAGATAAAGGCAGAACCCCCGCCTTTGCAAAAAAAGCCCAATCGAATATTTCTATGCGGTGATAGATGAAATTAATAAAAGCATTTTATACCTTTGCATGCATAAACAAAAAAACTGGAAAATATATACGATTATGGAACATCCTCTTGACCAATTCTTATATTGCCCTAAATGTGGTTCCTCTCATTTTGAGATTAACAACGAGAAATCTAAAAAATGTGCAGATTGCGGCTTTGTCTATTATTTCAATCCTTCTGCCGCCACAGTAGCACTCATCTTGAATGAGAAAAATGAACTGCTTGTCTGCCGGCGTGCTAAAGAGCCGGCAAAGGGAACTCTCGACCTTCCCGGAGGATTTATCGATATGAACGAGACAGGTGAAGAAGGCGTAGCCCGTGAAGTGCTGGAAGAAACCGGATTGAAGGTAAAAAAAGCTATTTACCAGTTTTCACTTCCCAATATTTATGTCTATTCAGGTTTTCCTGTACACACACTTGATATGTTTTTTCTCTGCACCGTAGAAGACATGAGCCATTTCTCCGCCATGGATGATGTAGCAGATTCTTTCTTCCTACCTCTCTCCGAGATTCATCCGGAAGATTTTGGGTTGGATTCTATCCGTCGCGGACTTAGCTTGTTTCTAGCTCAATGCCGCTAAGATAATCTCATCAGCCTGATAGATTGAGAGTATTTCATCTATAGTTATGTCCCATTTTTAAGATATTCCTCCAAAACATCAGATAAAAAAATAATGATCTGGAGAATAAAATGCATAAAAACATGCAACTGTATGCAAAATCACAGGCTAATACCGTATAAATTCAAGTCGAATATGCATCTTTTTCTATCAAGAAAAGATTCGTTGGTTTAAAACCAAGGAGTTCTTCCCCACCGAGGAACGCTTCCTTTCTCACCGACGAAGCAGCTTTTGCTCGGTGAGGAAGACAAATAAGGGAAAATTAAGACCGTTTTTCTTCTATTTCATCACAAATATCGAAAAGGCAACAAACAACAAAATGCCAGTTTCTAACCACATTTCAGTTTACACAACAAGTGAAAAAGAAGAAAAGCATTACAATTTAATCGACAAACATCTCCTATAACAAAAAGAAAGAATTTCGCACCTACAAATCTCTGCGTTTTTTTATATTTCTCAATCCCTCCCAGTAATTACGCCTTTTATTCTCGTTTAAATATTCCTTTTCTTAAGATGGGCCATTTTTCAGTAGCCAATTGATGTATTTGTAAAATAGAAGTTCATCTCAACCAAACAGATCAAAGTAATTTATCACATAATCTTAAACAATCATATTATATTACTATAAATGAACAAAATACAACATATTGTGTTATCTTTGTAACCACCATTAATTTAATGGCCATTAAATTAACTGCCATTAAGATAGCAATAATATGAAGTTCTACGACCGAAAGAAAGAAATGGCGATACTGTATGCAGCTAAAAAGCAATCACAAACGAGCGCTTGCTTTACTGTAATGACCGGACGCCGACGAATCGGAAAAACAGCTCTACTCTTAGAGTCTGTCAAAGACACCCGATTCGTATATATATTTGTAGCAAGAAAGAGTGAAGTCCTGCTTTGCGCACAATATCAACCTGTCATTCAGGAAACGCTTGGCATTCGTATCTATGGAGAAATCAGAGAGTTCGCACAGCTCTTTGAACTGCTGATGCAACATTCCCAAAAGGAAAATTTCACATTAATCATTGACGAATTTCAAGAATTTCTCTATATCAATCCGTCTATCGTCAGTGACATACAACGTATTTGGGACCAATATCACGCGACTTCCAAAATCAATTTCATTGTATGCGGTTCCGTTTATTCAATGATGAAAAGAATATTCGAAGACCGCAAGGAGCCACTATACGGACGCCTTACCGCCCGAATTGCTCTGCATCCATTCACCACCACCGTTATCAAAGAGATTCTAGCAGACCATGCCCCCAAATTCACATCGGAAGATTTGCTTTGCTTGTATTTGCTGACAGGTGGAGTAGCCAAATACATCACCCTATTGATGGAAGCGAAAGCATTTAATAAAACAGCCATGATAGATTATGCGCTTTCCGAAGGCTCACCATTTCTGACAGAAGGCAAAGACATGTTGATTTCCGAGTTCGGGAAAGACTATGCCAATTATTTTTCTATCCTATCTCTCATTGCAGAAGGAAAAACAACACAACGAGAGATTGATTCCATCATCAATAAAAACACCGGTTCCTATTTAGCCAACCTTGAGGATGAATATTCATTAATCAAAAAAGTGAAACCGATGTTCGCTAAACCTAATAGTCGTGCTACCCGTTATTGCCTGCAAGACAATTTTCTACGATTCTGGTTTCGCTTTATTTTCCCAAACAACGCAGTACTGGAAATGGGGAAAAACCATTTACTGATAGAATATGTAGAAAAGAACTATGAACAATACAGCGGCCTATTGTTAGAAAAATATTTCCGTGAACTTATCGCTGAAGAAGAGGAAGTTACCGACGTAGGTAACTATTGGGACAAAAACGGAGAAAATGAAATAGACCTGATCGCCCTCAAGCGGTTTAACAAAACAGCACTTATCGGAGAAGTAAAAAGAAATCCGAGAAAAATAAGTATCCCGGCATTGGAAAAGAAAGGAGAAACTTTACATAAAGAATTAAATGATTATAAAATAACTTTCAAAGGATTCTCATTGAAAGATATGTAGTACTTTTGCATAAACACCCGATTATGAAAAAAGAAATTACTAGACTCATTTGTGCCGCCATCTGCTGCACGCCCATTATAGGATTTGCCCAGACAGGTGACAAGTTCACTTCGACTGACAACCTTTATAAAGAAGGGAAAGAACTTTTCCAAGAAAAGAATTATGCAGCTGCTCTGCCGGCATTGAAAGCATTTGTAAAACAAAAGCCTGCAGCCAGCCTTCTTCAGGACGCAGAATATATGCTAGTCAGTTCGGCTTACGAACTGAAAGACAAAAACCGCATCGAACTCCTCCGCAAATACCTTGACCGTTATCCTGATATTCCATACGCTAACCGTATTTATGCGCTGTTAGCCTCCTGCTATTTCTACGAAGGAAAATATGATGAAGCACTGGCACTTTTCAACTCTGCCGACCTCGATTTGTTAGGTAATGAAGAACGGGACGACTGCACCTACCAACTGGCTACCTGTTATCTGAAAACCGATAATCTAAGAGAAGCAGCCATCTGGTTTGAAACTTTGCGTGCCAACAGCCCCAAATACGCCAAAGATTGTGATTACTATCTTTCCTACATCCGCTATACACAAAAACGTTATAGTGAAGCATTGAAAGGTTTCCTTCCCTTACAGGACGACTCGAAGTACAAAGCACTCGTCCCTTATTACATAGCCGAAATTTATACGCAGCTCAAAAACTATGATAAGGCACAAATTGTAGCTCAAAACTATCTGTCAGCCTATCCGAATAATGAATACGCAGCAGAAATGTACCGTATTCTGGGAGATGTCTATTACCATTTCGGACAATATCACCAAGCCGTAGAAGCATTCAACAATTACTTGAATAAGGATCACTCGGCTCCCCGCCGGGATGCCCTTTATATGCTGGGACTCTCCTACTACCAAACAAAAGTATACTCCAAAGCAGCCGAAACATTAGGTAAGGTGACAACTGACAACGATGCCCTTACCCAAAATGCATATCTCCACATGGGACTCTCTTATCTGCAACTGGCAGAGAAAAACAAAGCACGCATGGCTTTTGAACAGGCAGCCGCCTCCAATGCTAATATGCAAATCAAGGAACAGGCAGCTTACAATTACGCTCTTTGCCTGCACGAGACTTCTTTCTCCGCTTTCGGTGAATCAGTTACTGCCTTCGAGAAATTCCTGAATGAATTTCCGACTTCTCCATACGCTGAAAAAGTCAGCAGCTACCTGGTAGAAGTTTACATGAATACACGTAGCTACGATGCAGCTTTGAAATCAATCGACCGGATTGCCAAACCAAGCGCGCAAATATTGGAAGCCAAACAAAAGATACTGTTCCAATTAGGAACTCAATCTTTCGCTAACGCCGACTTCGAACAAGCTCTGAAATATCTGAACCAATCCATTGCCATCGGACAATACAATCGTCAAACCAAGGCAGACGCTTACTATTGGTGCGGAGAATCCTATTACCGTCTAAACCGAATGGTAGAAGCCGCGCGTGATTTTAATGCTTATCTGCAACTCACCACCCAACCCAATAACGAAATGTATGCGCTTGCCAATTATAACTTAGGGTATATCGCTTTCCACCGGAAAGACTATACGCAAGCAAGCAATTATTTCCAAAAATACGTTCAACTGGAGAAAGGTGAAAATGCAACTGCACTTGCCGATGCATACAATCGTATTGGTGACTGCCACCTGCATGTACGTAACTTTGAAGAAGCCAAACAGTATTATTCGCAAGCCGAACAGATGAATACTTCTTCCGGAGACTATTCTTTCTATCAGCTGGCTCTTGTATCCGGTCTGCAGAAAGACTATACCGGTAAGATTACCTTGCTGAACCGTCTGGTAGGAAAGTACCCTGCTTCTCCTTATGCCGTAAACGCTATTTACGAGAAAGGACGTTCCTATGTTTTGATGGACAACAACAATCAAGCCATTACCTCTTTCAAAGAATTGCTTACTAAATATCCTGAAAGCCCGGTCAGCCGGAAAGCTGCCGCCGAAATCGGATTATTATATTACCAAAAAGGAGATTACAACCAAGCAATCGAAGCCTACAAACAGGTTATTGAAAAATATCCGGGCAGTGAAGAAGCACGCCTTGCCATGCGTGATTTGAAATCTATTTATGTAGACCTCAACCGTATCGACGAATTTGCAGCTTTAGCAAATGCCATGCCGGGACACATCCGTTTCGATGCTAACGAACAAGACTCGCTTACGTATGCCGCCGCAGAAAAGATTTATGCACGAGGCAGAATGGAAGAAGCCAAAACAAGCCTCAACAAATACCTGCAAACTTTCCCGGAAGGAGCCTTCAGCCTGAACGCACATTATTATCTCTGCCTGATCGGAAACGAGCAGAAGAATTATGATATGATTCTTCTCCATTCCGGTAAGTTGTTGGAATATCCAAACAATCCGTTTGCAGAAGAAGCACTGATCTTGCGTGCTGAAGTGCAATTCAACCAGCAAAATATGGCTGAAGCATTGGCTAGCTACAAAATGCTGAAAGAAAAAGCAACCAACGTAGAGCGCCGCCAACTTGCTGAAACGGGTATTCTGCGTTGCGCCTTCCTATTGCGAGATGACATAGAAACCATCCATGCAGCTACCGACCTGCTTGCAGAAGCCAAACTTAGTCCGGAGCTAAGAAATGAAGCTCTTTATTACCGTGCTAAAGCCTATACCAAGCAAAAGGCTGACAAGAAAGCAATGGAAGACTATCGTGAACTGGCCAAAGACACACGTAACTCTTACGGTGCCGAAGCTAAATATCAGGTTGCACAATCCCTCTACGACGCAAAAGAATATGCCGCTGCAGAGAAAGAGTTGCTCAACTATATAGAACAGAGTACGCCACATGCTTATTGGCTAGCGCGCAGTTTTATCCTTCTATCCGACGTCTATCATGCTACGGGTAAAGATCTGGACGCACGCCAATATCTGCTAAGTCTGCAACAAAATTATCAAGGGAATGACGATATTGAAAGCATGATTGAAAGCAGACTTAGTAAATTGAAAGTTGAGAATTGAGAATAAAAAAATAGAAAAGTATGAAACGATCTCATTATATAATAGGAGGACTCGCATTGGCAATCTCAATGCCATCCTGCCTTCAAGCCCAAACCACCCAACCGAAGGATACAACAATGACCCGCACGGTCGTTGTGGAACAAGAATATAACCCGGACATTATGGATGCTTCGAAAGTGAACGTCCTGCCTAAAGTAGAAGAACCGACAGTGAGCAAGAAAGAAGTAGAATATGCTACAACATTCTTTCCGGCCACTTCCGTTCCGGCAGGCCTGATGCGCCCCTATACCGGAAAAGAAGTTCAACCCGGCACTACCCCGGGATATGTACGTGCCGGATATGGTAATTATGGCAATTTGGATATTCTTGCCAATTATTTATTCCGTCTGTCGCAGAAAGACAAATTGAATGTACGTTTCCAAATGGATGGAATGGATGGTAAGTTAACTCTTCCCTTCACAGATGGAGAAAAATGGAATGCATTTTATTATCGCACACGCGCAAATGTAGATTACACACACCAATTTAATAAACTGGACTTAAATATTGCCGGAAACTTCGGATTGAGCAACTTCAACTTCCAACCGGGAAGCGTAAACAGCAAGCAGAAATTCACATCCGGTGACTTCCATGCGGGCATTCATTTCACTGATGAGACTGCACCACTGCGTTTCAATGCAGAAACAAATCTGTTGATGTATGAACGTCAGCATAACATGTTCAATGAATCTGAAGCCAATACAGGTATCAAGGAAACAATCATACGCACCAAAGGCGATGTCACGGGAGCTATCGGCGACCAACAATTAATAACTATCGCTTTGGAGATGAACAATCTTCTCTACAACGGATATACAAAGAATGTTTCCACCGGAGATGAATACTTCAAAAACTACACAACGCTTCTTTTAAATCCATATTACGAACTGGATAATGATGACTGGAAATTGCATATCGGAGCCAATGTAGATTTATCTTTCGGATTTGATAAGTCTTTCCGTATTTCACCCGATATCACTGCACAGTATATTTTTTCTGATAGCTACATTGTTTATGCAAAAGCAACCGGCGGTAAGCAATTTAATGATTTCCGCAGATTAGAAAGTATCTGTCCTTACGGTGAACTGCCGGAGGCAAATACCACTGCTACTTTGGGATACGTACAACGTCCTTATGATACTTACGAGCAAATCAACGGTAGTATCGGATTCAAAGCAAGCCCTTATCCGGGACTTTGGTTCAACGTGTTCGGTGGTTATCAGAATCTAAAGAACGACTTATCTTATTTAGGTTTTGACCCAAGTAATATTCATTCAGGCTCTTATCTTTCTTTTGCTCAAGATAATACAAATAATCTCTACCTTGGCGGTGAAATCAGTTACGATTACAAAGATATCCTCGGAATATCAGCTAAATATACTTACCGTAATTGGGACAGCAAAACAGAGGAATATCTGTTGGCTGTGAAACCTGTCAGTGAAATGTCTTTCAATGTACGTATTCATCCGATCTCTGCTCTTAACATAAATCTAGGTTATGATTACATCAGCCGGAAAGAAGTGAAAGAGTATGCAAAAATGACCGCAATTAATGATTTGCATATCGGAGCCAGCTATAATGTATTCAAAGGAGTATCCGTTTATGCTCAAGTACATAACCTGCTGAACAAGAAATATCAATATTATTTGGGCTATCCTACGGAAGGATTCAATTTCTTGGGAGGATTGAGTTTCCGGTTCTAAGAGAAATAGACAGAATATAATAAAAACACAATATGCCCACCCGTACTATTCGAGATGGGCATATTGCATTAAATATCATCTTATTTCATTTTAATATATACCACCGAACGTCCTGAATCAAATTTTAAGATTTACCATATTAGCCTTTACCTTCACAGATGTAAATTTCAAGATTTTATTAAATTCTCCTTATAATATAAGGTAGGGAGAATCTTTTTTTTTACTTTTGTCCCCGAATATTGTGGTACAAGCCATTATAAAAGAAAGAATTATGCAGAAAAACCTTGTCATTGTCGAGTCTCCGGCAAAAGCAAAAACGATTGAAAAGTTTCTGGGGAAAGATTTCAAAGTCCTTTCTAGTTACGGACACATACGCGATCTGAAGAAAAAAGATTTCAGTATCGACGTAAATAATGATTTTAAACCCAGCTACGAAATCCCGGCAGACAAAAAGGCGCTGGTTAGCACACTGAAGACAGAAGCTAAAGAGGCAGAAACCGTATGGCTCGCATCCGATGAGGACCGCGAAGGAGAAGCGATTGCCTGGCATCTGTATGAGGTCTTAAAACTAAAACCGGAAAACACAAAACGAATCGTATTTCATGAAATTACGAAAAGCGCTATTTTAAAAGCGATTGAGCAACCACGCGACATTGACCTCAACCTCGTAAATGCACAGCAAGCACGACGGATTCTGGACCGTATCGTAGGTTTCGAACTCTCTCCCGTGCTTTGGAGAAAAGTGAAACCGGCACTCTCTGCCGGACGTGTCCAATCAGTTGCTGTCCGCCTGATCGTTGAGCGTGAACGTGAAATACATGCTTTCCAAACGGAAGCTGCTTATCGTGTCACTGCCGTATTCCTCGTTCCGGACACAGACGGAAAACTGGTGGAAATGAAGGCTGAACTGGCTCGCCGTATCAAAACAAAAGAAGAAGCAAAAGCTTTCCTCAACGCATGTCAGGGAGCAAGCTTTGCTATCGACGATATTACTACCCGCCCGGTCAAGAAAACGCCTCCTGCTCCGTTCACAACATCTACATTGCAACAGGAAGCCGCACGCAAACTGGGATATACCGTAGCGCAGACCATGATGCTCGCGCAACGCTTATACGAATCGGGATTCATCACTTATATGCGTACGGACTCTGTCAACCTCTCGGAATTTGCGACAACAGGCAGTAAAGACGCTATCATCAAAATGATGGGTGACCGCTACGTACACCCCCGTCACTTCGAAACAAAGACTAAGGGTGCACAAGAAGCGCATGAAGCCATCCGCCCTACCTATATAGAAAATCAATCCGTTGAGGGAACAGCACAGGAAAAGAAACTGTACGACTTGATCTGGAAACGTACCATCGCTTCACAAATGGCAGATGCTGAACTGGAAAAGACAACTGCTACAATTACAATGAGCAGTGGCAGTGATGTATTTACAGCTATCGGTGAAGTGATTAAGTTCGATGGATTCTTGCGCGTATACCGTGAATCTTATGATGATGACAACGAACAAGAAGATGAGAGTCACCTGCTTCCTCCTCTGAAAAAAGGCCAAAAGTTGGAACATGGGCCTATTATCGCAACCGAACGTTTCACCCAACGTCCTCCACGCTATACGGAAGCAAGTCTTGTACGCAAGTTGGAAGAACTGGGTATCGGACGTCCGTCTACATATGCACCTACTATCTCTACCATCCAACAACGCGAATACGTGGAGAAAGGTAATAAAGACGGGGAAGAACGACAGTTTAATGTCATGACATTGAAAGATCGTCAGATTAAGGATGAAAACCATACTGAAATTACCGGTGCAGAAAAGGCGAAGTTATTCCCAACGGATACCGGCACTGTGGTAAATGATTTCCTTACCGAATATTTCCCAGACATTCTGGATTTCAACTTTACCGCCAGTGTAGAAAAGGAATTTGACGAGATTGCAGAAGGAGAAGTGAAATGGACTTCTATCATGAAGAATTTCTATGATAAGTTCCATCCGTCTGTAGAAAACACATTGGCTATCAAGACGGAACATAAAGTAGGCGAACGTATTCTGGGAGAAGAACCGGGAACAGGCAAGACTGTTTCTGTTAAGATTGGTCGCTTCGGTCCTGTTGTACAGATTGGTACTGTAGAAGATGAAGAAAAACCACGCTTCGCACAAATGAAGAAAGGTCAATCCATGGAAACCATCACTTTGGAAGAAGCACTGGAATTATTCAAATTACCTCGTACACTGGGCGAATATGAAGGAAAATCAGTCAGTGTAGGCGTAGGCCGTTTCGGTCCGTATGTCCTGCACAATAAGGTATATGTATCGCTCCCGAAAACACTTGATCCGATGGAAGTTACTTTGGAAGAGGCGGAACAACTCATTTTGGACAAACGCCAGAAAGAAGTGGAACGCCACATCAAAAAGTTTGAAGAGGAACCGGAACTTGAGATTCTAAACGGACGTTACGGACCTTATATTACTTATAAAGGTTCTAATTATAAAATCCCTAAAGATATTGTCCCGCAGGATTTAACGTTAAAAAGTTGTCTTGACTTAATCAAGCTTCAAGACGAAAAAGGAGCGAATCCAGCACCAAAAAAGAAATTTTCGAAAAAGAAGTAAGAAAATAAAATAAGAATGATGGCAGATATATAAAAAGATTTATATATCTGCCATTTATTTTACTCTGTGCGGATGGTACGACTTGCAAAAGTTGAATCGATAATTAAAAGAAAACGCCATCAAAACCTTTAATTTCTTTTTTTTAACCGTCTTTTTTTGATAAATTCATATCTTTGTCACGTAATATCAAAAGAAAGAGAAAAAAATGGCAATGCGCACTATATGGGAAACGGAGTTTGAAGAGTTGTTCAAAAAGAACTATTCTCCACTTTTCTACAATGCACTCGACTGGGTAGAGGATGCCGAAGCAGCCAAAGACATTGTCAGCGAATTGTTCAGCGAAGTATGGAGTCAGTACGAACATCTTCGCAAAGAAAAAATTGAATCTTATCTTTTCCGTTCTGTCCGCAACCGCTCCATCAATTATTTAAAACACAAATCCGTGGAAACTCAATACCAGCAATCTTTTCTGGAGATGAAAGAAGAGTTCATAGACGAAGATGCCGCCACGCATGAAGAAAACCTATGCTTAATCGACTTGGTGATAAGAAATTTCACGCCACAAACCCGTTTCATCTTTGAGCAATGCTATTTCGAAGGCAAGAAGTATCAGGAAATCGCAGAGCTGATGAATATCAGTGCAAGCACTGTACATAAACACATGAACAAGGCGTTTGCCACATTCAGAAAAGTTTTTGCGGAAAAGAAGAAAAAAGAGACTTCGGAAGGGTAGCCAATTTCGGGGAATAGTTGTTATATAATATATACATCATATATGAAAGAGAATCAAACCATAGAAGAACATTCATCTGAATTTGGACTAGACAAAGAGATGAACAAGTACATACTTCTCGCCCGCATGGCAGAGAAGCGGAAGAAAGTGGTTTGTCCGGACAGCGAACAGGCATGGCAAGCCCTCAAAAAAGCAAAAGAAGCGCAATCGGTTGCGAACAAACGGAAAACTGAAGCGTGGCGTATATGGGGAGTCGCACTCATCGGAGCTGCCGCAATGCTAGCGGGGATTATCTTGTTCAACTATCTCTTTCCGACAGGAAATGAGGGGACAGAGGCAGTCGTGGCAATGAGATATGATGAAACCCCACAAAGCATCACTTTACAAAACAAAGATCGATTAGTCGACTTATCCAACAAAGACTCCATATCATTTTTGGCTTCCGTTGCAAAAGGGACTGTCACACAGGACATTTCTCCCGAGCAAGCTGTCTCACAACGGCCGTCATCTGTTACCAAAACTCAAAAGCTCTCCACTCCACGGGGCATGGACTTTAAGGTAATCCTACCCGACGGTTCCGAAGTGTGGCTGAATGCGGAAAGCACCATCGAATTTCCGGCGGCATTCTCCGGGAAAGAGCGAAATGTGACACTGAAAGGAGAAGCCTACTTCAAAGTAGCCCGAAACGAACAATCACCTTTCATCGTCACCTCTGATAAAATAACAGTCCGCGTGCTTGGCACCGAATTTAATTTCAAAAGCTACGCTTCCGAAACTACGCACGTATCGTTGGTGAAGGGTTCAGTAGAAGTGCTGCATCCCAACCGGGAACAGCCGGAAATAAAATTGGTTCCCGGACAAGATGCGTGGTGCGACGAAACGGGAACAATCAACGTACGTGAAATTGACACATACGCTGTCACTCAATGGGTTAACGGGTTCTTCTATTTCGACAACCTCCCTCTGGTGGAGATTCTCCGGGAATTGGGACGCTGGTATAATCTAGGAGTCATTTTCCGCAACCCGGCATATATGCACTATAAAATACACTTCAGCGCTTCCCGCAATGAAGACATCCATCAAGCGGTAGAAAACCTGAACCGCCTGCGGAAAGTACAAGTAAAGATAGAAGATACCAATCTGGTCATTTATTAATCTATCTTTATCGAAGTTTGCCATCCCGGCCAAACGTTTGCAAAACTAGGCAAAATCAGAAATCCGACTAAGCATAAATCCCCTTTTACTATAAAAAGAATCACTTTCTTTCATTTTTTTTAGTTTTAGGGGTATCCGAATTACATAGTGAGTTGTTTTTATTTAAAAGTACATTCAAATTAACGTGTAATAGTTAAATAAACGATTCATTATGCAATCTGTAACAAAGAAAAGAGAGAAGAGTGGAAGGATTTGGTTCCTGATGCTACTTGGGTGCATACTGTCGATAGGCACAGCCTTTGCACAGTCCGCAGGAACGGACAAGCCCGCAACTGATCCGGGCAAAAGAATCACGTACCAATGCAATAACGAACAACTATCCACCGCCATCCGGCAGATAGAACGTTTGTCAGGCTATTACAAAATCCAGTTCGCCTATGACGACGTAGAGAAATATAAGATAACAGTCCAACTGAAAGACGCATCGGTGGAAAAAGCAATGACACAGCTTCTGAAAAACACTGACCTTCGCTATGAAATCAACGGAAGGTTCGTGCACGTTTTCACTGTAAAAAGACAAACGGACAAGAAAACAATTCGTGGAGCTATCAGAGATACCAACGGCGAACCGCTGGAAGGTGCAGCTATTCTCAACAAGGCGGAGAACAACGGAACGATTACGGACATGGAAGGAAACTTCGTGTTACCGGTGAGAAAAGAGACGGTTACGCTCGTCATCACCTATGTCGGCAAAAAGCCCCTGACGTATAAGGCAAAAAGTGGCACGGTCGTCCACATCACACTAGAAGATGACGCCACGCTGATGAGCGATGTGGTAGTGACGGGATACCAGAATATCGACCGCCGCCACCTGACGAGTGCCGTTACTTCCGTCAAAATGGAGGACATACAGATTCCGGGAGTTACCAATCTGAACCACATGCTTGAAGGGAAAATCCCCGATTTGATAGTTTCCAACAACAGTGGCGAAGTGAACGCCACTCCTCGTCTGCGTATCCGTGGTTCGTCTACCATTATCGGCAACCGTGAACCGCTGTGGGTGGTGGACGGAATCATCGTGAACGACCCGGTCAATCTTTCTTCGGACGTGCTGAACGACCCGGACTACGTGAACCGCATCGGTAACGCCATCTCCGGATTGAACCCGCAGGACATCGACCGTTTGGATGTACTGAAAGACGCTGCCGCTACGGCACTCTACGGTACACGCGCCGCCAACGGTGTAATTGTGATTACTACCAAAAAGGGACGCATCGGCAAGCCGGTCGTTTCCTATTCCGCCACGGCAACCATGCGCCGCCGCCCGCGCTATACGGACCGGAAAATAGATTTGATGAACTCGCAGGAGCGCATACGGTTCTCACAAGACTTGGTGGCCAACCATTATATTTATCCGAGCAATATGCCGGTTGTGGGTTATGAAGCGGCCCTTCAAAACTACTACAACGGAACCAGCACCAACGAGCAGTTCCAGTCGGAAGTGGCACGGCTGCAAACGATGAATACCGACTGGTTCGACTTGCTGACACACGACTCGTTCTCGCACGACCATTCCGTCAACGTGTCCGGAGGTTCGGAAGCCGTCCGCTACTATACCTCAATCGGATATACGGATGAAGACGACGTTATCAACAACACGACCAACCGCCGATACACCGCCACAGCCAAACTGGATATGACATTATCTAAAAAACTCCTGCTATCGTTCAACGTCAACGGTTACCTGAACGAAAGGGAATATACCCAGGATGATTTGAATCCGATTAACTACGCCTATAACACCAGCCGCGCCATTCCCGCCTATAATGCCGACGGGACTTACTCATATTACTTGAAACCGCTATCATACGCCAGCTTTGATTCGGGCACCACCCACATTGGATATAATATTCTGAACGAACTGGAGAACAGTTATCAGAAACAGAACACCAACGGATTCACGGCAACCGCCAACCTGCGCTACAACGCCACCGACTGGTTGAATGTGAGCGCTATCTTTTCCGGGACACTGACCAACGCGGATATAGAAGGCTATTGGGGAGAAAAAGGTTTTTACGCCAGCGACTTGCGCCGCTCGGAATACGGCGTAACTCCGCCCACCGACAGTATGCTGCCATACGGAGGGGAACTAAGCACGAATACTTCCAAAACAAAAAGCTATACCGGACGTCTGCAAGCCAATATCAATAAGTTCTTCGGTGCCGAAAGCCAGCATTACTTGAGTGCCTCCATTGGTGGAGAAGCCAACTCCAACCGTTACAATGGCTATCTGCATACACAGAGAGGTTATTATGCCGACCGTGGAAAGTCGTTTATCGCCGACATTGACCCTGCCGTATTCAACAACTATTATACAGGATTCGTCATGTCCAACGTGCCGACACTTACCGACAACCGGACCAACCTGCTGTCTGCCTACGCCACCGCTTCCTATAGCTACAAGGATTATTTCACTGTCAATGCGAACACCCGTTACGACGGCTCCAACAAGTTCGGCTCGAGAAGTAACGAGAAACTGCTTCCCGTATGGTCCGTATCCGGCATGACCGACCTGAAGAACGCGATCGGCATCCATGCCGACTGGCTCGACAACCTGACCTTCAAAGCCTCTTATGGCGAACAAGGCAATATGCTCGACGGACAGACACCGGTGCTGGTACTTAGAAAAGGAAGCCACAGCAGTTATTACGATGAACTGACTTCTACCGTTGCCCCCAATGGTTTCGCCAATCCCGATTTGAAATGGGAAAAGACACACTCTACCAATGTCGGTCTGGAGTCTTCTTTCTTCAACGGGCGTCTGACGTTCGGTGCGGAATACTATTATAAAAAGACAACGGACGCTTTCATGGAAAAACCAATCTCGGACATAAACGGTTATACCTCTTATATTGTCAATTCGGGAACGGTCATCAACAAAGGATATAACCTCAACCTGACCGTTGTCCCGGTGAAGACTGAAGATTTCAACTGGATATTTTCCACTTCCTTCTCCAAAATCATGAACGAAATGAAAACAGCCCCGGGACAAGAGACGTATGAGCTGGAAGATTTTCTCAACGGTACGGCCGTCGTCGAGGGACAGCCCATCGGGACATTCTATTCTTACAAGTTTGTCGGACTAAGCCCTGTAGACGGAGGCCCGTTGTTCGACGACTGGGAAGACCGCCAGAGCGAACTGAAAGGACTTAGCAAATATGATACCTACATCCGTGTACTCACTCCTTCGGGCAAACGCGACCCGGACATCACCGGAAGCATCAACAGTACGTTCAACTATCAGTCGTGGAGACTCGGCATCACGCTAAACTACAGCTTGGGAGCCAGCACACGCCTGTTCCGCATGATGAACAACTTCATCAATGGATATTCCGCCGAAATGAATATCAACCGCGAACTGCTGAACGCATGGAAAAAGCCGGGAGACGAGTTGACAACGAACATTCCCTCCACAATGAGCAGAAACTCCAACGGATACTATTACTATAATGCCCACTGGAGTTCCGGTTCTCCTTATGAAGGAACCAAAATTGCCGACGACGCATGGACGATGTATGACTATTCCGACTTGCGGGTGGTAAGTGCCGATTACCTGAAAATCGCGAATGTATCTTTGACTTACGAGTTTCCCAAAACCGTTTTAAGCCATTGGGGGCTGCAACGGCTCGCTCTGACATTGGGAGCTACCAACCTCTATACATTCTGCGACAGCAAACTGAAGGGACAGACACCCACGCAAGGCGGCTTCTCCGAAGTGCAACTCTCGGACACACCGACTTATACACTGGGACTGACTGTTAATTTCTAAAAAACCAACTAAACAACATAAAGGATATGAAACATCTTATCTATATAAGTTTGATTGCCTGTCTGTGCAGTTGCTCCGATTTTCTGGAAGAATACTCACAAGACACCTATTACGTTTCTTCGTACAAGGATTTGGATGAACTGCTGATAGGCGACTGCTATCTGCCCGTACAAGGGTCGAATTCGGCTGCCCTCACTACCAACATCGGATATTTTCTCCCATTCCTTGCCGATGAAATGGAAGAACACAATGCGGGATATTTCGACGACTACGGAAGTGAAGCTGTTTTATACGACGTCAAGGACAAAGTATTCGGTTGCTACACCTGGCAACAGCGAATCGGGCAAACTCCTTCATACAGCGGATACATCTCCGAAGACGATACATGGACGGAACTTTATCGGCTGATCAACGTGGCCAACAACATTCTTGGCAGTGTGGACAACGTGCCGCAGAGCAGCGAAGAAGACAGGCTGGGAGTCACCCGTGTGAAAGGAGAAACACATTTCCTGCGTGCCGCTTACTACTTCTGGCTGGCAAACCTGTACGGCAAACCTTACAACAAGGCGACGGCAACGTCCGACCTTGCCGTTCCTCTCAAAACGACAGAAAAAGTGGACGACAAGATTTACCAGAGAAATACCGTGCAAGAGGTCTATAGTCAGGTCTTGGCAGATTTGCAGGAAGCGGAAAAATGCCTGTCGCAGACAGAAAAGCCCAAATCCATCTACCGGGCAGACAGCACAACCGTACATCTGCTCGAAAGCCGTGTCTACCTGTACATGCAAAATTGGGAAATGGCAGCACACTATGCCGACAAGGTACTGAAAGCGCGCTCCACATTGACAGACATGAACACGACTGCACCGGCAAGCGGTTTCCTTTCTAAAACATCTAAAGAAACGCTCTTCTCAATGGGAGGCAATGACATTCCCTGCAACATGGCCTATGCCTGCCAATCATTCCGCGTAGCCAAAGAACTATATGACACGTATGAGGAAAACGATTTGCGCAAAAGCCAATGGTGGTGGACACGGAACGATTTTATCGGATACACCAAGACGGCTCACGGGAACAGAAATGAAGAACAATATATTGTGCCGGAACGAGACGACTATTATTGTTACGGATATAGCGATGGATACATACACTACATGGCAGAAGTTTCCGACAAATTCCTGTTCCGCACCGCGGAAGCCTATCTGAACAAGGCGGAAGCGGAAGCATATACCGGCAACGAAAGTGAGGCTCGTTCGGCTCTGAATACGCTTCGCCGGAATCGCTATGCGACAGGAAGCAACTACGAAGTGGCTGCCAGCGGGGAAGCATTGGTGAAAGCCATCCGCGAGGAACGCCGGAAGGAACTGGCTCTGGAAGGTCACCGCTGGTTTGACTTGCGCCGTTACATGGTCTGCGAAAAATATCCCGAGTCCAAGAAAATCACCCACAACTATACCTACTACACCGGACGTCTGGATGCAACCAAGGTGACGACCCATGTGTTCGTATTGGAAGCGTACGACCCGGCCTACACACTGCCCATCCCACAAGAGGTGATTGACTTCAATACCGGCATGACCAACAACGAACGTCCTTGGAGAAACTATACAGAGACAAACCCGAACTAAAAAAACAGATTGAATCATGAAATATCATACTTTACTTTTATATAGCTTGTGCCTGATGGGCCTGACAGCCTGTGGCAGTGAAGACGAACTGACCGCCATACCGGATACGATGACCGATTGCTTTGCTCCCGACCCCAACGCGACGGATGCGGAATCCGTACTACGACGGGAATTTTACCAGACAGAGAAATGTTATCTGCTTTTCAATGACACTCTCCGCCACGAAAAACATGGAACGGACTTCAACGGTGACGATTACTATTTCACCGAAACATTGGATATGGGATATATTTTGGGAAGCAGTACGACAGTAACCAACACCTATACGTATGAATATTTGCAGACTCTGGAGGAAAAAAAAGCTGTCGCTGCTTTTCTAAAAGAGTATGTGCTTCCGCACCTTCCCAACTTTCTTCGCCCGTTCTCATGGTTCGCGGTTTACTCTATCATGAACAATACCGAATATACGTATCCCGAAACATTGTACGGACAGCGAAGTGTTGCCATTGCAGTCGGCTATTCTTTTGAATATCTGACAACAGAGGAGAAACAGGCATTGGCTACCTCTATTCTGACAACGACACTAGGCGGTTCGTTGCAAGCACAAGAGACAACCCTCACTCCTTTCTATAACATCTGTAACGGATTATACGATGGAGATTTTATGATTGACGACCCCGAAGACCACGAACTTAACATGAAAGCACTGAATGAAGCCGGATTTCTGGTCGAAGGGTTATTCTGGGGAGTAATTCCCACTACGCAGCTATATCCCTCTAAAGCACAAGACTTGGTTTCTTTCACAGAACTCGTCATGAATCACCCCCGTCAAGAGGTAGAAGAACTGTATGCGGAATATCCCATAGTCATAGAGAAAGCGGAATTGCTAAGAACACTGATAGAAGAATTAGGTTACATTTATTAATAAAAAGAATCACATGAAACTATATAAAATAACAGTATGTCTGCTATGTACCTTGCTGGGAACAGCTTGCAGCAATGACGATGACAACACCTTGCCGACCGTGACTCCCGAAGCCACAGGAACTTTCACCGACGAAAGAGACGGTGCAGAATATCACTGGGTACGCATTGGCGGACTAGACTGGATGGTGGAAAACTTCCGTTATCAGCTGACCATCGAGGATGAATGGTACGGCACGATTATGGACGAAACCAAATGTTGCTATTACTTAGATTACAACGCTTATCAAAGCGGCAACATAGACGAAGATAAATGGTCTGCCAAATATGGGTATCTTTATACCCAACAGGGAGCACTGGAAGCTACCCCCGACGGATGGAGGCTACCTACCGATGAAGATTGGATGAGTCTGGAAAAAGCATTGGGTATGTCTCAAGCCGATGCGGATGCCGACGAATGGCGCGGCACCGTGACAGGACAATTGATGCGCCAGTCTTCCGAAGGCACTCTGTTGAATATGCTTATGGCCGGATACTATACCCAACATACCATCATGAGTACATCGGGCTACCGCTTCATGGGTTCGTACGGTTTCTATTGGACCGCCACAGCCGACCCATCCAAAGAAGGGGATTATTACTTCTATCGGAAACTATATTATCAATCTTCGCAAGTATATCGCCAAAGCATGGAACCGGATGCCAACAAATTGAGTGTCCGTTACGTACGAAACGCCCATTAATAGAGCAACAACATGAAAAAAATTCCTTTTCTTTTATCTGTCCTTTTCTTGAGCCTGCCTGTCTGGATGCAAGCACAGGAAAAAGGATTCGTGCTGAAAGGATGCCTTCCCGGAATGAGGGACGGTGTCAAAGTGGCACTCCTAAATTCCGAAAACCTTTCATCGGAAACCATCGTAGAAACAACGGCAAAGAACGGATGCTTCGAACTGCGGGGAAAAGTGGCACACCCTATTCTTTGTACACTGACTACCAACAATCTCGACCTCCTCGCACAGTATGCCCCCCATCCGGATTCTGTCAACACCGATTCTATCCGGTGGACGTACACTTCCGTCTTTTTGGATAATGCCGAGATGAAAGTGGAAGCCGCCCGATACAGCGACTTATTTACGGATTGGTCTGTCACTCCCTACTTCCGGATTACCGGTGGAGAGGTGCAGAATGACTTTAATGAATACAATTTATCCCTCTATCAGGCCTCCGACGGAAACCCGCAAAAAGACGATCAGACCGAAACGGAAAAGAGTTGGGATTTCATACTCTCACACCCTCATTCCGTCATCTCCGTCTATTTTGCGAACAATATGCTCCAAAGAGGATACGGACTGACGAAGGAACAGGTAGACAAGCTGGAGAAAGCCGTTGTTTCCGTTCCTGCCGACACGGCACGCTTCACGCTTTTCAAAAACCTGATTGAATATGCCAAACAGACTACGGTAGGTGCTCCGCTCGTCAACCTTGAACTGACAAGCACGGACGGAAAGACGGTCAATCTGGAAGACATTGTACCGAAAGACAAATTCGTATTGATTGACTTTTGGGCAAGCTGGTGCGGTATGTGCCTGTATGCCATGCCGGACATCAAAAAGTTGCAGGAACAATACCATGAACAGTTTGTCGTGATAGGAGTATCTTGCGACCGGGATGAGAAAGCTTGGAGAAACATGATGGAAAAGAAAAAAATGCCGTGGAAGCAATATCTGCTTAGCAAACAGGGATATGAAGATTTCTTCAAGAAGTATCGGGTAGGAAACAGCGTACCCTACTATACAATGATAGCACCGGACGGAAAAGTGATGAAAGCACCGTCAGGAGTGGAAGAAATCAGTACCATATTGAAACTTTATTGCAAATAAATAATTTAAAGAAAAAAAATGAGAACATTTACAATCACAGCGTTAACATGCCTTTCCGTGATAAGCGCATGCCAACAGACACCGGGCTACAAAATAACCGGTAACATCACCGGAGCTCAAGACGGAGACACAGTCATGCTATTGAAATTCGTAGGATGGAATCCCGACACATTGGCACAGACCGTTATAAAGAATAACGAATTTACATTTACCGGACGGCAGGACACGGCAGATATCCGCTATATCTCTTATATAAAAAACGGAGAAGGGAAAGCAGGAAGCCAACTTTTCCTTGAGAATGGGGATATACAAATCAACATCGACCCGAAATCTTTCACGCTCGATGTCAAAGGTACTCCTACCAATGAAGCATGGTGCGCCTTCTACAATGAAGACGAAAAGAGATGCGGCAAGAGTCTGGATCTTTATCGGGCATTGAACGACACGGTTCATCCGCTAGACTCCATCACAGCCAAACAGAAACAAACCGAAATGGAAGCTTTGGACAAAGAAACCCTTAAACACCGGATTCAGTTCTGCAAAGACAACATACAAAACGTGGCGGGAGTCTACACCCTGCTCTTCTCTTACATGAAAGATTTTGAAGAGGAAACGGTTGCCCAACTATTGGAACAGGCTCCTTCCATCTATTTCTCGGAAGACATCGCCTTCATCAAAGAAGAATTTGCCAACAAGAAAAAGACTGCCGTCGGTCAACCATTCATCGATTTCTCGCTCAATACTCCCGACGGGAAAAGCCTTAGCATAACGGAAATAGCCAATGCCAACAAAGTGATTATGATCGACTTCTGGGCAAGTTGGTGCGGACCTTGTCGTGCCGAGATGCCCAGTGTAAAGGCCGCTTATGAGAAATACCATCAAAAAGGGTTTGAAATCATCGGCGTTTCACTGGACAATAGCGAAGACGCATGGAAAAAAGCCATTGAAAGCCTCGGTCTGACATGGCCGCAAATATCCGACCTGAAAGGTTGGGAATGTGCAGGAGCCATGCAATATGGAGTAAGGTCCATCCCTGCCACTTTCCTCATTCAGAATGGCAAAATCATCGCAAAGGACTTGCGCGGAGAAGAGATTGAGAAGAAACTGGAAGAAATACTTTAATTCAACTTTTGCAAGTCGTGCCATCCGCACAGAAGGAGGAAAAGTTATCCAGAATACTTGCGAAACTACAATTATTCATGCGAATCAGCAGTTGATAAACATCAGCCTTTTCGCTTGTTAAAATGTTATTATTCAGTTAATTATCTCATAAATTAA
>PPYF01424556.1_pt1 | contig 123237 bp, 101 predicted proteins | sample 1559871 | NCBI WGS metagenome assembly PPYF01 (sample SAMN08240021, study PRJNA423297) | Human gut metagenome, whole genome shotgun sequencing project.
CTACTAATTTACTAAATATCAGTGATATGTACAACTTTTTAATACTCATACGGTTATTTATTTAATTCCGCCAACGGGTGGAATAAATTTATAACCATACATGAAACGAGCCGTTTTGGGTATAGCAATTATGCCCCAAAATTGTCAAATTAAGCCACTTCTTTTTTGCCTTCTAAAACATATCAAACTCCCCAATATGCAGTATAATGCAAAAAGCCAGTCGTAACATACCATGAACCAATTTTCTATACTTTTATAAAAATATAATAAACATCGAATGATATTCACTCAAACAAAAGCACACATTTTAAATACAAATATTATCATTTTTCTTGTTTATATCAGCTAATAATAATACATTTGCATATATTCAAACCAATATAATACAATTATGAATAAAATTACCATTTTTTCATTAACATTACTTTTCGCTCTAATTTTACCTTTATTTGCAAATGCACAGGTAACAGTGAAAGGTATTGTAACTGACGAAAGTGGGGTACCATTAGTAGGCGTATCCGTCCGCTATAAGGAGCTCCCCCAAGTCGGTGTTACCACAGATATTGATGGTAAGTTTTCCATCAAAGAGATGAAAGAAGGCAAGACACTTGTTTTTTCTTACATTGGCATGAAAAATGTAGAGCACTTATTGAAAGGAGCAACACCTTTTATCAAAATTAAAATGGAATCTGCAACAAGTGAACTGGATCAAGTTGTCGTTACAGGTTATACCCAAACTACTTTTAAGAAAATGACTGGTTCTGTCGGAATTATCTCGGCCGACCAGTTAAAAGACCAAGCCCAACCAACGGTAGACGCCCTCATGCAAGGTAAAATAGCAGGAGTGGCCGTATCAGCCATATCCGGACAACCTGGTAGTACACAAAAAATACGAATCAGAGGTACCAATACAATCACCGGAGATGGTGAGCCACTATGGGTTATCGACGGAGTTCCCATGCAAAGTGGAAGTACCGATATGCCTACCAGTGCTGAAATAAAATCCGGTCAATTTGACGACTTGTTCATGAATGGTGTCGCTGGCATCAATCCCAGCGACATAGAAAGTATTACTATTTTGAAAGATGCTTCAGCCGCTGCTATTTATGGTTCGCGAGCAGCCGGTGGAGTAATTGTTGTCACCACCAAAAAAGGCAAATCAGGAAAAGCCCAAATAAACTATTCAGGCAATGTATCAGTCACTTTACCACCCCAACGGAACTACTCTTTGATGAATTCACAAGAGAAGCTTGCCTATGAACAGGGATTATGGGATGAATTCTCTGCTCCGGGATTTGAAGCCGGGACAAATGACTATCCGGTGGTAGGAGTAGTAGGCATCATTCGTGCTGGTAGGGGAAAGTTTGCCGGATGGAGCAAAGAACAACAAGATACGTATATCGAAGAATTAGGTAAAACGAATACCGATTGGTACGATGAACTGTTTCGCAACAGTGTTTCTACCACCCACAACTTGTCCATTAATGGTGGTGGAGACAAATACACCTATTATACTTCACTAGCATATACCCGCAACGCCGGTTTATTGAAAAATAATGATTACGACCGTTATAACCTGACAGCTAATCTATCAATGCACCCCAGCCAGAAAGTCAAGATTGACTTTGGGGCATCCATGTCTTATCAATATTCAAAGTCCCCGGCACTGAATAGTCTCGATCCTTTCCAATATGCTTATTTTGCCAATCCATACGAAAGTCCGTATAACGAAGACGGCAGTTACCGGGCAGATGAAACATATTATGCACTAGGAGAATATAACAATAAAAAGACTAGTTCCAAGATTATACCTGATTGTGGATTTAATGTACTTCGCGAAATGGACGAAACTTCTTCACGCACTAAGAATATAAAAACAATGGTTCGTGCAGGAATTGATTACAGCATTATCAACCATTTGCGCTTTGTGGGCCTGGCTTCATATACTTATTCCACCAACCGTCTAAAGGAAATATATGGTAAAAACACAAAAGCAGCTTTAGACAACCGTCTCTCTATCGATAACAATACTAATAAGGAATATGCTTCTATCTTGCAACGCAATGTAGATAATGAGAGCTATATGGTCCGCGGGCATTTTGCTTATGATGATTCTTTTGGAGACCACTCTGTCTCCCTTATAGCCGGTGCCGAATTCCGCGGAAGTAAATCAGACGGTTTGTACAGCAAACGATACGGTTACGACGAAATCACCGGAAATGCCATAACCCCACTTCCTGATGACCCGACAGGAGTAGGCTACGAGAAGCTGAAAGCCTATCTCGCTGCTATTGATGGCTCGAACGGAGAAACATGGAGCGAACAACGCTTTGTCTCTTTCTATGCTTCGGCAGACTATTATTACAAAAACAAATATGTATTGAATGCCTCCTTCCGTACCGATGGAAGTTCTAACTTTGGTAGTGACAAACAATTTAATCCTAACTGGGCAGCCGGTGCGGCATGGAATGTTAGTGAAGAAGATTTCATGGCTCCGCTGAAACCTGTACTGAACAGATTAACACTCCGTATAGCAACCGGATTTACAGGTAACATCAACCGCAGTGTCAGCCCGCAAATGATTATTAGTTACTACGATGATTACCGGAATATTTCCAACAATATTTATCATATAGGAAAAGTAGTCAGTCCGCCGAATCCCAATCTACGTTGGGAAAAAACGCAAGACGTGAAAGTGGCTCTTGACTTCGGAATGCTTAACGACCGCTTGACAGGTATAGTGGAAGGGTACTACCGGAAAAGTAAAGACATTGTAACAGGTGTGCAAGTACTAAGCAGCACAGGATTCACCCAACAAAAATACAATACTGCTAATATTGATAACAAAGGTATCGAAGCTACCCTGAATGGAACTCCTGTTAAAACAAAAGATTTCAATCTGTCTCTTTCTGCCAACATAGCTTATAACAAGAATAAAGTGACCAAATATAAAGCTTCCTACAGCAGCATGGGATATAATAACTTATGGGAAGGCTATCCTGTAGACGCCATCTATAGTGGGAGATACACCGGCATTGACCCCGAAACAGGATTATATACATACCAACTGCGTCCCGATGCTGAAATACACACAGCCACCGACTTGAATAAGCCCGATAATTACCGGTATTATCTAGGCACGAGTGAAGCTCCCGTAACCGGAGGATTTAATGTAACCGCCGAATATAAAGGTATTCGCCTTAGCGTAAACGGAACTTTTGCCACAGGAGCCAAAAATTTTGAATTCATCAAGTCGCCAACTTCAGCTAGCACCGTAAGCGGTAATGGGGTATTTTATTACACAGAACGCGAACAAGTCTTCCAAAATGATTTGTTCGCACACCATCTGAATGTTCCGAAAGTAGCAGCCGACCGTTGGACGCCCAATAATACAAATGGCACTTATCCGCGCGTATGGAATCCGTTCGGTGAGGTTTACGGATTTGGCTATTATAACCCTATGCACAAAGAAATCACGCATGGAGCTTTCCTTACCAACTTATCTTATGCCAGAATTAAGAGCATCATTTTAGGATATACGCTACCTAAGAAGTTAATAAGTAATTCGGCTCTCTCCAATGTAGATTTCTCTTTGTCACTGAACAACTTCTTCACATTCACCAGCTATTCAGGCATGGATCCTGAAACCCCCGGTGCTACTTATCCGATAAGCCGTTCTGTGATGTTTAGCGTAAATGTTGGATTTTAAATAACAATAAACGATGAAAAATAAACTATTCATATCTATCTATTGTGGTCTGATGATATTGTTGGCTTCCTGCAACAATTACTTAGACGTAAAGCCCAAAGGAAAGATAATTCCTGAAACAGCTGAAGATTTTTCGACCATTATCCATTATTGGTTGGATCAGATAGAAAAAGGAAGAGATGACGTTATCATTCCCAATCCAGAAGTAATGACAACTTTAGAGATGTTTGCCGATGACTTGAATGCAACGCTTGCCAGCAATTTCGGCTATACGAGCATTTATGTGGGAAGTGCCATTAACAAAAATCAGGCCACTTACAAAACACTCTACTCTGTTATCAAAGACTGTAATATGGTTATCGGCAACATGGATGATACGGAATCCGATTTAGCTAGAACCCTATTGGGAACAGCCTGGAGCATTCGTTCTATTTGCTATTATAACCTTATGCAGCGCTACTGTGAGCCATACCAGCCGGAGACGGCAAAAGAGACTCTCGGACTTCCACTTGTCGACGATTTTGATATGGAAGCAAAGCCTGCACGCGCCAATCTGAAAGAAACTGCTGAATTTATAGAAGAAGGATTCCGGAAAGCCCTCTCATATAATGTGTCTAATGAAGACTTTATCTTTACTTCATCCGTGACAAAAGCCTACTTCGCACGTTTCTTCTTTTGGACACAGAACTGGAGTAGTGCCATTACCTATGCCAAAGAAGTATTAGAAAAATACCCGATGCTGGAAGCTGACGAATATGTAGAAGCCATTAACCAGAAACAAGCAAAAGCACACAATGTCATTATCCGTTCATTCACCATGGATGATGATATAGGAACCATGAGTTACGCAACTGCACAAGCCGATATAAAATCAAGACCTGTCGACAGAAATTTGGTTGATTTATTTGCGGCCACCGACAATGACGTACGTCGCAAATGCAACTATGATTCCAAACGGATTGTCAATAAAATCATCACCACCAAGTTTCGTAGTGAAGAACTTTGCCTGATTATAGCCGAAGCCCACGCACATCTGAATCAGGAAACAGACGCACTAGGTTATCTTAACCAGCTTCGTTCCAAACGAATCACTCAGGATTATATAGCCTACACGATTGACAATCTCCCAGAAGTTTTCCAACAAAATATAAAAACCGACGCCACTGGGATCCCTTTGACAAAATTGATGTCAGCCATCCTCTGTGAACGCCGTAAAGAATTGTTTGTTGAAGGCGACCGCTGGTTTGAATTAAAACGCAACGGACGTCCGGAATTTTGGGTCGCTGCCAAAGGAAAGAAATTTATCACAGAAAAGTATCTGTATACTTTTCCTATTCCCAAAGCAGACATCAGATTATTTCCTGATTTGCTCATTCAAAATCCAGGCTACATAGAATAATTTATCCATAAAAAACAGAAACAGTTATGAAAAAGATACTATATATCCTATGTTTCATTCTCACAGGTTCTTCCGCTTTCTTGGTTTCATGTGATAAACCGGAAGAACTGACCCCAAAAGTAGATAATACATCAGAAGATTATTTACTTCCCACCGGAAATATCCTGAATGCACAAGACCGTGAAGAAGTACAAGCATTATGGGATGAATACAACAATGCCATTAACCAATAAAAAGGGATTAAAATGAAAACAAAAATCAAAATAACAGGCTCCTTCCTGCTAATGATTATACTAATCATAGTGTCGGCAGCTTGCAGTGATGACGACTCGTCGGGTGCAAAGTTATCTTTTAGTCGCTCCATATACATATTACCTTCTAACGGTAGCCTGGAAGTGGAATTGAGAGCTTCTGTAGCACCTGAAACAGACTTAAGCATTCCTGTCATCATTGAAGGTACTGCCATATTGGATGAAGACTATGAAATTTCTGCTAACGGGTTCATGATAAAAGCCGGAGAAACAAGTGCCACTTTAACCATTACTCCCAAAAACAACCTGACTGCCAACCGTGAAATCCGCCTTTCCATCAACCCGGTTTCCGGATATACGCTTGGTGACAAGAAAATAGCGATTATCCCCGTTGAAGTGAAAGAGCACATTATGTATACTTTCAAGCCTGTTATCTATCGTCTGTTAAGTGAAATAGACATTAGAATCGAAGTGGAAGGAGAAAATAGCGGCAGCAGTTTCAGGGCAACAACAGACATCGTGTTGCCGATAGAAATAGACCCGTCCAGTACAGCCATATTGAACGAAGATTTTGAACTTGAAAACGGAATAACTTCCGTCACCATTCCAAAAGGTTCTTACTACACACGTTTTAAGATAAAAATAAAAGAAGGAGCAGAAGATTATACAGGAAAAAACGCTATCCTTAAACTAGGTACACCAGTTGACAACTCCGAACTCTACTATCCGGGCTCATTTGTATCCTATAATATAAAACTGGATCAGTTAAAGTTTACTGACATGCTGGGCAAATGGAAACCTGTAGAGATTAAAGATAAAGACAACTATGTATATATTGGTATGCCTGACGAAGACTGGGTAAATAGTCTGCCGGAAAACAATGGAGCTAATGACTACCTGGAATTTGTACATCAAGAAGATGGTACAGATAAAATAATCCCATACCTGACGGGAGATTTAAAGAACTTCTTTTGCAATCCTCAAGGACACACTGTTGTTTTCGACCATATAGAGAAAGGCATCTATAACTGGATAGCTGACGAAGAATATGACGCTCCTTATTTCATCACCTCGCAAGTGAATCGTTGTTTCTCAAAGAGAAAAACAGAGCTTGGAAATGCATTTATAGGATTGGATAAGATAGATGATAATAATATCATCATTTACTTTCACGATTTTATACCAACTGATTTCTTCAGCTCAACGTTTGAAGAGTACGGTCATTATTTCGATGCGAGTTTCTTTGGTATAACCTACACATTCACAAGGGTAGTAGAATAAACAAAACAGAAGAAAAACTTCATTAAAAATATAAGCCAATTAATTCATCTTATCACGAATTAATTGGCTTTTTTATATCTAATCATTTTATAGATTATATCTATTTCCGCAGTGCCTTCTCAATCGTAAACAATCGGTAATCATACTCCTCTTGCATTTCCCGGTTAGGTGCTACTGATTTCGCTCTCGTAAACTCACTTTTCAAATCCAACAGACAGCCATACCAGAATGGAGCCCGTTCAGGAGCAGAAGAATAAGGAATGCTCTCAATAGCCGTCATACCCCGGTAAGGACAGACAGTCTGAATAGTCAGTTTAGAAGAAGCATTAGCTGTCTCATCTTTCCCTTTCGGCACATTTACATTCGACCAAGAAATGACAAAACTCAGCAATTGTCCCTGTAAGAAACGTTTCCAGTCGTCAGGCTCCTTTCCTGCCCTTGTTTCCTTGAAAAGATGATTCTTCAAATCTTCAACAGCCTGCTGTTGCGTATAAGGGTCACTCGATTTGCTTTCGCTAAGCCAAAGGTTATTGAGCTGTATTAATAGCAAATTGGCGAAAAACTTCTGTGAATAGTCAGCAGCGCTACCTGTCAGCGCACAATGATTCAACAGTTCCCGATTGTCCAACCAGTTCATTTGACTGATAGCTTCCATCATCCACTGGTACGAACGACGTTGCAACTCTTTGGATACCGGTTGATAAGAAGGGTAACTATCCCCTTGATAACTGTCATTCAAATAGATTCCACCAACTTGCTGCAATACATGCTTCACGTATTCATCCGCCTGATTGATAATTTCTCCATATAGTGAGGCTCGTTTTTCATAGTTGAAATCTTCCTTGTCTAACCATTGGTTTGCATTCGCCACTACTTTACCCAAATTCTCAAAAGCAATGGTTGCCGCACGAATAGCATCATTTCCCAAATCCATCTCCATTCCGCGAGGATCATAATAAGCTTTCCTGCTCTGCGGACGTTTAAAAAGCAATAATGGGTTCTGATTCCGTTCAGAAACCAGTTTCCGCAGATCCGGCAATTCTTCTTGCGGTGTTTTCTTATTCATTGGCTGATAAAGATAACGAATCGCCCAATGGTCATATTCTCCCAGTACTTGTTGCGTCAAAGGTATATCAGTACTATAATTATCAACCGAAAGTAAATAGTTCATCGGCAACTTATCCATGACTGACGCAGACAACCCATGTTGTTTTACAAACTCTTTCGATTGGAGCGAATCAACCGGATAAGCAATAGATCCTGCCATATTATCCGTCAACCCCAAACAATGCCCCCAATGCCTCAACAACAACGAAGTCAATGCTTCTTCCACCAAATCTTCATCCGGCATCAATGTGCGGGCTTTCTCGTTAAAGGAAGCTGTCTGCAAGAAATAATTCAACTGAATTTTCGAAGCTAAATTATGAGGGATATAAATATTGGCACTTATTATTTCCCCTGTCAACGGATCACTCCAACAATTATCCGTAATCTGACCGGAAGGTGAAACGACATACCGGATACAAGACTTAGTAATACTGTTGGCATCAAATCCTATATCTTTAGGGTAAGGTTTCACATCTAACGCATTAGAAAAACCTATTTTCTGAAAGCTTTTGTTCCATATCTCAGCGCTACGATACACACACTTCTGCCATTTTTCAGGCAACAGCGTATCCACATAGAAAACAACAGGTTTATCAACAGCCAGGTTCCAGCGATTCACCCAATACTGTATGTTGCTGCCTTGCTCCTTATCCGAAAAATTCACCTTGCCGCTCCATAAAGTTCCGATACGAGGATCAGCCAAACGAGGACAATAATCCCCATCTTCCGGTAATAACATAAAAGTACGCTTCACAACTGCGCTGAAGGGAATATTTTCTGCTATCGGAAAAATACCGAATAATGACATCGCTAATTCATAGCTCATATAGCATGAAATAGATACATTATCTGGATAAGAAGCTATTCCGGATATCATTGATTGTTTCTGTTTGAAAGAGGCTTTACGCTTCACCCAGCCCCCCATCGTATTGTATGCTTTCGGATCAATCGGATTCATGTATTTATCATCCTGAAAAACATAAGATGTAACGTCAATCACCAAAGCGCTGTCCGGAGAATAAGCCTTTATAGAAAACTGATTTAAAATGACATCACTGAAACTTTTTTTCAGCGCATCTCCGATACGGGAATCTTGTTCTGTCACCGGACGGTCCGCTACCTGATATAACCTAACCAAAGAATCGGACCGGCAGAATTTCACTTGTAAAGGTGCAACAGGGCAAAAGCCAACAGATGATTCCTGCGGGTTACTTAGTTTATCGACTACACCTCCCATCAGCAAACGTTTACCCAACACATCTCTGGGTATTTCCATATATACTTTATTGTCTACCCAATAAAGATTCATCAGTCCTTTAGTTTCGACGCTATTCGGTTTATCCTTCAACAGTTTTTCGTATGCGCTTTTGGGTTTAACCTGCTCTATTTTCCCTTTTTTCTTTTTTTTGGCAACAGCCTCCAAAGGAGAAAAGACAAACACACCAAATACTGATAAAAAGAGCAAAAAGATATATTTATTCTTCATAATCATCTGTTTAATGCATTATTCATTTGATGAAGCAATAACTGATAATGAAGCCGCGTATCTTTATCAGCATGTTGCTTCCGGCTGTTTAATAAATTACGTATGCGCAGGAAATAACCATAACACATACTATCCTGGTTTTTGGGAATAAAATACTCTGCCATTGGTTCGTCAAATCCAGCCACTGGATTAAACATACGCCCCAGATCGGACGCACAACAACATCCTTTATGCCCTACACCTGTTTTATGATGAAAAGCAGCTAACTGCCCCCATGCATCTTCTTCACTTTTCAATGATTTAGTATCTTTACTCAATCGGATTCCGGCAGTCGAAGCCAGGTGTTTGATAAACAAATTCTGCAGTTTCATTTGAGTAGCACTTAATTTACGTCCTTGTATAGTAGGATTCCATATATATGTATAAATATCATTCATACATTCATCAACATCATATCCTTCTTCTTTACCGGCTTTTAATGCCGAAAATTCTACCCGGGCAGGAGCTTTCATCAATAATTTCATCATTACATCCCGCAAAGCATCCGATGGTTTCCCTACCATAGGCAGTACCTTCAGGACATTTTCATCATCCAGCCAATCCAAGGTCGCCAATTGCTCCAAAAAGTAATTCATTGCCTCTTTCTGCTTCTCTTTAGGTTCAATCTGCAAGGCTTCCACCTTATCACCAACCAATTTTTCATGCAAATAGATTCCTCCTATATTATGATATACATGCAACATATAAGTCAGATATTGCATGATTATACCATCGTAAATATCCGACCGATGTGTATAATCCACATCTTCTTCTCCTAGCCATTGATTCAGATTAGCCAGAATGTATTTCAGATTTTTCACTCCATATCGGGTTGCTTTCACAGCATCATCACCCAAATCTTCCGTTTGAGAACGAGGGTCGAGTATATCCGACTGCTGCTTACCATACCGATATACAGGATTATCTGATAAATCCGTAATCCATTTCGAAGTGATGGCATATTCCTCTTCCGGAGTTTTAGCTTCCGGCACAGGTGTATAATTCCAGCGAATCAGATAATCGTCATACAAACCAAAATATGGCGGCATCATACGTACTCCCCGTTCCATATCACCAGGTTGTGCCACATAATTAAAACGCGCGTAATCCATAATGGAAGTGGTAGTACCATGCTTCTGCGTAAATGAAGAAGAACGGAGCGAATCTACGGGAATTACGGAAGAAGCACTCATATTATGCATAAATCCCAAACAATGACCCACTTCGTGAGAAACGACATAACGTAAAGCATCGTCCATCACCTCTCTCGGAATCACTTTATGACGTACACGCTTATCGGCTTGAGCAGTTTGAATAAACAGCCAATTATTCAACAATTTTATGACATTATGGTACAGATATACCGAAGCATTCAATATTTCCCCACTACGAGGGTCAACCCACGATGGTCCCATTGCATTCTCAATCCCTATCGGAGCATAACGAATACATGAATATTTCAAATTATCCGGATCAAATTCCGGATCGTCTTTCGGAAATTCTTTAGCCTGGATAGCTTGTGTAAAACCGATTTTTTCAAATGGCTCATTCCATTGATTGACAGCTTCAAATATAGATGCTTTCCAACTTTCAGGAAAACAACTGTCTACGTAGAATACAATCGGTTTAATAGGAGTCACTTTCTTCCCTTCAATATAACCTCTCAAATCTGAAGGTTCCAAACGCCAACGATTGGCATAATAGATAGAACGGGTTGTCTGTTTAGCAGCTGAATATTCATTTTTCATTGTAGGAAAAATGCCAATTCTGCTATCCATCAATCGAGGACGATAAGGAATCGTATCCAATAATATAATCGAACGGGTTACCTTTGCGGTCAGAGGCTCGTCTTTTATGTCTTTCCCTTTGCCCCCAGTCAACGAATAAGTATAATTCAAGCAACTACGGACTGATATGTTATCTTCAAAAGCCTTAAAACTATCAATAAATGATTTGTTACTTTGAAATGAGGTCAAACGTTTACGTCCCCCTGATGTATTCACGCTGTATTTATCGAACGGGGACATTAATTTATTGTCACTTACAAAGAAATCGGTAACATCAAAAACAACTGCCGTACTGTCGTTATTATAAGCCGAAATATCAAATACTTGCAGAATGGCATTCATATTACTCATCTCAATAGCTGCCTTCAATCGGTGACCATTGTCATCACCCACATTATTGGTCTGCACTGCCGACAAGCAGACTTTATTATTCAATTTCTCAAAACGAAAATGAAGAGGTTCGGTAGGTTTCGAACCAATAATAGCATTCTTATTATCACTAATTTCTGTTACTGTAGAACCTAGTAACATATCACGCTGCAACATTGATAAAGGAAGTTCAAAATAAACTTTCTCCTTTACTTTATGTACAGTGATAAAACCTTCTGCTTTTGAATGATTAGATGAGAACAGTTTATCATAAGCAGTTTTTTCTTTCTCAACAGACTCCTTCTTTTTTGACTTTTTGCGTTTAAAAGAAATAGCATTTGCTGATACACTCCCTCCTAGTATAGAAAACACCAAAAGAGCCACCCAAATTCTTTTCATTTTGATAATAGTGTTAATTCATATTCTGTAATAGGATACAAATTTAAGAATTATAAAGAATTAACTCCAATAAAATCGACTTTTTCCTCCAGAAAAACTACACAATATTTTTTGTAATACATCGACCTATAAGTTACACTTCACTTATAAACTGCTCAAAACTATATTTAAAATCCTCATTCAATATTAGCTTATACTCCTTGGTGAATTGATCAAATGCAGTATATGCCATTCCCATGCGTTTCAAATCCACTAAAGCACGGCACTTAACGCGAACAGACTCTTCATCTAATGAATCAAATCGCAGAATACAATTTGAGATTTGTATTCTCAAGTTATCATTTCCTACAAATTGCTTGCTATCTCTTAACCGACTCAGAAGATCAATCATTGAATCGGAATAATCTGCTTTAAAACTATCTACCCAATCAAATTGCATATTAGGAAGCAATTGACCAAATGAAGCCAGACTCAATAATTTTTCTAGATCTTCCTTATGGACCACATCTAAAGGCGTCATCTTTTGCATCAATTGATTTGCTATAGTATAATCATTATATACATGCCCCTTATTAAGAAAGTACCAATAACCATTTGCTGATGATATCTCCGTATCTCCTACCTCTTCCAACAAAAGACGTATCTTACGTATATTTACACTACGGTTATTAGAGAAACTCTCTTCTGACTTATCATACCACAACAATTCTTTTAACTTGATATTAGAAATCCCCTTATTATTCTGATTGGAATAAAGAATAATAACAGATAATAATTGACGCATAATGGGCGTAAATTTTTCGGTAATGTCTTTTAAATCCCGATTAATTACCTGAAATCCGTTTAGCATATAAATTCCCGGTGTGGTGTTCAATACAGGAGCTTCAAACGAGGAATATAGGTGGTCATTTTCTTGAATTTCTTTTTCACTATTTATATCTGAAACAACCCCTTCTTCTTTTTCACAAATATCTTGTTGCGAAATAGATATAGCTTCTTTCTTATCATGCTTTCTGCTATTCTTTAATCTCCACCCAATTCCCCCTAAACCTGCTACACAAATACATACAAACAGTAATTTCCACCAAGTCCCCCTGTTTTCCTGTACTGTTATATTTTGAATAGGCAACACTGGAGATGCAATAGAATAAATATTAGCTTCATAATTATTCCCCTCTACTTGGTGAACTGTTACAGCGTAATAACATTTTTCTGAAGCAAGATAAATTAAATCTGCATGAGAATTAACATCTAAGAAAGTATAAGGTATTGTATCACCTAAAACAGTTTCTTGTCCATTCTCCAAATTTAAATCTTTCAAAACTAGAGAAGATAGAAAACGACCTGAAGAAAAAAACAATCCTTTTGCATGTTCACCTTTTTCTACTTCATCAACTATCAACGTAGAAGCAGCTACCTCATCACAAAGATTCTCCGGTATAGCCCACTTTTTTTCCAAAGAATAATCATTTAAGTTCAATTTATACAAATCCTTATAATGAACGACCCCATACTCCTGTTTGCCCAAGTCATTTCCCAATCCTCCATAAATATAAACCAGCGAATCGGTCTTCCCTATGGCACTCAAATAGCGAGGAGTAATCACATCCGGCAACTCTCCCTTTATCACTTCACCCGACAGAGATATTCTATTCAACTCACGGGTATACAAATGAAATCCATACCCCAGAATTTGTACAATGGATGAATCTTTTGGATTGAAAAACCGATTATGTTGTGTATAAGAAGACTGCCTTTTCCGTTGGATAGGAGTAGACCAACTTTTTGTTTGAAAATTGAAAAAAGACAAATTCTCCCCATCAGGCTTCTCAAAGTCATAATAAACCAACTGGCTACCTTTATCTTTCAAAGGAACAAAAAGAAACTGGTTAGTGATCCGATTTACATCAATCAGCGGCGAGAAAACATATTCTTTAGTTGTACTCCGTATTAAATCATATTTGACAATACGATCTTTTGCAATAAAATAACATGCCGACTGATCTTCACACGGGACAGGAAAAGTCTTGGATGAAAAAGATAACGTTTTCCTATGTTTCCAATATATATGACTATTAATAATCCATTCCGGATTTGATATAAAAGCTGTCATCTGCCGAAACTTGTCCTGAAGCAAAGTGTCAGATACGGCTTGCTCCAACGACCATTCATATTTTATGCTCCCAGGTTCCAGACCGATCTGTACATCCTTCAAAATAATAGGTGCCATGTCCGAAGTGGTATAAGAAGCTAATTTATTAGCACCAAAGCAGACTTTAACAGAATGATTATCCGGGGCGGTAACTTTCTCTTTAAAAATAAGAGAACCATTATTTCGAACATATAACGTATCATTTTTATACTCCAATTCTATCTTTATCCTATTCCATTCATGAATATCGATAGGCGCAGAAGAGTGTATCTTTCCTAAATATTGCTGGTCTTTAATCAAACACAAATAAGGCTTTTCGTTTACAGGATTAACCAATATCAGATTGAGGCTATTTCTATTGTCAACAATCATACGGCATACATAACCAAAATGCTCGCCTTTTTCCCTAATCTTCAAATCAAAAGAAACAGATAAATAATCTTTGAATCTCACTCCCTGATTGCCGGACGGTATGATGAATGAAGTACGTTCATCTTTTGAATATTCATAAGCACGAAAAGAAAGGCCTCCGATATTTTCACCACCCCAAGTGACTATAGTCTTCGAGATAAATAAAATATAAAATAGCAGTCGGATATATTTCATAGTAAAAGCTTATTTGAAGCAAAGATATAAAAAATATGTTTTTTCAATCTTAGGATATTAAAATAATATAGTTACTCTGCACCAATAACGAAATATATCCGGCTATTATACTCCACATCCTTATCGAACCGGCATCCGGGACGAACGCAGTTCTCCTCTCAAATATTTAGCAGCTTCACCTGCCAGCCAAAGATAATGATCGGGTGCTTCTCCTTCATAAGTTATAAAAGAACTTTCACCCACCGGAGGTGTATTTGTACATTTAAAGAAAGCCGTCCCCTCATCTATCTCATCAAACATTGCCAAATAAAGGCTCTCTGCTCCTGCATCTACAGCACCTTTCACCTGTTGCCAGAAGAAACGTCCCCCTAATCTCGGAATCATGTTTTGCGGAGCATCCTTTTTCATGTTATGCCAACTAAAGCCCGGAAACAACACCGGCATATAATCTTTACCATTCGCTTTGCACCACTTTATATCTTCCTCTATCGATTTACGATATGGCTCATACGTATGATTATCAAAACGTCCCACCAACCATGGATGGACAATATCCGCCTGTTTTACCAGTTCGAGCAATCGCGTATCAGAGACAGCATCTATCGTTAATGTCCGCCAATGAGTAGGTACACCTACCAATATGGAACAACCTTCACTCTTCAAGAAATCAATGATTTTCTTTACCTGCTCATATCCATATTTACGGCGATCATTAAACCCTATTCCCCAAACAGCAACTAACGGTTTACCATGATGATAAACATAATGATTGTTGTTCCGGGAAACTAGTTTATACTTCTCACACAGCTCTTTCCAGTCACGTATCAATATATCTTCTTCACCGGCTTCCATACCGGAAAGGTCATACATCAGGCAAATTGCCCGGTCATACTTTTCTGCCGAAAGAACAGCATTATTCAGTATCTTATTATAATTATCCTTCCCTTTCTGATTTCGTATAGAAACAACAAAACGTTGCATAAATACCCCATCAATTCCATATTGCTTCATCCATTTAAAATGCAGATCTGTAGTAGAAGCATCATACGAACTAAAAACCTTTGCTGGTGTCTCATCAGGTAACTTAAAAGCCGTTTCATAGGTTTTCTCATATTCAGAAACATCCGGCCAAAGATCAATGGTACACTTGCCCGGTTTGAACTCTTTTTCTTTTTCAAAATGTTTCCAACCCAAACCAGCACCGTCTTCAGGAGTATTAAACCAACCCTGATACCCTGCCATCACTAAATTCCTTATTGATTTGAAACGGACACGACTCATCGACTCCGTCGTTTTTGTCGCCGGATCAGACATCACCACCTCTTTAGGAAGTTGATTTAAGGCAATAAATTCACTGATAAACCGATCCGGATATACTTTCACAAGATTCATCCCTTGATACCCTGTCCCCAGCACCTTTCCTACCGGACCTATCGTTATCATTTCCATATTGCCAACCTTTCCATAAGCATTGTTATGTAAATGCCCCGCAAATATTGCGTTTACTCCATATTTCTGAAACAAACGCACATATTTCTCTCGCATAGGCAAAGAGAAATTCGAATAATTCACAGGTTCATCCATCCGTTTCAGAAAAACAGAGCAATGAGTAAAAACAAACTTGAATCTGGCATCCTTCGTTTTCTGTAATTCCTGTTCCAGCCACTTAAATTGAACTTCTTCCCTCTCCTTGTCCTCTTCTTTTATTATATTTGAATCAATACCTATAAATGCACAATCACCATACCTGAATGAAAAATGGGTTTCTCCGTAGTTCTTTTTATAATTATCTATAGAAGCTCGGCTGACCTTACCTATATCGTGATTTCCCGGAATCATATAAACCTTTACTGAAGAGTCTATTTGAGCAATCATCGACTTATAAGCAGCAATCTGTTCCTTACTCTTCGAATTATTTACAAAATCACCGGTTATCACCACAAACGGAGGTTTTAACTGATTTATAGCTGTCACAGCCTTATTCATAGCCTCTGTTTCTGCCGAAATACTCTTATTATTATCCATGAAGCCAAATTGGGGATCACTTAATTGCAAAAAGAAAAAGGGAGCAGAATCCGCAGCTATCCCATGAGATACAAAAACAGCCAAGAGAAAACAAACGACCGATATTATTTTCTTTCTCATAAATTATTTATTGTTATCACGAGATACGACGATCTGCCTGATACATCGTATCCCGTTATTAATAACTATTACTTCTTAAATTGATTTCTGGTTATCTTCAGAAATTCAGATTTGTTTTCCTCCGTCGGTTCCAAATTCGTTCCTTTCTGGTAATTATTCCATGAATTGACTAACACAATGTTTTTACTTCCGATATTCCGTTTAGCTACATTACAGAAATTAATATAATCAGCAGTCTCTCCATCTTGCCCGAAAGTATATTTATAACTTGAAGTTGAATTGATACGGTCATTATAAGAAGGAAAGATACAAGGAACAAAGTCTGTATTCCATTTGGCTATTGTAGTCTTCCAATTGGCCCAATTCAAATCAACAAAACTGAAAAAGGCATAATAACGGTCGTACATATTCGTTGACCAATCGTTCACTGTCACTCCATCAAAAGAAGCAATCTGATGTTCCTCATAATTCACCGGAGCTACCCAACCGGTAGTAAATTCTCCAATCGTATAAAGATCATACCCCAATTCTGATACAGCCTTCTTTAATGCCGGGATGACCAAAGAATAATCAATACTCTTCAATGCAGAAGAAGAAAGGTTAGACGGAGTTATTAGAATAACCGGTCTTCCGTTCATTTTATAATAGGCCTCATCATTAAATAAAGGCACTAAAGTATTCGTAAAGTCATTGATCATCTTATTCAAATTCTCTTCCTCTTGAAGCGGTTTGTCATTAGATACTTTCAGATGTTTGGTGTTATAATTGATCACTAAGCGGACTTTTGCATTGGCTGCCGTACGTACAGACTTAAAGTTTGTAATCAATGTATTATCTGCTGAAGCAGCATCCCAAGTAACTATCAGAAAGTCCAAGGCAGCCTCATCCGCCCAAGCAAGCTGTTGCTGTAACACGCCACTGGTTGTAGACAAATATTCACCCAACAAAGGAGTACCGGCATATATTTTCTTACCGGATTTTAACCAATTGGAAGAGGAAGTTATATTGGTATAATAAGCACCGACTATCGCATCCACAGGTAAATCCGTCTGTGGTATATCATACACATATTTGCTCTTATCAGGAGCCAAATGATCGTCTTTATCACAAGATACAGCTAACAAAGCGATGAATCCGAGCAATATAATAGTTATCTTTTTCATATCCTTCATTTTTTAATTATTCGTCAAATAAGGGTTAGTCTTAGTCGGCAATGCAAACCATAACTTAGTCGACATTGCATCCTGTCCACCATCGAGATTGGCAATACCTTTCGTCAATTCATATTCATTGTTTGTTTTCTCGCTATCGGGATATACCAATCGCTGTGGAATATAAGCATAAGGATTATCCTTGGTGCCCGCATTTACAGCACCATATCCGGTTTCCGGCGAGAAATGCGGCGGGAATTCCAATACTTGGCTACGGCGAATCAGTGTCCACGCATCCAACGATTGATAAAACATAGCTATATATTGCTGCATGATAATCTGACGATAAATCGGATCAGGTTCATCAGAGGTAATAGCAGAAGATACAATGCCGATAAAATCTTTATAATAATCTTCACCTTCTTCTGTGACTGTGAGATCTGTCAATGTATTCCATTTACAATCGCCAAATCAAAAAATTCCCGACCGAAAAACAAAATGTGTCATTGAAACATATCTTAACACAAAACAAAATGTGATTTTTGAAGCAAAATAAAAGCCTGTTTAATCAACGTTTAAACAGGCTTTAAATTTAATCTATAATCATGTAAATTGATAAGTCAGGATTAGCAACAAGCGGAAGAATGTCTTCGTCATCAAGAACACTCATTGCATAGCGATGAATACTCTTCTTTATCATTTCCAATGTTGGTTTCTCAAGGAATATTGAGCTTGCAAATGTTACCAGTTCGTTTCCTTCACTATCAGTTTTACCGATTGATTGTATTGCATATCGAATTATCCATGTTCCGTCGGATTGTTGTTCGATAGGTTTAGCCGATTTCCGGGGTAAGATATTTTTTCGCATTGCCTTTTCTTATTTGTTTTTTTAGTTGTTTTTTAAAATTATATTCGCTCTTTATTACAAAGACTTCCCAATGTCCTTCGACGTATATATATTGCCACCATTCAGGCGCAATAAGCTTGCCTATTTTGCGCCTTAGATTGTACGTGTTGAAATGTCTCATCAATCCATAGTAACTGTTCATCGTAGCCACGAAAGTTTCAATATGGGCTTCTGCGAAGCCTTCCTTCATAATCTTGTTATACTTGTTGACTGCGTCATATAGATTGCCCACAACGCGGTTTGAAATATAGATTCGACCGGGAAGAATAAATGCACCAACAAACAGGACGCCCTTTGAATAGTGTTGTATATATATCTTTTTAGGGTGGAGTTCTAAGAGTAACTGTTCTCTCAGGTAGTCGTTTAGTATTGGAACATTTTTCAGAATGTCTTCTTTAAAACGCATGACAAAGCCAAAGTCATCGACAAAACGTACATAGTGCTTTATCCCGCATATTACAGTCACATAATTATCAAATACCGAACCTATGAAATTCGCAAACTTTTGAGAAGGAAGATTGCCAATGGCAACACCGCGTTCCGGATCACTATAAAACAGGCTTTTGTCTTTAGGCAATTTATCCCACAGATACAGTGGTGATTTCCTGTGGCACTTGTTTTGTGGCTGGTGAAATATGACAACCCGAATCAGGTACAGCAAGCATTCGATGTCGTCTCCCTTGTAATTGTCGCGAATAAATATATCAATCATTTCCCATAACAGCGGCTTTGACATGGACATAAAAAAGCTTTTTAAATCACCTTTAAAAATGTATGTGTCCTGTGTATAGTTCGCACTAACTTCTTTAATCATTTCGTCCATGCGCATGACTGCAGACAGACATCCTTCACCTATACGGCAATTCTTGGAAACGTTTCCCTGCGCCTGAAACCGTCCTTCCAAAATTGGGTCAATCCGGAGGTCAATCCAATGATGCACCACACGGTCAATATAGGCGGCAGCAAATACTTCACGCAGGACAGGTTTCCTTCTCATAAAGCATTGTGAGAAATCCGGCTCATAATGACCGTACCTGATACTTTCCCATACAGCGACTAGCCCCGTGTCATAATTGAAAGAAAACTCAATGCAGTCGCCTGTATTACGCTTCTTTTTACAGCAATCATCGTAAGCTTCAATAATTGAAGATAAGGGTATGTCATAGATCGGTTTATCTGTTGCGGAAACAGGACGAACCCTGCCTGCACTATTCTTGTTGTTCGTGTTCACGTTGCCGTTGTTCATGTTCACGTACCAACTGTTCGAGGATTCAGCATTCACTGTCTTAGTCTTTCCCGGTTCATCACCGGGGGAATGCCCAATAGATAAATTAGATTGCTCGCTCATGTTCACCTTGACGAACATGACCCCGGCTTTACGGAAGCTGCTTTTTCTTCTTGGGAAGCGGTGAAATTTCGCCACCCTAGAATTTGTTTTTCAACAGAAGTCACCATTTCAATGATGTCGGCTGTCGTTTGAATATTTATCAGTTTCCGGTCTCGACATACCCTTAATAAGAGTTTCAATGTATCAAATTTAACAAGGAATTCATTCAGGTACTCCACGCGACGCGGAAGGCTTGAATTTGCATAGCGAATCAGTTCACAGCAGCGGATTGCAGACATCATAAGTTCCGTACCGAATTCGTAACGATATCCTTTGGGAAACTTGTCCCTTGCGTCGAGTATCAACATTGTTAACCGATACATACACTGGTAAACTGGTCTGTCTTCTGCTTTTCCCATGTTAATTTTTGATATTTTTAAAATTTTTCTTTTGCTCCGCAAAGTTAATGATTGTCAAACTATTAACACTCATTTTTTCAAAATTTTAAAACTTAAAAAGCCCCGGTAGGGGCTTTTTAAACGTAACTATCTAAGAGATAAAGAGTTAAAGAGATAAAGAATCTATTGCGGAAACAGGACGAACCCTGCCTGCACTATTCTTGTTGCTCGTGCTCACGTTGCCGTTGTTCATGGTCACGTACCAACTGCTCGAGGCGTCGTATTCGATGCTGCTCCAATACCAGTCGGTTGTAATTATATTTTGAATACCAAACATGGAAGTTATGAGCCTGCAAGGGTTTCTATTATAACATCGGTATTTTCCTTGCCGTCGAAGGTATCATAGAGTCCTTGGTTACCACTGCCGTAGTTTTTCAGTCCGCGTAGGTCGGTTCCGTAGCCACCCCATTTGAACGTTTTGTTGCCGCCTGCGTCAACGCAGTCACTTTTGGCGATAATGAACTGGTGGCATTCGGCACGAAGTCGGATGCCGATACGGATATACTTGGAGCGGTTGTTTGCGCTCATGGAGTTCCATTCGGAAGCCGTGAAAAAGACTTGTTCACCGTCTTCAATCCGGAGCGTAGCCAAAGAAAGGTCAAGAAGCGTACCTGACCATTGCATATATTTGGCGATGTCGCTTGCGGGGGTGTTTTCATTCACGGTTGTAAAACCTATTGATTTTAAGGCTTCTATCTGGTCTTGTTTATTCAAGCGCAGAAGCATGGCGCTGGCGATATTTTTATCCATTTTATTGTATAATATTAAGTTAATACTATTCGGAAGCAACAGCTCTCACATAAAGAAGGGCTGAATTTTTGTTTTGATTCGTAATACGCCCGGTATTCAGTTCGAACGCCCAGGCGGAGTTAGTATCCCAAATTGTTGATGACCAGTAGTATTTATCAGTCATCAGCATACTGTCACTACTCCAAAAGGTACGCATCATCTCATTGATTTTATCGCGGTAGCGGTACATCAGAAGCATTTGGCCGGATGAAGGAAGGAACCAGTTGGATTCATCCTCGATACCGTCACTTTCCAAAGTGTAGGCACGGTATGCACGGGCGGCTTCGGCAGCCGGTGCACCGATTACACCGCTATTGTTTTGGTCTTTCAGGCCGGTGATAATCAGGTCGGTATCTTCCTCACCCGTGAAGCAGCCGTACATGGCACCCAGTCCTTTTTGGTTCAGGCCGTCTATGGCTTTACCCTGACCGCCCCAATAAAAGACAGTGGTAAGGTCGGCATTATAGCACTCCTGGGCAGCAATTACGAAGGAATGTCCGTGGGCGCGGACTAGCAGACCGCGACGGATATATTTCAGTTTATTTGCGGGGGTCAGGGCATTCCATTCTTCCCGCGTAAAGTACATCTTTGAATTGTCTGATATCCGGTTACATGCAACACGAAGGTCAAGCAATCCGGACGCCCATCTGATTCGGTTCGGGAACTCGCTGGCACGCGAGTTCTCCGTGATGTCGGCAAAGCCTACAGCCTGCAATGCTTTTACCTGTTCCTGTTTATTGAGACGCAGCAGGGTTGCGCTCTGTTCTTTTGTACTCATGTTATTTGCTGTTTACTATATCGTTAATATCCATATTTTCTTCCGCAAACCGTTGAAGGTATTCTTCATAGGTTTCACCATTATAATAGTCCATGATTTCACCCACATTATCCAATGTGACTTCGGGATAATAGGGTTCTCCGCCATACGCTTCCGCATTAAACCAGTCGATGATCTTGATATAAGCGTCGATTATGGTGCTGACGGTCAGACCTTCGAAGCCGTTACGGATCGCTTCTATATCCGAGTTCTCGATGACTTCATCCAGCAGATAGTTCCCGGTAAGTACGGGCTTCTCTACCTGATTACCGTTTTCATCCAGTCCCCCGATACCGAGTTGCAGGATTTCCAGCACTTCCGAACCGTTCCCGATGAAATCACGGTTTGTGATACGGATATGGCGGAATACGACATTACCTTCCTGCGAATCGATTATATCGCGGATCATCTTTACAACGTCGATAAGAGGGCAGTTTTCCACCCGCAGTGTGGTGATGTTCGGCATGGATTCAACAACGATGCCTGTGTCCGCATTCAGCCCCTTATAGCTCAACTTATCGAGGTTCATCAACTTGAACTGTGTCATGGCGGTCGGCAATTCCGCATATTGAACCGGACAGCCACCCACAAAGTTGACGATTTGAAGGGAACTGCCGTACGCCAACAGGCGCAAAAGGCGTGTTGCCCCGGTCAGGTCAAGAGATACCAGCTTTTTGAAGTTCTCAACGTTCAGGAGTCTCATGTACGGTTTCTCACCAAGCGGGAGGTCTGTGACGCTATTGTTGGCATATCCTTCGCGTTTGCTGCCGAACACCAGTTCCTCGACACGGATCAACGTAGTAAAGTCCTTTGCCTGTGTACCGTCGATGTTGACAGTGCTCAAATCACCCAAAGACTTGATCTTCGATGCACCGATGATATAGATCGCGCTCGATGAGTTTGAACCGTCGAAATGGAATGTCACCTTTGAGCCGTCTTCTTCCGCCCATGCCCCCTGTTGTGCGGCTGGCGTATTGAAGCCCGCCCACAATTTCCATTGCTCGCTTGCGGTCACTTCGATATTGATGTCCTCACCGATGGCGCGGAACATGCACATATTATCCGCCTTCAGGATCGTGCTGACACCGAAATAAGCGTCAAGGAAGTCATAACGGGCAGACACATAGTAATGGCGGTAAGGGATACCCATACCGGAGATCACGTTGAACGCCTGACCGCCCGGATTGGTGATATACTTCGCCACGGAATCACGGCAGGCGACGATCGCAGGGATCAAGAGGTGGTCTTTTTCTTCCGATTCACGCAGAACAGCTTCGTAGGAGAAAGCGGATTCGCCACCCGGAAGGCGCGATGTGCGGATTTTCTCTGCGGTCGCTGCAAGTCCGACCTGATCATAACGCCACATGCCTTGCCAAACGACGCTCATACGTCCGGCAAATACGTTTTCCCCCTCCATGACGCTGTCAAGCATCACGTTATACGGAAGTTTGAAGATACCGGAATTATTCTTTCCGTTCGTACTGTCAGAATCATAATCGTGGTTCATGTACCAACGGTAAATACCGTCCGGGCAGAGGTACAAAGCCCACATGCTGTTTTTCGATAACTGGTCGACGCCTGAATGATACAGGATACGGACTAGGTATGCGCGGAAAGAAGCCACGCTGCAATACTTGTCCATTTCCTCAACCAGCTTCCGGTATCGGTTTTCGAGCGTATCGCTGACCTGTGCCCCGTTGATACTGATTTTGCCGCCTGCCATACGGTTCTTCGGGTTACATGAATACACCCATTCGCAGAACTGTTTCCAGTGGTACGGTATCTTCTTTCCAAGCGCATAGGCAAGGTTCATGCCGTCATCGTCCGGTGTACGGAATTCAAAGAACATCGTCCATTTGGGAACAAGGCTTTCCGTTGACAGTTCCGCACCGTACAAGCCTTTCACCCACTTGCTGTGCGTCGACTGCATGGTCATGAAGTTGTCGATATCATCGAAGATGCACATACCTTCATAATCAAGCATTTCAACACATTCAACCGGATTCAGGACACGTCCGGTAACGACCGTTTTCTTGCCGTTGAAAGAGATTGTTCCGGTAGTGTTCTTCCATGCCCCGTCGACGTATTCCATGAACTTGTACGAAGCGTCCGTCGATTTGGAAAGCATGTAGATCGTATCCTGATCGTAGTCGTCAGCATGGGACATGAAATAGGATTCCGTCACGTCCGGAAGGTCGGTGAAGTCGCCATAACTCAAACAGTCGGCATTGTAGCCGGGAACATCCTTGAAGCCGAAAGTCGGTGGATTTCCCTTGTCAATGTTCCAGTCACCGCGACACCAAAAGTACGCGTCATTGATATTTCCGGTATCCGACTTGAAGACAAGCACACTGTTACCGTCAATACTTGTACGCAAGTCCAGCGTGTTGTTTTCGTCCGCATAGTACGCGTTCTGCGCTGGGGTCATATATTCCTCGCCCAAAGCCTTCTGCATATCGTTATTGATACGGGAAATCGGGGTGTTTACCTTGTCGGGTGATGCATAGTTGACCTTCAGACAAACCTTGTCGAATGGAATAGTCTCACCACGCAAAATGATTTTCTTGTTTGCAATCGCGTCGAGCAAAGCCTGCGGAGCCCGTTCCGGATACATTGCGCGAATAGTTGCCTTTTTCAGCTTGTATTTCCGGTTTTTATAGGTCGGATAGAAGGCGGATGTCGTTCCCTGATTGGTCGTTTCCACGTTCTCGATAATAAGGCTCATACCCTTATCTTTGCAGAACAGGTACAGGTCTGTATATATCTTGGTGGACGTATCCGTTACGTTATCAAGCGTTTCAAGTTTATAATCCCCGTGCGGCATTTCCACCAGACAGTCACACATTTCAAGTGCTTTGTTCAGGTCGATTTTGTTGTCGGTTAGGATATCGTTCTTTTTATTCAAGGCAATCATTTCGTCTGTGTCGGACTTGCCGATTACAAACTCGTCGTTGATTTGCTCGTCTGCCATTTCCTTTTCCCAGGACAAAAGACGGTACATATACAGTTCCCCGGATGTTCCGGAGAAGCTGATTTGCTCGGACTGTTTAAGCGCACTCTGTCCTGCCGTATATTTGGATGCTCCAATCAAGTCCCCATCACAATACAGTTTTATGTACCCTTTGCCATCTTCTTCCGCATTTGCCTTTTCAGTGACGAAGGCAAACTCGTAGATGTCACCCGGCTTGAAATAGCGTTCAATCAGTTCAGTTCCGAGGGCTTTGAAATACACACATTTTGAAGTGATACGCCATCCGATTTGATTGGCTTCGTCCCAACATGACACGACGTTCGCATCAGGATCGGCAGCGTTTTGCGTCTTTATCTTGATGATTGTGGTCGACCCGGTCTGTTCGATATTGGTACGGTTATAGGGACGATAGGTACATAATGCGGTGGCGTCATCCGAAACCTTGAACGCCTTTCCTTCGGTCTTGTCGATGACAAAGGCATTCGTGGAATAGTTGAATCCGGTCTGCTTCATTTCATAAAGTCCGTACAGCCATGACTTGTCCTGATCCGAATTGTCCTTGTCTGCCGGATTGAAAGCAATCATATAACTGGAATCACCGTTAATATCAATGACGGAACTATTAATGGAGTACTCAATCGTATTGCTTTCCCCAGCACCGCATTTGCCGTAAATTCCCAGCACGTTCCTGATATTGTCCGCAATAGTAAAGCCGTCGACACGGGTAGACAGATTGAATGTACTGTTGCGTCCTACTGATACGGTAGTCAGCACAGTATCGGTTTCGCTGTTGTCCCCGGTGGAGGTATTGGTAACTTTCGCAATCTTGTGTATTTCTACGTGCGCATCGGTGGCGACATGGCTGGGATCATAGCACGCCACCTCGATATTGAGGTTTGCATACTTCCTGACTGACCATGCCGTTTCCGTCTCTTCCGAATGTGCCAACGAGACAACGGGCATAAGGCTGGAAGGGTTAACAATCATCAAGTCAAAAAACTGGTAGTTCGACCACACGCCCGATTCTACGTCCTGTGCAACGATTTTGACAGTATATGCACCATGTGTCAATCCCAAAGACGAAACGTTGATTTGCAAGTCCTGTGAGCGCGTAGAAGCCACGCTGGACTGTGATATCAGTTTCCATTCTTCACCCACTTTAATATGTGCCGTAACGGTGGATTTATTAGCGGAGGACAGTTTGAACACGTCCGTCATGGTGACAAGTCCGGAACCTTGCTGCAATGTTTTATACAAAGCCCACACACGCGAAAGTTTCAGGTTTACAGCCGTGACGCTGATTGTCTTCTGTGCGGTGTTTCCCCCGTCATCGGTGGCGACGACTACAAACTTTCGGTTCATCGCTTCGCTGAAATAGCTTTTTACCGGGATGGTGAAAGAGTAGTCCGTATCAGATGCGGAGCTTTCCCGGTTCACGTTGAACGTTTCAAGCGTTTCACCCGTTGACTTGTCTTTCAGTTGCAGGGTTTCGATATTGTTATATGAAATCATTTCGCCCGATCCGGTACGTGACAGGATTGCAAGTTTGATTGTCAGGTCGTCAGTTCCGAGTGCGGCATATAGGGACGTTTTTTGCGGGTAGATGTACACGATTGTCCCGGCAACGTCCCCACCGCCACCAGTTCCGACCGCAAATGTGAAACCGTCCCCCAGCGGAAGCCCTTCCGCATTCTTCATGTACACACGCACCGTTCCGTCTTCTGCCTGTTCGCCATCCACGTCGACGGGCATGGCATCATAGACCGCACCACCCGCTACCGGATTCACGCTGTCCTTGATGATTTCGGAGTCTGTTTCGACAGTTCCCCCGGCTGCAGAACCAAAGTCAATCCATGCCGCCAAGTCATTATAATCGGCACGGGATGCGCACAGCTGTTTGGACTCGAACGTTTCTTTTCCGGTGCGGTAGATAATAACTACACCGGGCTTGATGCATTCTGTCTCATTCGCTGTCTCGTAGGCTGTCAGGGCATTGATAGCAGTTTGAAGAATATAATATCCGTTTGACAGTGGTGCAATTTCATCAACCAGCAGCACTGCGCCTTTGCCCGTCATGTCACCGCCAGCACCACCGAAATCCGTCCAGTTTGCTTCTGTGGCAAAGCCTTCAAGGGATGATCCGGCAAATTGCTTGGACTCCCATTCACCTTCAGCGATTTTATAGGTCAAAACAATACCCGGCTTACGGTAGATGATGTTGTCCATATTTTCCCTTTCCGTAATCGCGGCAATAGCTGCAGGCAAGGAATAAACAGAGCCGCCACAAACTCCGTTGACGTTAATAACGGACAAGGCTTTGTTGGCCAGTGACAATGCGGAAGACGCGGTAGTCTGTGCGCCTTCAGCCGATTTCTTTGCCGCTTTTGCCGCCAAGTCCGCAGACGCGGCTAACTGCATCGCGTCGGAGTCGGCAGAAAGCAGAGCCCCGGCAAAGTAGATGTAGGTCTTGTTGCCGAACAGGAATATTTTATTCTCGTGCGGGGATGTCCGGTCAGCGTTCATGTAGTTATCAACACCCGTCCAACTTGGATAATATTTGTTATCAACGAAATAGGCAAATTTACCCTTGCTGGCAACAAATACAACCTTACCGCCCTCTGCGGTTGCGCTGGACTGCTCCATCACGATGGAAGCATCAGTCACTATTTCGTCAAAGCGTTCCGTCGAATGGTGTACAAAGTCTACCATTAAAGAGGACACGTCCTGCGATGTACTGTCAGCATCGTCGGAAAGGCTTTTAAGTTTGCCCCATACTGTCCCGTCTTCGCTTTCTGATGCTTCTTCCGTACCGACATTATCGGATAGCTTTCCGATGTTTTCATTTGCTTTTTTTGCGGATTCCGCTGCTTCATTCGCTTTCGTTTGTGCATCGTCAGCCGTTTTCTTTGCCGCCTGTACGTCTTCTTTTTTGGCATATACGGAAAGGTTGCCTGTCGTTGAGACAAGCTTCCAGCCCGGATTCTGAAAGGCATAAATATTGCCATTGTCGGCTGCATCGGGATTGCCGTCATCATATACCGTCACAATCTGACCGAATTTCAACGGTTTTCCGTCAGAACCAGCCGGAGAAGTACTGTCCGCGTTCATCTTCGCGACGGTCGTATATGTATTACGAATACCCAGTCCCACCTGATTCTTTTCCGCTTCATTGATGACATCCAGCGTCTCATCAATCAAACCGCCCACTTCGTCAGGTGATATGGATAGGGAGTCTTTCTTTGCCGAAAGCTCCTGTGCCCGTCTTTTTAATTCGTATATTGTTGCCATACTTATTTTATTTCTGAATATTTTTGTGAACGATTATACGATGATTGGATTTTGGACTAACATATAAAACCCGATTGGTGTCATGGGAAAGGTATAACGCACCTGTTCCCGCATTAAAATTGGCATATACTGGAATAATTGTTTCGCCAGTATCAGATTTCGCTACGATACACCTGTAAGAGCGGGAATCATTACTAACTATAAACTTGAATGATTCAACACTTGTGACTGCCCCATCCATAATACCGTACTTAAACCCGAGAGAGATAATAATTTCTATCATGTCCCCCTCTTGAAGAAGAGGTATATCTTCCTCGGACACTCGGATTGTCGCCTTATTCCCGTCAGCGTTTACCGATACCTCTTCCACTGATAATGACAGCGAACGGCTCGTCAGTTCTTCCAACGTCTTCATAGTTTGTTGCGAAACAAATAGTTCACCCTCTTTTACCGTATCTGTCAGCACTACCTTTCTGATTCGGTAGACACAGCCTTCTGATGCGTCTTCATAGTTCTCTTTTTGTTCATCTGTACTGACCACTTTCCAGTAAAGTTCAGAATTCAACCCTCCTTGAAATCTGCCCTTCTCTACCCTGTAAACTTCTCCGTTAATGGCTATATAACCTTCTTCCCAGTCATAAGTCGTCGGATGTCCGGCTATAGAAATAGGAGGTGGAATGTTACAGCCGGAAAGGATAACATTACCATATGTACTGATTATTCCTTTCACGGTTTCAGCAAATGCACTTTGCATAAATTCCAAATCATCAAGATAAAACGGTTGTCCGCCTTCTTTAAATAACAATTTATTCATATTCGTATATTTTAAGGACATAAGAGCGTCCGGCTGGTTTATAATAGTCAATCAAATTTTTAATTTCACCCTCATACGCTGACAGGAACGACGGTATATTCACCATGTAATTTCCTGAATAATTTCCTTCACCGCGCTGCTGGATGTATTTTATTTCTGCCCCTTCACTCCGTTTATGCAAATAAGACGGTATTTGTTCTTCCCTGCGATGATACAGGTAGAATTCCTTTCCCGCAATATCAGTTATGTATATTTCCCGGTTTTTTAAGAAAAACCTGTCGTTCAGGACTTTTTCAATATATATCACTTGACCGTTGATGTTCAATTTGTCAATAGCCTGCTTACGATAACTTTTGTACAGGGTATAGATGAAAATCAAAGGAAGCAGGAAGACCGAGATAATTGCAAATATCTTCCTTTTCCTCAATGACGGACGAAGCACATACTGCGCGTATTTGATAATGTCAAAATCATACCACATAAGTCAGAGAAGTTTCAAGGCTGTTTAAGATGAAGCATCCGGCTACAGCCGTATAGTTATTATTTTTAATTACATTATATTCCGTAGCGGATGACGCTTTCGCGGCACATTCTCCAAGCTCAATGTCCAGCACTCCTTCAACTTTTTGGATTGCATCAACCAATTTCGTTTTATTGAATTTACCTCCATACTCGATGCCCTTCAGGTAATCATTGATAGCAATGACCACAGGTTTGCTGCCATCGGACAAACGTACACCGGAAGAATTGATAACCATCGGGTCGACTTCTATGGTCGCGTTGATACAGATGTCGTCTGCCTTCATTGATTGGATAGAGAGAATTACTCCGGCTATTTTAATCGAGTTCATATAGCTTTTAAATGCCGTTAAAACATCTCCGGTCAAAGGACAGGGAAGCCCGCCTTCGTCTCCGGACACAAGTATTTGAATGCTTCCGCCACGGTCTTTGACTGCCACATATTTGACAAGCTGTTTTGTCTCATCATAAGTGGAATACCGGAACTGATATTTCTCCGGATCATAAACCAGCGGATCACCATACTGGAAAGCCAGCGCACTGCTATGATACCAGCGCACGGTCGGTATGATATTAGCGTCAATACGTTCTTCAACGTCCGTTTTGAACTGGTCAAACATTTGCTCTATGACGTGCGCTGTTGCCGCAAAAATGTAGAACAGGGTGCTTTCTATTGACACGGGAGAAAACACCGAATCAAAGTCGGCATCACCTGTGATACCGTATATGTCCCGGATGATGCTGTTAGACATATAGGCGTCCGTCATTTCTTTCTTTATTTCTGCGATTGTTCTAGCCATTATTTAAATTGTTCGGTAAATTGTTCTGTGAAAATTCTCAATCGTATTGCATTTGATGCAGTTTCAGAAGTAGCCGGGCAAACGGAGTTCCGCTGACAATAATCAGCCAGTTCGCTGTTATATACCTTCTCCGGTGTTTCGATTTCCTGTCCGGCTTTCAGGGTGTCCGTTATGCTCATATCGTTTGCCTTTGCAAGCATAAACACCGCTTCGATTGTACCATATTCCTGCACGGCTATATCCAGCAGGGTTTGCCCGGCTTGTACTACTGTTTTCATTACATTTTTATAATTTTATAAAGGTATAGAACTAATACGATGCATGATATTACAGTTATTGCCGTCATCCACGGGGGAATGTAAGTAACCTCTTCAACGACCTTTGTATCATTCTTCTCCCGCTTCTCCAGTTGTACCTTCAATGTCATCAGGGTTTCCTGAATCTCTTGAATTTGCACCTGTAACTGTTCGTTATATGTTTCTTTCTCCTGTTTGGTGGACGTTCCTGTTGCTGTCTCCGTCGAAGTCGGGTACTGTTTCCCAGTCGAATCCGGTGGCGAAAGGTTTGTCTTTTGCCAGTTGAAATTCATCTGCTGCATCATTTCCATAATTCGCTCGACGTTCTTGTTTACGTCAACTTGCGTTTTGTCGGTGGACGTTTCTTCCTTTTCCGTCTGCTTTTGCTCTGTGCTAGTCTGATGGACGGTCGTGTCAATCTTCGACGAACGACAGGAACAGACAGACAGCACCACGATTGCGAATAGAAAAATGAGTATCTTTTTCATGGTCGAACGATTACAGGTGGTAAAAATGAGGTGAATTCACTCTTTACGTCGAAGCAGGGACATTCTTTCATCCATTCGCATTTCTCGACGATACCGTTCCCGTTCTTGTCCGGGCTGGTGTCACGATGTCCGAGGATATCGATAATGTCGTGGCGGTGGCAGATGTCTTGAACGAGCTCGCGCATCGCTTTCGTCTGCGCGTCCGTCCGGGTATCCTTTGCCTTGCCGTTCTTATCCAGTCCGCCTTCATAGCAAATGCCAATCGAACAACGGTTATAACTGATTTTCATACCGGGAACGATAAAGTTATCATGTGCTCCGATTTCGTTCTCCGCCCGCATGGGGATCACACGTCCGTTTTTTCGGATATAATAATGGTATCCCCATTTTCCAAAGCCACGGGCTACGTGTGAATCATTAATTTGCTTCTCTGTGAAATCTTTGTCCTCGCGTGTCGCAGAACAATGAATGATAATGTATGTAGGTTTATTCATCTTTCTTTTCCTCCTTATTTTCTGTTTCGTCTTCTCCTTGAATGTATTTCTTATACTTGCATTTATACCTGTAATCAACTCCGAAGAGTGCGCCCGCAAAAGTCGAAACTTCGCCATAGGCGACTAAAACAGAGTTGTCAATCTGCCCCGTAGGTTCAACCCAAAATCCGCAAAACAGTAGGGTCATTCCGGATACGGACAGGAAAACTGCGATCCATAACTGTACGTGTAGTCTTTTCATGATACATACTTATAAAATCAGGCGGAAGACTATCCACACCAGTAATATGACCGCATCTGCCAACAACGCCCCGCGTACCGTCGCCCGGATGTCTGCCGTGTCCGGATCATCGTCTTTCGATTCTTTCCATTTACCAGCCAGCCATGCGAAAACAGTCCCCAAGACCATGCCGCCCAATACGCTAAGGAAGCTCACTCCAAACAGGAAAACTGATGCTACCACGCACACGGCTAAAATGAGCATTCCAATTAGTCCGTGAATGATTTTGTCCACTCCGAACTTTTTAATCAAATCGTTACTTGCTTTCATTTTCGTTAATTTAATCGTTAGTAATTTCAATATTTATTTTGTCCACCAGTTCCGAATAGTCAATGCCTGCCCGTTTCAGGTGGACTTTCATTTGTTTTTCAATGACTATTTTATTAGCCTTTGAACGTATGTATCGGATCAGGTTTGCTCCAAGAACCGGGTCTTCCTTCAATTCTCCCTGATTCAGTTCCAGCACTATTGCCGCGTTTTGAATCAGGGTATCACCGACTGCAAATCCAGTCAGTTTCCCGTCTGTCGCTGTATGCGGAACAATCCTGATATCACCGTCTTTATCAAGTAATAGTCCTTTCATTGTTTCACCCTTTCGTTTTCAATATCCTTGACTTGTGTTTCCTGCAGGGACTCCGTAAAATAGGCGGACAATGCTGTTTTCAAAGCCGATCCCCCGTCGTTCGGAACAGGCGTCCAGCCGGACAATTTCTGTTTCAGCGAATTGATGTCCTTTTCTATCAGGTTCAGCCGTTCCGTCAGTTCACCGACTTTTACCAGTCCGCCCAATGCCCCGCCATTCAGTACAATTTCGTCCACTTCGTCAGCGGAGATCAGGAAGGTGTCGGTCTCCTGTCCCTCAATGATCCCGACCAGACAAGTCGTTCCCGGTTTCGGGTAGATACATAGTGCACCCATTCCCAACTGGACGTTATAGTATTCAAGTTGGTCAACGACTCCCGTCACGTCCATTGCCCTGTTGTCCTTATCAACCGTATCGACTGTTACCCAGCGCAGCTGCGCTTGTTTTGCACCGTTTATCCGCCTTTCAAACGCATCGCGTAATTGTTCATCCGTTGTCATTCCGCCCGTCCTCCTAGGTCTATTTTTTGTCTGTAAGTGGCATCGTCTCTGAAATCCTTTGTCACCTTCTCAACATAATAGCATCCATTCATTTCCGGTGTCACCTCACTTTTCAGGTCGATTGTCATTCCGTGATGAACGACAGGTACTCCGAACAGTTCGACACCCCCGCGATACTTCTGTTTTTTAAGGCTTTCGTAAAAATCCTTTGCAAACGTCTTCAAGTCCTCTACCTTGATGGACTTTCCTTTCTCATTGTAGGTAAGGTTATAAACCTCGCTTCCTTCTACCCCGGCTTTTGCTTCCAGTTTCTTACCGCCTGCACCAATGCTGACCACTTTAACCTGAAATTCACCGTTCGTTTCGTTCAAGTCCTGACTGACTGCGTTTTTTTCCAGTACAATCTTCACCTTTTTGGTGTCAACCTTTTCGGAATATACATTTCCGCAATACAGGACTTTACCGATGAAATAGCAGTGAAGGTTAGTCTTTTTCCGTATGTCGTCAAAAATCTCCGCAACCGTTTTTGATGAATACCGTACTGCGCCAAGTTCCGCATCATAGTTAGTTTTCACCTCATAGTCTTTGGCAACATCTGCCAGCAGCTTCTTCAGCGTGACATTCTTTGCGGAATAGGATACCGTCTTTCTTTTTAGTTTGTACATTTCATCCTCGCACCGGATCGTCACCGGGACACCCCAGCCGATTAATGAAATATACCCCTCAAATTCCGTGTACAGGTCACCGTCATATCCGAGTTCAATTTTCACCTGATCCCCGGCAGACAGCATTTCCTTCAGGTCTTTTCCTGCAAAGTATTTGATACGCCTGGGAAGTATTATTTCAGCCGAATCCGTCAACATCTTCCATGAACTTTCGATGTGAACCGACGATATCGCATGAATGACCAGTTCCTCGCGTTTTTCGTTTGCCGGAAATATGATCCGGCTGCACATCATATAGCTCATAATGTCAATTCGTAAGGGTTGTCACTTGTCGCCTCTATCGTGAAGGGGACTACGCTGCTGTTTCCCTGAATCGGGTTGAACGAAAGGTTATCAATGACAATGGAATAAATATCCTTGTTATTGAAGATACTTCCCGTCACTCCGATCGCTTCCGTCACTTTGCGGAACTTATTAAGAGCGTTCACCTGTTCGGCTACCGTCTTGTAACCGTCCCGGCTTTTATCGGCTATGCAAAATCCCCGGATGTTGATTTTCCAGTCATCAAGCCCGTAGATTTCTTTCACAGTCCCGTGAACGCCCAAAACTTTAGTCTTCGAGCAGTTCATCGAGCGCGAAAAATCAACGATAGTTGCATAGGGCATCGGAAAACTAGCCATGTTCATCGTACCGCGTGACCCGTCCGGATTATAGGTGCTGTATTGCTTGTTTCCGTCAAGAGTAAACGTTCCGATCACCGGAGTCCCCATCCAGCTATACGCTTCGGCTTCGGCATCCGGAATGGTTGTCACTCCGGTATATTGTCCCGGATCGTAATCCTGCAGGGTGCGTCCCCACGGAAGATAAATCGGGGATGAGATTCCGAAAACTTCCGTGAACAATGCACCAATATTTAACGCTGTATTTCCTGTCATAACTTTATCCTATTGCTGGTACTGTATCGGTCATCACTGCCAAAATTTCCCGTTTAACTTTATCCGCAATTTCACGCGTATCCGCACCTCCTGAAACCCTGAAATTATTGTTGAATGTCACGTTCATGGTGATGTTTTTCACGCTGCTTCCGCCTTTCCCGCCAAGTCCGGTCTTCTCATCGGTTGCCTTTGTCCCTCCAGTTGCCAGTACGGTTTGCCCGTTGACTGGAGACAAGGGGGAATTCAGGTTAAAACTGGTATCTCCTTTTTTCTCTCCGTCTTTAGGATGTGACTTTTCCCAGTCTGCCATGCCTTCTTTCCAGCCATCTGAAAATGCGCTGCCGACCTTTTTACCCCCTTCAAGTGCTTGCTGTGATAGCCTGTCCCAAACATCGCTGAAATGGAAATCATCATCAAACCAGTTTGCCGGGTTTATGACATCGACAATCGCTTTCATCACGTTAAAAATGAACTTATAGTATTCCGTGAAGATTACTTTTATAAAGTTCCACAAGGCATAGAAGAAGGCGCGTACTCCTGCAAACTTATTCCAGAGAAAAGCGACCAGTGCTGTAATGGCAGTGATTGCAAGTGCTATCCATCCAATAATCGGAATACTGTAAATAGCGGTGGATATGAGAGCCGAAGACGTTACTGTTGATACGACCATTTTTGCCATGCCAGCCAGCCATGCAATCGAGGATTTGATAGAGACAAGAGTCATGATTTGCCCGATAGACCACGCGACAGTTCCGAGCGTCACCAATGCCCCGACAAGGACTCCTAGCACTTCAAGAACTGGCGCAATAGGCTCTACAAATTCAAAGATGCTGATTTTCAGATCATCAATAAACGCTTGCATGCGTTTCTGCTTTTCGGCATAGGTATCCATTTGTTTGCCTGCAATATCGACTGCTGAAGTAGAACCCTGTATCGCTTCCGTCCATGTATCGATTTGGTCTACGCCATCAATCAAAGCCATTGCCGAAGCTAGGTTCTCACCTCCGAACAATGCGGACATGGTTGTCGCGTTGTGCATGACCGGAGTCAGGGCACGCAGGCGGTCAGTCAGTGAAAGGGACTGGTTTTGCATCGTTTCAATACTGACCCCGGCAGCTTTTAACTGCTTGACCGCGTCCGTAGTCGGAGCCTGTAATTTGACTATCGTATTACGCAAGGCAATACCGCCTTCAGAACCTTTTTTCCCTGATTTATCAAGCAACTGGATTGCAGAGTTCGTTTCAGCGAATTCAACTCCGAATGTTTTTGCGACACTACCCGTTTGTTTCAGTGCTTCAGCTACCTCTTTAATTTCGGCAGAACCTTCGACGGTTCCTGCCGCCATGATGTTCATATAGTCCGTCATGGTTTGTGCAGCCTTCATCGGATCGTCGAGCGAAACCTTGTACTGGTTCATGGCGGTGGACATGGCGGCAGACGCTCCGGGCACATCATTCTGCATCGTCTTACTAAGTGTCATTACATTATTCGACATGATTTCGAGCGCGTCCGGTGCTTTTTTCAGTTCCGGAGTAATCTTTGAAAGCAAGTCCTTGTAAACACCCATAGCATTTGCTGCATCAACACCGAAGGCTTTTGCCGTGTTACGGGCTTTGCCAGCGAGAACGTCCAGTTCCTTTCCTTCCATATTGGTGATACCGGACATTTCAGCAACGGCAGTTTCAAACCGGATACCCGGCTCGATAGCATCGTTAAAGGAATCACGGATATTGTCGACACCTTCCTTCAGCTGGTTGAGAAAGAACATTCCTTTTCCCAGCCCTTCCAGTTTTCCGGCTGCTTTCCCCGATGTTTCTCCAAGACGGTCGACCACTTCTTCCGTGTCGTCGATTACCCGTGTAGCTTCCTCGGCAGCATCGGTCGCGGCATGTAACGGAGAGGTGATCCGGTCAACCAGTTCCAATATCCATTGAGTCACTTGCATTGTCTTTTGAGAATAATCGGTTTACTACTTTAGCGACTGCATTATGCACCACTATTTCAAATTCTTCCAACTCAGTTTTCCGCAACATGCGGTATTCGGCATAGAGCCTGAGCCATTCATCTTCGTCCAGTTTGTCCGGGACGTCGACGCCATATACTTTTTTCAGGATGGCATCTATTCCCTCGACAAGACTGAACGATTTTGAATATTCCTCTATGCTTTGCTGATAAAAGCCGCCTGTCCAGCAATCAGTTCCCCGATAGCGGTGAGGACAGAAGTATAGACAGCGGAATCTTCCAGTGCTTCCATGTTACCAGCCGCCACGCAATTTCGGATCAGGATATCATTCGCTTCTTCAAGGTCTTCCTTTTTCTTCGCCATTGCCAACAAGACATTTTTGCCCGGACGGACAATCAGGTAGTCATAACGCTCGTCTTCATCCACCTGTATGGTGACATGTTTCAGTCGTTTCCCGTATTTCGTTTTCAGTTCTGCGTGCTCTTCTTCCTTGAAGTCAACGATTAGAGCCTTTTCTTCCGCTGTCAGTTCCTCGTAAGGCTTTCCAGCCTTGATTTTCTTATCTTCCATTTTTAAAAGTCTTTTAAACGGTTATTAAACTACATTGCTACGTTCCAGTCGATGTGGCTGGGAAGAAGGGTGAATTGTGTTGCAATGCTTTTATCACCCTGCTTTACGTCTACGCCATTGTCTACAAATTCGATGTTCCGGATTACGTCTTTCATGATAAGTCCTTTATACTCATACATGACCGGAATATCGAACGGTTCAATATCCATGAGACGCTTTCCCGGACCGAGTGTCAACTGCAAGGCGTTCACTTCTTCTTTCAGAAGGGTGATCGATGCTTCAGCCTTGTAATTTCCTTCACCACGACCGACGGGAAATTCACCAGCACCGTAAATGTTCTCTTTCTCTTTGCTGTCCTTGTAGGAAAGGGCTGTAATGCCTTCTACATGACGTCCGAGCATGACAACCTTGACGCTGTTCCACCCGGCTATTTTCCCGAATTTGTTGATTAATGTTCCTAACAATCCCATATTTTCAGATTTTATTTGTGAAACCCAAATCAATCTCAAACTCATGTACAATACCGTCCGCAACCAGTCTTACTTTGATGTTAAAAGCCTTGTCGCTGACAGCCATCTGTTTGGGGTTGATGTAAATATCGAAGTCCGCAATATTCTCCGAATTGACCATGCTTTCCAGTGCGGATTTGACAAGCGCGTCCCAACTGCTGATCGTGGTGTTACTGATATATCCGGTTGACGGATCAGCCTTCACCTTGCTTCTTACACGAGGCAAAAGAGTCGTGCGGATGATGCGTGCAGCCTTGTTCCAAACAGCGTTATATTCTATGTAAGCATAGTCGCTGTCGGCTTCCGTACAAGTACATGAATTGCTGAAGAAGAACCCGGCATACCCTTGAAAGCTACCGACAAAGTTATACCCTTTGCCTGTCAGATTTTTCTGGTCGGATACGCTCAACTGCGAGAAGGGTTTGCCATTGCTCAAAGCCGCGTCCAGCCAAAGCCCGTTCAGTTTGTTAGTCAATGGATAGTCCTTTGTTCCCTTTGCTGTCCGTGGGTGGTTTTCAATATCGACGCTGCCCATGTTTTCATGTACATAGCGGACAGATAACATTCCGAGTGCGCTGCCGACGGCAGCATGTGTCCTGTACGCTTCGTCCTTTGCTGCCTGTGCCGGATCTTGCCCTATCACGACAGCGACATTTTCAGAGTCCAGCTTCCGAAGATCGACAGCATCATTAATGGCATTGATATACTTACCGCCCCCTTCCAATACTACCACATCGATATACAGATGGTCTTCCCTGAATTTATTGACCATCTTCTGTGTCTCTTGTACGGCTACGGTGATTGTCTCGTCCGCAGTCAGTGAGCAGATACCAATGGTATTTACCCCGTTGATGGTACGCACCGCATTGACAAAGTCTTCTTTCGTCAGCAGGCTTGACACCTTTTCAGACTTCGGAACTAGCATAAGATACAGTGAACGTTCCGGAGACAGGCGGAAGACTTCGCTGGTATGATAATGCACCAGTTCCTTGTTCTCAAGGTCGATAGTATCGTCCCATCCCAACGCTTCCAAATCGGTGATATCGTTCAGGACTTCCGGCTTGTAATACTCAAGCTTTCCGATTTCCGAACCACCGACCACGAGCAAAATGACGCGGTCGCTGGTATCGGTATCCCGTACCAGTCCGCCATTCACTTTGTTAATTGATACTCCTGTAAAATTTCCCATGATAATTGTAGTTATTCAGATTTAGCCGATAAAATTGCACCAACACCGAATTCCTCGATACGGTCTACAATGCCGTAAGTTTGAGTACGATATTCGGATGTAGGACTTTTACTGCGTGTGTCAGTCGTTTCCGGCTTATACAGCGATTTTACGCTTTCAAGGTGATAATACGTATTAGGAGCATAAAAGAAGGTACTTGCCTGAAAATCCGTGTCGGCAGGAGCTTTTCCCTCATCAATCTTTTTCAATGTAGTCGCATTATAATATGGAGTATCATTGTTCTCAAAGAATTTTAGCCCCATGAATCCTTTCGGCTTTCCGGTAATTGGATCAACGTAGAATGTACGGTCATAGAAATACTTGGATGCATTCTCATCCAAGAGCAAGTCTCCCATGTGTAAAGGACAAAGCACCATATAAAGCGCGTCACTGACTGGAAGATTCCAAGTCTTAACTTGCGTTGCGAAGTTAACCAAATCTTTATAGCACAAACGGAGTCGTCCTGTACCGTCATTAGCACCTGTTGTTTTAATGACTGGCATTTCTTTTTTTTCGTTATCGTTTGGAGCTAACTTGTACAGGACATGGTTACGGATACCGACTTGGAAGGCTTCGTTATGTTTCACACGAATAGACGCCCGTTTATCAAATGCAAGGTAACGGATTTCGTCATCTGTACATGATGTCGGTTCTGTGTCGTAAATCTCCCAGGGAACTATGATATTTTGTCCTGTCATAGCTTTGGGAGTGAATTCCTCTGTATTATTTACGCGGAAACCGACATTGTTAATCAGTTTATTTCTGCGTATGCCATCTGCTGCTAAAGCTCCGGCAGGGACAGAGCCTAAAACTTGCATGAAGTCCGCTCTGTAATTGCGACGTTCGATCAACAGTTGAGGATCGACGTACTTGTTCAAATAAAAACCGTCTACTGGTAGTGCCATATTCTTTTTTTTAAATGGTTAGTATTTTATTTTCCGTTGCGCTTTACGTAGTCATTTAAAAGACGTTCGTATTCCGACGGATTTTTCTCCATGATATTTTTCAAAGCCTCCGGATCGTTTTGAAGGTCTTCGAACTTTTTGTTTGTGGTATCTGTCAGATTAGGAGCATGAACTTCCGGCATTTCCACGGGCTTGATGGCATCAAGCAACTTCTTTGCGGTATCAAAGTTGCTGGTCAGGTTCGCTTTCCAATCGTCGCGCACGTCAGCAGTGATTCTTTTTTCCTTGATAGCTTTGTTCAGGACGTTCTCGATCTCCTGTTCTTTGCGTTCCTCTTCTTGTCTTTCGAGCATTTCGACGCGGTCTGCCTTGCGTTTCCACACGTCTACCTGCGCGATAAATTGTGCTTCCGTGGAGCTTGCGTCCATTCCGAAGCGGGAAGTCAACATTGTTAAATCCATGTCATTTTTTGATTTTTCGTTATTAATAGAGTCAGTAATCTCAATTTCACCTGTATAGCCGCAATTGGTAATCATTTGTGCCGTAGCCTTATCCACCTTTGCCTTGCTTGTTACTTCCGTCACAAAGCCGTTTTCCTTTGCTTCCTGTGCGCTCATCCAGTAGTCACCTTTATCCCATGCGTCTTTGATTTTTTTCTTGTCGGTACACTTGGAAAGGAAAGCGTTCAGGTAGTGGTCATTCAGCTTGCGCATGACCTCCAACGTAGACTCAATATCAGCGACTTTTCCGCATGCGCCCCCGCTGACTTGGTGAATCATAAAAAGTCCGTTAGCGGGCATGGAAAATGATGTACAGTTAATAGCGACGTATGTTGCCGCACTAGCTACCAGTGCACCACCTTCACCTGTAATTTTGCCGGGAAACCTCTTGATCACGTTCACGATCTCATTAGCTTCGAAGCATTCACCACCGGGAGAATTGATATAGATGTGCACGTCTTTGATTCCTGATTTTATCAGTTGCTCAACCTTAGAAGTGAATTCCGCTTCCGTCTCCCTCCATTTTGATATCGTGCCTTTGAGTTCAATCCGGGCACGTCCGTTTTCCGCTGTTGCAGTCAGATTCATTTTCGCGATATTTAAAATTTCATGCTGCAAAATTGAGAAAGGAAAGGCGGGTACGGAAAAAGCGTTTTCATCTTGGAAAAAAAACAGTGTTAACAAGGACGTATTTTTTCCAACTTGGAAAGAATACGTTCCAACATGAAAAGCCATTTTCCACAGGTGGTGTTGAAATCTGACCTTTGCTTGCGTAAAAGAAAGGAAGCGATATGCCAAGCAAAGAGTACTACCGTAAATTAAAGAAGGAAGCGCACGACCTTTATGTAAGGGATGGAATGATGTGCAAGGAGATTTCCGAACGTATCAACGTGTCGGAAAGGTCTGTGTCTAATTGGATCAATGAAAATGACGCACTTTGGAAAAAAGAACGGCAGGCATCTGTTATTTCGTCACAAAAACAGGGTGACAACCTGAAGCAGATTATCAACATTCTTGCGGATCAAAAACTGGAACTGTTGCGCATGATTGACGAAGCCATTGCAGAAGGTGAGAGTGACAAGGTGCTGGAACTGCGGAAACAAGCGGCTACGCTTGATAACAGCGTGGCGCAATGGGGTAACCAGCTCAAAGAGGTAGACAAAAAGAACCGGATAACACTGGCTATATACATTGATGTAATGGGCAGGATATTCGATGCGATGAAGGCATACAATGCCGAACTTTACTTCAAAACACTGGACTTTCAGGAGAACCACCTTTATGAAGCCGCAAAAATGTTAGGATAATGAAAGTCGAAGATAGCAAAGCCCTCAAAGAGTATCAGGAGAAGCTAAAGCGTGCGCGGTGCACAGGCAACTTGATTGATCCGGACGAATCACTGACAGTTCGGATGAACCGCATACAGCGTGCAAAAAGTGATGTCAAATACCTTGTCGAGACTTATCTTCCCCATTATGCAACCGCAGACTGTGCGGACTTTCAGATCGCGCATGCCAACAAGGTAATGAACGATCCTATTTACAAAGGCTATGCGGAATGGGGACGCGGACTTGCAAAATCGGTATGGAACGACGTGATTATTCCTTTATGGCTATGGATCAATGGTGAGACACATTATATGTGTATCGTTTCCGATACGTTTGATCGCGCGTGTGACTTGTTGGAAGATATACGCGCGGAGTTCGAAGCAAACGAGTTACTGAAGCATGACTTTGGCGAACAGTATAATCCCGGATATTGGGAGAAGGGAAACTTCGTGACGATGAACGGGTTTATTTGTAAGGCGTTCGGTGCGAAGCAAAAGGTTCGTGGACTCCGTAAGGGTGCACATCGTCCTGACTTGTGGGTGGTTGACGACTTGGAGACACCACAGACAATCAAAAATAACCGGATGCAGGATGATTATGCGGACTGGATAGAAGCGGACGTACTGGCAACCATGACGGGAAAACGCAGGCGTCTGATAGGTGCAAACAACCGCTTTGCGTCCCGTATGGTACAAACTATTCTTAAACAACGGCATCCCGATTGGGACTGGCATTTGGTGAAAGCCTACGACCCGGTAACGTATGAACCTGCGTGGAAGTCAATGTATTCCGCACAGTTCTATCGGCAACAGGAAAAGGATATGGGTATTCTTGCGGCACATGCGGAGTACAATCATGTTCCACTTGTCAAGGGTAAAATATTCAAGCCCGAAATGGTGAAGTGGGGAAAGCTCCCTGACCTGCACATAATGAATGCGATTGTAGCACATTGGGACATTGCGTATGCCGGAACAGATACGAGTGACTTTAATGCCTGTAAGATTTGGGGACGGCACAAGAACGATTTTTGGCTGATAGACGGATTCGTAAAGCAGTCAAAGATGAAACTCTGCGTACAGTGGATGTGCATGAAGCAGGCTGAATTCAAGGCAAAGGACATTATTTGCTTTTGGCAGTATGAATCCCAATTTTGGAACGATGAAGTGAAACGTATCATAGGGGAAGCCGAAACGGAGACAGGTGTAGAGCTGAACTTAGTCCCGGTACAGACTCCCAAAACAACAAATAAGGTACTTCGCATGATAAGCATGCATCCATATTATCAAAATTCCCGGATGCATGTCAACGAGGAACTGAAAGCAAACCCGGACATTGCTGTCGGTTTAAAGCAATTATATGCTGTCGAACCCGGCATGACAGAACATGACGATAGCCCTGACGCTGACGAACAGGCTGTGAAAAAGCTGGAGATATACACTGACACTCCACAATCGGAAGACGAACCCGCGACACGACCGTGGAAAGCGGGACGATATAAACGTAAATACACTTGGTAACTATGAAGTATATCAACATGGATGACCTGACAACCGTCATACAAAATCGGTTGCTGGTTGAAAGTATCGAAAAAGATGAAGAAGTCTTGGATGGAATTGAAGACCTTGTCATCAGTGAAGTATCTGCTTACATAAGCGGTCGTTATGACGTGAAAAAGATATTCGGTGTTCCTCCGATACGGACAGGGTTATTAATCCGGATAATATCCTGTATTACCGCCTTTCGTGCAGTAAGCCGGAATGCAGCCCGCAAAACGGGAAATAACCCGTTATCAGATATGAGCGACTGGGCTGACCTTATGCTTGCCAAGTTACGTGACGGGATCATGTCGCTTCCTCCTGAAATTCCTTTGATAACGGACGAGGAAGGTAATGTAGAATCTCCCATTCTGTTTGGTCACACACGGAACAATGGATGGTTTCTTTAAATAGTTTTTAAACCGCTTTTAAAAGGTATGTTATGTATAAGAAGTTAAGAGAAATATTCAGCTGGTTTCAGCAGAAAGCCATTCGTCGAATGAGTCTGAAAAATGTACTTAATGAGTATTATTTTCGGATGGATAGCAGTGGGACACAATCTTCGTCAGGTGCTGCTTATAAACGACAGGCTATCGTCTACCGGGAAAAGACCATTGATGACTGGATCATGGCGGTAACTTCGGCAACCGATCCGGATGATCCCCGACGTGGCTTATTATATCGGTTCTACCAATCGTTGTACAATGACGAGCATTTACAAACGACGATTGACAATCGTGTATTACCTGTACAACAGGCGGAGTTCAACCTTGTAGATGACAATGATAATGAGGACGAGGAAGCGAAGAAGCTGCTGGATCGTCCGTGGTATCACCAATTAATCCGGATATGTTTTTTACACCAGATGCAGGGAGTCTCACTTGCCGACATTTCCCACCTTGATGAAAACTTGGAAATCAGCCATGTGGAAGAAGTTCCCATGTCCAACTATATCCCGCAACAGATGATAATCGTCAAGGAAGAGTCAGACAAAACCGGATGGTCATATAAGGACGGAGCACTTGAACCGTATTACGTTCAGTTCGGGAATGCGTGGGCTTTGGGTATGTTGAATGAGCTGGCAATTATCATGCTTGCCAAAAAACTGGGCTTAGGCTCGTGGATGAATTACATTGAGAAATACGGCATTCCGCCCGTCTTCGTTACTTCAGACAGACAGGATAAAAAACGTTTGGACGAATTATTCGAGATGATGTTGGACTTCAGGAATAATTTCTTTGCAGTGTTGTCCGGAAATGAAAAGGTCGAGTATGGGAAAGAAGCCGGAGGAAACACGACTGATGCCTTTTTACCATTAGAAGAACGATGTGACAATCAAATCAGTAAGCGTTTGCTTGGTCAAACAGGTACGACCGAGAATGGAGCGTGGGAAGGGACGGCAGAAGTACATGAACGTGTTGAAAAGTCACGGCACGAATATGACAAGATGCTTTTCCAGTTCTATTTCAATTATATTATTATCCCTAAGCTGGTAAAGATAAGCCCGGTATATAAACCGCTTGAAAGGCTGAAATTAAAGTGGGACGATACAGAAAGTTTGTCTATTACGGAATATATCGAGGCGATTAACAAACTGGCTTATACCTTTGAATTTGACCACGAAGAGGTCGCAAAGAAAACGGGACTTCCGATCATTGGTCAAAAGAAAAATCCCGGTGGTGAGCAGCAGGGAGGAGCACTACCGAATCAGCCCAAAACAGACCCTCAAAAAAAAAAGACCGAACCGGACGATGAAGCGGTAACGTCACCCGTCATGGAAGCCGGGGAGTATGATTTCAGCGGCATCATCGGCAGGGTGATGAAACAAGTTTATGAGCGCAAGGTCAAAACGGGAGATATCGACGAGGAATTATTCAGGAAGACATACGAGGAACTGAATAAGAAGGCGGCTGAAGGATGGGGGAAAGATGACTATGATGATCCGGAACAGGCGGAAGAACCTCAACGGATACGTGACAACTTGTTCAAGTTCTCCGGAGCGAAGACGTATCAGGAAATTAAGGAGATGAATGACGCTCTTTATGACGAGAAAGGCAAAAAACGATCTTATCAGGACTTTCGGGAAAAGGTAATGGCAATTCATAAAGACTATAATGAAAATTACCTTCGTACAGAATTTGAAACGGCAGAAACAAGTGGCAGGCGCGCCAGTGAATGGCAGGAATTCAAAGAGAATGCGGATATCATGCCTAATTTGAAATACGTGACTGCAGGAGATGAACGGGTAAGAGAGTCACATAAGATACTGGATGGTGTCATAAAACCTATTAACGACCCGTTTTGGCTGCAGAACTACCCGCCCAACGGGTATCGGTGCAGATGCTATGTCGAGCAAACGGACGAACCGGAAACGCCTACTACGCCTATTGTGACGATACCGGATGCCTTTGCAAATAACGTAGGTCAATCAGGTGAAATATTCACGGTCGCACATCCGTATTTTTCAATACCTGACGAATATTGGGCAAAATTCAGGAAGGAAACGGAAAGAAGCAAGTTATATGCTCCTTATCATCGTGATCCGGAGTCGAAAGTGATGATCAGCGATTTTGCCGACCCGAAAGATCTTGCAAAGAATGTCGAAAGTGCGCGTGTCATTTCAAAGGAGTTGAACATGAAGATTAAAATCCGCCCGCACATCAACGAGAACGGGATAAAGAACCCGGAATATTTGATTAACGAAAAGCTGGCAGACCTGAAGAATATTCAGGGATTAGGCGGAATTAAAAACGGGCTGGACAGCTCACGGAAACAGCAATGTGAATTTACCGTTTTCAATCTTGATGCATTTGAAAGCATTAAGCCGGAAATGATACAGAATAAACTGAATGGGATATACAAGTTATATGGGGACAAGTTCTCCGGACAGCAGATGATATTCATTTATTCAGGAAAGGCTGTGAGAGTGTCTTGGAAAGACGTGAAAGCCGACAAGGTTACTAAGCTCTTAAAAGAACTTCAGGAGTGACAGCCGAAACTGACACTCCTGAAGGGAGTTCTTGACTTTTGCGAGCCGCGAACACTGCAAATATACAATTTTATTTTGATATACAAATGGAAAGAACTGAATTACCCGATTTTTTCAAAGAATTATCCACGCTGGTAGAAGATGCGCACCGTTATGCGAAAGTTGCAGGAGTGAACTTCTTCAAGCAGAATTTTCGCAGGCAGGGGTTTCTTGACACATCACTGACACCGTGGGCAAAGAGATCGCTCACTATTGGTTCGGATCGCGGCGTGTTGATACAAAGCGGGAAGCTTCGTGACAGCATCCATGCAGTCAGTCGTGGAATAGACCGCATTACTTTTCAAACTGATCCGCTGGCATACGCCAAGATTCACAATGAAGGTGGATCTATTGTCGTAACGGAGCGAATGAAGCGTTATTTTTGGTATTTGTATATGAAGTCGACCGGAACAATGCAAAAGAAGAAAAATGGCGAAATACGGCAAAATAAAGCCAATGCACGGCTGTCTACAATGGCTTCCTTTTACAAGGGTATGGCACTTAAAAAGGTGGGCAGTAAAATAAGAATTCCGAAACGTCAATACATGGGTGAATCTGCCACATTTATGAAGCAGCTGGACGCATGGATAACATCGGAGATTGACAAACGATTCTCAAATATTTAATCAATATAATTATGATTTGGACAGACTGTTACAAAGAACTGGTTGAAATAATCCGGAATAAAGACGGGTTCCTGGCATCTATCCCGGATGAGTATGCAGAACTAAGGGAAAGGATGGAGAATACACCTGAAATAGAGCATATAGATATGTGGCATGAGCAGGTCAGTTTTCTCGATGAGGATCATCCGTTCCCGTCTCCGGCTGTATTCATTGAATTTAATACGCTGGGCATCGGGGACGAAGGTCTACTCGTTCAACGGCTTCACACACAGGTTGATTTCCGGCTGTTTTACGAAACTTTTTCAGATACCTATGAAGGTGCAAAGATGCAGGAGGAAGCCTTGTCTTTCCTCGACCTGTTGACTTTGCTGGGGATGATGTTACATGGGAAATCGGGAAAGAACTTCGGCACGCTCCGACGTACCCATGTCGGACGGGAAGAGTCGGGAGGTGCGGGAAACTTGTACCGGATCAGCTTTGAATGTGAAATTATGGATTATACCACAATGGAGCTTGCAAGCCATGCCGATATGAAAGACCGTGAAATGAAAATTAGCAATGGGGGCTTACCGGAGAAAGCGGAAGACGAAGAACCGCTGTATCATCTATGATACAACGCCTAAAAGCTAAGGCTTAGTTGACTTATATCGTCCTTTTTTGAATCAGGCTTTTTGCCCTCTTTTAATTGCTCGTAATATGATAAATTCTCCGATATATAAAAGATTCGTTTATAGATGTAGTTCTGATCGAGGAAGAACAGGTCATGACTCATACGCAAAAGAACATCCTCTAAGCGGATGCGCTTTTTATCATAAAGAAGGTAGAAAGTCTCTACCATCTTCCGGTCACGTATTTTGGTCATTTCAGGATTCCGCATAAAAAAGCATTATTATAGCGCAAATATACGGATTTCCAATGATTTGTCAAAATTGAATATAAGCCTACGGGGGAAAGGCTATAAAAAGCCCCCAGCCTGTTAGTAGTAATACCACTCACGTACTAACAAAATGCGCTGTATCGCACAGCTGAGGGCTAATACCTTCTGCTGCGATACAGCGCATTTTTGTTTCATACATGAGTGGTGCGGCAAAGATAATCAAATTTGTATTATGAAAGTCATAGAGATATTAAACTTTAATCGGGAACTCCTGAAAAAATTACAGGATGCCGGAATAAGGCTTGAAGATTGTCACTATATCGATCTTTATGCGGATTATATGGAACTGTTAGGACATGGTGAGAAAGTGTCTTATATAGTCGCAGTATTATCTGACAAATACCTTGTCAGTGAGAGAAAGGTGTATAGTCTTATCAAGCGTTTCCAAAGTGACTGCAAAACGTTTGCAGTGTAAACGGCTTCATGTATCGTGCCGAATTGACAGCCCCGGAGTACTTTTGTCCCAAACTCAAAATTATTAGTTATGGGAAAATATACGTATAAACCGCAATATGGCGTTATCGTCATTTGCACAGATGAAAAGGAGCAGCAGGCTATTTATGAACGCCTGAAAGCTGAAGGTTTAACTTTAAAGGTAGTAAGTGTATGAGAGTAGAAGTACGACACCATTGCAGCGATTTTGACAGTTATCGCGCTGCAAGGGTAAAGAGCCTTTTCAATGCGGAAAAAGGTTGTGATTGGGAAAAGGTAGCTGAATTGCCCATCGAGGACAAGGAATGGCAAATAGGTTTGATAGTCGGACCGTCAGGAAGTGGAAAAACCAGTATCGGAAGCAAAATCTTTAACGAGCCGATTTATGACCTTTACTCCGGTTGGGACAGCAATAAACCTATTATTGACTGCATCGCTCCGGACGGGGATTTTAATACAGTCACTGGAATGCTTTCGGCTGTAGGTTTGGGTGATGTTCCGGCATGGTTAAGACCTTTCAATGTACTGTCGAACGGTGAGAAATTCCGCGCTGGTTTAGCTCGCTTGGCTTGCGAACGCCCGGAGCGTGCAGTCGTTGATGAATTTACGTCCGTGATTGATCGTCAGATCGCGAAAGTGGGTGCAGCAGCATTCTCAAAAACTTGGAGACGTGGCAAAGGTAAGATTGTCCTTCTGTCCTGTCATTATGATATTATTGAATGGTTGCAGCCGGATTGGGTGTACGATACTGCGGAGGCACGCTTTTACGAGCGTGACTGTCTTCGGCAACGTCCAAAACTCGAACTTCAAATTTATAAAGTCAGGGGAAGTGTATTCCCAAGACTGTTTAAACAGCATTATTATTTAGACTTGCCGTTGCCCGTTGCTGCGGAATATTTCGTAGGTTTCATTGGGAACGAGCCTGTCTGTCATTTGGCAGTAGCTCCTCTTTTTACAGCTGGTGCGTATCGCTCGACCCGCTTGGTGGTTATGCCGGAGTGGCAGGGTATCGGTGTTGGCACTAAATTCTTAGCTGCAGTATGCGAATATCACCTGAAGGGGAATGGACGTTGCGGGAAAAAGCTACCTGTATTTTTCCACACTTCACATCCCCAGTTATGCGGAGCTTTGCGGCACTCGAAGAAATGGGTACAAACGGGAGCCAGCCTTTATGGTTCGAATAAGGCGAGAAGTGCAAGTTCAATGGCGCGTTCCATGCAAAAGAGAGGGATAACAGACCGTTGCTCTACCGGGTTCGGCGGGCATTTTCGGGCAGTACAAGCATTTAAATATGTAGGAGAATATGATAATCAAGATATTAGGAAATAAGGACTCACAGGCTTACAAAATGGCGGAAGCCTGTGTACGCGAGAAAGGTCACCGCGTTTGGAACGAAAGCACTGGAGTGTATGATCTAGCCATTGCCCCGCTTTTGACGGAAAAGGTGTCGGTGGAAGTGTTGAAAGAACCGCTTTACGGGACATTGATATTTCACCCGTCACCACTGCCGTATGGACGTGGCGCGTCTTCAATCAAATGGGCTTATAAACGGCAGGAGCCAATCACTGCCGCGACATGGTTTTGGGCAGATAACGGACTTGATACGGGTGATATATGCGAACAGGAAATAATCAAAATAGACTATTCAGCCCGTCCGCGTGATTTTTACGAGCGTGATATTCTGCCCGCTATGGAAAGAACGCTGGTACGTTGCTTGGATAACATTCAAATGGGGTATATACGGAAAATACCACAAGTGGAAAACTATTCAAGCTATGACAGGCGATTATAAACATCCATCTAAAAAGAGTATGAGTATGCTAAAAGAGGAAATTACAGGTACAACTTCCGGATATATGGTAAATGCACCACAATGGGTGACTACATCCACGCAAGCACCAGAGTTTAAGTCCTTTTATAAGACCGTCTCCGGAAATGAAGGGAATAAATGTAATTATCCGACACGTTTAGACCTTTACGGCTGTGGATGCTTTCACGACTGTTCTTATTGCTATGCAAAGTCGCTTCTTAATTTCAGGGGATTGTGGCATCCTGATAATCCGTCCGTTTCCCGGACGGACAAGGTAGAGAGGAAAATCTGTAAATTAGAGCGGGGAACAGTTGTGCGTTTGGGTGGAATGACTGACTGTTTCCAACCCTGTGAGGCTGTTTACAGGGAAACCTATAAAGCAATTCAGAACCTGAACCGACAAGGGGTACATTACCTTATCGTGACAAAGTCCTCAATGGTGGCAGATGACAGATATATCCGGTTGATGGATAGAAAACTGGCACATATACAAATATCTGTGACTTCTACGGATGACACTCTTTCACGTACATTTGAAAAGGCGTGTCTGCCATCTGCACGGATTAAAGCTATTGAGAAGTTGCAGGAGCAAGGATTTGATGTGTCTGTCAGGTTATCCCCCTTTATCCCGCAATTTATTGATTTTGGCGTTCTAAATAACATCAAATGTGATAAGATCCTAGTGGAGTTCCTGCGAGTAAGTACGTGGGTGAAGCAATGGTTTGATATTGATTATTCTGAATACACTTTGAAGCATGCCGGGTACAATCACTTGCAGCTGGAGCGGAAAATCGAATATCTAAATAAGATTTCAGGGTTCAGGGAGATTTCGGTTTGCGAGGACGTGGATAGTCATTTTCAGTACTGGAAAGAGAATGTAAACCACAGCCCGAATGATTGCTGTAATTTGAGACTATAAAGTTAAGCCGCGCAAAGATCTTTTTCTTGCGCGGCTTTTTTTCGAATAGATAATCATTTGTAGAATATGTATTTTTCTTCACAATAAATACAATGATTTTCCTTGCAATACTTCTCAACTGCCTTGCGCGTTTTAAAGTCTTTTATTTTTCCATCTTTTGATTGAATATGTTCCACGTTAAAGTCCTTGTCTATCTTTAGAGGAACAAACCTTGTTTGAGTATTAAATCGTTTCATGTTTTTAGTTATGATTTTATTTCTTTTTCCATTAATTTTAAAATCCTGTTGAACTCATTACGGCTCATATTGGTAGGCACAAAAGATGCTTTTACCTGTTCAAACGGACGAAGATAATGTTTCAATGTCTCTTGAGCTTTCTCCCTTGCCTTTTGGGCACACATTTCAATATATTCTTCATCTGTCATATTATAATCAGTAACAGTGTCTATCACCGTTGAGAATCGGCATAAAAGCCCATTTTTTTGTCTTGCTATAAAATTCATATCCTTTCTTTATTATACATAAATACTTCTTGCAAAATCTTTTTTAGCAAAATTTTCATACTGACTTTCCTCCCAGTCTTCGGTCTCTTCTTCCGGTAGGTCATCATCCTGAACATCTATTTCTTTTTTATAAATCAGATAGCGTGCTTCTAGAAAGAATAATACGACTCGACGAAGAAACTCTCTATATGAAGCTATATTATGCTTTCTCATAAAAAGGAGGATACGGTCACAGCCTATGGTATTCGTCCGGATAGATACCCGCTTCTGTCTGCGAAAGTCCTTTAGCGTACTTCCCCGTATAGCAAGCACTCGATCTACTATATTTTGAAGTACGTCCGGTGTATAATAGCTCGCATCAGCGTCATTCCTTACAAGTATTTCCGCTGCAGCTGTGAGCATTCCCTCTATTTTCATTTTTCTAGCCATAGCCGTTTCCTTAAGGAATACATACTGATAGTCGCTCACATAAGTATGGATTAAGTATGTATCTTGATTGCAGGAAATAGATCCTACAAGAATCTCTCCGGAAAGTGTTTGAAGAGTAGTGTCGGCACTTGAGATAAAAGAGCATATCAAGTGTATAGCTAATTTAGTTCGGTTAAGACCACTAACATCGATTGCACGCTGTAAACCACTGATAATAGAGTGATCCATTTCAAAAACAAAAATGGACTTTTCTTGGTGGCGAAAAAAAAATTCCATATCAGGATTCTTTTTCATGTGTGAAAGAACAAGCTGTGTCGCTCTAGAAACTTTCTTTCCGTCACACGTACAGATATAGGAATTTATTAAGTGGGTCATCACAGTTTTCATGTCTAAAAAATGATTGTCATAAACCTTTTGACGAAACATTTCATGAAGCACTGCAGGCATCTTTACAATGTAATTATAGTATTCTTTTCTCATTGTAACTTGGCTTTATTTTTGGTATAACTTTGCTCCTGTTTTCTCTTTTACCCTCCATAGGAAGTCCGCACTCTCATCACTTTCTACCGTCAATATTACTGCGGCTAGCCCCGGTGTTTTCGGTTTGCAGAAAAGTAAGTCACAGGGCTTGTCGTAGTAATTCCAGTAATAAATAAGCTCCGAGAGTCGGTCTTCATCTATTTGGATAATGAATTTAATAGGGGGACGTTTCATTTTCTTTTAAAGAAGTCTTATAGGCTTCTTCCATGCGTTCAATCTCTTCCACACATTGCAACCATCCGGGAAAGCCTCCGATATTTTTGTCATCGATATAACAATGGGCATATATTTTTTTCCCACCGTCTCCATACTTAGCTACATTCTTAGGATCATGATCATTTACCCGGTCAAATGGAATTTTACGTTCTAACAGCCAGTTAATAGCGTTCAATAGCTGCTCACCAGTACGGCATGTCCAAATAATGATTTTGTGTCCTTCATCATGCAATTTTCGGAGTGACTCACCAGCGTATGGTTGTTCCCCGTCAATAGCCGGGAACTTCCCCCGGCTAATTGTTCCATCGAAATCTACAGCTATAATCATAAACGACAGAATGAAGGTTCAATACGACGCCATACTCCGTTCTCGTCACGTTTATGGAAATAGTAGTTAGTGGCTGTTTTATAAACTACGTTACTTTCCTTAAACAGTTGCATGATAGAGGCATATTCTTCATCGAAACGCGATTCCAGTTCATATAATTTGCTAATAGATTTATAGTCCAAATCACCCTGTCGGTTACGTTCGAGAAGCGTCATTGCCATTTGATACATCGGATCATCAACCCCTTTTTCCGAATGATTTATATAGTTCTTCAGGTAATCTATCAGTCGTTCGGCAGCAAGATCGGCACGCTCATCAAAACTTTTCACTTTATTACTTTTTACCTCCAGTTTAAAGTTTCCATCCACTACTGAAAACGTGGCAGTTTCTTCACCCTGACGGAGACGAAGTTGACCGTACTCCCGCATTACGTTGCGGAAAGCCTTGCTTTCACCCACAATCCAATCATAAAAGCCCTGAACATTATTCACTACTGGCATGAGTTTACTTTCCACATCGAACATGAATTGATGTCTTAGTGCTTCATAAGTTTCTCTACGGCTGATTAAATCGACCTTTTCCTCTTCCTTCAATTTACGGAGCAATTCCGCTTTTTCTTCTTTTGACAATTTACTAATATCCATATTATTAACTTTTAAATGATTAATTACAATTTGATTTTATATACTTCTTTCAGTTCTCGTTCCTTATTTTCTGCTTCAATGATAAGCGATGATCTCCGGTCTACTAACTTCGCAAACTCGTTACGATCCATATTTCCGGCAAACAGTTTCTCATGTATAGCATCCAGTTCACCGGGAATCCTATCAAGCCGATCCAGCAGCCCGTTAATCCGGTTTATCCGATGTTGTTCCGCACTAATATCCGCCATCTTCTTTCTTCTTTAATATTGATTCTAATTTAGGAACTAGCAGGATCAGTTCTTCGCCATCCAAGTCCCTGAACTTCTTTCCCGCTATTCGGGCATCAAGGCAAAACGCATTCACAGCCCCCCAGTCCGTTGTATCGATTCCGATCCGCTGCATTCTCTTCAGGACAGCCGACCTGCGTCTTCTTATTTCCCGTTCGGTGATAGTCAAATCCCTATTTTCTTTTTTCGCACCGTTCAGATACCCACAGAGATACATTGCTTCGCTGTATGTCAACTCTTTTGTGGTATTTGTCCGTCCGTCTGTCAGGTCTAGCAGGATAGCCCGCTTTTGCTCATCATCAATACCTTGTGCGCTGTATATGGTATGCAGACGCTTGATAAGGTTTTTACTGATTGGTTTCTTCGTCTTCTGTTCCATCATTATCATTTTTAATATTTTCAACCCAATGTTTTTGATATCCTTCCGCCCAAACTATGTAATATCCACGTGAGCCTCCTTTGCCACGTCCGATAAATGTTGCCTTGAAATGTTCTACGTAAATTCTTTTAAAACTGTCCCGTTTCACCTCATAGGCTGTTTTCCCTTCTACCTCTCGCCCGTCCACATGTGAGATAAATATGAATATCTTTCGTGGGAACTTCTTGCGAAGGCGAATTATTTCAGGGGCTTTCGCTCCTCCCTGTTGCTCGAAGTACTGTATGGAGTCTATCATTATCACGTCCGGGCTGCGTTGCCTAGACAGATAATCTTCCAAGTCATTTATAGTGGCTTCGTCCGAGTAGATTATATTATTTGTCTTACTGCTGATACCGACGTCAAGTACGGAGTTTACGAAGTCGTCACACGCGCCCATTTCCAGCGTTAAATAAAGAACCCGAAGCCCCATTTCATCAAATTTGCGTGCCAGTTGTAGAGCGAAAGAACTTTTTCCTTGTCCCGACTTTCCGTAAATGATCCAACAGCCGGACTTCTCCGGACGACCGAATGCCAGATACCATTCACCATCAAAATCAATATATTCATGTCGGATGTCTTCTAGGTTCTTCTGACTCCAAACTTTCATGCCAATTCTCCGCGCTCTATTTGTTGTTTGATAATACGGTCTTCAATCATGCCGGACAGCTCGCGCAGATCATCGGTAAACCAAACAGATTTTCCCGGTACAGGTTCTTTTTTCTCTTTATTCAACTTGCCCCAAATGGTATCCTGTTCCTCCATATCGTTGATTCCGTTTGCTGCACAAATGGCTTTAACATCTTTCTTTGTAGCTCCCAGCAATGTGATATAGTTACGGCAAAATCTACCGTCGATTTCATCATATCCTTCTATACGACCAACATAACGTTTTATATTACGTTCCAGCGTCTCTGTTCCGGCTACGATAACTCCCAAACGGTGTAAGGTGTCATCATATAGCGGTATAAACGTGCAAAGAGCACTGTGCGCCAGTTTTCCGGCATCATCAAGGATTAACAAAGGAGATTTTCCAGCCATACGGTTAACGTGTGAAACAACCAAGTCCATAAGGTCATCGTTATCCATATAGCGTGTTACTGTTTCTCCCATGCATGTGGCTAACTTGGTCAGGAATTTACGTGCTGTCCACTTCCGGCATTTCAGGTATATAACTGAATTATCAGCACTCATGTTATAAAGGTCTATGAGGGATTGAGTCTTCCCACTGCCGGAACGGGAAGATATACACATCCATTTGTGATTTTTCTTAGCCGCCACGAATGCGGTACGTACCTGCTGGTAGCTGGTGACGCTTTCCACTACATTCCAAACGTTCTCGTAATAATTAAGACCGGAAGCAATCTTTTCAGCGATGGAGTCTTCATTCGCTCCATACTTGCCGCTTCTGAATTGAGACATGGCGGTGTCTGATATTCCACATTTCCGCGCTAACTCTGTTGCGGATGATCCGCGAGTGATTAACTTCTCTATGTACGTTTTTAATGCTTGATTCTCCATGTTATATATCTTTTTAAATTGTTTTTAAATCATCTTGAAAAATTCATGTCCAGCGGGTTATAATCGTAATCGTCATCATCTCCGGTGGAAACCATTACGCTTTGCTGGGTAATACGCTGGGTTACTTCCGTAAAGTCTGCATCTGTGGCATCATCCCTCATTTTTGACCGGACATCCTTATGCTGCCCTAAACTGTCAGTAATCAAGTATCGGTCAAGGACTGTTGCCGCAGCTATTTCAGGAATACGCTGACAAATAGTAGTAATCCGTTTATCTACGTCTTTCACCTTTTCTTTTACCGTTTCCGCTATTTCATAGTTGAACTTGTCTACCCGTGTCCGATATTCAAAGTGCTCCGGTTTCTGATCTGCCAAAGCCATCGGAACTTTGATGTCACGTTGCAACATGTATTGTAATGTCCCAATCTCTTTGTCAACGCGACCGGACTTCAGGCGTTTTGCGTTCGATACAAGCACCTGACTCATATCGTCCGGGTCAAAGCGTACTACCCAGTCTTCGTTGTAATGGTCGCGGAGAGAAAGGTCGAAGCTGTCGAAGCAGATTCGTTCACCCATGAACTCGATAAACATACCCGAACCAGTAATCTTATTTGTGCGTCCGGTTGTTTCCCCCATGAGCATCAGATATTCCTCAATCCCGAAAGGCATTTTACGGACTTCTTCGGTACGTTCCCACGCAGCGCGGTAAGCATCTATCTTCTTTGCCCGTTCCTGCGCTATAATAGCCTCTAATTGCGCAATAACGGTGGCTTCATCCGGGATGAACTTGTGATTTTGGTTTAAGACTTCCAAATTAGGCTGGTTATCTTTTTCTGCAGTGATACCGAAGCCTGACCAATTCGCCTGTTTTTGGCAGTATTCCACATTCAGGTGTTTGAAATAGGGTTCTACTATTTTGGACTTTGCATTTCCTAAAGCGGCTGGTGTATAATACTTAGTCATGGCTTCATAGAAGGGAACCATCACCTTCTTTTGATAATTGTCGCTTTGTAGCTGTAAAGGCTTATAGCGGTTACCAAACAGTTCTTTGGTATGCTGCACCGCGTTTCGTAATGCTTCACGAATAAGAGCAGGTGATTCATGGTCGCCAATGGCATACCCTACCGGATATTTTTCGCATGCGTCAAGTACGACTACCATCGTTTTCCGGTTGGTATAAGTGGTGTACATATATCTCTTTTCCTCACCGTTTTTCTTTACCGTTTTGGGAGTCTTTTTCTGATAGAACAGTTCCGCATCCCATCCGTCCAGCGTCCAGTAAGTAAGTGCTTGTGTCGGGGCTTCGCGGTGTATCTGTTTCATGCGTGTGTTCTTCAGAGCTTTGTCTCCCTTGTTTCCCGCCATTGTTGTGAGAGCAAATTTTTGTCTCCAGTTCTCAACGGTGTTAGGACTGTCAATCGGTTTCCAATCCATCAGGGAAGCCACCTTGTTGTATTCTTCCATGATTTGAACATTATTCAGATTGTTATGCATACTGATTAATTTATGCATTACCGCCTTTGCGTCCTCGTTCAGTACGACTGCCGCGTATTTGTTGCCATACGATTTGTGAATGACACTGCGATAGCCTTCTTCCTCGCTGATCCGTCGTGCCGCTTCATATTGCTCGCATTTACGCTTCAAAGACTTCCAGTTCTTCGGTAGGTTGTGGGGAAAAATATCACGCCCGTTCGGGTCTTTCAATGTTAGTAAATCATTGCTCAATTTACAGAGCCTTTCCCATACGTTGATTCGTGTACTTCCGCCACCTATTGAGTTAGCTTTTCGACCATCGCGTAGGGACAGGAGTGCATTCATTATACGCACATTAAGGGTATATTCGTCAACCTTTGCAGGCGGGAGTTTCTTATCACCGTCATAGCGGTATTTCACACTGAAAAACTCATAGGCAGCGTTACCGTAGACAATAGCATCTTCCAGTATAGACTTCTGTGTTTTAGTAGCAATTTCCGCACGGGGATCACCCTTGCGTACAATGTACTCTTTCTTTACGTCCTTCCTCATTGTTTCAAAATCTACTAATGCAGGACATCCGGGAATACCACGACGAAGTACGATAAGTTGTCCGTTTCTCGCCATCGAATAGTATGTTCCTTCAGGAATGAATCCATCGGAACTCCCAACTTTCGTTTTAGGATTAAAGATGATTAATTCATTCGCAAACACGCAAATCCGGTTATTAAATATCTCAGCCATTATATTAATATTACTATTTGTGCAAGTCCCGGCACTGCCCCGAAATTGTAGCTACTTCCCAATCTTCTTACCATTACCTATTAAAGACTATACATGGCAAATTCAAATTAATAGTTGTTATCCTGAAGGAAGTTCTATTCTTGCGTTCCGTTATTGGTTATTCGACCTTAGTTCTCGCTCTATGACAATAATCACAGAAAGAATTGTTATCACAATAGCCGCCCACATATTCGATGGTTCAACCTCTATCTGGTCAACTAATGCAATGGCAGTGACTATGCCAACTCCTATCATCACATTTTGAATAAATCTAATAGTTTTCATATCGTAGATGAGTTATTGATTAATTATGTTTGTAACATTTCCATGAGAGTCTAACACCTTCACTTTTGATGGTTCATTACCTTCGGTATATTTAATACCACCATTTTCTTGTGCCATTTTGCGAACAGCCTCTGCATTCTTTCCATTTCGTTTAAAACGAAGTATTTGACTAAGGTTTGCGAGAGATATTCCAAATGTTTCTGCAATCATCTTTCGTTTCTCGGTGTCTCTTAATTCAATTATTTGTTTCATTACCTTTTTATTTTTAAGTTATTATTCATACATTTGAGCGCTGTTAATCTGTAACACGCTGCAAATATAATAGAGATATTTCAATTATGAAAGAAAATACGAGAGATTTTTCAGTATTAAAGCAAAGAATCTTGCAATATTTAGATTCTAAAGGGGTTACAAAATATGAATGTTATAAGAATACGGGCATAACCAATGGCGTATTGAGCCAACCGAATGGAATGTCCGAAGATAATCTATTGAGATTTCTCTCATATTATAGTGATATCTCTACGGATTGGTTACTTACCGGATGTGGATCAATGTTACGTGATGATAACCAAATGAAAATCTCTAATACTGTTCCAATGGAGTCAGAATTTGAACCAATCCCTATCGTTGATATATCAGTAGCCGCGGGTTATGGATGTGAAAATCCTGATTTTTTAGAAGTTGTGGAAACTATTAGTCTTCCTTACAATATGCTACATAAAAATAAGAAATATTTTTGTGTTAAAGTGCGAGGGGAAAGTATGTCTCCGACCTTATTAGACTGCTCATATCTCATATTAAGATTACTAGATCGAAGTGAGTGGAATGAAATTAAGGATAATCGTGTATATGTGGTAAGCGATAGAAGCGGACGTGCTTATGTGAAACGCATAAAGAATCGACTTCGTGAACATGGTTTTATTGTATGTACTTCTGATAATGTTGATAAAGCCAATTACCCAAACTTTAATTTGATGGAAGATGAAATCAATACTGTACTATATGCGGAGTGGTATTTGAGCGCAAAGATGCCTAATATCAACGCAACATATTATGATAAGGTGAACCACCTAGAAGACGATGTGGATACTTTGAAAAATCAAATGTCTCAAATGATGAAAAGGCTAGTTTAATAGAGTCGATAATCTGTTACCATTGATCGAAAATGTATCTCAAAATGAGTGAAGCCATAATTAAAACGCTATATTTCGGCACAATACTCTATAAAACAGAATATTAGCGAATAATCTGTGTGCTCAAAATATATATTATAGGGTAAAACTCAAAGCACGTACTAGTATTATAGGGTAAAACTCAACAATGAAAACACCTTTTTTTTAATGGGTGTTCGATGGGTGATATTCACATTTTGTTTTATTTTTCAATGGGTGTTCAACGGGTGATATCATAGATATTGCTTATTTTAACAATTAATTAACACTATCAACTGAAAATATCCCGGTATTCTTATCAATCAATTCAGGGGCTTCTAACTTTTATTATTTACAGTGTTTTGCGTGAAAATAGTTGCATATAATAATTATATGCACTTATTTTGTATTTAAAATATGAAAATAAATAGATTATGACGAAAATAATACATGTACATTTGATTTTTGAGAAAAAAGACTTCTATTTTGGTAGTATATCGGCAATATATACAGTTCTAAGCTCTGATCAAATAGGAGTTAAGTTGAATACGCTACGTAATGCCGGACTATCTGATGGTAGCGTATATCCCACTAAAAGAGCTATAATAAAGCAGTCCCACCTTATCAGGAGTAAACAGGAATAGCCGTTTTCCGGCTGATTGTGGCTTTTTCTCCCTCGAACCAACAAGGCTATGCGCATTGTCAATATCAACGTGCATAGCCTTTTATTTACTGAAAATCGGAAGCATCCGTCCTCTTTTACTTCGTTATTCTTTTGAGTCTCTCTCAATATGATTTCTTTTTATCGCTACTGGTGGAATCAATGCGGAAGCAACCGGAAGCAAAAAGGAACGAACGGAACTTTTTGTTTTTTTCCAAATCATATCATTCAACATTCATCAATGACCGATGTATAGGCGGTTTCATGCAGTTCACCCCACATTTTACTCATGCCACATTTTGTATTGTGCCCCGTACATTTAATTCCTGGAGTCTGAAGATAATTATTTACTTTTCCACCGTCTACGCCATATTGAGCCATTGAAGCGTTCACACCAGCATTGTAATAAGCCTCGGCTGTTTGCGAACCACTTCCCAAACCTTTATGAACCAATTCACTTTTCAACAGGCACACTTCTGCATAATTCATAATTACTTCTGCATAACTTTGCTCCGTGAATTTATCCTGTAATTGAGAGTAATCATCAGCCGTCTTTCCACTATGCGGATTGGGAGACAAGCTGACTCCCGACGGCAAATTAGAAACTTTCGGTTGTCCCCAATAAGGTGCCCAATGGAAGTTATCAGGCATAGAAGCAGCATTGGCAGGAGTGAAAAATTTCTCCAACCGCGGATCAGCATAGGGAGCCATATACATCAGAATCGATTCGCCGGCAGAGTGAAGCTTATCCAAATTACTTTCACGGTTGATGACCAGATAATCATAAAAATAATTTCTTGTATCTGCGTTATCTCCCCATCGCAAAAGACAATTATCTTCATTACTTGTCATCAAGTTCTGTTCATTTTCCATAAGTTCATCAATCACTTCAGTCGCTTTCGAACGGTCAGCATTACAAATACGAACGGCCAAACGCAAACGTAGTGAATTGGCAAACTTCTTCCATTTCAATAAGTCGCTGGATTTCTGTCCTGAAGGAAAAATAGGGTCTGCTTTATAAACATCTCCATCCATCTTCAACCCGTCGGCACATGCTTTCAAATCATTCAGCATAGCATAATAAATATTCGATTCCTTATCGTAAGGCACTCTCTCGCCGGCATTAAATGCCTGACTTTTAGGAATACCTCCCCAAATAGAAACTGCTTGTGAGAAAAGATAGTTTTCCCATATTTTAGCAATAAGTACACGATTGTGATATTGCTCGTCATTTTCCATTTGCGTTTGTATAAAGTGAACAGGAAAAATAGCATAGTTATATACATTCTTCCAATATGAATCATTGGTTGAACCTTGATTTCCATACCGTTGTACCTGTCCACCGGCAGCTCCACCATAATAATGGCTATAGTTGGCCAACAACACTTTTTTCATGCTTCCGCAAAAAGCATTCAGCGTATAATAAGAACTCGTATTGAACAAATATTCAGGATTAATTTCATTAAGTTCATTGGGATTGGCATTGGCAGATTCAAAGTCATTCGTACACGAAACGAAAGAAATGGTCATTGCAGCAAAACCGGCTAATAATATTTTAATCTGTTTCATAATATTCTATCTTTAGAAGGTTAGTTTTATATCAAATCCGACAGAAGATACGGGCGGCATTCCTCCATATTCTATACCTTGAGCATTTCCTGATGAAGAAGAAGCCTCCGGATCTATGCCTTTAGGAGTATTTTGATGAAGAATAGCTAAATTACGTCCTACCACAGCCAGTCGTAGACCACTAATCGGCAATTTCTTTAGGATAGACTTCGGAAGACTGTAGGCAACAGAAAGTTCACGGAATTTAATATAGGAAGCATCAAATACAGATCTTTCATCAAAACTAGCATAGCGGTTATTAGGTTTGACAAACAAGAGACAAGGCGTTCCGTCTTCAAAATAAGCGTCCGGATATTGATAACCGGAAGTTGCCTTCGCGCTACTCTCACCATAGATCACATTACTCAAATAATATCCTTCACGTCCTTCGGCAGATTCGGCAACAACACCGGCTGTTGTCGCTCTATTCCATGTTCCCGAATAAAGAGTTCCTCCAATACGTGCATCAAACAGAAAACTAACTGTAAAATTCTGGATTCTGAAATTGCTTCCAAAACTTCCCGTCCATTTCGGCTCGGCACAGCCTAAATATTGCGTATTATCCGTTACCAATATTTTACCTGAAGAATCGACTAATTTACGTCCCTGGTCATCACGTTTCCAGGCACGTCCCCGAATGACTCCATAAGGCATGCCTTCTTCCAACATGATACTGACATTGCTTGATTTCAATAATTGCACATTAGGATTTCCGTCCACTACCTTAATCACTTCCGACCGATTACGCGCCCAGTTAATATTCGCATTCCATTCAAACAATTTGGTCTTGACGGGAGTAGCAGACAACACAACTTCCCATCCTTGATTACGTACATGACCTGTATTCAAGAATTTAAAACTATAACCGCTAGGCACCGGCAAAGCGACTTTCGTTATCAAGTCATAGGCATCAGAACGATAATAAGTTACATCTACACCCAAACGATTATGGAAAAAGCGGAGATCAGCTCCAAGTTCCAAAGAACGGTTACGTTCCGGCAAAAGTTGATCATTATTTAAAGTTGTACTAATGGTTTGCAAAGGTGAACCATTATAAATGCTACCCAACTTATAGGTTTGATTAATCCGATATGGATCTGTGTCAGAACCGGCATAAGCAAAAGAAGCACGAATCTTACCGAACGACAAGATAGGTGATTTGATCTTAAATGCATCGGTAAAAATAAACGTAGCACCAAAAGAAGGATAAAAATAAGAGCAATTATCCAGTGGTAAAGTAGACGACCAGTCATTGCGGGCCGTTACATCTAAATAAACATAACTATTGTAACCTAATGACACCGAGCCATAAGCAGAACGGATTATCTTCTTAGATTGCAGTTGAGTGGCACTAGGATACTCATTCGAGTTAGAAATATTCTTGAAATCAGGAACCAATATACTATTCACACTTTCCGTTCTTTTCTCCGAGTTGCGTTCATATCGGCTAATACCGGCAATTGCATTGACTGATATTTTATGAAATGTTTTATTATACATCAATAAAGCTTCAAAGTTAGTAGAAGTACTGTTATTAATCCAGTTCTTCATACCACCGTCCACATCACTACGTGCACCCAGATTAAAGAACTCCATTCCTTTCCACCAATAAGCATCCAGTCCGGCTTTACCTACCGCCTTCAAGCCCGGAAGTAATTTTACTTCCAGATTCATCGATCCGCTCACCCTGTCACGCGTGTCAGAGTTCGTATTTTCATAAATATTCCAATACGGATTATAACCACGTTCACCAATCGGAATCATTTCATTTCCATTTTCATCCTTATAATGTTTCAATACATCAATAGAAAGCGAACGAGGAAGAGTAACAAACGCATATATAGGATTCTTATCCGAACCATTCATATATTGACGGTTGTCTACCTTTTCATGTGAGTAAGTCATTTTAGAATCTAAAGTCATCCATTTGGTAATCGTATTCATCAACCGGAGATTGAATATATCTTTAAAGCTTTCATTGATACCGTGTACTACACTATTACCCTTACTTCTCGTATACGATACGCGATAATTATTCTTTTTCGAACCACCTTCCACAGCCAATGTATGTGTGTACCGATGGGCGGTTTCGTAGAAATCCTTCACATTGTCCGGATGTGAAGAATGAGTAGTAAGTACACCGTCATGTCCATAGATAACCTGATCCCACAAAGGTGCTCCCCAGCTACGCAATTTAGCACCTGCAGAAGAATTATAACCACTGAAATTCGGTAAATCTGTTTGTAACCTGTTACCTTAGGTTGAAGTGTCAGTTTATGGTCAAGCAAATAAGAGTTCTCTCCTGTTCCCCAACCATTCTGATAATCTAAAAACTGGTTCACTTTTTCAAATTGAAAATTTCCGCTATAAGATACTTTTGTTTTTTCGAATGTGCTCGAACGTTTAGTTGTCACCAATACAACCCCCTGTGCTGCACGCGAACCATAAAGTGCAGCAGCATTCGGTCCCTTCAGGATTTCAATGCTTTCAATATCATCCGGATTGATATCCGCTACCGGATTACCAAGGTCGGTAGAACCTGTACCACCATCAACGGTCACACTTGTATCACCCGGTTCGTTTTCAATAATCATACCATCAATCACGAATACGGGCTGTGAGTTTTCAGTCAGTGAACTTGTTCCGCGAATGACAATGCGCGCACTACCATTGCTCGTTCCCGGAGGAGTAATGGTAACCCCCGCCACCTTACCGGAAAGAGAAGATATCAGATTGCCACTACTATTTTCTGCCAAGGCTTCCGCATTTACACTCTGCCGTGAATAATTAAGACTCTTAGCTTCACGCGTCACTCCGAGAGCGGTAACAACCACTTCATCAAGAGCCTTCGCCGTGCTAGCCAAAGATACATTGATATGAGTCAAACCGGTAATTTTAGCCGTTTTTGTCTCCATTCCGACATACGAAAATTTCAATTCTTGACATCCATTAGGCACATTAAGTGTAAACGTACCATTTATATCGGTAATTGTACCTACCGATTTAGCGTTCGTCTTACCATCCGGATCAACAGCTACCACCGTAGCCCCTATGATAGGCATTCCATCCGCAGCATCTGTCACTTTACCCGTTATACGCTTTCCTTGCGCATAACCCGATACACTTATTACTAAAAAGAATAAGAATAGGAAGTAGTTTTTCATAATACTTAATTATTAAATTAAAGAATACAGTATTGATTAATGCATTAAAGATGAACCAAAGATATTTTATGGTGATTAATATTAGATTAATATTCTCTTAATGGCGGGACTTTACAAAAAAAATATTTGTAGAAGATAGATTTTAAGGTTACATTAAGTTTTCATTAATCAAACCATCCTATATTTACAGCAAATCTAATTAAAACCATCGAAAAATAAAAAAATCTGTTTATGTACAAGAGAAAATTCATTCCGTTAGTACTGTTAATGATTTTAATCGTCAATGGATGCAGCAACAAGCAAGAGGTAGTGTTAACTCCGGTTGACTATGTAAATCCTTATATGGGGAATATCAGCCATTTGTTAGTTCCTACTTACCCAACTGTCCATCTTCCCAATAGTATGCTCCGCATCTATCCGGAAAGAGCAGATTACACCTCTGATAAAATAAAAGGCTTACCGGTCATTGTCACCTCACATCGGGGAAAGTCTGCATTCAGCCTGTCTTTCTATCAGGGAGCAGAGAGCGGATTACAACCGGTATATTACTATTGTTATGATAATGAAGTGATAAAACCCTATTCCTATTCTTCCTATTTTGAAGAAGAAGAGGTTTCCACTAAATTCGCTCCCTCTCACCAGGCAGGAATCTATGAACTAAGTTTCCGGAAAAACGATGCTCCATATTTAATACTTAGTACTACCAATGGTGAGCTTAAAACTACGGAGAATACCATTTCCGGTTATCAGAACATAGATCATCAAACCAAAGTATATGTTTATATGGAGACTTCCGCACTGCCGGAAAAAACGATGACTGTCAGCAAAGAAGAAATAAATCACAGCCACACTGCCATAAAAGGCAAGAACGTGGGTATCGCTCTCTTATATTCAACAGATATAAAAACAATCAAAGTTCGCTACGGCATTTCCTTCATTGATGAAAAGCAAGCAAAAGCCAACCTACAGCGGGAAATAAAAGATTATGATGTGGAAAACCAAATGAACATTGCCAAAAACATCTGGAACCAAACATTAAGTAAAATCAAAGTGGAAGGAATAGACGAAAATGCAAAAGCAATATTCTATACTTCCCTCTACCGGACTTACGAACGGATGATTTGCCTTTCGGAAGACAACCGCTATTACAGTGCTTTCGACAATAGTATCCACAAAGATTCTGTCCCATTTTATACCGACGATTGGATTTGGGACACGTATAGAGCAGTCCACCCCTTACGTGTTATCATCGAACCACAAATGGAAGCTGACATGATTCAGTCTTTTATCAGAATGGCACAGCAAATGGAACATAACTGGATGCCTACATTTCCTGAAGTTACGGGAGACAGCCGTAGAATGAATTCCAATCACGGTGTAGCCACTGTTATTGATTCATATATAAAAGGAATCCGTAACTTTGATTTATCAGCTGCTTACGAAGCCTGCAAACTTGGTATTACAGAAAAAACGTTAGCCCCGTGGTCAGGCATAAAGGGAGGTGAAATCACAAAATTCTATTGGAAAAACGGATATTTACCGGCATTGGCACCGGGAGAACAAGAAACTGCTGACGAAGTACACCCATTTGAAAAACGCCAACCGGTAGCCGTCACTCTAGGTACGTCTTACGATGAATGGTGTCTGGCACAAATAGCCAAACAACTTGGGTATGAGAAAGACTATAACTACTTTCTACAAGGGAGTAAAAACTATCGGAATATTTTCAATCCTGAAACAAAATTCTTCCATCCCAAAAATGCAAAAGGCGAATTCATAGAACCCTTTGATTATGCCACTGCCGGCGGATTAGGTGCTCGTGAAGCATACGGCGAGAATAACGGTTGGATATACCGATGGGATGTTCCCCATAATATTGCTGATTTAATTGAACTGATGGGAGGGAAAGAAGCATTCAGAAATAATCTTGAAACGATGTATAACACCCCATTGGGCGAAGCCAAATATGTATTTTATGCACAATTACCGGATCATACGGGTAATGTAGGTCAATTTTCAATGGCTAACGAACCCAGTATGCACATTCCTTATCTGTACAACTATATAGGAGAGCCCTGGAGAACTCAAAAAAGAGTAAGGACATTGCTCGATGAATGGTTTAGAAATGACCTGATGGGACTCCCGGGCGACGAAGATGGCGGAGGAATGTCAGCATTTGTAGTCTTCTCCATGCTAGGTTTCTATCCTATTACTCCTGGTTTGCCTATTTATGTCATCGGAACTCCTATGTTCGAAAGAGCAGTTATTGAAACAGGAGCCGGCAAATCATTCGAAGTCATTGCGCACAACTATTCGCCGACAAATAAATATATCCAATCAGCCAAATTAAATGGCAAAGATTGGAACCAATCCTGGTTCGAACATAAAGAACTGATGAATGGCGGCAAACTGGAATTTACAATGGGAAACACTCCCAATAAGAATTGGGCGGCAGACAGTGTGCCCCCTTCTTTTGAAATGAATAAATAACAGAATATGAATAAAATATTATTTGTCCTTTTATCGCTTTTGACTTCTCTGCAATCATACTCCCAAGAGCAAAATGAAAAAGAAGTTTCATTTCTCTTGTTGGGAGATATACACTATGATTTATTGGAAGATCACGATATGGAATGGTTATCCACCAAACCGGATGATCTGCGCCAAGTTACCAAAGAATATTCAGTATTCACGAAAAATACATGGCCGGAATTCTCCCGGATAATCAGCGGAAAAGTTCAAAAACACCAGCCGTCAATAAAAGCCGTTCTGCAAATGGGGGACTTGTCAGAAGGATTGGCCGGTTCTCCACAAAAAGCAATACAGATGGCTAACAGTGCTTTTAAAGCTGTCAACAAAATGAATCTGAAAGTACCTTTCATTATGACTAAAGGTAATCATGATATCACAGGGCCAGGGGCTAAAGAAGCTTTTGAAAAAGTATACTTACCCAATATGGCAAGGTTGGCAGGACATCCATCCTTACAGTCAGCCAATTACACTACTACTCTTGAAGATGTATTATTTGTGTGTTATGATCCATGGGATCGGAATCCGGAAGGGCTACAACAATTAGAAAAGTCACTAGCCGGTTCGAAGGCTACTTACAAGTTTGTCATGTTACACGAGCCTGTGATTCCGGTAAACGAAAGATGCTGGCATGTATTCCGACAAGATAATGCCAAGAGGGAACAATTGCTGCAAATCATTGCCAGTCAACAAGCAATCGTGCTCTGTGCACATCTGCATCTATACTCCGTTGTCTGTCGGGACACTCCCTGGGGATCTATCGTTCAGATTCTCGTCAACAGTGTCATCAAAGATAAAAATATACTGGTTCCAAAAAATGTAGTTGCAGACTATGGTCCTGAATTTGTAACGGCACACCCACAATGGCAACCTTCTACTCTACAACAGCGTATGGAATGGATTGATAAAGAAACTCCCCATATCCGTTTTTTCAAACAAATGGATTTACCGGGCTACGGCATCCTTTCTATTGACAAAGAAAACAACAAGATGCAATTAGAATATTATGCCGCATTTGGAGAAAAGCCATACGATACAGTCAACATATCCGAATTACTTACTTCTAATTAAAAACATATTAGCCATGAATGTAAAATTTAAAGCTCATTTATTTATTTTCTCCTTATTCTTTTGCTATAATCTATCAGCACAAGAAATCGTCAAAGGAGATTTTAAGAACGAAAATCCACAAAGTTCGTATGTTCCTTCATTTGACATGGATGCTACCGACAAACCGGTGAAGAATGTCATCTTAATGATAGGTGACGGCATGGGACTGGCACATATCTGTTCAGGAATGTATGCCAATCAAGGACAGCTTACTATCACTAATTTAAAAACATGCGGTTTCGTCAGAACGCAATCTGCCAACAAGTTTACAACAGATTCAGCTGCTTCCGGAACTGCTTACTCAACCGGAAAAAAAACTAAAAACGGAGCGCTCGGAATGGATGAAAATAACCAAGTTATTCCAAACTTACCGGAGAAGTTATCCGGCTATGGCTACATTTCAGGAATCGTTACCACTGACAATCTCGACGGAGCTACTCCTGCTGCTTTCTTTGCTCACCAACCGGAACGTGGAATGTCTAAAGAAATTTGGGCAGATCTTCCTAACAGTAAGCTGACATTCTTTTCTGCCGGTAGTTATGAACTATTTGAAAAACAAGCACCAAACGTTCAAAAGGAAATCAAAAAAGAGTTTACCATCATAGAGGAACCGAATGACAAAGCTATCAAGAAATCTAAAAAACTGGGATACTTACCCACAAAGAGCAAAACAGCTTCTGTAAACGAAAACCGGGGAGATTTCCTTCCGTCTACCACCCAAATGGCTATTGACTATCTTTCGAGCAGGAGTACTAACGGTTTCTTCTTAATGGTAGAAGGTGCCCGAATAGATAAAAGTGCGCACAGCAATGATTATTCGGCAGTTGTCCGTGAAGTATTGGACTTTGATAAGGCGGTAGAAGCTGCCATCAGATTTGCAGAAAAAGATGGAAATACATTAGTGATTATTTCAGCTGATCATGAAACCGGAGCATTAGCTTTACGTGACGGAAACATAAAAGAAGGCAAAATGAAAGCAATGTTTGTATCTAAAGGACATACACCAATCATGGTTCCACTGTTTGCATACGGTCCACAATCCAAGCTTTTTGGCGGTGTTCAGGAAAACAGCGATGTTAGTAATAAAATTCTCCAATTACTCGCTAAATAAGATATAAAACAGATCTGTCATTCAAACTGAAATAAGAAAGAGTTTCTTCTATATGAAAATAAGAAATTCTTTCTTATTTTTTCTCTGCCTGATAAACTCCAAAAATAATGCAACCTGCTCCCAATAATGTAATCCACGTGATTTTTTCGTGGAGAATGATTACGGATGCCACCATTGTTACCAACGGATTGAGATAGATATAATTGGAGGCTCTAACGGTTCCCAACTGTTTCAATACCACATTCCAGAGGACATAACAAACCAAGGATGCCAAAACGGCCAAAAATAAGAGATTGGATAATACAACCGGTTTTAAAAGTACATCGAAATCCGGTTGCAGCGGATGAAGAAGAAAGGCGGGAAGTATGGTCAATACTCCATAAAAGAATATTTTGCGGGTGATAAATACAGTGGGGTAACGCCCTGTCATTTTCTTTATCACCAAACTATAAAATGCCCACGACAGGGCGGCAAGTAAAGTGAGCAAATCCCCTACTGGAGATAATTTGAGTACAAAACTACCGTTGAAGACCACCAGTCCCACCCCAATTAAAGCTAATATGGAACCATAAATCAAACCTTTGGTGGCTTTTTCACTCTTATAAAAGAGAAGGGAAAGAATGGTAGTAAGCAAGGGAGCTGTGCAAATGATGAAAGCGACATTGGATGCTTGCGTAATTCCCAAAGCTGTATTCTCTGTAAAGAAATAGAGTGAACCACCGAAAAAACCTCCTGCCATCAACCAAAGTTCGTCTTTCCAATTACTCGTAAACAGACGTTTGGGAGAAATCACCCAAATGCCCAGATAGGCAATAAGAAAACGATAGAAGAATATCTCCTGTGGGGTCAGTCCGTGATTAATCAATACTTTGGTTGATATGAAAGTCAATCCCCAGATAGCAACTACAAGTATCGCAATCAGATGGTAATATCCATGCTTCAATTCCATAATGGTGGTGATGTTTGTTTAATAGAGTGCAAAGATAGCGAGAAGTTATGGAATGTTTGTTTGGAGAAGTAACAAAAAGCCCGTACCTTTGTTTATGTTCAAAGAAAGTTCCTAAAATAAGGTATAAGTTATGGAAAAATATATAGCACCGGACAGGAAACGTATCCCATACGGCATGATGAACTTTGCAGTAATCCGCCGCGACGACTGTTATTATGTAGACAAAACCCGGTTTATACCCATGATAGAAGAGGCGGACAAGTTTTTCTTCTTTATTCGTCCGCGCCGTTTCGGCAAAAGCCTCACAGTAAATATGTTGCAGCACTATTATGATATACTTGCCAAGGATAAGTTCGATGCCCTGTTTGGCGACCTTTACATCGGAAAGCACCCTACGCGCGATCGGAACAGCTATCTGGTACTATACCTCAACTTCTCCGGAATAGTAGGCGAACTACACAACTATCGCAAAGGACTGGATGCGCATTGCCAAACAATGTTCGACTATTTCTGTGATATTTACGCCGACTATCTCCCCAAAGGCATCAAGGAAGAACTCGACAAAAAAGAAGGAGCTGTCGAACAATTTGAATACCTATTCACAGAATGTAATAAGACCAACCAACGTATTTACCTTTTTATTGACGAATACGACCATTTCACCAATGCCATCCTCTCGGATATAGAAAGCCTGCACCGCTATACGGACGAAACACATGGCGAAGGTTATCTGCGCGCCTTCTTCAATAAAATTAAAGCTGGAACTTATTCCAGTATCGAGCGTTGTTTCATTGCCGGTGTAAGCCCCGTGACAATGGACGACCTCACAAGCGGTTTCAACATCGGAACCAACTACTCGCTCACGCCGGAATTCAACGAGATGATAGGTTTCACGGAAGAAGAAGTGCGCCAAATGCTCACTTACTATTCTACCACCAGTCCATTCAACCACAGTGTGGACGAATTGATAGAAATAATGAAACCCTGGTATGACAACTACTGCTTTGCGGAAGAATGTTATGGCGAAACCACCATGTACAACTCAAATATGGTGCTCTACTTCGTCAAGAATTATATTCAACGAGGCAAAGCCCCCCGGGATATGGTAGAAGACAATATCCGTATCGATTACGAAAAATTACGTATGCTCATCCGGAAGGACAAAGAGTTTGCCCATGATGCTTCCATCATACAAACATTGGTGAGCGAAGGCTACGTCACCGGAGAACTGAAAAAAGGTTTTCCTGCCGTCAATATTACCAACCCCGACAACTTTGTGAGCCTGCTCTACTATTTCGGTATGCTCACCATTAGTGGCACGTATAAAGGAAAGACCAAACTCACCATTCCTAATCAGGTAGTCCGCGAACAAATCTACACTTATCTGCTAAGTACCTATAACGAAGCCGAACTCAATTTCAGTAGTTACGAAAAGAACGAACTTGCCAGCGCTCTTGCCTACGATGGCGACTGGAAAGCCTATTTCGGTTATATTGCTGACTGCCTGAAACGCTACACCTCCCAGCGTGACAAGCAGAAAGGTGAATTTTTTGTCCACGGCTTTACGCTTGCCATGACGGCACAAAACCGTTTCTACCGTCCCATTTCCGAACAGGACACACAGGCAGGCTATGTCGACATTTTCCTCTGTCCGCTACTGGATATCTATTCAGACATGAAGCACAGCTACATTGTGGAACTAAAGTATGCCAAGTATAAAGATCCCGAAAGCCGCGTGGAAGAACTGCGACAGGAAGCTATTGCCCAAGCGAATCGCTATGCTGACACTGATACGGTAAAGAGAGCAGTCGGCACTACACAGCTTCATAAGATTGTGGTTGTATACAAAGGAATGGATATGCCGATATGTGAAGAGGTTTAACAGATAGGCTAACAATATGAAAAGATCAATAAAACGTTTGCCCAAACGCACGCAAGAAGAGTTGGCGGTGTTGCAAGAGCTGATATTGTCGAATCTTACGAATGTGCGTATGATTATCTTGTATGGAAGTTATGCGCGGGGAAAATATGTCATCTGGGATGAAACATACGACGAACGTGGAGTAACTACTTACTACCAAAGTGATTTGGATATTCTGGTGATATGTGATACGAGAGACGCAAATAAAGCAGAGAGGCATGCGCGCGAGGTGATCGTTCCTAAATATGATACAAGAATGGAAGGAAAGCGGCATCCGGCACCGCCTAATATTATTGTAGAAACTCCAGTGACCATTAATAGAGCTATAAGAAGGAAGCATTATTTCTTTTATGAAATTATAAAAGACGGAATTCTGTTGTATGACAATGGTACGTTTCATATTGGCAAACCTGAAAAGTTGCCGTATCGGGAGATTAAGCAATATGCAGAGGAAGAATATGAAGAATGTTTTCCTTTAGCAGAAGGATTCTTAAGACATGGCGAACTAGCCTATGAAGATGGAGACTATAAATTAGGTTCTTTCTTATTACATCAAGCCTGCGAGCGCTTCTACAAATCATTTACGCTTGTGTATAACGGAATTCGCCCTAAATCTCATGAATTAAAAGTACTGGGAGCGATGGTCAGAAGCTGTTCACGAGGATTTGCTAATGTGTTTCCTACCAATACTTTCGAAGATAATAAAGCATTTGATAAATTATGCAGGGCATATATCGAAGCGCGATACAACCGGCTGTTCACCGTCAACAAAGAGGAATACGAGTATATGCTGGCACGAACAGAGGTACTGCGCGAAGTGACTATCCGAGAATGTGCTGCACGCATAACATATTACGACGAGATGATAGAAAAAGAAGAGAAAGACAAGATATAACCATATATTGTAAAAATGAAGAATTACCCTCATCACAAATAGCTGTAATGAGGGTAATCACGTTAAAAGAGAGTTTCGATACATCTCCTTACTATCAAATTCTTACATGAAGAACTATTTGGTCACCTTGTAAGTTCCACTTCCATACTCCTTTGACTTCATCTCTCCGGGAAGGGTTACGGTAGCGGTAACACCCTTAGGAATGGTGAATTCCCAAATCCAGGTATCTCCTTCGTATTTCCAGGCACTCTTGATGAGTCCGGCGGCGGAACGGTATTCGGCAGTCACGTGTCCTAACCGCTTGTCTGGAATGGGCTTCATAATGATATGTTTGAAGCCGGGGGTGGCAGGATCGGCTGCGATGCCGGCAACGGTTTCCCAAATCCATTCACATACGCATCCATAGGCATAATGATTGAAGCTGTTCATGCCGCGTGGTCCCATTCCTTTGTCTATCATATAGCTGTTCCACCGTTCCCAAATGGTGGTGGCTCCATTGTCCACAGAATACAGCCAGCTTGGGTTCTTACGTTGAAAGAGTAGTTCATAGGCAATGTCTTCCATGCCATTCTCCGTGAGGGTAGCCATGAGAATGGATGTGCCCAAGAATCCGGTCTGCAAGCAAAGATCGTGCTGTGCGAAGTTTTCACGCAGGCGGTCTATCATCTTCGCTTTGGGTTCGCCTTCCAAAAGCTGGTTCTTTAGGGCAAACAAGGCAGGAGTTTGCATGGTGTTGAGGATGGCGGTTTTGAAGGTGCCGTCCTCGTTGAGGAAGTTCTTTTTGATGTATGCCTTTGCCGAATCGGCCATTTGCTGGTACTTGGCGGCATCGCGACCGGTGGCGGCAGCCATATCCCGCATCATGAAAGCATCTATCACCCAGTAGGAAGCGCTCAAATAGTTCCAATAGCTGACGGCATCAGGAAGCGGACCTTGGGGAGAGAAAGCCAGTCCGCTACAACTTTCCAGCGGTTCGTAGCTCAACCAGTCAGCCCATTGGTAGTTGCCGTTCTCGCCACAGAGGGTCTCATGGTTATACTTGGTGTCGTTGATGTGGTTCATAAACAGGTTCATGGCGTTCCAGTTCTCCTCAATAATTTGCGTGTCATCAAATTGCTTCCATACCGTCCAGGGCACGATGATTCCGGCATCGGCCCAACCCAAACGCATTTTCTCATCACCGTATTGTGCCAAGGGAGCCACTCCGGGGAATCCGCCCAACCTGTTTTGGGTGTCGCGCATGTCACGCATCCACTTATGGAAAAACTTCATGGTGTTAGCAAAGAACGTACCGGTTTCTGCAAACACTTGTGTGTCTGCTGTCCAGCCCAGACGCTCGTCGCGCTGCGGACAGTCGGTAGGTATGGAGAGGTAGTTAGATAGCTGTCCCCAATAAGTGTTGGAGATGAGCTTGTTCACAAGATCGTTGCCTGTGGTGATAGTGCCGGTTTCCAGTTCCTTTGTGATAGAAGTAACGGGGATGGACTTCAACGACTTGATAGAGACATTTCCGGTGGCAGTTATGGAGACGTAGCGGTAGCCGAAGAAGGTGCAATGAGGGTAGTAGGTCACATAATTATCTCCGGCAGCAAAGGTGTAATCCAGGCGGATACCAGTGTGGGGAATGCGCAGGTTTTCGCGGTGGCAACTTCCTTCCGGACCGTCCATGCCACGAATCTTAGCACCGTTGCCGTCATTGAGCAACTCTGCGGGAAGGCAGGTCAACACTGTTCCCTCGGCAGCTTTGAATACGAAAGAGGGTACACCGGCACAGTTTTGCCCGAAGTCCACCACTAACGTCTCTCCCGGACTTACGGTCATTTCCGTACCCGATGCGAACTCACGGGCGATAATTACCTTACCGAACTCATTCTCCTTTGCTCCTTCTACATTCTTCCAAATGTATGCTTTGACAGGAGCAAGTGCGAGATCAGTACGCAGATAAACTTCCGCTCCATCCGAAGGCAGGATATCGCCGGAGAATTCTGTATTCTCTTCGGGGGTGGAAAGTTTGTCCACACATTCGTAGCCCATCGGCTCGCGTGCATCATACTCTTCTCCGTCAAAGATACCGGCATGTTTCACCGGGCCGGCAATTCCGGCTTTCCAGTTTTTAAGATCAGTACCGTAACGCTTCTTGCTTCCGTCAGAAAAAGTCAGTTCCAGTACACCACGGAAGGCACATTTCTTGCCTATCATGCCGTCATATCCTCCAGGGGTTATGATTTTGTCACCCCACCATCCCGGCGTCACCTGTACGGAAAGCATGTTCTCGGCGTTTGGCTTGGTACGGATGATGTCTGTAATATCATAAGTGAAAGAACGTTTGGTCTTGGCATAGTGTGTGAAGCCCGGTTTCAGAAATTCCTCGCCTACGGGTTTCCCATTCACATACAACTCATAAACTCCCAGTCCAGCGGTCATCCACTTAGCAGAGACAATTTTCTGTTCGTTTTTCACGATGGACACGAACCAACTCGCGCCATCGGCTGCGCGACCGTTGTTATGTCCTTTCACTACAGGGGCGTTTACTGCGGAAATCCATTGGGAGTCATTCCAGGCTGATGCTTCCAATGCGTCAGTACGTTTTCCGACTTCGGTTGCGTTTATCAGTCCGCTATTCGAGAAAAGCGCGAGAATCATTATCGGGATAAGATTCGCAAAACAATGAAGATTCATTTTCATACTTATATGTATTTTTTAGTATTAAAAGATTAACTTGGAAATGCTGTTTTAGTTTTACAGGGCTTGCACAACAAAATTACAGAATTATATGATATGACAGACGATTTCTGCATTTTTTTTGACTCAATGATGGTTTCTATTCAATCCGGAACTGACTCATAAGTCCGAACTGATTGAACAGACAACAGGAGCTTTGTACATTGAATGATCGATTATCGAGCAAAACAATGACATATTGTAAAATAATATAATCAATACACTCATTCAGTATATTGTAGAAATTATTTATTAAAGAAGAAAAGAAGATGCCGGTTATTCATTGCAATCATTCTTTCTTCTTTACACGAAATCCTCGAAATCGAATAAACTCTATTCAAGTTTTTAATAAATAATGAAGAGGTTTATTATAAACGGTATCCAAGTTTATTATAAACTCTTTTTTGACACTTTCAATACCTAAAATAGAATTATTGCAACAAAAATGGGCAAGAACCTTCACAGTTTCTTGCCCATTCGTTATCCTCGTTATGCAATTCGCATATTAACCTATTGAACTTTATGTAATAAAATTTATATATTTCATTGTTATTTCTTTATTATTATTGACCTCAAATATACAAAATAAAAAGAAGAAAGTCAATAGGGAAAGCGTGGTTATCTGAAAATAAACACGTAAATTTGTGCCTCGAATTAGAAATAACAGTATAAATCACTATAAATAAAAACTTTATCACTATGGAGTACAATTTCAGAGAAATTGAAAAGAAGTGGCAGAAAAGGTGGGTAGAAGAGAAAACCTACCAAGTTACGGAAGATGATTCGAAGCAAAAATTTTATGTACTAAACATGTTTCCTTACCCATCAGGAGCTGGTCTACACGTAGGTCATCCGCTGGGATACATTGCTTCGGATATTTACGCCCGTTACAAACGACTGCAGGGCTTCAATGTACTCAACCCAATGGGATATGACGCTTACGGTTTGCCGGCAGAACAATATGCTATCCAGACCGGACAGCATCCTGCTATCACTACCGTCAACAATATCGACCGCTACCGCGAGCAGTTGGACAAAATAGGTTTCTCTTTCGACTGGAACCGTGAAATCCGTACTTGCGACCCGGAATATTATCATTGGACCCAATGGGCCTTCCAAAAAATGTTCAACAGCTATTATTGTAACGATGAACAGGAAGCCCGTCCTATCGAAGAACTGGAAAAAGCCTTCGCCATCTACGGAAACGAAGGACTCAATGCCGCTTGCAGCGAAGATATCAGCTTTACTGCCGAAGAGTGGAACGCCAAAAGCGAAAAAGAAAAGCAGGAAATCCTGATGAACTATCGTATCGCTTATCTGGGTGAAACAATGGTAAACTGGTGTGCCGAATTAGGAACTGTACTGGCTAACGACGAGGTAGTAGACGGAGTCAGCGAACGTGGCGGTTTTCCTGTTATCCAGAAGAAAATGCGCCAATGGTGTTTGCGTGTATCTGCGTATGCACAACGCTTGCTCGACGGATTGGATACGATCGAATGGACAGATTCTCTGAAAGAAACCCAAAGAAACTGGATCGGACGTTCGGAAGGTGCTGAAGTGCAATTCAAAGTAAAAGACAGTGACCTTGAATTCACTATTTTCACCACTCGTGCAGATACCATGTTCGGTGTTACCTTTATGGTATTGGCTCCGGAAAGTGAATTGGTGGCACAGTTAACGACTCCTGAACAAAAAGCAGAAGTAGACGCTTACCTCGATCGTACCAAAAAACGTACGGAACGCGAACGTATTGCCGACCGTAGTGTCACCGGTGTGTTCAGTGGTTCGTATGCTATTAATCCGTTCACAGGTGAAGCAGTACCTGTATGGATCAGCGATTACGTACTGGCCGGATACGGAACAGGAGCTATTATGGCTGTACCTGCTCATGATAGCCGCGACTATGCATTTGCCAAACATTTCGGATTGGAAATCCGTCCGTTGGTAGAAGGTTGTGATGTTAGCGAAGAAAGTTTCGATGCAAAAGAAGGTATTGTTTGCAATTCTCCACGTCTTGATGTCACTCCTTACTGTGATCTTTCTCTGAACGGACTGACTATCAAAGAAGCGATAGAAACAACCAAGAAATATGTAAAAGAGCACAATCTGGGTCGTGTGAAAGTGAACTACCGTCTGCGTGACGCTATTTTCTCTCGCCAACGTTACTGGGGTGAGCCGTTCCCTGTTTACTACAAAGACGGAATGCCCTATATAATTGACGAAGCCAGCCTGCCGCTGGAACTTCCGGAAGTCGCTAAATTCCTGCCTACCGAAACAGGTGAGCCTCCATTGGGACACGCAACTAAATGGGCTTGGGATACAGTAAACAAATGTATCGTAGAAAATGAGAAGATTGACCATGTAACCGTCTTCCCGCTGGAACTGAACACCATGCCGGGATTCGCCGGTTCTTCGGCTTATTATCTCCGCTACATGGACCCGCATAATCATCAGGCATTGGTTGATCCGAAAATTGACCAGTACTGGAAAAATGTAGACCTATATGTAGGTGGTACCGAACATGCAACAGGTCACTTGATTTATTCTCGTTTCTGGAATAAATTCCTGTATGACATGGGTGTGTCTGTAATGGAAGAACCCTTCCAAAAGTTAGTAAACCAAGGAATGATTCAAGGTCGCAGCAACTTTGTATATCGTATCAAAGATACCAATACTTTCGTTTCGCTGAACCTGAAAGATCAGTACGAAGTTACTCCTATCCATGTAGACGTAAATATCGTATCTAATGATATTTTGGATTTGGAAGCATTCAAAGCATGGCGTCCTGAATATAAAACAGCCGAATTTATCCTCGAAGACGGAAAATATGTTTGCGGATGGGCAGTTGAAAAAATGAGTAAATCTATGTTCAATGTAGTCAATCCAGATATGATTGTTGAGAAATACGGTGCGGATACACTTCGTATGTATGAAATGTTCCTTGGCCCGGTAGAACAGTCTAAACCGTGGGATACAAACGGAATCGACGGTGTACACCGTTTTATCCGTAAATTCTGGTCGTTGTTCTACAGCCGTACGGACGAATATCTGGTGACAGACGAACCTGCAACAAAAGAAGAATTGAAGAGCCTTCATAAATTAATCAAGAAGGTGACTGGTGATATTGAACAGTTCTCTTACAATACATCTATCAGCGCATTCATGATTTGCGTAAACGAACTCTTCAACCTGAAATGCAGCAAAAAAGAGATTCTGGAACAGCTCGTTATCACTCTCGCTCCTTTCGCTCCACATGTCTGCGAAGAGTTGTGGGATGTATTGGGACACGAAACTTCCGTATGCGACGCCCAATGGCCTGCATACAACGAAGAATATCTGAAAGAAGATACTATCAACTATACCATCTCTTTCAACGGAAAGGCACGTTTCAATATGGAATTTGCAGCAGATGAAGCTTCGGACACTATCCAAGCCGCAGTATTGGCCGACGAACGTTCACAAAAGTGGATTGATGGCAAGACTCCGAAAAAGATCATTGTCGTTCCGAAAAAGATTGTAAACATTGTAATTTAAAGTATTAAGTATAAAACAATAAGTATTAAGTAATAAGTATTATCCGTAGTCGTTTTCCAAATATATCCGTCAGGTTAATACTTATTACCTAATACTTGAACTTAAAATCCATGCATAAACTGACAAAAGCGGAAATAATGAGAGAAGTGAAAGATTACATCTATATCACTCTCGGATTGATAAGCTATTCTTTGGGATGGGCTGCATTCCTGTTACCTTATCAGATAACTACCGGAGGAACTACCGGTATCGGAGCTATTATCTATTATGCAACAGGATTCCCAATCCAATGGTCATACTTCATCATTAATGCAGTTCTGATGACCTTCGCAATCCGGGTATTAGGTCCAAAATTTAGTATAAAAACCACTTATGCTATTTTTACGCTGACTTTTCTGCTTTGGTTATTCCAGTTGGTGGTGAACAATTACGTAGAAGCACCGGATATGACGCCGGACGGCAAGCCGCTATTGCTTGGTACAGGACAGGATTTCATGGCCTGTATTATCGGTGCAGCCATGTGTGGTGTAGGCCTCGGTATCACTTTCAACTACAATGGAAGTACGGGTGGAACAGATATTATCGCAGCCATCGTCAATAAATACAAAGATGTATCGCTTGGACGAATGATTATGATTTGTGATGTATTCATTATCAGCTCCTGTTACTTTATATTTCATGATTGGCGCCGGGTTATTTTCGGTTTTGTCACCCTGTTTATTATTGGTGTTGTGCTCGACTGGATTATCAACAGTGCCCGTCAATCGGTTCAATTCTTCATCTTCTCTAAGAAATATGATGAAATAGCCGACCGTATCATTAAAGACGCCGACCGGGGAGTAACGGTACTCGACGGTACGGGATGGTATAGTAAAACCAATGTGAAAGTGTTGGTAGTACTTGCCAAGAAACGTCAGTCACTCGAAATTTTCCGTTTGGTAAAACGCATTGATCCGAATGCTTTTATCTCTCAAAGTTCCGTTATCGGTGTGTATGGCGAAGGATTCGATAAGCTGAAAGTGAAATAATAACCGGTTGATAAGTAGTGAACAACCCTGTTAAAACAAAAAATAAGATGATAAAACACAAACTTGTATTTGCTACCAATAATGCTCATAAACTGGAAGAAGTGGCCGCTATCCTGGGAGATCAAGTAGAATTATTAAGTCTCAATGATATCGGTTGCCAAGCGGATATTCCCGAAACTGCTGAAACACTGGAAGGAAATGCGTTATTAAAATCTTCCTATATCTACAAAAACTATCATCTGGATTGTTTTGCCGATGATACGGGATTGGAAGTGGAAGCCTTGAACGGAGCTCCCGGAGTCTATTCCGCCCGCTATGCAGGAGGTGAAGGACACGACGCCCAGGCAAATATGCTCAAACTTCTTCACGAACTGGACGGAAAAGAAAACCGTAAAGCACAATTCCGCACCGCTATTTCGTTGATACTGGACGGAAAGGAGTATCTCTTTGAAGGAGTGATAAAAGGCGAAATAATCAAAGAAAAACGTGGTGATTCCGGATTTGGCTACGATCCTGTATTCATGCCTGAAGGTTACGACCGGACTTTTGCCGAATTGGGAAATGATATCAAGAACCAAATCAGCCATCGTGCACTGGCTGTACAGAAACTTTGTGAGTTTCTGCAAAGCTGATTATACATACCCACTTAAAATATAAAACACAATGAAGAAAATTACTTTATTTACTTTACTTACGCTCCTATTGTGTACTTCGTGTGTAACAAAAAAGAAGTTCATGCTTGCAGAGATGGCAGCCACCGCAAGCAAAGACAGTCTGCAAGGGTTGTTGAATAACTCCCGCGAAGTTGGTAACCAGCTATCGGCACAAGTCAAAAACCTCTTGCGTGATACGACCAAGATGGGGAACAGTATCCGCCAATATCAGAGTATGTTGAATGTCAACATGACTGAACAGGAAAAACTGAATGCGCTGTTGAGCCAGAAGAAAAATGAGCTGAACGAAAGAGAACGCACGATCAATGAATTGCAGGACATGATTAAGGCACAGAATGATAAGGTACAAAATCTCTTGAGTAATGTAAAAGATGCATTACTTGGTTTTAGTACTGACGAGCTGACCGTTCGCGAAAAAGACGGAAAAGTATATGTAGCGATGTCCGACAAATTATTATTCCAGTCAGGAAGTGCCCGCCTAGATAAACGTGGAGAGGAAGCTCTCGGCAAACTGGCCGAAGTATTGAACAAACAGACGGACATCGACGTATTTATCGAAGGACATACGGACAACAAACCGATCAATACTGTACAATTCAAGGATAATTGGGATTTGAGTGTGATCCGTGCCACTTCCGTAGTTCGTATCCTCATCAAAAATTACAATGTAAATCCTTTGCAGATTCAGCCTAGCGGCCGCGGTGAATATATGCCTGTCGATGACAACGAAACAGCAGAAGGAAGAAGCAAGAATCGCCGTACAGAGATTATCATGGCTCCGAAGTTGGATAAGTTGTTCCAGATGCTTCAAAGTTCGGAAGAATCCAAATAAAAAATAATTGATTCAATAATCAACAATAAAAAATCCTCTCGGTTAATAAACTGGGAGGATTTTTTTATCTTTAAAGAATTGAATTATTTTAAGACAGCTTCTAATTGTTATTCATTCAAGAACAATAATAGAAACCAAATTTCTTTATAATCCCAACTTAGCCGAAATCTCCAGCATCCGCTGAATCGGCTTCACTGCCTTCTTAGCCACCTCCGGATCTACTGTAATCTCCGGTGCTTCATTCTTCAGACACTCATAGAGCTTCTCTAACGTATTCAATCGCATGAAGCTACACTCGTTACATCCACACGTACTATCGTTCGGCGGAGCAGGGATAAACGTCGTCTGCGGACACTTCTTCTGCATCTCATGCAAGATACCCGATTCGGTAGCCACAATATAGGTGTTTTCCGGATGATTCACTGCATACTTCAACAATGCTGCCGTAGACCCTACCACATCCGCCAGTTTCAAAACCGTACTCTTACATTCGGGATGTGCCAGCACCAATGCTTCGGGATGCTGCGTCTTCAATTCCACAATCTTTTCAACAGAGAACTGTTCATGCACATGACAGGCACCGTCCCAAAGCAACATATTCCTGTTCGTAACAGAGTTGATATAATTACCCAAATTCCTATCCGGACCAAAGATTATTTTCTCATCTTTGGGGAAGCTTTCCACGATCTGCTTCGCATTGGTGGAAGTCACCACCACATCTGTCACTGCTTTCACGGCAGCTGTTGTGTTGACGTACGAAATAACGGTGTATCCCGGGTGCTCTTTGACAAACTGTGCAAACTGATCCGCCGGACAACTGTCCGCCAACGAACAACCTGCCGCCATGTCGGGTACCAACACTTTCTTGTCCGGACAAAGCACCTTTGCCGTTTCCCCCATAAAGTGAACGCCACACATCACAATAATGTCCGCTTCCGTTTTGGCTGCCCATTGAGCCAATGCCAAACTGTCGCCAACGTAATCGGCGATGTCTTGTATTTCCCCTTTCTGGTAGTAGTGTCCCAGAATGATTGCATTCTTTTCTTTCTTTAGCTCGTTAATAGCCTTTATGAGTTCATTCATAATAATATTCTTATTTCTTTCCTTTTAAAAAAATCCTTTGTTAGTGATGATAGCCTGTTAATAATGTTAGCAAATAAATACGATTTTTCTTGCCGGATAAGTTATTAGTCCATACTTCTACTTTATGAGTCGGTTATGAACTGATATAAAGGGCAAGATATCCTGTCCTACTTGCTTCATTATCAATGAAAGCATCGTTAAATGCCGTCAAATGGAAGTTTGCTATTAACTCCCTGTTGATAAAGTGCAAAGTTAAAAACTTTATGGATATAAACAGGTAGATAAGTGCTGAAAAATATGTTTATGTCTGTGTAGAAAGTTTTGGGTTAGTTTTTTGGAATGTTCATAATGAAGGCCTCTTATATCTTCTTTTGAATAATGCAAGAATTATTTTTCAAAATCTTTGCCGATAGTTTTGACAGGTTTTAAACCGTTATCAACACCTTGTTAACTGAAAAGAATTACCTTTGTGGACAAGAACATAATAAAAGAAAAGACGTATGCGTAAACTGAAAATAACAGAGCTGAACCGTATCAGTGCCGAAGAGTTTAAACAGGTTGAAAAACTGCCTCTGGTGGTAGTGCTGGATGATATTCGTAGTTTGCATAATATAGGTTCTGTGTTCCGTACTTCGGATGCTTTCCGTATTGAATGTATCTATCTGTGTGGTATAACAGCTACCCCACCGCACCCTGAAATGCATAAGACTGCGCTGGGTGCAGAGTTCACTGTCGACTGGAAGTATGTTAATAACGCTGTTGATGCTGTTGATAACCTCAAAAATGAAGGGTATATCGTTTATTCTGTAGAGCAGGCGGAAGGAAGCATCATGCTTGATGAACTCCAGCTGGATAAAACCAAGAAGTACGCTATCGTTATGGGAAACGAAGTGAAAGGGGTACAGCAGGAGGTTATTAACCATTCGGATGGCTGTATAGAGATTCCTCAATATGGTACAAAACATTCGTTGAATGTTTCCGTAACTACTGGTATTGTGATTTGGGATTTGTTCAAAAAGTTACACTAATAGTCATAATACAGGATTGGTTAATAAGTTGTTTATAACGAGTTAATAGCTTAGTTAATTCATTCATAATCAATAACTATGTTCTGTTTATAACTATATGGAGCCATGTTGATTCTATGGGTGTTGGGTAATTATTATTATAGTTGTTGATAGTTCGTTTTCAGGCTGTTAATACTTGAGTTTTCAGGTATTAACAGCCTATATGATACATATTAATAGCTGGGAACTCAAGTATTAACTTCTGAGAAACCGGAAATTAATACCTTGCAGGAAGCTTGTTAATTCTTGAAATGATAACTAGTATGGTTGAGTAGTGATCAATTAGTTTATAAAGTTTATAAACTTATAAGCTGATTGATTTTAGATCTGTCCGTTCTCCACCATCAACACTACACGTTCCGTTAGTTTGTCTTCACCTTGCGGATCATATTCTTTTTTTAAACTGGCTCCGAACAATGCAGCAAAAGTCTGATAGAATCCCGCTTTGAAAGGTCCCATAAATGCTTTTACCAGTTCATAACTGGTAGAATTGCTTTGGCGGTCTATTAATTTAATCAACAGTTTTCCCTGTGCAAACGAGAGTTTTTTCATTCGGGGAGTATATTGATCTTTCAATCCTTTTTCAACCCGTTTGATATGTTTTTGGCGGGCTTTCTCATTGGGTAAAGTCTGAAGATATTCGTAAGTTTCAATGATGGCCTGGTTAATTTCTCTGGAGATAGGATATACCTTTTTCACATTGCGGATCAGTCGGTAATATTCCTGGCGTTCCTTTTCATTTTTGAATTTCAACGGACGGAAAATATACACAGTTCTTAACTGGACACATGGAATGGTATCTCCATTGTAGATACACATCGGAACCAAATATCCATTGATGCTTTGTTTATCTTGAGCTTGCAGGCGCAACGAACAACAAACAATAGCAAACAGCGTCATTACTACTATGTTAAGCCTTCTTTTCACGATACAAAAATAGAATTAAAATTTTATTATTCAGACATTTCTCTTCGATGTTAACCTATTTAAAGTATCTTTGCGGCCTTATCTGTTAAAAAGCAGGAAGAATAAACCATTTTATTGATGAAAACTATTCAACTTTTACGGTTGATAAGTATTATAAACAGCCTGTTAATAATTCCTGCTTGTAGTGCTCAAAACCTTTCTGAAAGTCTTTTAGAAGATGTTCTTGAAGATTTATCCGTTAATAACGGAACTGATAACTCTGTTAATACTCCTAATTGGGAAAATGAATTGGAAGAACTTTCCAATCGTATGCAGGAACCAGTTAATTTGAATGTTGCTACCCGTGAACAACTCGAACAGTTTCCTTTCCTTAGTGATATTCAGATTGAACATTTGCTGGCCTACATCTATATACACGGACAGATGAAAACCATCTATGAACTTCAACTGGTAGAAGAGATGGATAGGCAAACAATCCAGTATTTACTACCTTTTGTCTGTATAAAAGCTATTAACAATGAACCTGCTTTTCGGTGGAAAAGTCTGTTGAAAAGCGCAGCGAAATATGGAAAAAATGAGCTGTTAACTCGCTTTGATATACCATTTTATAGGCGAAAAGGTTATGAACATACCTATTTAGGACCTTCTGTTTATAACTCTGTGAAATACAGTTTCCGATACAGTGACCGACTCTATGCAGGAGTCGTTGCTGAAAAAGATGCTGGAGAACCTTTTGGAGCTTTACACAATCGCTACGGCTATGATTATTATTCCTTTTATCTGTTATTAAAAGATTGTGGACGATTAAAAGCATTAGCTATTGGTAACTATCGGCTTAGTTTCGGACAAGGATTAGTGATTAGCACTGATTATCTGATGGGAAAAACAATTTATGCCTCTTCTTTCAACAATCGCAGTGGCGGAATAAAGAAACACTCTTCCAGCGATGAATACAATTATTTTTGGGGAGTGGCCGCCACTGTTGCTTTATCTAAAGATTGGGATCTTTCCGGTTTCTATTCACACCGTTCATTAGATGGAGTAATCACTGACGGAGAAATCACCTCTATCTATAAAACCGGACTGCACCGAAGTCAAAAAGAAGCGGATAAAAAGAACCTATTCACCATGCAATTAACAGGTGGACACGTGAGTTATCAACACAACCGTATCCGACTGGGTATCACCGGTATTTACTACCTTTTCAACCGACCATACGAACCGGAATTAACAGGCTATTCCAAATACAATCTTCATGGAAACAACTTCTATAATCTAGGGATTGATTATGCTTATCGCTGGCATCGTTTTTCTTTTCAAGGAGAGACGGCCATCGGAAAACAAGGTTGGGCCTCTTTGAACCGTTTGCAGTATTCACCGGTTCAAAACACTCAAATCATGTTGATACACCGGTTTTATTCTTATAACTATTGGGCTATGTTCGCCCATTCTTTCGGTGAAGGAAGTACGACACAAAATGAACAGGGATATTATATCGGCATGGAGACTTCTCCTTTTGCCTATTGGAAATTTTTCGCCTCATTCGATTTATTTTCTTTTCCGTGGAAAAAATACAGAGTAAATAAACCCTCTCGCGGAACAGACGGATTGCTTCAAGCCACTTTCACTCCACGCAGCCATCTATCCATGTATCTGAAGTACCGCTATAAACGCAAAGAAAGGGATTGGACAGGTAGTAAAGGAACACTAACACTTCCTATTTTTCACCATCAACTTCGCTACCGTTTGAACTATTCTTTAGGAGATGTGTTAAGCAGTCGTACAACTTTAGATTATAATCATTTTCATTCTCAGGACAGAGCTGCTAATATAGGATATCAGGTTACACAAATGATATCCTCCCAACTGCCTTGGGCCAGGCTGTTTGCTGACGTTCAGGGCAGTTACTTTTTTACAGACGATTATGATTCGCGTGTATATGCTTCGGAAAGCGGATTGCTTTATACGTTTTACACACCGTCCTTCCAAGGTCGTGGATTTCGCTGCTCCGTTCGTTTCAGATATGAACTGAATAAGCATTGGTTGTTCATAACCAAGTTTGGCGAAACAGTCTATTTAGACCGGAATGAGATCGGTTCGGGCAATGATTTGATCTGTGGAAATAAAAAAGCAGATGTACAAATGCAACTGCGTATTAAGTTTTAATGTATATTTGTCTGCCAGAAATAACAGAAGAATACGATATTAAATGGATGACAGGGCTACTTTTGACAAAATGTTTAATGAATGGTATGCACAGTTTGTATATTTTGCATATTATTTTATAAATGACGCTGAGGTATGCAGAGATATCGTAAGTGATGCTTTTGAGTATTTGTGGCGTAATTATGAAAAGATAGAAGAAGCGACGGCTAAAACTTATCTTTATACAATCATTCGTACACGTTGCATTGACTATCTTCGCAAGCAAAATATCCATGAAGAATATGTAGAGTTCACTTCGCAATTAACTGATAAAATGATAGAAGTCGATTCACAACATTCTGATTCTCGTGTTTTGCGTATTCGTAAAGCTATGGAAAAGTTGACTCCTTATAATTATCATATATTGGAAGCATGCTATATTCATAATAAGAAATATAAAGAAGTGGCCGAAGAATTGAATGTAAGTGTTGCGGCTATTCATAAGAATATAGTAAAGGCTTTGCGTATTCTTCGCGAAGAATTGGGGCAAGAGGGTAACCGGAATAGACTTTAAAACGTAAATATATATATTGAATACATTATTTATGGATGAAAAGAATATAAATATAAGTAAGTCGGAAGAAGAACTCCTGGAAATTATGGAGAATCGTTCTCATATAACTGCTGATCAATTACATAATTTGAAAGAAGATGAGGAATGCTTGCAAGCATGTTCTGATTTGGCAGAAATTGTGATAGAGATGCAGAAAAAACAAAATATGCTGGCAATTGATGTCCGGAATGAAATGGCAGATTTTCATAATAAACATTCTAAAAACAATCGAAGAAAAAATACACGCATGCTGTTGTGGGCCAGTATCACAGGTGTAGCGGCAGCTGTTGTCATAATTTTAGTTTTGCGTGCAATGATGATTTCGTCGCAACCGGAAATCATTCAAGTGTTTCAAGCCAATCATGTTGCCCAAGAAGTCACTTTACAAGTGAATGATGAGAAGGAAATAAAACCACTAAAAGAAGTGGTAGAATCTCTTTCGTCTTCCTCTACTGCACAGTTGTCTTCTAAAGAAATAGATTATAGTCGTGCTCTTCTTCAGACAGAAACCAAGGAAGTAGGAAAGCAGAAAGTACAGATACATAGATTAAGTATTCCCAGGGGAGAGACATTCAAAGTTGTTTTATCCGAAGGAACCGAAGTCTTCTTGAATTCAGACAGCCGATTAGCTTACCCTACGATTTTTAAAGGAAAAGAAAGAGTCGTCTCTTTGGAAGGTGAAGCTTATTTTAAAGTTACTAAAGATGCAGAACATCCTTTTATTGTAAAAACTGGAAATATACAGGTTCGCGTATTAGGAACGGAATTTAATGTGCGTAGCTACTCTCCTACTGACGTTCGTGTTACGCTCATTACAGGAAAAGTGGCTGTTAGCGATACTTGTGGAGTTCATAGTGTTGAAATGATGCCGGGACAAAGTGCACAACTTTCTTCTAACGGAACATTTGCTGTGAAAGAGGTGGATATTGAATCATTTTTATATTGGAAGGAAGGATTTTTCTATTTTGACGATGTTGCTCTGGTTGACATGATGAAAGAAATAGGGCGTTGGTATAATATAGATATTGAGTTCCGCAATAGCAAAATCATGGATCTTCGTATGCATTTCTTTGCAAATCGTCATCAAGACATCTTTCATTTGATTGAATTATTGAATCGAATGGAGAGAATACATGCTTATTTTGAAGCAGGAAAACTAATTATCGAATAAAAAGCAAGCAAAAAGATATAAATCTGAATAGAAAAATATATTTCTGAAAAAAAACTCTTTTAAGGGTAACCATTCTTTTTTAAACTTCGTATACAATTAAAAGAATGAAATATTATTTAACTATTCAGGCTTATGAAAAAGAATCAAGCACAAAAGTTCATTGTTTTATTCTTGTTTTTCCTTTTTGCTTATTCATGGCGTGTTGAAGCACAAACAGGTAAGGAAAAGCAACTAACAATGGAGTTTAAAAATGAAGGGTTGCCCTCTATTTTTAAACGTTTTGAAAAGGTATCGGGATATAAAGTGCTTTTTATCTACGATGAAATCAGTTCTTATACTTCTACAGGAAAAGTAGAAAAAGCTACAGTTGATGAAGCATTGAAAGTGATTATTGGAAAAAATCCGTTAAAATACCACATTGACGGACAATTCATAAATATCACAAAAAAAGATTCTAAGAAGTTTTTCTCACAAGTAAAGGGAAAAGTTTTTTCCGAGGAAGACGGATTTCCGGTTATTGGTGCTACTATTATAGTGGAAGGTCCTAGTAATATCCGTACTATTACAGATAATAATGGTAATTTTCAGCTCTCTGATGTTCCGAAAGATAGCCGAGTCAGAATATCGTATGTAGGTTTGGAAACCCAGTTCTTGAATCCTTCATCCTATATGTCGGTAGTGATGAAGTCTGATACAAAGGCACTGGATGAGGTAGTGGTGACAGGTATGTTCAATAGGAAGAAAGAGGGATTCACCGGTTCTGCTGTTACTATCAAGGGTGAAGACCTGAAAAAATATAGTACGAATAATGTGGCTAAAGCGATAGCTGCTGTCGCTCCCGGGCTTCGCATCATGGATAATATCAATATGGGGTCTAATCCGAATAATCTGCCTGATATGCGTATGCGTGGCGGTGCAAATATGGATATGGCTACACAGTCTGCGGTAGATTTTAATTCTACCAGTAATGATGTGCTGGCAGTTCAGGGCGAATATGAGACCTATGCCAATCAACCGCTGCTTATCATGGACGGATTTGAAATCAGTATACAGACACTTGCTGATATGGATCCCGACCGTGTTGCTTCCATCGTTGTGTTGAAAGATGCGGCAGCTACGGCTATTTATGGTTCGCGTGCGGCAAATGGAGTAATTGTTATCGAAAGCAAGACTCCCAAACCGGGACGGATTTGGGTGACTTATGGTGGGGAACTTCGTATTGAAGCTCCGGATATGACCGGGTATAACTTGATGAATGCAAGAGAGAAGATAGATGCAGAGTTGCAAAGCGGACTTTATACATACGGCGGCGAAACAGTTGAAAAATGGCAGCTCTATCAATCTAAATTGCGTGAAGTGCTGGCAGGAGTAAATACTTATTGGCTGGACAAGCCTTTGCAAACAGCTTTCCAACAACGACATACAGTTACGCTGGAAGGTGGTGATGAAGCCTTACGCTATCGGATGTATGTCGGATATAATAGTTCTCCGGGTGTGATGAAAGACAGCAAACGTGATGTACTGACCGGTTCACTTGATTTTCAGTATCGTCTGAAAAAGGTGTTGTTAAAGAATAGCATTACGTTGGATAATTCGGTGGCTAATGAGTCTCCGTGGGGAAGTTTTAGTGAATATACCCGCTTGAATCCTTATCTGCGTCCGTATGGAGAGAACGGAGAAATACAAAAACGGCTTGATAATTTTGAAGGAGTGGGTGGTGAGTCGAGCTACCTGAATCCGATGTATAATACGACATTCAACAGTAAAGACCAAAGTAAAAACTTTACAGTACGTGAACTTTTCAAGGTGGAATATAATCCTACTAATGAATTACGGTTTGAAGGAGCTTTTAATCTGTCCAAGAGCGTAGGACATCGTGATATTTTTCGTCCTGCACAACATACGCTTTTTGATAATGTGACTGATCCTACCTTAAGAGGTGATTACCGCAGAAGTCAGAGCGAAGCTGTCAATTGGGGCATAGATTTAACAGGAAGCTGGAATAAGCAACTGGAAGATCACTACCTGACTGCTAATGCACGTATGAGTGTATTGGAGAATAATTCGGAGACTTATGGAAACTATGTGACTGGTTTCCCGAATGATAATATGGATAACTTGTTGTTTGGTAAGAAATATAATGAGAAGGTGACAGGAGATGAGAGGACAACGCGCTCCATTGGTTGGGTAGTTGCTGGAGGCTATTCTTATAAATATAAGTATTCGTTCGACTTTAATATACGCTTGGACGGTTCTTCTCAATTTGGAAAAAATAACCGTTGGGCTCCTTTCTGGTCAACCGGATTACGTTGGGATTTGAAAAAAGAGAACTTTTTGAAAGATGTATCTTTTATTTCTGATTTTATTTTGAGGGGTACATACGGTACGACCGGTTCCCAAGGTTTTGATCCTTATCAGGCACATGGTTATTATACATATTCCAATTTACTGCTTCCTTATTACTCGTCGGATGCAACAGGTTCGGAAATCTTGGCTATGCATAATGAAAGTTTAAAATGGCAGACTACAAAAAGTACTAATCTTGCCTTGGAACTCGGGTTTTTCGATCAGCGTTTTACTGCACGTGTGGAATATTATCGGAAAATAACAGATAATATGGTTGCCAATATAAGTCTTGCTCCTTCTCTTGGTTTCAGCAGTTATCCGGAAAATCTGGGAAAGATAGAGAATAAGGGTTGGGAAATTTCTCTCTCGGCTATTCCTTATAAAAACACTGCTAAACAAGCTTATTGGACAATTACAGTAAACGGTTCTCATAATACTGACAAACTATTGAAAATATCGGAAGCGATGAAATACAGAAATGATAAAAGTGCATCAGATTTAAAAGATACGCCGTTGCCACGTTATGAAGAAGGTGAATCTCTTTCCCGTATCTGGGTAGTACGTTCATTAGGTATTGATCCGGCTTCCGGAGATGAAATATTATTGAAACGTAACGGGGAGATGACGAGTGCCGTTAACTGGAGTGCGAATGATGTAGTACCTATTGGTAATACAGAACCTAAATGGCAAGGATATATTAATTCTTCCTTTACATACAGAGGTTGGGGAGCAGATGTCAGCTTCAGGTATCAGTTTGGCGGTCAGGTATATAATCAGACCTTGCTTGACAAGGTGGAAAATGCTAATTTGAAATATAATGTAGATCGACGGGTAACTCAGCTACGTTGGGCGAAACCGGGTGATAAGGCACAGTTCCGTATTCTTAATCCTAACGGTTTGGAAACGAAAGCCACTTCCCGGTTTATAATGGATGAAAATATATTCCAGGGAAGTTCGTTGTCTGTTTACTATCGTATGGATCGTACTAATACAAAATTTATTAGTCATTGGGGATTGAGTTCCGCTAAAGTGACGTTTAATATGGAAGACTTTTTCTATTGGTCTACAGTGAAACGCGAAAGAGGTTTGTACTATCCGTATTCCCGTCAGTTTACATTTGCTCTGAATGTTGCTTTCTAATTAAAAACCTATTTGTATGAAACAGATAATATATATACTATTAACAACAACAATGCTGGGACTTATGTCTTGCAGCGACTGGTTGGATGTATCTCCGAAGACTTCTATTCCTACCGACAAGCAATTTGAGTCGGAATCAGGATTTAAGGATGCGCTTACAGGTATTTATTTGAAGTTGGGAACCACGACATTATATGCCGGAGACTTGACTTATGCTTATTTGGATGAGTTGGCAGGATTATATTCCGATTATCCGGGGTATAATACAAATGCTGTTTTCGACCAAAGTATCGTGTTCGATTATGAGAACATGTTTTTGAGTAAGAAGAATGGGATTTACTCAACGATGTATAACATCATAGCCAATATTAATAACTTCTTGGAGTACGTAGACAAAAATAAAGATGTTTTAGTTACCGAACGCTATTATGAAACTATGAAGGGAGAGGCACTCGGGCTTCGCGCTTTTCTTCACTTTGATTTGTTGCGTATGTTCGGTCCTGTTTATAAAGAACATCCTGCATCCAAAGCTATACCCTACCGTATTGCTTTTGATAAGGATGCCACTCCTGTTTTACCAGCCAGCGAAGTGGTTGACGCTATTCTCAAAGATTTGAATGACGCTGAAAAATTACTGAAAGAGAGTGATCCTCTTGATTTCTTTACCGATCAGACGGATGAAGATTTTATAGATAAAAATCATTTTCTTGTCAATCGTGAGTTTCGTATGAATCTATATGCGGTTAAAGCTATGCTGGCTCGTGTATATTGTTACAAAGGTGATGCGGAAAGTAAAGGATTGGCCACAGAGTACGCTAAACAAGTGATTGCTGCCTCTAAGTATTTTACATTGTATAAATCGCAGACTGCTTCCAATTACAATTCCATACGCTACGCAGAGCAAATCTTTGGAATAACAGTCAATGAATTCTCCAATTTGCTTATTGGAAATTATATGGATATGGAGAATACCAATACTCAGCAACATTTCTATCTGGATGGAGATAAATTTAAATTCTTCTATGAAACTGCCGATGCAGGGAATACTGACTGGAGAAAAAATACGGAAATGTTTGAGGTTATTAATGGGGCAAGTCGGACAGATGTTTTTTGTAGAAAATATAATCAGAAACCTTTGAATGGCGGATATGCTTATTCCGGTGCTGACGCTATCCCTTTGATACGCTTACCCGAAATGTATTATATTGTAGCAGAATGTGTTCCTTCTGCATCGGAAAGTGCTGACGCGTTAAATACCGTACGTTTTGCACGTGGTATCTCTTATAGTGATGAAATACCGACTACCGGATATGATGACCTTGATAATACTTCGGAAGAAGACAAAAACCAGACTAAACGTATTAATGAGATAATGAAAGAATATAGAAAAGAATATTTCGCGGAAGGTCAACTTTTCTATTTCTTGAAAGCGCATAATTATAGCACTTATTATGGTTGTGGGATTGAAACGATGACTGAAGCCCATTATCAGATGACGTTGCCGGATGACGAGTATATTTTTGGAAACAACTCTAAATGATGAAGCATTATGAAACGTATTATATATTTTGTTTTAGCTATTCTTGTTTGCGGCATTTATGTAGGATGCAGTGAAAACGAGATAGACTTATATGACCAGACACCTCGTATCAATTTCTATGGTAGCACTACGCATGTCCGTACTTTGGTTGATACGGATTATGTGAAGAAAGAACCTTATGCTGTAGACAGTTTCGAGGTAAGAATACAAGGAGATTTTTTGAAAGAGAATCGTGATTTCTGTGTGAAAGTAACTCCGAATAATGATTATCAGAATTCAGTGGATGTATTATTGGAAAGCAAGTATACATATACTGACCTTGATACAGTTTGCCAGATATTCTATTATAAAATAAATCGTCCGAAAGTAGAGGCAGGTAGAAATGTTTATGGTTGTTATCTGGAGTTTGATTTGAATAACCCTCTTCATCAGTTTGATAAAGGTCTGGTAGAAAAGAATCAAATCGTTTTAAATGTCAGATGGGAGTTGAAACCGACCGAATGGAGTGATTATGTGGGATTTGGCAGTTATAGCGATGCTAAATATATGTTTATTATGGATGTATGTCAACGTGTATGGGATGATTTGGAAGATGAAGATATTGATGTAATCAAGCAAGCTTATAGAGAATATAAGGAGGAGGGAAATCCACCGATTTTAGGTGAAGAGGGTGATGAAATAGAATATGAATAAGATTAAAAAGAAACGTTATGAGGAAATATATCATCTGTATAGTAAGTTTTATCGGAGCGGCTTTATTGCAAACAGGCTGTTACGATGACAAGGGAGATTACGATTATCATGATGTAAATACGATGGATATCGTAATACCTGAAACGAAGGTACGTATGCCTAAAGAGGAAGCAGTCGAAGTTTCAATTATACCCGAGATTTCTCAGACTTTGGAGCAAAATGAGAAAAACCTTGTATTTCAATGGAAGAAAACAATCGAAGGAAAGAAAGCGGGGTCGGACAGACTTAGTGATTATAAAGATTATTCCGTAGGCAAAGAATGTAAAGTAACAGTCGAGCCTTATGAATCCGAAAATATAGGTTTGATGTTGGTCATTACGGATAAAAAGAATGGAACAACCTGGTATCAGATAGGTGAAGTTGCAATTATTCGTCCTTTAAATCCTTGCTGGTTTGTATTGCAGGAAAAAGAAGGAAAGGGAGTATTAGGAGCGATAGAGGGTACTCCGGAAGGATATTATGTTTATCCGGATGTCTTTAAATCAGAACTGAATCAGTCATTTCCGTTAGAAGGAAAACCTTTGGCGGTAAGTGCAAGAAAAAACTATGGGGATTCGTTTTTAAGTAGTATGCTGGGTTTTTTTGGTTTTAAAGTAAGTCCGGCGTTAATGGTGGTAACCGATCGGGACTTGGCCTTGTTGACTCCAAGTACTTTAATAACGAGATATCCATCGAATAAAATACTTTTTGAACCGACTGGAAAAGGGGAACCGTTGAATATCGAGCTCTATAAGATGAGTACTCATGGTGAATTGTTTGTGAATAGTGGAAAAGCATATTGTGCTCCTATGGATGGATTTTGTGTACCATTCTCAGTAAAAAAGGAAAGTGAGTTTCCCGCCATTTCCGCTTATGGTTCGTATGGAGGAGGCTATTTGTTTTTTGATTCTGAAAATCATCGTTTTCTTGCTTCCTCTATTCTGGGTTTTAGCGATTATATGGTACCGAATTCGGCTACTCAAGATATACGTAATTATGGAACTAAATGGACTGATCAGAAACCTGTCAGGACATATTTAATGTCGTCTGATGAATCAAATGTCTTTGATCCAAATAAGATTGATCCGTCTTTAGAAGTGCATGACATTGTTACGGGAGGAAACGGGGGAAATTTTGCTTATGCAATTGCTGCTCCCCATAACGGAAAAGAGCTGACTGTGTTTAAATTCAGTGCGCAAGATGAAGATCCGATTTGTGCTGCCCGGTATACGATTGCTTTACCGTCCGAAGTAAATGTAGAAACAGCAAAATTTGCAGCTTCTTACGCGTATACGGCAAACCTTATATTTATGACATCGGGTAATAAATTATATCGCATTGATCTTGGTCGCGGAAGGGCAATTGAACTTTATACTTATGAAACTGATCCGTCAGCACAGATAGTTAGTTTTAAATTTAAGGACCCTGAAAGTGTGAGAGAGGAAGATGACGATGAGGAAATAGGCGAATATAAGGAGAAACTAGGTATGTCTCTCGGGTTGGGTATCAATACTGCTGACAAAGGTGTAGTTGTCGAATTGCAATTGACAGTGGCGGGCGATGTAGCTCGTGAAGAAAACAGCATTTGTGTTTACGAAGATCCCGATCAGCCTATTGGGAAGATTGTTGATATTAGCTATAATTATGAATAGTATAAACCGGTCTTTATGCTAAAAGGAATTATCGGTGCAGTATTTCTTGCTGTTGTCTGTACTTGTCTGTACGGGCAACAGCAAAGTATTACAACTTTTATTAAAGAAGAAGCACCAGTGGAAGTTATTCCCGGTATGTTTACTACCTACCGAAGTGATAAACATATCTATTGGGAAATCCCGGATTCATTGATTGGACGTGAGTTTGCCGTAACGACAACTATCCTGACAGCTCCTGCCCGTCCGGACCGGGATATGGAAAAGAAATTCGGATATGCGGGTGACATGATAGGTCCGGTATTTTTCAGTTTCCGTAAACAGGGTGACGAGTTGTGGATGATGGATCCACAATATGAGAGGGTGATAGAAAATCCTGAAGGAACGTATGCAAAAATCGCCGCCCAACGTGGGAACGAAAGGCTTTATAAGATATTACCGATTAAAGCTAGGAATCAGGGAAGCAGCTTGATAGAGATTGGTGAAGTATTAAAAGATTTTCCTTTGTTTACTCTTGATATTGTATCTTTTGATTTATTGATAGGTACGCGTTTAAGAGAGAAAGATTATATCAAGGAAATTAAAGGATATGACAACCGCTTGTTGATACACGCATCACGAGTTTATCGAAGTTCGTCAATGAAAATACCAGGTAAGCCTGTTGCACCTCCTTATATTGGAGACTGGGATACAGGTATCTGCATAAAATTACTGTCAAAAAGACCGTTGGAGGCAGTTGCTGCAAATACCGGAGCTTATTTTTCTATCAGCAAGGAGTGTTTTCAAGGGAATCAGCCTGCTATTCGGAAATCTGTTGTCAAACGATGGCGGCTGGAAATAAGGGCGGAAGATGAAGAAAGATACATGAGGGGGGAACTGGTAGAACCCATACAACCTATTATTTTTTATATAGATCGTAATACACCGGAAAAGTACATCGACTGTATCATTGAAGCGGTGCGTGACTGGCGTCCGGCTTTCGAGAAAGCTGGATTTAAGAACGCCATTGATGCGCGACTGGCTCCTACCGTTGAGGAAGATCCTGATTTTAGTATTTATGACAGTACTTATCCGTTCATCTCATGGAAGATATCAGGACAAAATAACGCTTATGGACCGACTCCATGCGAACCCCGGTCCGGTGAGATTATAGCTTGCCACATCGGTATTTTTTGCAGTGTCTTGAATTTGGAACAGAAATGGTATTTTGCTCAATGTGGAGCGAATGATCCGCAGGCATGGAATATAGAGTTGCCGGACTCTTTGCAATACGAACAGATAAAACAAGTATTGACACATGAAGTGGGTCATACATTAGGGTTGGAACATAACTTTCTGGGTAGTTCTCATTACTCCATCGATCAATTACGTGATAATGACTTTTTAAGTCAATATAGTATTGGTAGTTCCATAATGGATTATGTGCGGTGTAATTATGCTTTGCGTCCTCAAGATAAAGTTGATTTGAGAAACAGGCGGGTACGTGTCGGCGAATATGATAAGTGGGCTATTGAATGGGGCTACCGTATATTTCCGGGTAAAGATGCTTCTGAAAGAGAAAAGAACAGGAGCCTTTGGAATCAGGAAAAACAGAAAGATCCCTCATTACATTTTTCGGGCAGAATGGATGTAAGGGCTCAGGCAGAAGATTTGGGTAATGACCATGTTATGGTTAATACACAGGGAATAGAGAACTTGAAATATTTGTGTGAACATCCGGATGTCTGGAATGTGACGGATAAAACGTCTTTGCGTGTATTACAGGGGCGTTATGAAGCGGTATTGGAGCATTATAAACAGTGGGTACAGCACGTTTTGTCTCATTTGGGCGGGAAACGTCTTGCTGAGCCGGATGATGAGAATATTTACATACCTGAAAAAGCCGATTACAATAAGAAGGTTATGAGCTTTATACAGGCTTATATATTACAACCGCCTGTGTGGATGTTTGATGAAAAACTTACCGCTAAATTAGAAATAAATGGTAGTCGGGAGTTCGATCGCTTTTATGAAGAGCTGATGTCGGAAATGATTCGTTCCCTCCGGGAAGTGGAAAGAACGGAGAATGTTTGTGAGGATATGTTGTCTGTAGATGAGTTTTTGGAAAGCATACATAAAGAATTATTTACCGAATGGGCTGACAATATTCCTGTAAGTGACGCCAAGTATAAAGTGCAGCTGCTTTATGTGAGTAAACTTGTTAAATTGTTGGATAGATCAGAAAAGATAACTTCGTCGAGATTATTGGTTTCCATCATGCAGGCTTTGAATAGAATAAAGGAGGAAAGTCTTGATTATAGCCATAAGATTACGGATCCGGTTGCCAAAAAACGGGCAATGTTTCTTGTAGATAGTATTTTGTTTTAATGATGAAAAGTAAATAAAGAAATTCATGAAGAGAAGAAGATATGTGATTGGTATATTGTTGTGTGTCACAGCTTTGCTTCAGGCACAGGATTCCGTCAAGTCATTTGACGAGTTTTTTGTTGCCGGGATGGATAAGATCGACGGTGTGTTTCCTGTGTATGTAGCGGAAAAAGAAATCTATTTGGAAATACCCGAAAAATATATCGGGCGGGAAATTGAAGTCAGTGGACAGATAGACCGAGGGTTTGATTTGTTGAATCGTCCGGTTGACGGACTGGGAGTAGTGCGTATTATATCTCCGGATAAAGCTACAATTTGCTTTCAAAAACCGTTTTATACAGAGCGTATTTTAGATGAAAAAAGCACATATCAGCAATCTTTCTCGTTGTCAAATATGCAACCTGCCGGTAAAAGTTATCCAGTGGTGGCCTATTCAAAAGAGCAGGGAGCTATTATTCGGATAACAGAGTATCTGATGACTGGCGATGACTGGTTCAGCTATAATGATAGTTTTATTCGTTCCTTGGTTCCGGAACTGTCGGAAATAATGAAAATACATCCTTTTAAGGAAGGTGTGTCGTTTACGGTCAGGCGCTATCATGGAGTTGAAGCAGAAAGATATATGCTGTCCAGTTCTGCCATTATATTGCCTGAAGGTAGTATGCCTTTGGAAGTCACTTGTGCAGTACGCTTGCTACCTCTGAAAAAAGATCAGATCCGCTTGGCAGATTACAGAATACCTTACCGGACATTGAGTTTCAAAGATTACTCGCAAAATCCTTATTGTATGGTAGAAGATTCATTGATTCTTCGTTGGGATATGTCACAACCGCTTACTTTCTATGTAGACACTCTTTTTCCGAAGGAATACTTCCAGGCAGTAAAGGAAGGAGTGGAAGCATGGAATACCGCCTTCCATAAAGCAGGTATTCATGATGCTTTACAAGTAAGGTATGCAGACCGAAAGATAATTCCGGCGGAACAACGTGCTTTTATATCTTATGATTTAAGAATACCGGGGATCAAAAGTGACTTTATCTGTCATCCTCGTACCGGAGAAATACTTTCATGTCGTCTGAATATCGGACATGGATTCCTAAAAGGAAAATTAGACGACTATCTGTTAAGTTGCGGTGCCTCGGATTCGCGTATTCTGGCTGACCGTTATTCTAAAGAAGTGGAAAAAGAATTGTTGCAAAATGAAATAACGGAAGAAATTGGATATCTTTTAGGTTTGCGCAGAAGTTTATCGAAAAGCTCGTGTGGAAAGACTTTAAAAGTTGGAGATGATGATTGCCGGACTATTTATTTTGGCTATCATCCTTTCAAAGGAGACCAAAATTGTTATGATGAACGGGAGAAGCTCCGCCAATGGATAGATCATAATTTACCAGATCACATTCGTTTATTCCAACCATCAGGGAAGGAGAATTCTAATTCTTCATTTCCAGAAGATTATGCGGTCAAAATATCGGATTTACAGACTGTAGTGAGTCGGTTGGATAAGATTGTGTATAAGGGGAAGAAATACGATAAAGGGAGTTCGCTCACTGATATATACAGAAAAGCTATTCGTCTGTATGGGAGTTATCTGATGGAAATGGCAAAGGTGGTGGGTAGTTCTCAACCGGCAGATGCGCAGCGTCAGGCAATGCTTGATTTGGACAACTATTTATTTCATTCTGTTAAAAAGATGGAATGTACCTATGTAAAAGAGAATTTGTTGGAAACAAGAAACAATCTTCTGTATCCGGAACTGGCGAAGTTGTTCAAACAATTGTTGAGTGTAAAGACAATTTCAGCTCTTCGATTGCAGGCGTTGCAGAGTGACCGGAAGGGGTATGACGATATTGATTTTTTCCGGGATCTTTATAAAGGATTGTTTAATGGTTTTGATCCGCAGTCTGCCGTTAGTTATGAACAGATGGATATTCAGCTGATATGTTTGGAAGCGTGGCTGGATATTATGCAGGAAGCTACTGAACATAATAGTATAAAGAAACGTTTAACGAACGAATTGCATAGTCTGCACGATAGACTGGAGGAGCTTAGCACGACACATTCCCAAAGGGAAGTACGTGATATGTATATTCTGCTTTTGAGAAGAATGGATCAATATTTCCGTGTGGTTTCTTGAGTGGCGTTAGAGTAATAATTTGTTTGGGATGATGAAAAAATGGTCGTACAGATAGAATAACCTATAAGTTTTGGGTTATCTTTGCTATGATTTATGAATAAATAATTAGAATAAGATGACTATTATTTTTCCTTCACCCATCTTCGGCCCTATTCATTCCCGCCGTTTGGGCGTTTCTTTGGGAATCAATTTATTGCCGGACGACGGTAAGGTTTGTTCATTCGACTGCATTTATTGTGAGTGTGGTTTCAATGCCGAACATCGTACGAAGAAACTTCTTCCTACCCGTGAAGAAGTCCGCACGGCTCTCGAAGAGAAACTAAAAGACATGCAGGCAAACGGCCCCGCTCCCGATGTACTGACATTTGCCGGAAACGGTGAACCGACTGCGCATCCCCATTTCCCGGAAATCATAGAAGATACACTTGCGCTTCGCGACAAGTATTTCCCAAAAGCAAAAGTAAGCGTATTGAGTAACTCTACATTTATCGACCGTCCTGCCGTATTCGAAGCACTGAACAAGATAGATAATAATATCCTGAAACTGGATACGGTGGATGAAGAATACATTCATCTGTTGGACCGTCCTAACGGAAAATACTCTGTTAAGAAGATCATCGAAAAGATGAAAGAGTTCAAAGGAAACTGCATCGTACAGACGATGTTCCTGAAAGGAGGTTATCAGGGAAAAGACATGGATAATACATCCGACAAGTATGTGCTCCCCTGGATAGAAGCAGTGAAAGAAATCGCTCCCCGTCAAGTAATGATTTATACGATCGACCGGGAGACTCCCGACCACGATTTGCAAAAGGCTACGCATGAAGAGTTAGACCGTATTGTGGCTTTATTGGAAAAGGAAGGTATTCCGGCAACAGCTTCTTATTGAAATATAATTCAACAGGGATATATTTCTAATAGATAATACGTAAGAGAGTTAATATAAGAGGGCGAATTAATAGAATTCAGAAGTTTTACTTCCTATTCTATTGCTCGCCCTTTTATTGGCTTCATGAGCTGTTTCAGCCTATTCTGACAAGGGTATATTCTCACTGCGATGAGAAATGTACTTCCCTGATAATTGAACTGCACCCCAAAAGTTAGACACAAAACTTTAGGAGTGCAGTTTTTTATGCGACATTCATTTGAAGAAAAACTCAATATTGTGAGCAAAGTCAAGAGCGGTCAGCTCATTAATACCTCTTTGGTTGTTCGGTTTCTTATATGAAAGGCTAGCTTCCTTTCTTCACATAATCTTTCGGCAATATCCCGAACTGTTTCTGAAAGCAGCGCGCGAAGTATGAAGGATTATTAAATCCTACGATGTAGCAGACTTCGTTAATCCGGTATTCCCCTTCCCGCAAAAGTTCTCCCGCAGTTTTGAGCCGAATCAACCGGATATAATCATTGGGTGGCATTCCTGTCAATCCTTTCAACTTGCGCTGTAAGTTGGAACGGCTGATAGCCATTTCTTCCGCCATCTTATCAATGGTAAATTCTTCATTGGTGAAATTGCGGGTAATGATTTCATTAATCGTGTTCAGCCATTTCACGTCTGTTTTGTTCATTAATGTCTGGTCGTACGACATATTCGGTACCGTTGTAAAGTGGTTGAAAAGCATACGTCGGTTTTCCAGCAGATTATTGATGGTGGCTTTCATGTGACTTAGCGAGAAAGGCTTTTCTATATAAGCGTCCGCGCCATAGTCAAGACCCGCAATTTTTGAATCGATGCTGTCGAGTGCCGAAAGCAGGATAAACGGGATATGACAAAGCATATTGTCGGAACGGATGGACTTTAATAATTCGAATCCGTCCATGTGAGGCATGACGATGTCGCTGATAATAAGATCTACTGTCGTTGTCTCCAGACATTCCAAGGCTTCCTTGCCATTGGCGGCTGTATGGATGGTGTAGGTATTTCCCAGATTCTTAGCCAGAAACTCCAGCATGTCCGTCGTGTCTTCCACTACCAGAAGAGAGTAACCGGCGGGTTCGCCCTCTTCCTCCGAAGCGGGAACCTTGTCGGGCATGGAAGTGATGGAAGGGCTGACAGAGATGCTTTTCTCCAAATACGGAATTTCCACACATACCTCGCATCCTTCCGTATAGCCGGGATTGATATAAACCTTTCCTTTATGCTTCTCCACCAACAATTTGACGAGACTCAATCCGATTCCCACTCCCGATCCGTTGTTTCCTGTATTTCCTACCTGATAAAACGGTTCGAAAACCTTGCTGCATTCCTCTTGCGGAATACCCGGACCGTCGTCACGCACACACAAGGAGAGCGTGCGCCCTTCAGAAGACAGATGTTCGTCCATAATTACCATAATGCGGGTACGGGCATATTTCATGGCATTTGTCAGCAGGTTGCTGACAATTTTAGTCAGCGCCTCCTGGTCTACATTATATTGCAGATGTTCTTTCGGAAGAGAGACACTGAAAGATATTCCGGTCAGGGAGATGGCACGGAAACGGTCGATGATGTCCTCTATCATCCGGTTGATATCCACTTCATTGAATGAAAGCGTATAACCTTCCTTGTCCACTTTGCGGAAGTCGAGCAATTGTTTGATAAGCTCCATCAGTCGGTTGGTGTTCTTCCGTATCACAGACAGGTTGCTTTCCACTTCACTGTTCCATTCATGTGTTTCCAGAATAGCTTCCAGCGGAGCTTTGATAAGGCTTACCGGAGTCTTGATTTCATGCGCCACTTGAGTGAAGAATGTAATTTTCGATTGGAACAACTCCTGATTCTTTATTTGTTCCATCTCTTTCATCTTTCTTATTTTCACAGCCTGCTGCTTACGCAAATAAAGCTGTACCAGGAAATATGCGAGACCACATGCAATTAGTAAATAGAAAATCTTGGCATAAATGGTCTTCCAGGGTGGAGGAAGAATTTCAATATGCAGGCAACAGTCGTCATTGCTCCAATATTCATCGTTGTTACTGGCTTTCACACGGAAAGTATATTCACCCGGAGGCAGGTTGAGAAAAGATACGTTATGTTTATCCGTGTATATCCATTCTTTGTGAATACCGTCCAGTTTGTAGGCATATAAATTCTTGCTGGGAGCCACATAACTAAGACTTTCGAACGTGATGTCGAACGACACCACCTGATAAGGAACAGTTACCTGTCCGCTAAGAGCAGGTATACGCTTGCTAAGGCTTACTTTGTCGTCGGGGCTATGCATATATACCGCCGAGATAGACGCTGTAGGTCTTACCTTATTAATAGATAATTTGAACGGATAGAAACAATTGAACCCGTTCACCCCACCGAAATAGAATTTCCCGTCACTGGCTTGCAGGGAAGAACGGAAATTGAACTGGTTGCTTTGCAATCCATCCTCGATGGTATAGAGTTGTGCCCGTTTGTTTTGCGGCTCATACCGGATCAGTCCCCTGTTGGAAGAAAGCCAATAGTTACCCGATTGATCGTCCAGTATGCCATAGATGATATTGTTCGGCAGATTCTCTTTGGTGGAGAAGTTCTCAAAACGGTCCTCCTGATAGTGATAACGGCAGATGCCACCACCTTCGGTGCAGAACCATAGATGTAGTTTATGATCGATATACACACGGATTACCCAGTTGCTGCAAGGAGAATCAGGATTTGCCGGGTCGTTGCGATAGTTGTGCAGTTTGCCGGTTTGGCGGTTGTAACGCCAGATACCATCCCTTTTGCTTGCCAGCCACAAGTCTCCGTATGGGTCTTCAACCATGTCGTAGATAAAGATATGGCTTAAAGGTTCCAATGTCCGGAAAGAATCACTTTCCGGGTCATACTGGCAGAATCCGGAAAGCGTTCCCAGATAAATGCTGCCATCCTTCGTTTGATAGATGGAGTAGATATGGTCGTTAGGAATTGAATGTGGGTTTGCGCGGTTATGGCGATAGTTTTTCATTTTTCCCATTTGAATATCCAGGATATATAATCCACGGGAGAAACTGCCAATCCACAATTTTCCTTCATTGTACAACAGTGCATGGATATTGTGATAACCGATATTAGGGTTACTGCTTCTCAACAGATGGTTTTTAAACTTCTTCGTGCGGGGATCAAAGAGATTCAGTCCCCCGTCTTCGGTAGCAATCCAAATGTTTCCGTCGGGATCTTCGCAGAATTGGCTGATTACATTTCCCGAAAGAGAATTTTCCGTACCATTGGGATAATACCACTCAATATCCTTATGCTTGGGAGACAGGTAACTCACCCCACTGAAATACGTCCCGATCCAGATTCCCCCTTCCCTATCCTGATAACAGGCATAGATACTTTCTTTATTTTGTCCGTCGTCGGTAGGCAGACATTCTCCTGTCGTGGTGTTGAATGTATAAAGTCCGTCGTCGGAGCCGAGATAGAAAGAGTTGGCCGTCCGTTGAAACAAGGTGCGGATGCGTGGAATGGTAAGCGTGTCCCCTTCTCCGAAGTAATAGCGGAATTGCCCCGTTTCCTTATTGAACCGTGCCAGTCCCCCGTACCATGTACCCGCCCATAATACTCCCTGCGAACTTTCCATCAAAGAGATAATCTCGTTGCAGGCAGGACGTCCGAAAGAAGTATCTTCGGATATATACCCTGTGAAGTTGTCCGTGCGTTGGTTGTATTTTGCCAGACCATTCCGGGTGCCTATCCAGATAGTTCCGAACGAGTCGTTGTAGATCACCCACACGTGATTGTCCGGCAATGAATGAGGATCGGAAAGAGAATGTAGATACTGCCTCAACGTACCTTTTTTCTCGTTGTAGACAAACAGTCCGTTGGCTGTTCCGATCCATAACTGCCCGTCGTTGTCGTATGCCATTCCAAAGACACTGTTGACTGTCACCCCGTCTTCCGTCTGTGTATCGAATACGGAGAACTTCTCTTCCCGCGAGTCGAATAAATACAGCTTCTCCGTACTGGCCACCCAAATCTGATTGTTATCCTGATGGCGGCAGATCGTTACTATATTCATATAACTGTTTCCACCGTTTTCTGACGAATGTCCGTAGTTGGTAAACTCGATACCGTTGAAACGATTCAGCCCGTCCTGCGTTGCAAACCACATATATCCGATGCTATCCTGGAGGATGCTCCGGACGCAATTGCCCGATAACCCTGATCTAACGTCATATTTCTTGTAGATATTGGCGAAGACCAGAGAAACCGATGCCAGCAGTATACATATAGATAAGATGGATCGTTTCATAATTTCCTTTATTTCACGTCGTCCCACGTATCCGTGCGGAACGGGAAAGCACTCAATCCGAAAGTATTCCGCAGCGTGATATTTCCCACATAATTACGGAAAGCATAGCGCACGGCAACCGGTTGGGTTACCTTTTCACTCCACACTTCTACTGTGTTGGTACGTCCTACAATCTTTGCTTTCGCCGGATAGAACTTCTTGTCCGCTCCCGCAATCTCGAATCCTTCCAGTTCGGAGAAAGTAGGAAACAACCCCGCAGGTGCATTATCAAATGTCACTATAGCCTTTTTGTCCGCATAGTCCACTTTGGTCATCATCGGACCGTTGGATGGCAATCGGCCGATGCTGTATGTTTTAGTCAACGCAAGCGTAGCCAGCCGGAGTCCTACCACATCCTTTGGCGATGGGTGGATACAAAACTCATCACCAATATCCGTAGTGGGTATCATGCCCGAATTAGGAATCGTTTTCAATGCTTCCATCTGTGCTTCACGCAATAAAGCGGCCCCCGTATTGCTGCTGTTTTCATATTTGTAAGGAGCAATCTGCACATAATAGAAAGGCATATCGGGAGCCTCCCATACGTTTCTCCATAGCTGCACCATGGCAGTCATCATCGGAGCATAGAACTGATAGTTGGATATGTTCGATTCTCCCTGATACCAGAGGAAACCCTTTGCCGTGAAGTTCTTAACAGGCCATAACATCGAGTTGTACAGACATTCCAGACGCTGATGCACCCCTCTTTTAGGATCTTTGGCAGCTTCTACGTCCATACCTTCGACGGTTTTCAATGTCGGTTCATCTATCCATGCTTCGATAGCCGAACCTCCCCAACTGTTGATAACCAGCCCTACCGGAAGATGAAGACTTTCAGTCAGTTGTTTGGCAAAGAAATAGGCGGCGGCACTGCAATCAATGGTCGTTTCAGGTGACGAAACTTCCCATTTTCTTTTTTCAAAATCCGTGCGGCGCTCTGTATCATTGGTTCTCGGTACGGTAATAAAGCGAATACGGTCGCGGTAATTTCCCGAGTTTAGAAGCGTTTCAAGTGAGTTGTCAATGGGCTGTGCGGCATTTCCCATCATGCGCATTTCCATGTTCGACTGTCCGGAGCAGATCCACACCTCCCCTATCAGTATATCCGAGAGAGTGACCGGAGTCCCATCGCTGATTGTAATAGAATAAGGTGTATAACCTCCTTTGGGAGTGTCCACTTTCACCAGCCAGGCCCCGTCTTTGTCGGTAGATGCCTGATAAGTCCGGTTGTTCCATGAAGTAGTGACGGTTACTTTTTTGCCGTCTGCCCAACCCCATAATTTAACGGAACTGTTCTGTTGAAGCACCATGTGATCTCCCATCATTGCGGGGAGTTTTACTTTGCCTTGTGCAAGCGGTAGGAATAAAAGTGATAGAATCAGAAGTAGAAAATGTTTTTTCATACTGTTTTTTATTAGATATTCGACGAATAGTTATTAGGTATCCGACAAAAATACAATCAATTTTTAAATATGGAATAAAATTAGCTAGTCATTTTCTGATAAAAGCTAGTCGAAATCTTAAAAGCTGGTTTTTCCTTTCCATTCTCGGTCGAATTTTCTTAATTAGTGGCATCAATCGCCTAAACAGTATTATTAGATTGGTTAAATATCCCATTTCTTTGCACTGTGAGTATTTAACAACCTAATTGTTTCATTAAATCTAATCAAATGAAAAAGAAGCATTATCTATTATTTTTATTGGCTTCGCTCTTTTTACTGACAGATGTGGTGTGGGCACAGACATCTGCTACAGTAAGTGGAGTAGTGATCGATGAGAATGGAGAAACCCTGCCGGGTGTTTCCGTCGTCGAAGTAGGTACTACGAACGGTGTCTTGACAGATCTGAACGGGCACTACACCTTAAAAACAACTTCTGCCAAACCTTCTGTTTCTTTCAGTTACATTGGTTATCAGACCACCACGCTTCCCCTGAACGGACGCACGAAACTCGACGTCCAGATGAAGGTGGAAACGAAAGTACTGGATGAAGTAGTGGTAGTGGGTTACGGTGTGCAGAAGAAAGTGAACCTGACCGGTTCCGTGACTTCCATCAACTTTGCCGATCAGACGGAGGGACGTCCCATCATGAGTGTTTCTTCTGCCCTTTCGGGGCTCGCTGCCGGTATGAACGTGACGCAGGCTTCGGGACAACCCGGATCGGACGGCGCCACCATCCGCGTGCGTGGTAACGGTACGTTCAATACCAACTCCCCATTGGTACTGGTAGACGGTATTGAATGGAGCATGGACAACGTGAACCCCAACGACATTGAAAGTATCTCCGTACTGAAAGACGCTGCCTCAACAGCTATTTACGGTACGCGTGCCGCTAACGGAGTGATCCTCATCACCACCAAAAGCGGAAAAGGTAAACCGCAAATCTCCTATTCTTATTCCGGAGTCGTGCAGATGCCTTACAACAATCTCTCTTTCGTAAGCGACTACGCCCGCTATATGGGACTGGTCAACGAGGCTTGCGAAAATGTGAATACCAAAGGTATTTTCTCGCAGGAAAGCATTGACCGCTGGAGGGCTGCTTCTGCCGATTCGAACGGACTGAATGAGTACGGAGTGCCCAATTACGTGGCCTATCCGAACACAGATTGGTTCGACGAAGTATTCGACACCGGATATTCGCAAGAACACAACCTCTCTGTCTCCGGCAGCTCGGAGAAAGTGAAGTATATGCTTTCCTTGGGCTATCTCGACAATCAGGGAGTCATGAACCGCTGGAACCTCGATTCAAGTACGCAGAAAATCAATTTCCGTACCAATCTGGAAGCCAAGATTGTGAAATGGATGACCGTCGGTACCCGCCTTTACGGACAAAAGCAAGATTACGGGATGGCAAACATCAGCAATGGATTCAAGTATCTCTACCAGACTACTCCGGGTGTATATCCGGGCGAACCGAATTACTGGGGACGTCCCGCACTGGCAAGTGAAGAATCTTCCAATGCCAATAATATCTTCGGGCAGATGGCGGGAGCTACCGGTTTCAATACCGTATGGCGTCTCAACGCTTCAGTCTACGGAATTATCACTCCTTATAAAGGTCTCAACATCGAAGGTACATTCAACTATTCACCGACATTTACTGACAAGTCTTCCTATAGCCGCCAGAATGGTTATTGGGACTACGTGACCGACCAACGTGTCAGCGAAAGCGCACTGGAGAACGCTTCCATTACCAATACAAGCGCGCGCACCTGGCGTCAGAGTGCCGAAATACTGGTACGCTATCAAACCACCATCAAGAAAGACCACGATCTGGGCGCATTACTCGGATATTCCGCACAGGAATATTACAGCAAGAGCTTTGCCGTTTCCCGTAAAGGGGCTACTGACTGGACACTGAACGAATTGAGCACCTATGAAACTCTCGTCAGCTCTTCCAGCTCGGCACCTGCCAAATGGGGACTGCTCTCCTATTTCGGCCGTGTCAACTATGGATATAAAGGACGCTACCTCTTCGAAGCCAACCTCCGTGCCGATGCCTCTTCCCGTTTCGGTGTGAACCAGCGTTGGGGATATTTCCCCTCATTCTCCGGTGGATGGCGTATCTCGGAAGAATCGTTCATGCAGGGAGCATCCGACTATCTCTCCAACCTGAAACTGCGTGTTTCGTGGGGAAAGACAGGTAACAACTCTACGGGCAACTACGACTGGCAGGCAAATTATGCCACAGGCAATGTTGTAATCGATGGTGAAGGAACCAAAGGACTGGTGCGTAAAAAGCTAAGCAACGACAAACTGCATTGGGAAAGTACCGCAACAACCGACATCGGACTTGACTTCGGTTTCTTCAACAACCGCCTGACGGGTGAAATAGACTACTATAATAAATATACTTCAGACATTCTCTACCATCCCGAACTCTATCTCTCGATGGGTGTTGTTGGTTCTGCTCCCGAAAATCTGGGTGAAGTGCGCAACCGCGGTGTAGAATTTACCCTAAACTGGAACGACCGTATCGGAAAAGACTTTGAATATCGGGTAGGTATGAACTTCTCTTTCAATGCCAATAAGGTAATGAAATTCAAGGGCGATCTCCAGAAATACTGGACGTATGATGCACAGGGAAACAAAGTCAGCTATGTCAACAACTTCAGTGATGTGTCCGAATCCGGATTCGGAGGATACATCTGCGAAGGTCGCCAACTGGGTGAAACCTATATGTATAAGGTGTACAGAGGTTCCGGCGAAGGCTATACCGGAGGTGCGGTAGACATCCATGCGGGACCGAAGGACGGAATGATACGTACAAAGGAAGACATGGTATGGGTACAGGCCATGATTGACTCCGGTTATTCATTCGGAGGAATGAAGACGATTGCCAAAGACCAGCTTTGGTATGGTGACATTCTCTATGCCGACAGCAATGGGGATATGAACTATGGTGATACGAACGACAGGGATTTCTCTGGTCATACCAGTGTGCCGAAATTCAACCTGGGCTTCAACTGTGCTTTCTCTTACAAGAATATTGATTTCTCCATGTTGTGGTCGGGAGCTTTCGGACATTACCTCAACTGGAATACGGATTACTACAACTCCACGCTCGTGAGTCACGGATATGGCATTATCGAACATATTGCCGACAATCATTACTTCTTCGATCCTTCCAATCCGGACGATTCGCGCACCAACCAGTCGGGCAAATACCCCCGTCTGACGTATGGAACTACGTATAATAACAGAATCCAGAGTGATTGGAACGAATATAAGGCCGACTATTTCAAGTTGAAGAATATCCAGATAGGCTATACATTGCCGCAGCGGATTTCCAGTAAGTTCTTTGTAAGCAAGCTCCGTGCTTTCGTGTCGATGGATAACATCCTGACGATTACCAGTTACCCGGGACTTGATCCGGAAATAGGAACTGAAATCGGCTACCCATTGATGCGTCAGATCTCTTTTGGCGGACAGATTACCTTTTAATGATGTAGAACTAAAAAACAGAATCTGATATGAAAAAGATATTAATGATTTTAACGATGGCTCTGGCTGCTACCTCCTGCATGGATATTCTTGATGTGGCCCCGGAAGACCAGATCGCAAGTGAAAACATGTGGACTACGGAGGAGCTTGCCGACAAGGGAATGGCAGGACTCTACTATCCGTTCTATGCCACCCAACTCTCGTCTACCCAGCTCCGGCGTGCCGACGGTTTGAACCGCCAGGGAATCGAAGCCATGAGCTTCGCAACCGATTATTATTCCAACAACTATCCGGTGGAACTGCTTTCGCTGGCTACCAAACCTGCCAATGACTTTCAGGTGTGGTATGAATGGAAGTTCTGTTACACCATCATCCATGCGTGTAACGATGCGATTGCCAATCTGCATAAAGCGGATATGAGTACTGATAAACTGGCACGTTATCAATGCGAAGCCCGTTTCCTCCGTGCGTGGGCCTATAACCGTCTGAATATGCTTTATCAGGGTGTTCCCGTTTATCTGGAACCCATCAATAATGAAGACTGTACGCGTGGTCAATCTTCGGTAGATGAAGTCTGGCAAGTGATTCTGGACGATTTGACGTATTGCATCAATAATCCTGATTTCCCCCATAACACGCTGAACGAAAACTACGGACGCCCCTCCAAGGGAGCTGCCTATGCGCTTCGTGGCATGGTGTATATGTGGAAGAAGCAATACAAGGAAGCAGGCAACGATTTCAAAGAAGTGGAAACCTGCGGCTACGGCTTGTGGACAGGCGAATATGCCGACTTCTTCAAATATGAAAACGAGAAAGACAAAGAAATGATTTTCTCGCTCCAGTTTAGCGAAGAAACCGGTTACTGTGACAACATTCAGCAAATGACCGGTGCGCGTGATACGTATGACGGATGGACGGAAATAAAACCTTCCGCAGACTTTGTAGACTATTATAAGAATGCCGACGGATCGGACTTCAAATGGTCGGAAGTAGACGGTTTGGAAGATTGGGACTTATTGACTCCGCAACAACGTGAAATCTTCTTCTGCCGTGACGGGTTGGAATCCATGTCCTCACAAAAGAATGCCCTTATCAAACGCGTAGGTGAAGATATTTATCAGAAATACTACCTGAACAGCGGTAACGAAGCCCGCATTAAAAAGGCGTATGACAACCGCGACCCACGTTTGCAACAGACAGTCGTTACCCCTTATATCCCGGTAGATTGCTACAAGCCTAACTATGCCGGAGATGCCAACCAAATCGGTAAACAACTTCGCTGGCCCTTGAAGGAACAAGGCACGAATGGCGGAGACTTCTGGCTGGATAAACGTACTTCCGCTTTCTACTGCTATCGTAAATACAATGAGTTTGAGAAAGGCCGCTTGATTAGCCGGAGCCGTTGCCATACCGACTGGCCGTTGATTCGCTATACCGATGTATTGTTGCAGTATGCGGAAGCATTGGCACAGACCGACCAGATAGGAGAAGCCATCCGCCTGGTGAATAAAGTACGTACCCGCGCCCACATGCCTGCGTTGACAGAGGGCGGAAGCGGTCCGTGCGCAGTGAACGGAAAAGAAGACATGCTCGAAAGAGTGCGCTATGAACGTCGCGTGGAATTCTGTCTGGAGGGAATTAACTTCTTCGACGAAGTACGTTGGGGAACCTATAAAGAAACCAAGTTCCAGGGGAAAGACGTGAATGGCGGCAAGTCCTGGTGGGGCGATATGGTAGAGTATAACTGGTATTACACCGATTATATGTGGCCGTGGACTGCTCCTATCGTTGAAACGCAAAAGAACCCGAACCTGACTAAACGAAGCGGTTGGGCGTATTAATCATAAAGATTTGAATAAGGATGAAGAAAATACTTTTACTATTACTCATTTTTGTATCCGGTTGCACAGGTGTATTTGCGCAACAGTTTGACTATGGCAAGATAGCGCCTCATCCCCGACTGTTATTGCCGGAGGGCGGAGAAGAAGCTATTAAGAAAGCTATTGCGGAGTATCCCCCGTTGGCAGCAGTTCACCAACGGATCATGGAACTTTGCGACCGGACACTTACGGAACCACCTGTGGAACGTATCAAGGAGGGCAAACGCCTGTTGGCGATTTCGCGCATCGCATTGAAGCGTATCTATTACCTCTCATACGCTTACCGTATGACGGGAGATAAGAAATACGCTCACCGTGCGGAACAGGAGATGCTCGCTGTCAGCCGTTTCACCGACTGGAACCCCACTCATTTCCTGGATGTGGGTGAGATGGTAATGGCATTGGCTATCGGTTATGACTGGCTGTACGATTCTTTGCAGCCCGACACCCGCCGGGTAGTGCGCGAAGCAATCATCGAAAAAGGATTTGATGCGGCAAAGAATACCCGTCATGCCTGGTTCTACACTGCCAAGAATAACTGGAATTCCGTATGTAATAGTGGATTGGCGTATGGTGCACTGGCTCTTTTCGAAGAGATTCCGGAGATTTCGAAAGGTATTATCGAGAAATGCATGGAGACAAATCCGAAAGCGATGGTAGGCTATGGTCCTGATGGAGGTTATCCCGAAGGATTCGGATATTGGGGGTACGGGACGAGTTTTCAGGTAATGCTCATTGCTGCGCTCGAAAGTGCTTTCGGCACAGACAATGGGCTCTCCCAAGCCCCCGGATTTAAGAAGTCTGCCCGTTTCATGCAGTATATGACGGCTCCGAGTGGAGACTGCTTCTGTTTCTCGGATTCTCCGGTAGAGGCGGAATGTAACATGATGATGTTCTGGTTTGCAGGCAAGGAGAAAGACCTTTCCCTGTTGTGGATTGAACGTCAGTATCTCGACCGCCCGGATATGCAGTTTGCCGAAGACCGTTTACTGCCCAGCCTGATGGTGTTCTGTTCACAGCTCGACCTGAACCGGATCGGAAAGCCGAAGAAAAACTTCTGGTTTAACCGTGGAGATACGCCTGTGTTTATCTACCGTGGCGGATGGGACAGCAAGAAAGATACCTATCTGGGAGTGAAAGGAGGTTCGCCCTCTACCTCTCATGCACACATGGATGCCGGGTCGTTTATCTTCGAGAGAGACGGAGTGCGTTGGGCGATGGACTTGGGGATGCAGAGTTATATCACACTCGAAAGTAAGGGAGTGGACCTGTGGAATATGTCGCAGAACGGACAACGCTGGGAAGTATTCCGGCTAAGCAATATCGCTCACAATACGTTGACGATTAACGGAGAACGCCATTTGGTAGAGAGCAATGCCCCGATCACCCGTACTTTCGAGTCGAAGAAACAGAAAGGGGCGGAAGTAGACCTGTCGACTGTGTTTGCCAATAGTGTGAAGAAAGCTGTCCGCACCGTGATATTGGATCAGAAAGACCATCTGGAAGTAATAGACCGCTTGGAGACGCGCGATAAGGAAGCTACCGTATCCTGGATTATGGTCACTCCGGCAGAAGCCAAGATTACAGGCAAGAACCGCATAGAATTGACTAAAGACGGACAACGGATGCTCCTGACAGCAGATACCGGTACGGAAGTAGAAATGAAAATCTGGTCCAACGTGCCCCCGCATGAATATGATTTCCGCAATCCGGGAACCATCCGCGTTGGCTTTGAAACGGTGATTCCTGCCAATCGTGCCTCGCAACTGAAAGTACGACTTATTCCTTTGAAGTAATACAAATAAATTCATTGAACCATGAAAACGATTCTTTTTAAAACAATCATCATAGCTTTCTTCGTAGGAACAGCCGTAAGTTGTTCCGATGAGGACGAGAACAGATTCCGTCCGGGATCTACCCATGAGAAACCGAATCCTACGGAGCCGGAGGGTGGACTGGATTATTCCAAACTGACTGCGGATAACCATCCTCGTCTGTTGATGAACGCCGAGGCTTTCACTGCATTGAAAGCCAAAGTGGATGCAAATGCGAGTGCCAATCTGACCTTGCTGCATAACACCATTATGGGAGTGTGCAACAGCAAAGGGATGAATGCAACGGCACTGACTTATAAGCTGGATGCCAGCAACAAACGTATTCTCGACGTTTCCCGTGATGCTTTATTGCGTATTTTCACCTGCGCTTATGCCTACCGGATGACTGGCGATGCCAAATATCTGACTAAAGCGGAAACCGATATCAATGCCGTATGCAACTTTCCCGACTGGAACTCGAAACGTCACTTTCTCGATGTGGGCGAAATGGCTACGGCCGTTGCTTTCGGCTACGACTGGCTCTATAACGAACTAAGTGCCTCCACCCGTACGAAAGCAGCCAACGCATTGCTGAAGTTTGCTTTCCAACAGGCACAGAACAAGAACTGGAACCTAAACTTCTATGAAGCTACCAACAACTGGAACCAGGTTTGTAATGGCGGACTGGTCTGTGCGGCACTGGCCTCTTATGAAAACAATCCTTCCGAAGCAAAGGACATGATTGAAAAGGCTTTAGAATCCAATAAACCTGCATTGGAAGTGATGTACTCTCCCGATGGCAACTATCCGGAGGGCAGCGGTTACTGGTGTTACGGCACGCTTTATCAGGTGTTGATGCTTGCCGCCCTCAACAGTACGCTTGGCACGGATAACGGACTTTCCGATACACCGGGATTCTCCAAGACGGCAGAATATATGTTGTATATGACAGGGTTGAACAGCAAGTTCTTTAATTATTCGGACTGTGCTCCCTCTTCTACCGCAGCACTTGCTTCATGGTGGTTTGCCGATAAATACAGTAACCCGTCATTGCTCTATAATGAACTGAAAATGCTGAAGAACGGTGAATACGCTTCCTGTGCCGAAAACCGCTTACTGCCAATGATTATGGCTTTTGCCAATAATCTGAATCTGGATGCGATCTCCGCCCCTTCCAATAAGCTATGGAGTGGAAAAGGGGAAACGCCTGTGGTGATGGTGCATACCGACTGGACATACACGGATACGGATAAATACCTCGGTATCAAAGGGGGCAAGGCCGGTTCTAGTCATGGGCACATGGATGCCGGTTCATTTGTATACGATGCGTATGGAGTGCGTTGGTCGATGGATTTCGGTCTGCAAAGTTATACAACTCTTGAGTCGGTACTGGCCGGTTTGGGTGGTAATCTTTGGGATATGGGACAGAATTCGATGCGTTGGGATGTATTCCGCCTGAATAATCTCAATCATAGCACGATCTCAATCAATGATGCCCGTCACCGGGTGGACGGTGCGGCTACCCTGACCACTACCATCAACACTGCTACGGAATTGGGAGCCACTTTCGATCTGACAGAAGTAGTGTCCGATCAGGCTGCATCCGCTACCCGTACCGTGAAAATCGTGAACGATAAAGATTTAGTAGTCATGGATGAGATAAAGGCAAGAACGGATAAATCCGCCAAAGTACGCTGGTGCATGGTGACGCCTGCCGTCCCGACGGTGGAAAGTAACCGCATCGTACTAACTAATGGAAGCAAAGTGATGTATCTCACAGCCAGCGGAACCGTGAAGCCTACCTACAAAACATGGAGTACCACTAGTGAAAACTCTTATGACCAGGCTAATCCGGGCACTTATATGGTCGGCTTTGAAGCAACGGTCACAGCCAACCAGACTGCCACATTTACTACAACCCTGTCCCCCAAATAAAATGAATTGAACGTATGAGAATCTTATTATTATCTATACTAGGGCTTCTAACATTGGCATCCTGCTCCAGGCAGGAGCCAATGGAGGCGCTGATTGACCGTGTGTTTACCGTTGCAGAGCAACAATACACGAATATGGATACCCGCCTGACGGAAAAGACACTTCCCCGCACGCTCTCTGCCGAGGGTGAGTTTGTCCCTTCGAATATCTATTGGTGGTGCAGCGGGTTCTATCCCGGCTCCCTCTGGTATATCTATGAATATACCCGGAACGATGCTGTGAAGGCGCTGGCCGAGAAGAATACGCTGAAACTCGACTCTATACAGTACGTGACCAGAGATCACGATGTAGGTTTCCAGTTGAACTGCAGTTATGGGAATGCTTTCCGGCTGACGGGCAATGAGGCTTATAAACAGGTGCTCTATCAGGGAGCTAAATCCTTGTCAACCCGCTTCAAACCTACCACCGGTGTAATCCGTAGCTGGGACTTTGTGCGCAAAGGTTGTGACTGGAAGTTTCCGGTGATTATTGACAATATGATGAATCTGGAATTACTGTTATCCATGTCGAAAGCCTATGCCGATGATTCTTTGCAGAACATAGCCTGCACACATGCCAACACCACTATCCTGAATCATTTCCGCGATGATTACTCTACGTATCATCTGGTGGATTACGATCCTGAAACCGGAGCGGTGCGCGGCAAGCAGACAGTGCAGGGCTTCTCGGACGATTCTTCCTGGAGCCGTGGACAGGCATGGGCCTTGTATAGCTATACGATGATGTTCCGCCTGACGGGTTATCAGAATTATCTGTTGCAAGCCGGACATATTGCCGATATGCTGCTCCGCCGTCTACCTGCCGACGGTATTCCTTACTGGGACTTTGACGCTCCGGTGGAAGAACACTCCTATCGGGATGCTTCTGCTGCCGCTATCATGGCCTCTGCTTTTATCGAGCTAAGCCGCTATATCCCCGGAACGGAAGCCAAGGAATCTTATCTTACCATGGCGGAAAAGCAACTTCGCACGCTTGCCTCGAAAGAGTATCTGGCCGAACCGGATACGAACGGGAACTTCCTCCTGAAGCATAGCGTAGGCGCACTTCCAGATAAAAGCGAAGTAGATGTCCCCCTGACGTATGCCGATTATTACTTTTTAGAAGCATTGCTACGGTATAAGAATCTACAAAAATAAAACTAATACAATATGATTATGAAGAACTTACATATAAGCATGGCATTTATCTTCGTATTACTGCTGATAACTGCCTCCTGTTCGGACAAGGATGATTCGGCTCCACGTGTCATCCCCACCATGAACCTGACAGTTTCGGAGATTGCAGACAATACGGCTCTGATTACTTCCGAACAGCAAACAGGTACTACATTCGGAGCGAAAGTCATTGATTTCTATCCGGTGGCCGACATCGGCTTTGACTATAACATTGAAGTGAAGCTGGTGAAATTCGTAGAAGAAAACGGAGAACCGGTATCTCTGCCCTATACCCGTAAAGTCACCGAAGGATTGCGTCCGGGAGTGAATTACATTAGTGCTATCATTGCCTATAATGCCGAGGGGCGTGCCGTGTGTTCCGCTTTTCAGACTTGGAAAGCGGCAGGAACAGAAGGCGCATGGAGTGATGGCGGTTCTGCCGGTGATCTGGAAGAGAATGAATGGTAAACGAGGATGTAACTCAAAAGAATGAATGGTATGAAAAATAAATTATATGCAATAGGTGTAACGATTCTGATGATGACAAGTTGCACACAGGACGAGCTTATTTCGTCCGATAACGGCCGGGAACCGGTAACGGCAGGTTCATGTCTGACGCTGGTAGGACTCTCGTCTCCGCAGACGCGTGTTTCTATCGGTGATAAAACAGGCGATGTTTATCCGGTGCTTTGGAGTGAGGGTGATGCCTTGGGAGTTTTCTCCCGTACGGCAGGGACTGATATTCACAATGTGCAGTCTTTATTAAGTGATGAATCGATCGGGCAGAATTCCGGTGTCTTTACTTCAGACGATGTGAAGATGGCGGAAGCAGGAGCTACGGAACTTCTTATCTATTACCCGTACCGGGCAAGTACGGAACTAGCCGAAGACGGGAACAAGATAACTTCTTCCTTGTCTGTAGAGCAGGAGCAAAGTCGTCCGGGTGATAGTCATCATATTGGAAAGTATGGGTTTGCATTTGCCAAAGCAACAGTCAGCGGTCCGGATATGCTTGCCAAATTTACGTTGAATCATGCGATGGCTTATGTGAAGTTCAGCATCTCGTCCCAGGAACTTTCTACGTACAGGCTAAAGAGTGTTTCCCTGTATGACAAGGAGACGAAAACGCCTCTTTCCGGTACGTTTACCGCGAATCTGGATACGGACGAGTTGACATACGGTACGGATGCCAAACCGTATGCCACTGTTTCACTGACTACTCTCGAGTTGCTTGCTTCCGCACAGGATATATATCTGACTACGTATCCTGCTGATTTAAGCGGCAAACAGGTGTACATTGTGGTCACTCTGGAGAATGACCGGCAGACGGTTACAATTCCTATTCTAAAGGAAGGAAAGCAGCTGAAAGCCAATGCAGTCAATGCGATTGCTATTAATAACTTGAAACTTTCGGATAATTCCTGTGAATGGTACGAGCCTGTAGAGACACGTCTGCTGGCAGGTGGATGGGCTTATGGTGAATCCAACTGTTTGATGACGAATATTTCGACCAGTGGTGTGAGCAATACGATTAGTGTGAAAGCACGTGGTAACTTCATGGAAGTGGAAGAACCTAAGTATGCAAAGACTATTCTCGGGTGCGATTTGAATGTTAATCATAAGATGATTGCTGTGAATGGTTCTACTACGGACATCATTCCTGTTGGCAGTGATTACAATATTACGATTAATACCTATAAGGTAAGTGGAGGCTACGACGGCGGTTGCGGTCAGGTGGCTATCTATGGAGAGGATCAGACTACTGTTATCTGGAGTTTTATTATCTGGATGACCCCTACTCCGGCAGAACACCCTTATGGTAATACGGGATATGTAGTGTTAGATCGTAATTTGGGTACTTACATGACATGCGAAGGAGACAACTGGAAACAAAACGGTGTTTACTTCCAGTGGGGACGTCCTACGCCGGTGGGCTGGTCGGGAACCGTGGGTACTAACATACCTACTCAAGCCACCAATGTCCGCTTCTCTATAGAAAATCCCCGTGCATTGCTTTATACCAATAATGTAGAGAATACAAAATCCGACTGGTATCTGGGCGCATGGACCGGTGCACGTACTGATCGTAAAGATGACTTCTGGGGTAACCCGAACGAATCGAGCACTTATCTCAATCCTTCTGACGGTCATAAATCTATTTATGATCCTTGTCCGAAAGGTTACCGGGTTGTATCTCCTCGCGTATTGGATGAGATAGAACAGAAAGGTGAATTTGTGAAACAGAGCGCAACTGCGGTATTTAAATATTGCTATGACGGTACGAACTATGCTTATTGGCCGTTGGCAGGTTGTAAGTGGGGTTCCAACGGCGGTAATAATGGTAATAATACAGGATTGGATACCGCTAAGGGTGCCGCTTGCTATTGGTCTAACTCATCGGCAAGCAGTTATGGAAATGACAAGGATCAGGGAGCTACTTCTCTGTATTATAAAGTTTCCGATAAGACCTGGACACATTCCTCCGGTCGTTCCCATGCATTCTCCGTGCGTTGTATGAAGGATGCCGAGAATCGTTGATTATCTTCGTTGATTCTCTTCATTGAGAATATGAAATAGAATTCCCCGCTATATGAAATTTCTGCCTGTCTCCGGATACAAGGTACTTTCATATAACGGGGAATCTGTTCTGTTTTTAAGATATTCACGAAAAAAGGAAAGAAAGAAAAGAGCCAAACAGAAAATAAACTGCATGAACAATTGCAAGAATATACATTATCTCTCTCTATTTTGTATTTATTTCCTTGAAATATGCACGATATGGTGTAATTAAACGCTCTGTTTGCCGTAATCAAACGCTCTGTTTGCCGTAATCAAACCCTCTGTTTGGTTTAAACAAACCGTCCGTTTGCTATAATCAAACCCTTCGTTTCTTTTAAAGGAAGCTAAACTTGGTTTTTGAAGAGGATGTATTGAGCTACTTTGTCTTTTTCTACTGTTGATTTATAAATAGCAATCTGATGCATCTCTTGTGAAATGATAGCTGTTTGTGTTTTTGAATGGCTACTTTTATTGCAACTTGTTTGCTTATAGTACCTATCTGGTGTTATTTGCGAAATCTGTAACTCTAAATGGAGGGCGTTTTTCATGAAGTGCAAGGAAACGGCTCGAATGATGAAGAGCAGGACAGATAAAATATACAATTCTTCATGTTGGCACTTTTTTCAGCGATCAATGTCTTTCCTCTATAAGTATGTATCTCTCTTAAATCACCATATATGGTGAAAAGCATGATAGTATGCTTTTATACTATGCTATTTATGCGTAAATTCACTGTATATGGTGAATTAGCTTGTTTTTCTACTAAAAAGATTCTATCTTTGTGAGAAAGTCACTATATATGGTGAATTATGGATTTAATAGAGATAGGAAAACATATTCGCGAAAGGCGTAAAGAGTTGGGCTTGGATCAGGCTACGTTGGCAACTCTTGCAGGAATAGGGATTAACGCTTTGGTCCGCTTGGAACGTGGAAGTGGTAATCCCCGCTTCGATGTCCTTTTTAATGTCCTGAAAACTTTAGGACTTAGTATTCATATTCAATAATAGACACGCATATGAGTCGATTTGCCAAAGTCTATATAAAAGGTATTTATGCCGGTCTGTTAACAGAAATAGATCGTGAACACTATTCATTCTGTTATGATACGGACTATTATAATAATCCACAACTCCCAGCTGTCTCACTGACCATGCCCAAGACACAGCAGGAATATACCTCTTCCTATCTTTTCCCTGTCTTTTTTAATATGACATCTGAAGGGGATAATCGTATTATTCAAGCTAGAAACCTGCATATTGATGAAGAGGATGATTTTGGTATTCTTCTGGCTACTGCCCATACAGATACAATCGGAGCAATAACAGTTAAACAAGTGTGATAATGGAAACAGATACTCATATTTGTCCCTCACTTTTACGGGAGACTGGCGGAGAAAGCGGATACTCACCCAAAGCCTTGAAACAGCTTTTTGACGGAGAAAATATATCTTGTGAATTGCCTTATAAGCATTTTGATGATAATGTCGGCATTGATATCTTCAATAACAATAGCAAACGCATATCTGTTTCAGGAGTCCAGATTAAGTATTCTTTAGTTGCCGATGACGGGATATTGCGATTAACCAAAGAGGGAGAACAAGGCGAATTCATATTAAAGCCTGTCCCTAATAATCTTCGTAACAAGGAGTTTTGTCCTGCTAACGAACATTTGACAATGCAGATAGCTGCGCAAGTATATGGGATTCCGACAGCTCCTAATGGATTATGCTTTTTTCAGGACGGAACCCCTGCTTATTTTGTACGACGTTTTGATTTGTCGGAGAAAGGAAAGTTACAAAAGGAGGATTTTGCTTCTTTAGCCGGGCTTACCAGGAAAAATGGAGGTTCCGATTATAAATATGATAATCTGGCTTATGAAGAGTTCGCAGGAATTATAGATAAATACAGTTCTGTGCCACAAGTAGATAAACTACGTTTCTTTGAGCTTGTTTTATTCAATTTTGTCTATTCTAACGGCGACGCTCATTTAAAGAACTTTTCTTTATTGGAAGAGAAAAAAGGAAGATTCCGCCTATCTCCTGCATACGATTTATTGAATACTCATCTCCATATAAACGATGGTATCTTTGCCATGAGCAAAGGTCTGTTTGTTAATCCTGAATCGGATTATTTCGGTGCTGCATCGGCGGTTACAGGAAAAACATTCTATTATTTTGGTTTGAAAATAGGCCTACCCGAACGTTTGGTAAACTCTTGTCTGGAGAAATATACTAAGGTATACCCGTTGGCGGAATTAAAAAGATAATATATTGATGTTTAAAAAGTTGTGCATATTATTGATTTATAGTATATTAGAG
>PPYF01370187.1_pt1 | contig 123230 bp, 101 predicted proteins | sample 1559871 | NCBI WGS metagenome assembly PPYF01 (sample SAMN08240021, study PRJNA423297) | Human gut metagenome, whole genome shotgun sequencing project.
TGTGTTATCTAAAAATTTCATTTTATTGCTCCTGTTAACAACACGTTTTACCATTACCACAACACGATTTAACAATTTCGGCTTTTTCAATATTCAGGCGAATACCAAACCATCTGGCTAGCTCATGTCGTTTTGGGTATCGACCAGTCAACACAATCTCACCATCCAGAATCAATAGTGGAAGTGACTCGGCACCTGCGGTTTCCAAAAATATTTTTGCTTTTGTGTTGTTAACGAACTCCATAGGCTCTTGCGCTAAATTAAAACGCCTTATACTTGCCCCTTGTTTTTTTAACCAATCCACATCTGTTGCGAAGTCTACCAATGCTTGATCGACTTCGGTTCCGCAAACACCAGTGCTACAACATAATGCGGGATCAAATACTTCTAGTTTTTTCATACCTCAACCTTATATATGATTTTTCGAATATGTTAACTTAAAAATTTTTATTTTTATATAGAACAGCTACTCGCAGACTCTTTTGTCTCTAGACTCTTAAGCAAACCTGCAACTCTATTTTTCTCTGTGGCATAGGTGACATCAATGATACTTTTCACCCAAGCTAGTAATGCCGGAGATAAACGATAATGAACCCATTTACCATGTTTTGAATCGAGCAAAATACCTGATTCTCTTAGCATTGCTAGGTGTCGAGAAGTCTTTGGTTGCGATAAATTCAAGGCCGTATAGATATCACAGACACATAGCTCACCAGATGCTTTCAAAAGCAACACGATATCGAGCCTTGTTTGATCACCTAAAATTTTAAACAGTTGTAATGGTTCCATGTGTACCTCTTTAGCTATCTATGACCTCAAATTACCCCCAAAAACTACATACGTCAAAGCATATATGTATTGTTCTATAAAACTATTCAATAATCACTTATAAACTGTGGGAAAAACAAGTTTTACGCTTCATTATACTATTTTAACCTACTTAACGTCTTATCAGCCGTAGCTTTGAAATGAAAATTATATTGCAATTCATAAGTTAAATGGCATTAGTGCCTAATGAAACGACATAAGCTATGATAGTGAGAAAAATGTACCTCATGTGCACAATGTTAAGGATAGGAAATGGTCAATATCCCTGAAGGTCATATATCGTTTTTACCCCCCGGCAGTAATGAATGGAAAGCATTAGATTTTCAATCTTATATTTGGAATCGCGACTTTATTGAAAATGAAGCATTAAAAAATGCAGGTTCCCCTCCATTGACACCACAGCCTCTTAATGAAGCTCAAAAAAAAGAATTGCAAGATAACCAACATTACATTAACGATCTATTATTAAAATCGCTGCAATTTCCCAACCTTTCTTTTTTTGCTGGCAGTGGTACTTCACTTGGTGATGTTGGTGGACCAAGCATGTGGGAATTATGGAAAAATGCTATGTGGAGTGACCCAACAGCAACTAGTAATGGTGAGCTAAAACCTGAGGCGCTTTCAGTATGTCAAAAAGTTAAATATTCTGAACGAAACTACCCTAATATTGAACATTTTCTTTCAAACTGTGAAGCTTTATTAGCATTCCAAGATGATGAAGAAGTATTACAGTTTCTAAATAACGTTAAAACGATTATTTTAGATAAGTGTCGTTCTTTTTTAGAGAAGGATAGTAGTGACCTTTCCTCATATATTAATTTATTACAAAAAATGGGGAGGAGAAGAGTTAGAGACCCAAGGCTTAAAATATTTACCACAAATTACGATCTCACATTTGAAACCGCGGCTTCTGAATTAGGAATGATGGTTGTAGATGGATTTTCATACACAGGCATTAGACGGTTTGATGGTAAATATTTTAATTATGATGTGATAAAAAGAGATGAAAATGATCATGACTTTGTTGAAGGTGTATTCCAATTATTTAAACTTCATGGTTCAGTTAGTTGGCTAAGAAAAAATGGACAAATATATGAAGACCAAAATCCAATAGCAACAAATGCATGCCTTATTTACCCTGCTAAAGGTAAATACCAACAAGCATTCATCCAGCCGCATCTAGAATTGCTCTCTCGATTTCTAGATTTTTTACGTAAAAAAAGTAGCTGTCTAGTTATTTCTGGCTTTGGTTTTAATGATGACCATATTTCAGAACCTATTTATTCTGCAATAAAATCAAATCCTAGCATGAGATTAATTATAGTAGATTTCAAATGCACATCACATATTTTGAATAATGGCAAAAATGGTTCTAGTAAATACTGGACGCTATTTAAAGAACTATCTTTATCTGGTCATGACATTCATTTTTTAAATGCATCTTTTAAAGATTTCGTTAATTTAGTGCCTAACCTTAAAGCATTAACCCCAGCGGAACAATTAGCCAATGTAATAAAAAAAATTGGAGTAAATGATTGAATATGATTAACCAAGCTCTCAAAGGTGGAATATTAAATAGTTATTTAAAAGTTGGAGTCGTCTCCTCCATTTATTCACAAGCCGTTAGAGCCAATTTAATTTATGTAGGAGAAATTAGTGGTACGTACATGAATGGAGATCGATACGGTATAGGAGAAGTTGGTGAAATTCTATTAATTGAAGGACAACAATCAATTGTTTTGGGACGATTAATTGAAGTTAAAGTACCCGAATATGAGCGTGGGGATATATCTAATGAATCAATACATAATAAAAAAATTGATGCTATTGGTATTATACAGCTTCTTGGTACTATTGATCCATCTAACTTACGTATTGATTCAGGAATTAAAGCATACCCTAGATTAGGTGACATCATCTATTCTGCTCCATTAGAATTTATATCTTTAATACCAGAACTCATTAATAAAGGTATTAAGGATAATAATGATGAAAAAATTGGAATCGTTCTAGGTCATATTGCTGGTGGAGAATCAAGCATTGTTACAGTTGAACCAGATAAATTATTTGGTAGGCACTGTGCTATTTTAGGTGCGACTGGCGGAGGCAAAAGTTGGACCACTGCAAAATTAATAGAAGAATGCTCTAATTATGAGAATTCAAAAACAATAATTATCGATGCAACTAGCGAATATAGATCATTCGCTTCTGAATATTGCTCACACTTTCACTTAGGTGATCCTATTAATAAATATGAATCATCTCTTGAGTTTCGCATACCCCCAACTGATTTCATTGAATCAGATTTTATTGCTATGTTTGACCCATCAGGAAAAGTCCAAGGTCCAAAACTAAAAGAAGCAATTAAAAGTCTTAGGTTAGTATCTATAGACCCTACAATTGCAACCAATGGTATTTTACGCAAAATAAAACAACCGAAGGCTGATTATCGGAGAGCTATGAATACCGGAGATAACTCTAAACTTGTTGATGACCCAAGCCAACCATTTGATGTAACAAAACTCATACAGCAAATAGTACAGGAGTGTAATTATGATAATGGAGATGACTCGTGGGGTAATGCTGCAACCCAAGATCTTAGTTACTGTTCCTCATTATTAACAAGAATTCAAGCAGTGACATATTCAAGTTCTCTAAAATCAGTATTTCATGGAGATGAAAAAGTATTAAAACTTGGTGATATATTAAATGATTTCCTAATTTCCAATAAACGTGTTCTGCGCTTATGTCTAAGTGATATCAGCTATGAATTTTTTGCTAGAGAAATTTTAGCCAACGTTATTGGAAGAAAGTTATTAACTTTAGCAAGATGTGAAACATTTAGAACACAACCATTATTAGTAATAGTTGACGAAGCTCATAATTTTCTAGGAAAAAGAGTTGGCTCAGAGGATCATTCTATAAAACTTGATGCTTTTGAAATGATCGCTAAAGAAGGACGTAAATATGGGTTAAATATTTGTTTAACAACCCAACGCCCGAGAGATATTACAGAAGGAGTTCTTAGTCAAATTGGTACACTGTTAGTACATAGACTCACAAATGATAGAGACCGTGAAGTTGTTGAACGGGCATGTGGAGAAATTGATAAATCAGCTGCTTCATTCTTACCAAGTCTAAAACAAGGTGAGATCGCATTAGTTGGTGTTGATTTCCCTATTCCGATGACTATTCAAATAGGAAAACCGATCTACCCTCCAATATCTGACTCTCCCGGATATGGTAATATATGGAAAAGAACAGTCATTTAAATTTAACACATTAATAGCCATCTTTACATCTAAACATAAAGATGGCTATTTATCACTTAAAATTCACACTCACCACATTCCCTACCCCACACTCCAACTCATCAATATAGTCCGCATACCACTGGATCATCTCTCTTCTGTTTTCAAGGTACTGAGCATGGTTATACGTACCACGGATGGTATTCTTATCAACATGAGCGAGTTGAAGCTCAATCCATGCAGTATTGAATCCCTTCTCATGCAAGATAGTACTCATTGTGTGCCTAAAACCATGTCCAGTCGCTTTTCCATGATAACCAATACGTTTAAGGACCTGATTAACACTCGCTTCGCTCATTGGCTTGGTAATGTCATTTCTACCGGGGAATACCAACTTATAGCGTCCTGTAATAGCTTGAACTTCACGTAATGCCGTGATGACTTGAGTCGATAATGGAACTAGATGTGGGCGGCGCATTTTCATTCTTTCTTTGGGGATCTCCCAAATACAGCGTTCGAAATCAAACTCACCCCATTCTGCTAAACGTAGCTCAATAGTTCTCACACCTGTTAACATCAGGATTTTAGTTGCTAGCCGAGTAATTGGGCTACCTGAATAATGATTTAATGCATTAAGAAATTCAGGTAATTCGTTAGCAAGCAAATGTGGATAGTGTTGTGCTTTAGGAGGTGTTAATGCGCTAGCAAGTTCAGAGGCAGGGTTGTATTCCGCTTTGCCCGTTACAATCGCATATCTGAAGACTTGGTTGCATGCTTGACGGATCTTACGTAACTTGTCTAGCACTCCCCTTTTTTCTAGTTTACGCAACGTACTGAGTACTTCTAGTGGCTTAATTTCAGCAATTGGCCTTTTACCTAGATCAGGAAAAATGTCATTTTCAAATGACTCCATCAGATCTTCTGCATAACCTTTAGACCAGTTTGGCTTTTTATATTCGTGCCACTCAAGGGTTACTGCTTGAAATGTATTATTAACCGCCGATTTGCGTTCTATCTTTTCAAGCTTTTTCTGTTCTGAAGGATCAATGTTGTTAGCTATTTGACGTTTTGCTTCATCTCTACGCTGCCTTGCATCAGCTAAAGAAATTTCAGGGTAAACACCAAGCGCTAATGTTTTTTGTTTTCCGTCGAATCGATATTGTAGCCGCCAGTATTTAGAGCCATTAGCATGCACGTAAAGGTGCATTCCTTCACCGTCAGTGAGTTTGTATCCTTTATCGGCAGGCTTTGCCGTTCTTACCTTCACATCTGTTAGTGCCATATAGGAACTCCCATGAGTTTGTGTTGGTATAAAAATTCATTGAACCTGTATGTACCAACGCATATACCAACAAATATTACTTGATGTAGGTTGATATAGGTAGACGTCAGTTGAACGAAGAAAGGTTAAAATCAGCTAATCCACTGAATTTTAGGCATAAAAAAAGACATCGGTTGATGTCCATTGACTTCGAAATGGTACGCCCTACAGGATTCGAACCTGTGACCTACGGCTTAGAAGGCCGTTGCTCTATCCAACTGAGCTAAGGGCGCCTAGAAGAACTTAGACGTCAGCAAGAGTGCTGATAACGGGTGTGAATTATACGTTCAACATTCTGAGAGTCAACGCTTTTTCAACGATATCAAACTATATGGTCAAAATATGGCAAGTATTCGACTGACAGATTGCTCTTGATCTGACAAAATAGACCAATACCGTAATTGAATAATTTGGATGTATAGATGTCAGCAAGAATTATAGATGGGAAATCGATTGCGCAGACCATCAGAAGCGAAGTTGCAGAAAAAGTAAAACAACGTATTAATGCAGGAAAACGAGCGCCTGGTTTAGCTGTTATTTTAGTGGGTGATAACCCAGCATCACAGATTTATGTTGGAAGTAAACGCCGCGCTTGTGAAGAAGTCGGCTTTATTTCTCGCTCTTATGATTTACCAGATACTACCAGTGAAGCTGATTTATTAAATCTGATCGACCAGCTTAACGAAGACAACACCATTGATGGTATCCTCGTTCAGCTCCCCTTACCTGCCGGAATTGATAATGTTAAGGTTTTAGAACGCATTCATCCTGATAAAGATGTCGATGGCTTTCACCCTTACAATATCGGCCGCCTATGCCAACGTGCACCTAAATTACGCCCTTGCACACCTCGCGGTATTGTCACGCTACTAGAGCGTTGTAATATTCCTATGAATGGCTTAAATGCCGTTATTATTGGTGCATCAAATATTGTTGGTCGCCCAATGAGCTTAGAGCTATTACTTGCGGGTTGTACAACAACAGTTACCCACCGTTTTACTAAAGATCTGCGTTTTCATGTTGAGCACGCGGATTTAGTCGTTGTGGCAGTAGGAAAACCTAACTTTATTCCTGGTGAATGGATTAAACCAGGTGCAATCGTGATTGATGTCGGTATAAACCGTCTTGAAAGTGGTAAAGTTGTCGGGGATGTTGATTTTGAAGCAGCATCTCAACGCGCGGGCTGGATTTCTCCCGTCCCTGGTGGTGTAGGTCCAATGACAGTCGCTACACTTATTCAAAATACTTTGCAAGCATGCGAAGAATATCACGACCCTGAAACAGGAAATAATTAATCGATGGAAACATTTCAATTAGATGGGCACGACTATGTCGAGCTTTGTGATTTATTAAAACTTCAAGGTTGGACTGAAAGCGGAGCTGCTGCTAAAAGTGTCATTGCTGAAGGTTTAGTGAGTGTTGATGGTGAAGTTGAAACCCGTAAACGCTGTAAAATTGTTGCTGGAAAAATTGTCACCTTTGGTGAGTTTTCCGTTAGCGTCAGCAAATAATCAGCAAATTAATTAATATTGAAAAAGCGTCGCTATCTCAGCCTCGCTTTTTTTCTTTTTAACCCTTTTTTACCTTCAATGCGCTTTTTCTTCCTCTTTTTTCTTATTTATTCATATTTAAAAAAATAAATCAGCATAACCAATTGAATAAAAACAAAATTATAAAATTTGATTTAATATATTTAAATTTAGATCATCATTTTTAAGCTTATCTATGGTTATAATCTCCTTTTGCAGTTCAGCATATTGTACATTTTATAAAAAAATAGATAAAAAGAAGTGCTATAAGTTATTATTTTATATATGGATAACACTTTTTAACCATTACTGTAAAACTTCAGCAACAAACCTTTTTATTGATACTTTTATCCGTTTATTCATGTTTAAATGCACTAAAATGTGATTTAGATCTAATTTATTTCTACTTTCATTAGGCAAAAGAACATTGTTTGTACTAAATTACAGGTTATAATTTGAAACGATTCAGCTTAATGATACTATTTTAGTTGTTATTTTGTGATATTTAAGTCTTTTTTGCCCTTTATCTAACAGGAGATTTTATGCTCGGCTTACCCACTCAAGGTATCTCTGTCTTTGCTAAATTACAGCAAAAATCGATGCCTGTTCTTTTATTTAAGGTAAGGAACTAGCATGAAACACAGAGTAGCAACCATCACACTTAACCCTGCATATGATCTTGTTGGTTTAAGTAATCCTATTGAACTTGGTGAAGTTAATCGTGTTAAAACGGCTGGCTTCCATGCTGCGGGCAAAGGCATCAATGTGGCTAAGGTTTTAAAAAGCCTTGGTGTTGATGTCACTGTTGGCGGTTTTTTAGGCAAAGAAAACCAAGATGGATTCCAAAAAGAATTTAGTGAATCAGGTATCGCTAATCGTTTTCAAATGGTTGAAGGTCGTACTCGTATTAATGTCAAACTCACAGAACCCAATGGCAAAGTGACTGACTTCAACTTTTCTGGTTTTGAAATCACAAAACAAGACTGGACTCGCTTTGTTAACGACACGCTAAGTTGGGCGGGTCAATTTGATATGATTTGTGTCAGTGGTAGTGTTCCTCCTAGCGTTGATCTCAATGATTTCACTGCATGGATGACTCGCTTGCGTAGCGAATGTATGTGTTTGATCTTCGATAGTAGCCGAGATGCTTTTGTCGCGGGATTAAAAGCCTCCCCTTGGCTTGTTAAACCTAATCATCATGAATTAGAAATTTGGGCAGGTAGACCCTTACCTGAACTTTCTGATGTTGTGCAAGCGGCACAAACATTACGTCAGCAAGGTATTGCTCACGTTGTGATTTCATTAGGTGAACAAGGCGCGATGTGGGTTAATGCATCGGGTGCATGGATGGCGAAACCACCTAAATGTGATGTCGTGAGTACAGTCGGAGCTGGCGATTCAATGGTTGGTGGCTTAATTTATGGTTTAATGATGCGACAAACCAGTGAACACACCTTACGTCTTGCTACTGCCGTTTCTGCACTTGCTGTAAGCCAAACCAATGTTGGTATTCATGATCGCGAACAATTAGCAAAAATGATGGCTGAAGTCGAATTAACCCCTCTTAAATTATAAGTAATAATACTCAGTGGTAAATTGAATAATATTAAGTAGAATTACCACTGCTTCAATTAAATATATTAACGCTAGGTTATAAAAAATCCAAAATAGAATCTCTTTAATTGATTAATATTTATTTATTATTAAATCAAACTTTATTTTTTCTATTTATTCGATAAACTTCACTTTAATAAAATTTAATAAAGATATTCTAAAGCCAATAAAAACTTATTTCTGTTTTTAGGAGAGGTTATGGAAAGGCCCATAGTACTTTTATGGATACAAGTTATTTCAGTATTATTTTTGGGTATAAGTTTATTTATATTAGTTGCTGGGGCTCCGATTTATTTATTAGCAATGGCAATGGGTGGCGGCCAAACAATGCTAGTGGGATTGTTCATCATGCTGTGTCTAATTATAACAATGATAATGCAAGTTACAGTATGGATAAAACTAGCTAGAAATAGTAGAAATGCTTACTCTTTTTTAAAAATTTCATGGGTATGTTTATCTATTTCGCTCTTTTTTATACTTAGTATTTCGATGTCATTAACAAATATGTCTGAAGTTAGCCTTGTTGTTTTTTCTATTATCGTTATCTTAACGCATCGACTCTTTTTCTCTGAAAATGTAATTGCTTATTTTGAAGATAAACAAAAAGATAGCGAAAGAGAAACCAGTATTATTAGTCAATAAGTTAATCATCAGACAAAAAAATATCGGATATTAAATATCCGATATTTTTATATTAAACACGCATTAAGTGTTATTACTCAATTGTCGTATTAGTTATTACGACGCCAAACTGTTCCTTGAGGACCATCTTCTAAAACAATCCCCATCGCGGTTAACGCGTCACGAGCAACATCAGCTGCCGCCCAATCTTTATTTTTACGAGCATCATTACGCTGTTGAATTAATGATTCAATTTTTTCAACTTCACCAGCATCATCCGCTTTAGCACCGCTTTGTAAGAAGTGCTCAGGCTCTTGCTCTAACAAACCTAATACTTTCGCAAGCTTACGTAACACTACGGCTAAGCCATTCGCCGCATTCATATCAACCGATTTTAGACGATTAACTTCACGCGCTAAATCAAACAAGACTGAATAGGCTTCTGGTGTATTAAAATCATCGTTCATAGCGTCAATAAATTGCGCTTCAAACGCTTCGCCACCTACTGGTTGAGCATTTGCATCAGTGCCACGTAATGAAGTATAGAGGCGCTCTAATGCAGTGCGAGCCTGTTTTAAGTTTTCTTCCGTGTAGTTAAGTTGGCTACGATAATGGCCTGATAATAAGAAGTAACGCACTGTTTCAGCATCGTAATAAGCCAATACATCACGAATAGTAAAAAAGTTATTAAGTGATTTAGACATTTTTTCTTTGTCTACCATCACCATACCAGAGTGCATCCAGTAATTAACGTAAGGACCATCATGGGCACAAGTTGATTGCGCTATTTCATTTTCATGATGAGGGAACATTAAGTCTGAGCCTCCACCATGAATATCAAAATGATGTCCTAACTCTTTACCATTCATCGCAGAACATTCGATATGCCAACCAGGGCGACCGTCTCCCCACGGAGATTCCCAGCTTGGCTCACCTGGTTTGGACATTTTCCATAAGACGAAATCCATTGGATTGCGTTTTGCGTTAGCCACTTCAACTCGAGCACCGGCTTGTAGTTGCTCTAAATCTTGGCGAGAAAGTAAGCCATAATCAGGATCGGTATCAATCGCAAACATGACATCGCCATTGTCAGCAACGTAAGCATGTCCACGTTTAATTAGCGCTTCTGTTAATTCAATAATTTCTGCAATATGGTGTGTTGCACGCGGCTCTGAATCAGGGCGAGCAATATTTAATGCATCAAAATCTTTGTGCATTTCAGCTAACATACGAGTGGTTAATTGCTCACATGTTTCATTATTTTCAATCGCACGTTTGATGATTTTATCATCCACATCCGTTACGTTACGAACATAGTTAACATCGTATCCTAAGTAACGCAGATAACGGGTTATGGCATCAAAAGCCACAAATGTACGTCCATGACCAATATGGCATAAGTCATAAATAGTGATGCCACACACGTACATACCTATTTTTCCTGCATGGATAGGTTTAAATTCTTCTTTTTGGCGAGTGAGAGTATTAAAAATCTTTAGCATCAGTGGACGTTCCCGTTTTCAACTGTACGTGTTTATTACGTTTTTATATAAAAGAAAATAACAACTACTATAACATGATATTAATCAGGATATTGGATCTTGAAGGCAAAGCAAACTCAAGATTAGGGTTTTTATCTTACTCTGCTTAGCGCTTATTTTCACTGTTCAATCGTTGATAGCGAACAATCAAACTTCTATTATTTGGTTAAATTTTGGCGAAAAGTGTTTTTTCCTTCTATTACTGATTTATTTAGCAAGAAAAAGTAGAGCGAGAAAAAGATGCATACTGACTAAATTAGGCAACTGTGATATAAAAACGGGACTGTTGTTTATGCCCAAATCTGGGTAAAGCTAAAATTATATTAGGATCTGAATATGGTTACTTTTCATACCAATTACGGCGATATCGTGATTAATACATTTGCAGACAAAGCACCTGCAACCGTAGAAAATTTTTTAGACTACTGTAAAGAAGGATTCTACGATAACACTATTTTCCACCGTGTCATCAATGGTTTTATGATCCAAGGTGGTGGCTTTGAACCGGGTATGAACCAAAAAGCGACCAAAGCACCTGTAAGAAACGAAGCAAACAATGGCCTAGCAAACAACCGCGGTACATTAGCAATGGCTCGTACAAACGATCCACATTCTGCTACTGCTCAATTCTTTATCAACGTTGCAGACAACGATTTCTTAAACTTCCGTGCTGAAAACGCAAATGGTTGGGGATATTGTGTCTTTGCTGAAGTTGTTGAAGGCATGGACGTTGTTGATAAAATTAAAGCGGTTTCCACTGGTCGTAGCGGTTTCCACCAAGATGTTCCTCGTGAAGATATCGTCATTAAAAGTGTCACGGTTAGCGAATAAGCCTCACTTTTTATGTGTACGCTTTTTATTGCAGACCTGCATCTAAGTGAACATGAACCGGCAATCACTGCCGGTTTTCTTCGCTTTTTAAAAGAACAAGCCATTCATGCAAAAGCACTTTATATCTTAGGTGACTTTTTTGATTTTTGGATAGGTGATGATGATCCCAATCCTTTACATCAACAAATTGCTCAAGCTCTGATGACGCTAAAAAAGGCAGGAGTGCCTTGTTATTTTATTCATGGAAATCGTGATTTTTTAATTGGCTCTCGTTTTGCAAAAGAGAGTGGTATCACCTTACTTCCACAAGAAAAAGTGCTCGAAATTGAACAGCACCGTATCTTAATTTTACATGGTGATACGCTTTGTACTGACGATGAAGCTTATCAACGCTATCGTAAAAAAGTACACAATAAATTTATTCAGCGCCTATTCTCACTACTGCCTCTATTTATTCGACTGCGTATCGCTGACAAAATGCGCTCACGTAGCCAGCACGAAAATCAGTACAAATCAGATGCCATTATGGATGTGAATCCACAGGCTGTGATAGATACTTTTAAACATTTCAATACAGAATGGATGATCCACGGTCATACGCATCGTCCTGCAATTCATACTGTCAACATTGATGACAAAATACATTATCGTGGTGTATTAGGTGCTTGGCATACTGAAGGTTCTATGTTTAAAGTGACTGCTGAAAAAATAGAATTGATTCATTTTCCCTTTTAAGTTGTTTCACTTATTTTCTTCATAAAAAGGCTGTTTTTTCTTTACGCAAACGTTTTCCTATACGTATTAGCGTGATACTATCATGCTCAGTTTATTAGGCTATATCCGTTTATGCTTACAGGAGCAGTTAAGTAATGTCTTCTCAAGTTGGTCTAAATACCTCTTCCGCTCGTATCGCTATTGTAATGGGCTCTAAAAGTGACTGGGCAACAATGTCTCATGCCGCTGATGTACTAGACGCACTACAACTTCCTTATCATGTTGAGATTGTCTCTGCACACCGTACCCCTGATAAGCTATTTAGCTTTGCAGAACAGGCAAAAAGTAATGGCTTTGATGTCATTATTGCAGGAGCGGGTGGTGCAGCCCATTTACCGGGTATGCTCGCAGCAAAAACACTCGTTCCTGTATTAGGTGTTCCTGTTCAAAGTGCAGCATTAAGTGGTGTTGATAGCCTTTACTCTATTGTACAAATGCCAAAAGGTATTCCTGTGGGAACATTAGCAATTGGTAAAGCAGGCGCCGCCAATGCTGCTTTATTAGCTGCTCAAATTTTAGCGTTACACTCTCCTGCTATTTTTGAAGCACTAACAGCATGGCGCACGGCACAAACTGACGATGTATTAAATAACCCAGATCCAAGGGAGGCACTATGAAGCCAGTTTGTGTTCTTGGAAATGGTCAATTAGGGCGAATGCTAAGACAAGCTGGTGAGCCTTTAGGAATTGCGGTTTATCCAGTAGGATTAGATGCAGAGCCTGAAGCCGTTCCCTATCAAAAAAGTATAATCACAGCTGAAATTGAGCGCTGGCCTGAAACTGCACTCACCAAAGAGTTAGAACGTCATACTAACTTTGTAAACCGTGATATTTTTCCATTACTTGCTGATAGATTGCCTCAAAAACAATTTCTCGATGAATTGGACTTAGCAACAGCACCTTGGCAACCATTAACGTCACCAACACAATGGTCTGATATCTTCGCTCAACTGGGTGATTTTATTATTGTAAAGCGCCGTATTGGTGGTTATGACGGCCGTGGTCAATGGCGCATTCATCCCGGTGAAGAACAGCAATTACCTGCTGAAATTTATGGTGAGTGTATTGTTGAACAAGGCATTCCCTTTTCAGGCGAAGTTTCACTAGTGGGCGCGAGAAATAGCAATGGTGACTGTGTTTTTTATCCATTAACACACAATCTTCATCAAGATGGCATCTTACGCATGAGTGTTGCATTACCAACCCCTGCATCAGAACTCCAACAATCAGCAGAAAAAATGCTAGCTGCCATCCTTAATAAACTCAATTATGTTGGTGTAATGGCGATGGAGTGCTTTATCGTTGATAATAAATTACTTATTAACGAATTAGCTCCTCGAGTTCATAACAGTGGTCATTGGACACAAAATGGTGCCTCAATTAGCCAGTTTGAATTACATCTACGTGCAATTTTAGATTTACCCATGCCAAAACCTGAGGTTTGCCAACCGGCAGTCATGGTTAATTTGATTGGTACTGATGTCAATCCTCAATGGCTTTCATTGCCATTAGTTCATTTACATTGGTATGAAAAAGAAGTGCGCCCTGCACGTAAGGTTGGGCATCTCAATCTTGTGCACCGCGATAATCTCCCTCTGAAAGAGACACTCAAATCATTAAGCTCAATGCTCGATGATGCCTATCAGTACCCTATCAAATGGGCTTTAGAAAAATTAAGCTAGCAGTCCGACTCATAAAGTTAGAGAATAATAGCCTTTAAACGAACAGACCTCAGATAAAGAGGTCTGTTATTCGCTATTTTCTCCTGATTATTCAGGTTACTGCACCCATTCGATGGAGTCAGGATGCAAGTCAAGCAACAGATTTTTGGGCCCGCTTATCAGTGGAGTATGCTGATATTATTAGGTTTTGTGTATTTTTTAGCTACCGCAACCACATTTACCTCTTTAGGTGTTGTTCTTCCTAGTATGATAAACGAGCTAGAGTGGAACTGGACTCAAGCAGGCCTTGGCTTTACGTTATTAGGATTAACCTGTGGCCTTGCAAGTTTTTTACCTACATTACTGATCCGTAAATTAAGTGTTCGCCTTACACTACTTATTGGGTTGATCATTTTTGTCAGTGGTTTCTATTTTCTTTATGAAACATACACCATTGCACGTTATTTTCTTGGTACTGCACTGTTAGGTATTGGTTTTACGCTACTAGCTACCGTACCTGGCACTTATGTTATTTCTCGCTTATTTGAAAAACAGTCCTTTGCCTTTGGTGTCTATTTTACCATTGGTGGATTAGGTGGTGTTGCTGGACCTTGGATCTACTTTTTAGCAACCCATTTATGGCATACATGGCGAATGCACTGGCTTATTTCAGCAATCACACTCACTGTCGTTACTCTTCTCACCATTTTATTTTTACGCGAAGGTAGTAAAGAACAAGAACACGCAAAAAAAATTAGCCAACTTCAAACCACAAAACGTATCTATCAAACTAAAGAGATTTGGACAGCTCGTCATGCTTTAAGAACATGGCAATTTTATGTTATTGCTGCGACTTATACGGCCTTTTTATGGTGTGGGATCACGGTTAATAGTTTTGCTGTTGCACATATTATTGAAAATGGTTTTGGTGAAACTATTGCCGCGACACTATTAAGTAGTATGGCATTTATCAATGCGTTCTCGCGCTTAGCGGGTGGAGCTATTGGTGAATGGTTAGAACCTAAAAAATTACTTATCGCAAGCTTAAGTATTATCATCATAGGGTTACTTGCGCTAAGTATGGCTAATTCTTGGGTTTACCTGATCTTATTTACGGTTTGTGTCGGTATTGGTTATGGCATGACATTTTTGGCATCAAGTATATTGCTTGCTAACTATTTTGGTCGCTCCCCTTACCTTGAGCTATTTTCAGTGATGAATTTAATTTCAACACTGGCTTGTTTAGCGCCCTTCTTTGCTGGGGCAATCAAAGATATTTCAGGTAGTTTTACACCGGCATTCTTGATTTTAACCATACCTGTTTTACTGATTTTAGCGGTCACTCTGTTTATGAAACCACCCGTTTATCCTAAATTTCAGCATGCCAGTAAGCAACAAGAAGAACCTAAAGTAACTAGGTAATTAAACCTATATAAAAGCATTTTCTAAGGAGATGTTAAGCTGATGAATGATGCATTAATAATAAAATACTCAATAGGTATAGGCATTGCTTTAGCCTGTTTTGTCGGTTTTTTCGTTGTATCTCTTTTTCATGATAAGAAGAAAAAGCGCCGTAGAAATATTATTATTCATATCAGCCAAGCGGTCTTTCTTTGTAGCTTAGTCATTATCTTAAGCCAATATTGTGAAATGGCTGTCGTTGATTTTAATCTCCATTTCATCTCTTTTAGGATGATTAATTTCTTTACCTATGTCGCTATCGCGTTAATTTTAATGCGTAAATTTTTCTTATTGATTAATTTATTAGAGAAATCACAAATTAATAAAGGGAGCGATCCTACTTCAGCTCGTATTATTTCTCGCATATTTAAAATCACCCTTTTCGTCATTATCATCTTACTGTTTGGTGAGCACTTTGGTATGAGCTTATCTGGTTTAATGACCTTTGGGGGATTAGGCGGTATTGCCATTGGCATGGCAAGCAAAGATGTGATGAGTAACCTTTTTTCAGGAGTGATGCTCTATTTTGATCGCCCTTTTAATATCGGGGATTGGGTACGTTCTCCTGATCGTAATATTGAAGGCACCGTGGTAGAAATCGGTTGGCGTATCACGAAAATCATTACCTTTGATCATCGCCCCCTTTACATTCCAAACTCTGTTTTTTCCTCTATTAGCGTAGAGAATCCCGGTAGAATGACCAATCGACGCATCGAAACAGAATTAGGTTTACGTTATGAAGATTCAGATAAAATAGGTGCCATTGTTGAGGACATTCGCACTATGCTGATGCAAAATGATAAAATTGACACTCAACAAACCTTATTAGTTTATTTTAATCAATTTGCAGACTCTTCACTCAATATCATGGTGTATTGTTTTACCAAAACGACAGTCTGGGCGCAGTGGCTTGAAGCTCAACAAGAAGTCTATTTGAAGATGATTGATATTGTGCATAAACATGGCGCTGATTTTGCTTTCCCATCTCAAACTGTTTATATCGAAAAGTCTTCGCCTATCGCGCAATAATAGAAGATAGATAAGTTTATTTTCTCATAGGCTTATCCACTCATCCACTTATTAAAATGGTGATTTATGCACTCAAAACGCATAAATCACCTTGATTATCTTTTAATTTATTTCAATCACATTCACAACCAAGTATATTGTTCGCCAATTCTTCTATTGATAAAAACGCGAGTATAATGAAAAAAATGAAGTTGGCATGTCACCCTGCTCTTTCACACTATTTTTATTGTGAACGTCCGATAGTTGATATTGTTGATGCAAATTTAACGCAAGTATCAGCAGTAGTGTTGTCATTGTCAGATATTGAGTCTGGCGAATTAGATCGCATTTATCAAACAGGCTTTCAACTACCCGTATTTATTGCAGTTAATCTCAATGATGCAATCAGTGCTGAATTGCTTAATCAGGTTTCAGGGGTTGTGATTACGGATAAAAGTGCACATCAAAAAAATAGTACGTTAATTAATAAAGTTGCACAGCAATATGAAGAGAGTCTGACCACACCATTTTTTTCACGCTTAGTGAATTATGTTGCCGAAAAGAACGTCGCTTTTGATTGCCCTGGTCATCAAGGCGGGGAATTTTTCCGTCGTCATCCTGTTGGCGAACAGTTTTATCAATATTTTGGTGAGAATCTATTTCGCGCTGATCTCTGTAATGCTGACGTGGCAATGGGTGATTTGCTTATTCATGAAGGCGCACCTTATGATGCCCAAACGTTTGCAGCGCAAGTGTTTAATGCCGATAAAACCTACTTTGTTTTAAATGGAACATCCTCTTCTAATAAAGTTGCTTTAAATGCCTTATTGGCACCAAATGATTTAGTGCTATTTGATAGAAATAACCATAAATCCAATCATCATGGTGCACTAATTCAAGCAGGAGCAACGCCTGTTTATTTAGAGACGGCTCGCAATCCCTTTGGCTTTATTGGTGGTATTGATGCTCATTGCTTTGAAGAGCACTATTTACGCCAACAAATTGCAGAAATTACACCAGAACGCCAATTCGATAAACGCCCTTTCCGTTTAGCGGTTATTCAACTGGGCACTTATGACGGTACAATTTACAACGCAAGGCAAGTAGTTGATAAAATTGGTCATCTTTGCGATTACATTTTATTTGATTCTGCATGGGTGGGCTATGAACAATTTATTCCAATGATGAAACAGTGTTCGCCTTTGTTACTAACGCTTAATGAAGACGATCCTGGTATTCTCGTTACTCAATCAGTTCATAAGCAATTAGCTGGATTTTCACAAACCTCACAGATACATAAAAAAGATGCTCACCTTAAAGGGCAATCACGTTATGTTAATCATAAACGTATGAATAATGCTTTTATGATGCATGCATCTACCAGCCCATTTTATCCCCTTTTTGCGGCTCTTGATGTCAATGCAAAAATGCATTCTGGCAAAAGTGGTGAAGCAATGTGGATGAGTTGCGTAAAACAAGGCATTGAAGCCCGTAAATCATTACTAAAACAGTGCCAATTTATTAAGCCTTTTATTCCTGAAATCATCGATGGAATTGCTTGGCAAGATCACGACACAGATGAAATCGCTCACGATCAGCGTTTTTTCAATTTTATTCCTAATGATAATTGGCATTCATTTGAAGGTTACGCCGCCAATCAATATTTTGTTGATCCTTGCAAATTAATGCTTACAACGCCAGGGATCGATCCTCATACAGGGGAATATGAATCTTTTGGTGTGCCTGCATCTATTTTGGCAAGTTATCTACGTGAACACGGCGTTATTCCTGAAAAAAGCGACCTCAATTCAATCTTATTTTTGCTGACTCCCGCAGAGCATCAAGCGAAGTTTGATCGCTTAATTTCTTTGATTGTTCAATTTGAAAAGCACTTAATTGAAGATGTGCCATTAGAACAAATATTGCCTTCTGTTTGCCGTCGCTATCCATCTCGTTATCAGGGTTATACATTGCGCCAACTCTGTCAGGAAATGCATGATATTTGTGTCAGATACAATATCAAGTTACTGCAAAAACAGATGTTTAGAAAAAGTCACTTTCCTAAGCGAGCACTAAGTCCACAACAAGCTAATATTGAGTTTGTTCGTGGTAATATTGAATTGTTACCTTTAAATAAATTAGCAGGCCGAATTGCTGCTGAAGGTGCTTTACCTTATCCACCGGGTGTTTTATGTGCCGTACCTGGTGAAATTTGGAATGGTGCTGTTTTACGTTATTTTCAGGCTCTTGAAGTCACTATTAATCAACTTCCAGGCTTTTCAACTGAACTTCAAGGGGTTTATATTTATGATGAAAATGATGGCAATAAGCGAATTTATGCTTATGTTATAAAAGAATAATTATCTTATCTTTCCCTATAAAAAATGCTGATGTTTAATCACATCAGCATTTTATTTAACTCTATTTATAAGCCTTATTTATTTCAACTATTCGCCTTGAATTCGTCGATACTGCCCTTTATCTTGCAACAGCCTGACGCCTAATATACTGCCACATAATGAAAGTAATAATGCCGCAACAATAGGTACGGTGATCCACATTCCCCATTGTGGTTGCCAAGGGAAATCAAACACCGATATTTGTAATAAGCTTAATGCGACCTCAGCACCAATCGCCGCTGCTAATCCTGCCATTAAACCTAATAATGCAAATTCAGCCCAAAGAGTCCGTCTTAATAATGATTTACCAGCACCTAATGTTCGATACACCACCAGCTCAATGCGTCGTTGTGTCATTCCTACCTGAATTTGAGCAACTAACAATAACGCACCACAGATCATGACCAATCCAACCATAATCTCTAATGCTCGACTGACTTGCTGTAAGATTTGTTGAACTTGCTGAATTAATGCGCCTGTATCTAACACGCTTACGGTTGGAAATTGCCGATTAAGCGCAGTAATTAACGCGCCTTCACCATTGTAATAAAAGCTACTCATCCATTTTTCCGGCTGATTACTTAATCCTTCTTCAGAGAAAATAAAGAAGAAATTAGGGCGCATATTTTCCCAATCAACATGGCGAATACTCGTAACAATGGACTTAAATTCACGAGTATCACCGACAAATGTTAATTCATCACCCAACTTGATTTCGAGTTGCTCTGCAACGCCTTGATCAAGAGAAACACCATTACCGACAGGTGGCCAAGTTCCTTCAACAATGACGTTATCTTTAGGTAATTCACTGTGCCACGTTAAGTTAAGCTCACGACGAACCGTATTATTGCCAGCATCACGTTTATCAGCCCACTCTTTGGCATTATGCTCATTAATCTGTGTTAAACGCGCTAATACCACAGGGAATGCATCCGTAGGTTCAACCTTATATTGTGCCAACAAGGTATTAATTTCTTGAACTTGAGGTGCAGACATATTGATTAGAAAATAGTTAGGACTATCTTCTGGTAATTGCTTTTGCCATTTTTCCAGTAAATCACCTTGAATAAGGACTAAAAGCGTTAACAACATAAATGAAAGTGCGAAAGCAGCAAGCTGAGTCATCGTTTGAAAAGGTTGTCGTAATAAACGAGTTACTGCTAAACGCGCACTGAGTTGGCGAAATTTAAACTGCTTTAATACCCATAATCCTAACCAACCAATTATTCCAAGTAAAAAAGCAATAACAACAACACCAAATAGAATTGACCAGAGTAAAACGCCTGTTCCCGCAAAAAGCGTTAAAGCACCGACAATAATTAAGCCCACTATCGGTAAATAATAACGAAGAGGCCATATAGGGGCCGTAGTATCACTTCTTAATACTCGGGAAGGTTGTGTTGCCATTAATTGATAGTAAGGTCTTAATCCTGTTAATAAAGCAATTAACAGTAAAGAGCCCACAGACCATATCCATGGCAAAAAGCTCGCCTCAGGCAAACTTTTAGGTAAGACTGGCGCTAAAATTTGTAGCAGTATTGCCTCAAAAACAAGTCCGACTAATGAGCCAACAATAATTGCGCCAATGAGGATCACTCCCCATTGCCCAACAATCCACTTTCTCAATGCACGTTTATCTGCACCTAACGTTTTTAATACCGCAATTAAAGTATGACGACTACGGCAATAATGAGCCATTGAAACGGCAACTGCCGATATAGCAAGCAATAGCGTTAATAGCGCTGAAAGTAAAAGAAAGTTTTTCGCACGCTCCATTGATTGTGAAAGTGCTCCACTATCTTGCTTTAAACTATTCCAACGCTGATCGGGTTTTAATAGTGGGTCGAAGCGTTGCTGATAACTATCAATTACAGACTCATTACCTGCAAACATATAGCGATAAGTCAGACGGCTTCCAGGTTGCACGGCGCCAGTTGCTTCAACATCATCAAGATTAATTAAAATACGGGGGGCGATTTGAAAAGGATTAAACCCGCTGTCTGGCTCTTGAATTAATACACCACCAATAGTAAATGAGGCATCGCCTACATCAATTTTATCGCCAACTTTTATATCAAGTAATTCCAGTAATCTGGCACCAACAAACGCAGTTCCTTTTTCAGGTTTTAATCCTGCGGGCTCTGTTTCTAACTCACCATACAGTGGATATAATTTATCCACAGCTTTCACCAGCGCAAGCTGAGGTGTATCGCCTTCAGGAGCATAAGACATCGTGGTGAATTGCATTTGGCGACTGAGAGTTAACCCTTCTTTCTTCGCCTCTGTAAGCCAGTTTTCATCAACGGGATAAGATGCACGTAAGACTAAATCGCCAGCAATTAAATCACGACTTTGAGCGTAAATACTTTTATCAATGCGATCACCTATACGCCCTAAAGCAAGCACACAAGCAACTGCAAGCGCTAAAGAAAGCCAAACGATTAATAGTGCAGGAGAACGCCATTCACGCCAAAACCAACGCCAAATCATGACTCCTCCTTAAGTTGTCCATCTACTAATCGTAATCGTCTTTGACAACGAGCCGCCAGCTCATTGTCATGAGTCACTAAAATTAAGGTTGTTGCATAATCTCGATTAAGAGAGAACAGCAAGTCAGCTATTTTATCGCCTGTTTTACGATCAAGATTCCCTGTCGGCTCATCAGCAAAAAGAATCGCAGGCTGAGTACAAAATGCTCTTGCTAATGCAACGCGTTGTTGCTCACCGCCAGAAAGTTGTGCTGGCATATGGTATAAACGTTCGCCTAATCCTAACAGCTTAAGTAAATCAACTGCACGCGCATGACTGTGCTTTTCTGACTCGCCTTTTAATAATGCGGGCAACTGCACATTTTCAAGTGCATTCAATGTTGGGATCAACATAAATGATTGAAAAACAAAACCAACATGTTGAGCGCGTAATTTAGCTCGCTCTTCTTCATTCATTTTTGTGAGATCTTCACCCATTAAATGCACGCTGCCAGAACTACCATCATCTAATCCAGCAATGATCCCTAACAGCGTCGATTTACCCGATCCTGACTCACCAATTAACGCAATTGTTTGTGCAGGCTCGACAACTAACTCAACACCCTGCAATATAGAGATCTGACTATCACCTTGTCCTACTTGTTTGGTTAACCGATGAACTTCAAGAACCTTTTTCGTCGACATACATTTTTCCTTATCGTTATGATGATGTTTAGCTTTAAGGCAATTGCTGCTGATACCTTTTTAATCTTTGGTGACAGCTTGAGTGCAGGATATCGTCTGCCAATTGAAAGTGCATGGCCACAACGCCTTGCTGATAAATGGAAAACAACCTACCCTGAAATTAATGTTGTTAATGCAAGTATCAGTGGTGAAACTGCCTTTCAGGGGAAAAATAGGCTTCCTGATTTATTAAAACAGCATCAACCTCGTTGGGTTTTAATTGAATTAGGTGCAAATGATGGCTTACAGGGATACCCTGTTGCACAAACAAAAGAGGCATTACAAAACATCATTACACAAGTAAAAGATGCCGGTGCAACGCCACTTTTTATGCAAATAATGATTTCACCTAATTATGGTAAACGTTATACACAATCATTTTCAGCGATCTATCCAAAACTCGCTGAAGATAACGCGCTTCCTCTACTTCCTTTTTATATGGAGCAAATCGCTGATAAACCTGAGTGGATGCAAAATGACAGCATACACCCCAATGAAGATGCTCAGCCTTTTATTGCGCAGTGGATGGATAAAACATTATCCCCTTACTTAACACGTTAGGCTATTCTGACAGTAGTTGACGTAGATTAAACGAGATTAATTGTAAAATTATGCAAAAAACGGTATTGATTACAGGAAGTTCCAGTGGAATAGGGCTCTGTGCCGCCAAAGCACTAAAGAAAAGAGGCTATCGAGTTCTTGCGGCTTGCCGTAAAGGTGAAGACCTTGAACGCATGGAAACACTGGGATTAGAACCTATTCATCTTGATCTTGATGATCCAAAAAGTGTTGAAAATGCGGCACTAGAAGTTATTCGCCTAACAAATGGTCGTTTATATGGATTATTTAATAATGGCGGATTTGGTGTTTATGGCCCACTAGATGCCATTACTCGCCAACAAATGGAAAAACAGTTTTCTACTAATTTTTTTGGTTTACATCAGCTAACTACATTACTTCTACCAGCAATGTTACCGCACGGTGAAGGCAGAATTATTCAAACAAGTTCAGTGATGGGAATTATTTCTACCTCTGGTCGAGGTGCTTACGCAGCGAGTAAGTATGCTGTAGAAGCATGGTCTGACGCATTAAGAATGGAAATTGCTCACACTGGTGTCAAGGTGAGTTTAATAGAGCCTGGTCCAATACGTACTTGTTTCACCGAGAATGTCGCCCAAGCAGAAAAAGATAAACCGGTAAAAAATCCCGGGATTGCGAGCCGTTTCACACTAACGCCTGAAGATGTAGTGAAAAAGCTTATTCATGCTTTAGAAAGCCCAAAACCTAAGATACGTTATCCCGTAACCCTATTAACTTATGCTGTCAAAATACTAAAACGTTTTCTACCTGACACACTAATGGATGCAATTTTAAGTCGCCAAAGTGGCAAGGCTTGATTTTTCGGGTTTCACCCTTACTTATTAATAAAATAGCTTTATAAATCGCATCTATATTTAAAACTCTCAAAAAGGGGCAAGTTAATGTTAGCAACTGCACATATTGTTGATGTAAATGAATCAAATATTCAACAAGTTATAGAACAATCGATGACTAAACCAGTCATGATGTATTTCTATTCAGAACGTAGCCCTCATTGTGCAGAGCTTGGCGCAACATTAGATAAACTGGCAGCCGAATTTGCTGATCAATTTATTTTGGCTAAATTGGATTGTGATGTTGAACAAATGATTGCCTCACAATTTGGTCTACGTGCTATTCCAACTGTTTATATTTTACAAGAAGGTCGCCCAGTTGATGGCTTCCAAGGCCCTCAACCTGAAGAAGCAATTCGCCAAGTGTTAGCAAATGTATTACCCAAACCAGAAGAATTAAAAGCGGCACAAGCGGCGCAATTGCTTTCTGAAGGAAAAGCCGAGGAAGCTCTACCTTTGCTTAAAGAAGCCCATCAACTCGCACCTAAAAACAGTGAAATTACCCTTGCGTTAGCGGGCGCTTTAATTTCTTTAAATAAAAATGAAGAAGCTCAAACGCTGTTAATTACCATCCCATTACAAGATCAAGACAGTTACTACCATAGTTTGTTAGCGCAAATTGAATTACAAAAACAGGCTGCTGATACGCCTGAAATCCAACAATTGCAGAGCGATTTTAATCAACAACCTGAAAATACCAATCTTGCCATTCAACTTGCACTAAAATTACATGAAGTTGCTCGCAATGAAGAGGCATTAGAGTTGCTATTTAGCTTTATCAAAAAAGATCTAAATGCAGGTGATGGGCAAGTTAAGAAAACCCTGATGGATATTCTATCAGCCTTAGGTACTAATGATAATTTGGCGTCTAAATATCGTCGTATGGTGTATTCTTTACTTTATTAATTTTATTTTCTTATTCAAGCAGACTTAGGACAGGTATATGGAAATAGTCATTGGTATTATCATCTTATTCGCTATTATTTTAGTTTTATGCGGTGTTAAAACCGTTCCACAAGGTTATCAGTGGACTGTCGAACGTTTTGGTCGTTATACTCGTACTCTGACTCCAGGACTCCAAATTCTCGTGCCATTTGTTGATCGTATTGGTCGCCGTATCAATATGATGGAACAAGTACTGGATATTCCTTCTCAAGAAGTCATTTCTCGTGATAACGCCAACGTCAGCATCGATGCAGTCTGCTTTATTCAAGTTATCGATCCTGTAAAAGCCGCGTATGAAGTGAATAACCTTGAACTTGCGATTATTAACTTAACACTCACTAATATTCGTACGGTGTTAGGCTCAATGGAACTTGATGAAATTCTTTCTCAACGTGACCAAATCAATAGCCGCCTTTTACTGATTGTTGATGATGCAACAAACCCTTGGGGTATCAAAATTACCCGTATTGAAATTCGTGATGTCCGTCCACCAAAAGAATTAGTTTCTGCAATGAATGCACAGATGAAAGCTGAACGTACTAAACGTGCCGACATTCTTGAAGCTGAAGGTATTCGTCAAGCCGCTATCTTAAAAGCCGAAGGTGAAAAACAAAGCCAAATTCTGAAAGCAGAAGGTGAACGTCAATCCGCATTCTTACAAGCAGAAGCCCGTGAACGTGCGGCAGAAGCAGAAGCCAAAGCAACACAAATGGTATCTGAGGCCATTGCAAAAGGTGATATGCAAGCAATTAACTACTTTGTTGCTCAAAAATATACTGATGCACTGTCTCAAATTGGTTCAGCTAATAACAGTAAAGTTATTATGATGCCATTAGAAGCAAGTAATCTCATGGGTGCGATTGGCGGTATTTCTGAATTACTCAATACCAAAAAAAGTGACTCTGGCAACAAGAGCAATTAATTATGATTGAATGGATTAGTGCTCAACCTGCACTTTTCTGGCTTTGTCTTGGTGGCTTGCTGTTAATTACAGAAATGTTAGGAACAGCAGGATACCTTTTATGGTCAGGAATGGCGGCTCTGTGTGTATCGTTGATCACATGGATATTGCCTATTAGCTGGCCTATTCAAGGTATTTTATTTGCGATATTAACGGTTATTAGTGCTGTACTTTGGCACCTTTGGCTTAAACGCAGAAAACTATCAAAAGAAGCTGAAAACTTAAATCAGAAAACGCATCAACTGATTGGTGTTCATGCTGTTTTATTATCAGATACTGAAAATGGTTTTAGTCGCGTAAAATTAGCTGATGGCAGTTGGCGTGTTTATTCAGACACGCCATTACTTGCTGGCGATAAGGTAACAGTAACCGCAATTGATGGCATTACCTTACATGTGATTGCGCTTAAATCGGCTGTTTCTGGTGATGACAACACCCTGACAAATGATTGATGATCGGGCAATCTGCACCATCATCGCCAGGACATTCGCTGGCTAACAAAAGTAATCGCTGGCGAATGGCATTAAGCTCGTTAATTGTTTTCTCAATTTCAGCCACTTTTTTTAAGGTGGCTTCTTTCACGTCAGCACTATGACGTGAAGGATTTCTTAGCAACATCAATAAAGCACGGCACTCTTCTAAATTAAAGCCCACTTCTCGTGCTTGTCGTAATAATGTCAACTCTTCGATATGTTGAGCCTGATAATAGCGATAGCCGTTTTCACCTCTTCCCGGTGGCGTTATCAAGTCTTTTTCTTCATAAAACCGAATAGCTTTAGCTGTTAATCCTGTTTTATTTGCGATTTCACTAATATTCAAAATTCCCCCTTGACCTTCCCCTTGCGGAAAGGTTTAGCCTTTATCTCAATAAGAAAAAACCTTTAAAGAAAGCAAGTTACCGAATATTGCGCAATAATAGAGGTAACGCTTTTATGTCGGAGATAAATTAACATGGCAAAAACTATAATACTCGCACTACAAGGACTTTCCTGCTCCCACTGTGTTAACAGTGTAAAAAAAGCACTTGATGCTCGCAATGACATAGAGCAGGCAATTGTGACTATTCAATACGCTAAAATTGACAGCGATGCAACTGCTGAAAGCTTAATCAAAACAATTGAAGATGCAGGCTATGAAGCAAGTGTAGCAACACAACCCGATGTAAAATTAAGCCTAAGTGGGCTTAACTGTATGAAGTGTGTCGGTAAAACTGAAAAAGCATTATTAGCCGTTGAAGGCGTAGCCGCAGTTAATGTGACAAAAGAGTCAGCTGAAATTTTTGGTGATGCTACGGCAGATACTTTAATTGCAGCGATTACCGCGGAAGGTTTTCAAGCAAGCCTAGCGCCCACTGACAACGTAATTAATTTAACTCTATCTGGCTTAAATTGTGGTCACTGTGTCGGTTCAGTTAAAAAAGCACTAGAAAATACAGCAGGTGTTGAAACAGCTGAAGTTGAATTAACACATGCAAAAGTAACTGGTTCTGCAACCGCTGAAACCTTAATTACTGCCATTACAGAAGCAGGTTTTGAGGCACAACTAGCAGGTGCTGATTTCCCAAAAACTGAGCCGCTGACGCAAACGCATGCACAACTGGAAGCATCGTCAGCGGCTGTTTGTGATATTCCAGTTGAAAATGCTGATATTGATAATGGCGCTGAAATCGATACTGACGATGACAGCAGTGTTCAGCTTTTAATTGATGGCATGACCTGTGCAAGTTGCGTAAGCAAGGTTCACAAAGCATTACAATCTGTTGATGGCGTTGAAAATGTGCGTGTAAATCTTGCTGAACGTAGTGCATTAGTGACTGGTGAAATCGACCATGATGCACTTGTGACTGCTATTGAAAAAGCGGGTTATGGCGCTGAAATTATTCAAGACGATGTAAAACGCAGAGAACGTCAGCAAGAAGTTGCTGTTGCCAATATGAAACGTTTTCGCTGGCAAGCTGCATTAGCCTTAGTTGTTGGTATTCCTGTGATGATTTGGGGAATGATCGGCGACAATATGATGCTCACAGAAGCCAATCACAGCATCTGGTTAGGCATTGGTATTGCAACGCTGTTTGTGATGGTTGTTGCTGGTGGTCATTTCTATCGTAGTGCATGGCAGAGTTTAAAAAACCGCAGTGCAACAATGGATACCCTCGTTGCGTTAGGAACAGGAACAGCGTGGCTCTATTCCATTACCGTGAACTTATGGCCAGAAGTGTTCCCTGCTCAAGCGCGACATCTCTATTATGAAGCCAGTGCGATGATCATCGGTTTAATCAATCTGGGTCATATGCTTGAGCAAAGAGCACGCCAGCGTTCATCCAAAGCACTAGAACGGCTATTAGATTTAACTCCGCCAACAGCAAGAGTCATAACTGAAAACGGTGAAGTTGAAATGCCATTAGCTGATGTTAAACAAGGAATGACCTTACGTTTAGCAACAGGTGATAAAGTGCCGGTTGATGGTGAAATTATCCAAGGTGAAGTATGGATGGATGAGGCAATGCTGACAGGCGAGCCAATTCCACAACAAAAAACTGTGGGTGACACTATTCATGCGGGAACAACGGTTCAAGATGGCTCAGTTCTATTTAAAGCAGCAGCGGTGGGAAGTAAAACAACACTTGCTCGTATTATTAAATTAGTTCGCCAAGCGCAAAGTAGTAAACCTGAAATAGGCCAGCTAGCGGATAAAATTTCAGGTGTATTTGTACCTGTTGTCGTTGCTATCGCTCTTATTGCTGGTGCTATTTGGTATTTTTTTGGCCCATCGCCACAAATTACCTATGCACTGGTGATTATCACAACCGTTCTTATCATCGCTTGCCCTTGTGCTTTAGGTTTGGCTACTCCTATGTCGATTATTTCAGGTGTAGGTCGTGCGGCTGAATATGGCGTGTTAGTTCGTGATGCAGACGCACTACAACAAGCGAGCAAACTAGATACTTTAGTCTTTGATAAAACAGGAACACTGACAGAAGGTATGCCTCAGGTCACTGAAATTCATACTTTCAATCAAGTAGATGAAACTCAAGCACTTGCATTGGCAGCATCGTTGGAAAATGGTTCTAATCACCCATTAGCTAAAGCCATTTTAACGCGAGCTGAAGGCATTGATTTACCTGAAATAAGCCAATTCCGCACTCTTGCAGGAATGGGGTTAAGTGGTGAAATTAACGGAAAAACAGTGCTTTTAGGCAACCCTAAATTGATGCTTGAATCAGGTATTGATATTAGTGAAATTAATTCACTTATTGACACTCAAGCAGCGAAAGGTGTTACTCCTGTCTTATTAGCTCAAGAAGGTAAGATTGCCGCCCTTCTCTCTATCCGTGATCCTCTAAGAGAAGATACTGTAAGTGCATTACAACGTTTACATAATCAGGGCTATCGCCTAGTGATGTTAACGGGTGATAATCCAATTACTGCAAATGCAATAGCAAAAGAAGCAGGTATTGACCAAGTTATCGCAGGTGTCATGCCTGAAGGTAAAGCACAAGCGATAACAGAGCTTCAAGCACAAGGTCGTCGTGTTGCAATGATTGGTGATGGTATTAACGATGCGCCAGCGCTAGCAAAAGCAGATGTCGGTATTGCAATGGGTGGAGGTAGTGATATTGCTATTGAAACAGCAGCTATCACATTAATGCGTCATAGTTTGCATGGTGTTGCCGATGCGGTTGAAATCTCAAAAGGTACACTACGTAATATGAAGCAGAATTTATTCGGTGCCTTTGTTTACAATAGCTTAGGTATCCCTATTGCAGCGGGTATTTTATATCCTTTCACTGGCACACTGTTAAATCCAGTGGTTGCGGGTGCAGCAATGGCGCTGTCTTCCATTACTGTTGTTAGCAATGCAAACCGTTTATTACGTTTTAAACCCAAGCAATAACACTTAAGAATTTATTAAGATATATTATATTAGAACCTCTTTTACTTATCGGTAAAAGGGGTTTTTTATTATCTTATTTTTAACGTTTCCTTGATGATTATTAGTATTATCAAAAGGTTAAAAAAAAGCCGATATTTCTATCGGCCAGTCAAAGAGGAATTTCTCATTATACAAGAGAGTCATCACTCCGCCCTCTTAACGCTAGAATAGCAATATATTATAACTATTTCATTAATTTTTATTACTCATAAAATAAAGATAACATTGGCATAAAAATCACTCTAATAATAAGGCTGTTTATTTATATTAAGTAAAAAATTAACATTTAGAATATATAGATAAAAAATCAATATCATTTTTCTTTTAAAAGGATTTAAAATTGAAATATAAAAATATTTTTATCGCAACAATATCTATTATTTATTCTTCCTGTGTTTTTTCAAACACATTAAATTCAAATGCGCCCTCTGATTTAATCACACCTGAATATGAAGAGCCTGAAAATAAAAAAAACTATCCAACATCAACGATTTTTAATCAGATAGTCGATGATAATTTAATGAGAATAGTAAAAAAAGCAGATCAAGAAATTTATGGCATTGAAATAAATAAATATATAATTGAAGATTTAGAGAAATACTTAAGAAATAATAGTTTAACAAATTCAGCCGATATTATAAAAAACAACATTATTAATAAAAATAATCATATTGAGATCCAATCTGATAGTACAGAGTTAAAAATGGGGATAGAAAACTATTTATCGGAAAGAAAGTTATTGACTGAGCAAAATCGTAATGAAGCCATTCAGAAAATTAAATTCAATAAAACAATGATCTATGGTATGCCAGAAAGTATATTAACATTGGATATTTTAAATTCCCCAGAGGAACTAAATAAAATAGTCGATAATCTCAATACAAAAAACCGTTCTTTGTTGTTATTAGAAAACAATACAACAAAAGATCTAGCCCAGATGAGTAAGTTACATGAGCAAGATTATTCATTACTTAAAAACTCAATCTCAGACAATAAAAAAAGATTATCAGAAGATCTTCAAGATAACTCAAATAAAATTAAAAATAACGAAATTATAATTAAACAAAACACAAGCACCATTGATAAAAACAATAATTCCATAGAAAGAAACAAAACTGATATTGATAAAAACACTCGTGATATTAATAGTAACACTAGTAATATAAGAGAAAATAGAAATGATATTGACGATATAAAGGAAAACTATATCGATAATTTAAATATCAATGGAAGAAATATTTCATTGAAAAGTCATTTTGCTACTCTTTATACTGAACAATCAGTCTCACGAAATGAACTTAAAACGCTAAAAAATAACTTTGAGCATTTTAAATCTGACACTGAAAATCGTTTTTATAAAGTCGAAAAACGTGCCAATCAAGGTATTGCCTCTGTTGCCGCAATGAGCAATTTACCTTTTACAGATAATGCGACATTTAGTACTGCGATTGGTATCGGTAATTATCGTAATGCCACAGCGCTTGCTTGGGGTATGCAATATCGTATTAATGAAAATATTAAAGTCAGAGCATCTACCGCGTGGAATGAAAGCAATAGTTGGGTATCTGCGGGTGGTGTAGGTATGAGTTGGTAACTATTCAGTAATAAAGTAAAAACAGAGAAAGCTGAGTAAAGCTTCGTTTTCTCTGTTTCATTCAATCAAAAATCCGTTATGCTGAGGCTTAGTGATGGACACTTAAAGGAGCATATCAAATGACGGGTATTTTTCAGAAAGTTAAAAGTTGGATAGGGATAAAAAACACCCATCATTATCCTTATCCTGCCGTTGATATTACGCTACCTAATAACATCTCTTTACATCTTGTGGGTAGTATCCATATGGGTGTTCCCACAATGTCACCACTCTCCAATGTGCTTGTTAACGAAATAAAAAATGCAGATGCGATTATTGTTGAAGCTGATATCTCAACGGATGTACAACCTTTTGATCAAGCCTCTCTCTTTAGAGATCCGTTAGAAACTCGTTTAAATGAAACTCTTTTTTCTCAAATTATTCAACATTGTGAAGACCTCTCACTTTCTCTTTATCAACTTGAGAATAAACCACTTTGGCAAATTGCGTTGATTCTACAATCTACCCAAGCGATGCAACTTGGATTGCAGCCACAGTACGGCATTGATTATCAAGTCATTCAACATGCTAATGAACATAAAAAAAATATTATTGAACTCGAAGGCATTGAGGATCAGGTCGCATTATTATTGAATTTTCCTCATGATGGTCGGCAATTACTCGAGGACACGCTAAGAAATTGGCACGATAATGCACGTACATTGCAAATCATGATCAATTGGTGGTTAAATTATAATAGTAGAGAGAAACAACCGCCTTTACCGAATACCTTTAGTAAAGCTGTATTTGATATTTTGATGGAAAGCCGTAACCAAAAATGGGTAAGAACGTTATCAGCATTACCCGCAGGTCGTTATGTGGTCACTGTCGGCGCCCTTCATTTATTTGGCGAAGAAAATTTGATCGATTTATTAACATCCCAAGTATAAATATATTGTTCTAACCTTATAAGTAGGAATAACTATGACTCCCGCTGTAAATTTACTGGAAAAACAAAAAATCAAATTTACCCTTCATCCTTATGAACATGATGCTAATGTCCATAATTTTGGTGATGAAGCGGTCGAAAAACTCGGTTTAGATAACCGCCAAGTATTCAAAACACTTTTAGTGGCCTTAAATGGAGATGCTAAGGATCTTGCCGTTGCAGTAACACCGGTTTCTGGTCAGTTAGATTTAAAACTCGTTGCTAAGTGCTTTAAGGCTAAAAAAGCAGATATGGCAGATCCCCAAATTGCACAAAAGGTCACGGGTTATTTAGTGGGTGGAATAAGTCCATTAGGTCAGAAAAAACGCCTACCAACCGTGATTGATGAACAAGCACTCGAATTTGACACTATCTTTGTTTCTGGTGGTAAACGTGGCTTAGATATTGAATTATCAGCAAAAGATTTAGGCTCTGTATTAGGTGCTCAATTTGCACTTATTCGTAAAGAGTCATAATCCTTAATGATTTTTTATTTTAAGGCTCATCCTCAAAATAAGAAATTAACGTGATTTAGACCTAAAATAAAAGGCGACATTAGATGTCGCCTTTTGTCTATATAAGCGTTATTGGTAAGATTTATTTTTTGTAAACAATTTCGCCTTTAGGTTCGAAATCATCAGCTTTCAATGGAGAGTGTGATTCGATATAACCTTTTAATACTTCAGCATCAACGAAACCCGTATTTACATAACCTGGGTGTGTATCAATTTTCGGATAACCATCACCACCAATACCGTTAAAGTTCAGTGTCGCCATACGGTAAGATTTTGTTTTATCTAATGGTTTACCTGCAATTTTAACATCGCTAACTTTACAGTCTGCATCTACGGTTAAGCTAACATTGTAGAATTGTGCATAAGCACCAGAGTCTACTTTCATACATGCAACAGCTGATAAATAAGGTTCGACTTCTTCACCTTTAAAATCAACATAAACCAGTTCGTTCGCGAATGGTTGAACTTTCAGAACATCTTTGTAAGTGATATCACCAGACTCAATAGAATCACGAACACCACCACCGCTCATAATGGCAAAGTCTGCATTCGCACGTTCAGCTTGAGCTGATAATAATAGACGCGCCATATTGGTTTGAACAAAGCGAACTTTACTACGATCGCCTTCTAATTTACCAACAACCTCACCCACTTTAACATTCAGTTGCTCGCCACCTTTTTCTTGGTAAGGTGTCAGCAGTTTCATCATTTCAGGGTTATGAGGAATTTCTTTAGTGTAGTAAACGAGTTCAGTTGTGCCGTCGTCTTTCTTCACTTTCTGATTTAAGTTGATTGGGATTAATTGGTAATGTTTTAGCGTGAATACACCATTACGGAATTCGAAATCTGCACGACCAACATATTTGCCCCATTCATGAGCCTGAACAATCCATGTACCATTTTGGTTATCTGGTGCACAAGGTGTTCCTGGCACATAATCCGCTTGTTTGTAGTTTTTATTCTCTTGAGACATACAAACAGGATCTTGTGAGTGACCACCCACAATCATATCAAGGTAGCCTTTTGGTAAGGCACGCGCCATTTCCACATCACCAGGTGCGTTAGAGCCGTGATTACCATCATCATAGTGGCCCATATGAGTTGCTGCGATAATAATGTCTGGTTTTTCCGTTGTACGCAGTTCTTCTACAACTTTTTTAGCTTCATCAGAAGGTTTGCGGAATTCAGTATCAGGGAAGTTTGCTGGGTTACCAATACGCACAGTATCATCAGTCGTTAAGCCTAATACTGCAATTTTGACACCTTGCTTATCAAAAATGGTGTAAGGCTTGAATAAACGCTCACCCGTACTTTTTTGATAAATATTTGCAGATAAGAATGGGAATGTTGCCCATTTTTCTTGTTGACGTAAAACCTCTAATGGATTATCGAATTCATGGTTACCCAATGCCATTGCATCATAGCCCACAAGATTCATACCTTTAAAATCAGGCTCTGCATCTTGTAAATCAGATTCTGGTACACCCGTATTGATATCACCACCTGATAACAGCAGTACGCTACCGCCTTTTTTAGCCACTTCATCACGAATATTATCAACAACCGTTTTTTGTGCAGCTAAGCCATATTCGCCACGATCGTTATGCCAGAAATGACCATGGTGATCATTAGTATGTAGAATAGTTATTTCGTAGGTTTTATCCTTTTCCCATGCCTGAGACATCGCAGGCGCCATCGCTAAAGAAACCGTCAATGCGCATGCTGATAATTTAAAAGATAAGCTCATGGTATATCCCCATGTATATTATTTATTGAGAAGGTTCTGCCATGGTTCTACAGTAGAAAAAGAAGACAGAAGTTAAATACTTTTGCTGTATTTTATGACGTAGGTTATATAATTTTTTTATTATTTCATTGATCCAATAGTTTTTTTGAGACATGAATCAAACTCTATTTCTCACAAAAGCACTCAACTCCAAATAGATGTAAACTAGACCAATAAAAATAGAAACAATTTATTAACAAAATAATGTGGCAGGGAATTAAAATGAGCAATGCCGATCCAACGCTTCCCATAGAAGAAACTGACGTTTTACAACGAAAAGCCAATAAGCGTAATACGGTTTTTAGTATTTTAACTGCTATCAGTTTTTCACACCTTCTCAATGATATGATCCAATCATTGATATTAGCTATTTACCCTATGTTGCAATCTGAATTTTCTCTCAGCTTTGTGCAAATAGGGATGATAACGTTGACGTATCAAATTACAGCATCCTTGTTACAGCCTTTTATTGGCCTTTATACTGATAAATATCCTAAGCCTTACTCATTACCTATTGGTATGGGTTTTACGCTAACAGGGCTTATTCTTCTCGCCTTTGCTGATACATTCCCAATGTTATTACTTGCAGCAGGATTAGTCGGTACAGGCTCGTCTGTTTTTCATCCTGAATCATCTCGTGTTGCAAGAATGGCATCAGGTGGAAGACACGGGCTGGCACAATCACTATTTCAAGTAGGTGGCAATTTAGGCAGCTCTTTAGGTCCTCTTTTGGCGGCTTTACTGATTGCTCCTTATGGCAAAGGTAATGTCGGTTGGTTCTCTCTTGCTGCATTACTGGCCATTATAGTGCTATTACAAGTTAGCCGTTGGTATAAAATTCAACAAGAAGCTCAGAAAAAACAACCTAAAGTACTAAACAACAAAGCAATATTGCCACGCAAAGCCCTTTTTGGCTCTTTAGCCATTTTACTTATTCTGATTTTTTCTAAGTATTTTTATCTTGCAAGCATCAGTAGCTACTATACTTTCTATTTAATACATAAATTTGGCGTTTCAGTACAAAATGCACAAATTCACCTATTTGTTTTCCTCTTTGCTGTCGCTGCTGGCACCATGATTGGTGGCCCCGTAGGCGATAAAATTGGCAGAAAATACGTTATTTGGGGGTCTATTCTCGGTGTTGCGCCTTTTACGCTGATACTACCGTATGCCAGCCTTTACTGGACTGGCGTACTTACTGTATTCATTGGTGTGATCTTAGCTTCAGCATTTTCTGCTATCTTAGTTTATGCTCAAGAGTTAATTCCAGGTAAAACTGGCATGGTTTCAGGGCTTTTCTTCGGACTTGCTTTTGGGATGGGTGGTATTGGTGCTGCGGTCTTAGGATATATTGCAGATCAGAAGAGTATTGAATATGTCTATCATATCTGCGCTTATCTCCCACTGTTAGGTATTTTCACCATTTTTCTTCCTAATATTGGGGTAGATAAAACTGAATAACTTGTAATTACCCCTGTTATCTAAATGAACAGGTAACAGGGTATTTCTTACTTTAAAAGATAAGACTGATTAAAATAACATAAAAAAGTGCATTTGCATCAAAAAACTCAATCAACTTGCTATTTTTATAAATAATCGATAATTTTTAGCGAATTTATTGCATGAATACGTTAAACTATCAGCCTGCTATATTACTCGCCCCCCGATACATGTAGTTTTATAAAAAGAAGGAGAATTGATGCCGCATTCAACACCTCTCATTACCACCATTGTTGGTGGGTTAGCACTTGCTTACATTTTAGGCATGATCGCTCAACGGCTAAAAATCTCACCTTTAGTAGGATATCTTGCTGCGGGTGTACTCGCTGGTCCATTTACTCCTGGCTTTGTTGCTGATACATCTCTCGCCCCTGAACTCGCTGAAATTGGCGTTATTTTGCTAATGTTTGGTGTAGGTTTACATTTTTCGTTAAAAGATCTGATGGCAGTAAAAGCCATCGCTATTCCGGGTGCTATTGCTCAAATTGCAGTAGCAACACTATTAGGGTTGGGATTATCAGCATTTTTTGGCTGGGGTTTATTTAGTGGCATCGTGTTTGGTTTGTGTCTTTCAACTGCAAGTACCGTCGTTCTTTTACGAGCACTTGAAGAAAGAGGTCTGATTGATAGCCAACGAGGTCAAATTGCCATTGGTTGGTTGATTGTTGAAGACTTAGCAATGGTATTAGCCCTTGTACTACTCCCAGCTATTGCCAATATGCTGGAAAGTAGCGATCAAACCAATATTTCTCAACTCATGATCAATTTAGGTATCACAATCGGTAAAGTCGTAGCCTTTATCTTAATCATGATGATTGTTGGTCGTAAGCTTATTCCGTGGATCTTAGCTAAAACCGCTGCAACAGGCTCTCGTGAACTCTTTACGCTGAGTGTCTTAGCACTCGCTTTAGGTATCGCTTACGCTGCGGTGACTTTATTTGATGCCTCTTTCGCATTAGGTGCTTTCTTTGCGGGTATGGTGCTTAATGAGTCTGAGTTAAGCCACAGAGCCGCGCAAGATACCTTGCCATTGCGTGATGCCTTTGCTGTTCTGTTCTTTGTGTCCGTTGGTATGCTGTTTGATCCAATGGTGTTAATTGAACATCCTCTTGGTATCTTAGCAACACTGGCTATCATTATTATTGGTAAATCTGTCGCCGCGTTGGTGCTTGTACGAATGTTTGGGCATTCCCGACGAACAGCCTTAACCATTTCTGTCAGTCTTGCTCAAATTGGTGAGTTTGCCTTTATCCTTGCGGGTCTAGGTGTGGCGCTAAACGTTTTAGAGCCAGATGCACGTAATCTTGTTTTAGCTGGTGCTTTAGTCTCGATTATGCTAAACCCAGTTCTGTTCTCTTTATTAGACCGTTATCTGGCAAAAACAGAAACCAAAGAAGAAGTGGAACAGCTACAACAAGAAGAGCTGGAAGAAGAAATGCCAGTCCCTGTTGATATTTGTGGTCACGCCATTATCGTCGGTTATGGACGTGCTGGAAGCATGCTTGCTGAAAAATTATTAGCTCAATCTATTCCATTAGTTATTATCGAAAATAGCCGTAATAAATTTGCTGAATTAAAAGAGAAAAGTTTAAACACAGTACTGGGTAATGCATCGACTAAAGAGTCACTTGCTTTAGCCCGTATTGATTGCGCTAAGTCTTTATTACTGACGATACCGAATGGTTATGAAGCAGCAGATATCGCTGAAACGGCAAGAAGTATGAACCCAGATTTAAATATCATTGTTCGTGCCCATTTTGACGATATTATCGTGCGTGCTAACTATGATGAAGAAGCTTCTTTTATCCTTGAAAAAGGTGCAAATCACGTCATTATCGATGAAGATCAAACAGCATCTGCAATGGCGGATATGTTAATTAAAGAAGTTGAGTTTGGTTGCGCTATTGATGATACACCTGAAAATGGTCAACAAATCATTGCACCTAGTGCAGCGCAATAATCAAACACAGGTAATCACTTAAATCCATAGAATTTAAGTCAATAAAAAACCTATCAATAAATGTTGATAGGTTTTTTTATTTCACACTGATAAAACAAGACTTAGAAACAATACAAACTTAGCGTTCCCAATAGGCTTCTTCCAAGCTGTCTTCTTTTTCAGGTAAACCGCGCGTCAAGCGTGGAGAATGTTGGCTTAACACTTGATAACTCACTCGGTTAGCATATTTACATACTTGCGCTAATGATGAATAAGTTAAATAAGTCCGAGGATGCTTACTTGAATTTGGCACATTAATGCGATGATAGCTATTTGCTGTAATATCATGCAGTAATGCTGATAATGCTGCATCACCCGCACCATTGGTATTCATGATTTTTTCGGGGCCACCCATATAAGGTTCAATATGAGAATAAACTTTCTCTGGCTCGTCACAATCTTTACGGCGCATTGCACGACTAAATTCATAACGATTAAATTCAGCAATAGCACCAGGTAATAAAGGATGTGTGGTTTGGCGCTTAAAGCTGTGCTCTGTATAACCGCCCATATAAAGCCCAGCAGGCCCCGCAGTACAAAGCACTAAATCAACCCATTCTAAAGCAACATCGGAAGCCAACAGAGGATCAGCATGTCCTGTTAATTCAAAAGCTTCATCTTCATTCATGGCGACAACAGAAACATGCTCTTTTAAGAAATCACGCCACCATTGTGGATCATCTGCAATAACATATTTTGTGCCAAGTGTGAGAACGACCGGCACATCATATTTTTTCGCATACTCAATCGCTTTCATGGTTGCTAGCGGCATCGGTTCACCTGGTTTACAGCGAACTAAGTAAGCCGTTAACACCAATGCGGAAGCTTCTGCAATCACCTCTTCTGGAATGCTTTCAGGTTTAAGTTGATTCATTTGACCAGGGCTAATAGCAAATGTGCGTTCACCATTTTCCGTGATCAGCGTAAAGCAGCGCCCGATGGCACCATCAACACCTTGGAGGTAATTGAGATCAGTACGGCTAGAGGTGTTACATAAATAACGATAAGCATAGCTACCAATCTGAATGTTATTACACATAGTACCTAATAACACAGAGCGGTCATCAGCCAATACAGAGTAGTTATGTAGCGTATTACCAATAGTGCCACCAGCAAATTCGTGTGTTATCAGATTATTGTCTGTTAATTCACGATAAAGTGCCTCTGCGACATCATCTTCAATAACAAGAGAGTGTCCCTGACTCAAGTTATAACGGTTAATAAACTCTTCATCAACTTTCGCTTCAATATCAACCAATGTTTGGTCAATACCCACGATATAAGCGCGAGAGGATTCACTCTCCGTCATATTGATGATGGGTTGTAATAGAGGATCTCGTAAACTAACGGGAAAATAGTGTTTGGATTTTCGTTTGCCAGGGAATTTCATTGTGAACGATGCTACACAGCTAAAAAAGATGCGCAATGTTAACACAATATTATGGGAGAGGCAGTAGGTGTACGTCAGTACACCTACTTATTTAAAGATATTTTTATGCGGTTTTACGACGGCTTCTTGCCATATAGCTCAGTAAAACACCCATAACAGATAGAATGAAACCAACAAAAGCGGCACCCACTAAAATCAGAGCACGTTTAGGTGCATCTTTTTTAGTCGGTTCGTAAGGCTTCAACATATATTTGAATGGTACAAATTGAAGCTCGCCTAATTTCACTTTTTCTAACTGTTGAATATTGTATAAACGGTTTTTCAGATCAGTGCTTACTGTTGTTGGATCAGTAATAGCTTCTGTGATTGCCAGTTTACTGCCTAATGCATCAGAACCCATCGCGATAGAGTAATCAGGATCATCTTTAATCTGCGCACCTTCACTTGAAATCGGTTTTTTCACGCCAGCAGCATTAGCAATTTCTAACGCATATTTTAGACGTTGCACATTCACATTACGTGCATTGGCAATACGCTCTAAATCCATTTCATAGGCTTTTTGCGCAAAACTTAATTTACGTTCAATTTGGTCATCAATTTCGTCTTTTACTTCCATACGCACTTTGGTGGAAATAAAACGAATATAACCAGAAAGTAAATCATAAGCCTCTTCTGAAGTTGGTGCAGTAAAGCTTAGATTAATTTCTCCACTAAACTCATCTTCACTTTTTTTATCATCTGAAGCTTTTAAATTAATGTCTTTAGTTACAATCTCTTCAATTAGTTTACGCTTATCCAGAGGCGTTGGATTTTCCATTTTAGCCAACAAACGTTTGTAATAATCCGTACTTATTAAATATTCTTCACGTAAAACACGAGAGTTATAGTTATTGATAAACTTTTGATAAACAGATGAACCATTCACACCAGTATCAACATCCACTAAGCTAAGCTCAGTCAATGTTGCTCTTAATTGCTTCATTTCATCAAGCATTGGCTTGGTAATTGCAGCTTGGCTCGTCCATTTTTGTGGTAAAAAGCTTGCAACAGTAAAGCCAACGATAGCAAATAATAACGTGATACCGATAATGACAAATTTTGATTTATAAATAACAGAAAATAATTCAAAAAGATCGATTTCATCGTTCTGTTTTAGATAGAAATCGTCAAAATGTCCTTTATCAACTTCTGAAGATTGTGGTTTTGAAAGCTTACTATTCATTTTCCTGCCTAAATTTAGGTAATGCAGTGTCCGTTTATCAGCACTTTTAGTGGTTCACACTAAAATACTTAAAAAATGAGAAAAGATAAGTTTATATATAACTGAAATATGATCAAATTAATATATCATCAAATCCGATAATTTTATTTATCGAATTCAGTAATTATTTTTTGCATACCTCTCTGATCATCGCTTCTAGCAAGTCAATATGCTCAGGATCATCATTTAATGCCGGAATGTATTCATACTGTTTGCCACCACCATGAATAAAGAACTCTCGGTTCTGTTCATTAATTTCTTCTAATGTTTCCAAACAATCAGATGAAAATCCTGGGCACACAACCTGTACATGTTCAATCCCTTCACTTCCCAGTTTTTCCATCGTTTTATCCGTATAAGGCGATAGCCAAGGTTCACGGCCAAAACGTGACTGGAATGTCAACATGACTTGTTCTTTAGGATAACCTAGCTTCTCTTCTAATTGCTCTTTTAATTTTTCTGTTGTGAGGCAACACTCATCGTAATAAATATCACCCGTTTTGATAAAACGCTCAGGTATACCGTGGAAAGAGAGAATTAAACGATTGGGTTTGCCATATTGCTGAAAGCTTTTCTCAATAGAGGTGACAAGTGCTTTGATATAAAGCGGATGAGTAGGATAACTACGAATAAAGTGAAGAGAGGGCATTGTACGCATGTCTTTAAAAATTCGACTGACACCATCAAATACCGCAGCAGAAGTAGAGCAAGAGTATTGAGGATAAAGTGGTAACAAAATAATGTTCTCAACACCTTGTTGTAATAGTTTTTCAACCCCTTCATTTAGTGATGGATTGCCATAACACATTCCTAACTCTACCGGGATATTAGGTAATCGCTGGGCAACCGCACGTTGTTGCGCTCGACTATAAACTAAAAGTGGCGATCCCTCATCCATCCAAATCTGTTGATACAACTTAGCCACTTTAGGTGAGCGAAACGGTAATATAGCCCCTTGTAATATTGGTTTCCAAATCAAAGGAGAAACATCAACAACACGAGGATCGCTAAGAAATTGTGCCAAATAACGTCGAACAGCCCCCGTTGTCGGCGCATCAGGTGTGCCTAGATTAACCAAAAGAACACCATACTTAGCATCATTCATACTATGACTCCTTAGAGTTATTTTATTAGGATAACCAAAGAGTAGAAGAATAAAGGAAAATAATAGATTGTGCTTGTCAATTTATTGGATCGCGCTTTTTATCTCATCTTCTTATTTTTAAGATAAAAAAAATCCCGGCTCAACCGGGATTAGTCATCACAATGACGAATTAGCCAAGGATACTTTTCAGTTCAGCGTTAATTTCGCTTACTTTTTGTGTACCATCAACTTTGAAGTATTTCGCATTGTTTGCTTTAGCTTCATTTTGGTAATAAGAAACTAATGGTGCAGTTTGAGTATGGTACTCAACTAAACGTTTACGAACAGTTTCTTCTTGGTCATCTTTACGCGTTGTTAATTCTTCACCCGTCACGTCATCACGATTTTCCACTTTAGGTGGATTAAATTTCACATGATAAACACGACCTGATGGTGCGTGAACACGACGACCAATAATACGATCGACAATGATTTCATCCGGTACAGCGAATTCCAGTACGAAATCCACGTTAATACCCGCTTCTTTCATTGCATCAGCTTGTGGAATTGTTCTTGGGAACCCATCCAACAAGAAACCATTACGGCAATCGTCTTGTTTGATGCGCTCTTTAACTAACGCAATAACTAATTCATCAGTCACTAACTGACCATTGTCCATCAGTGCTTTTGCTTTCAGTCCTAGATCTGTACCTGCACTTACTGCCGCACGTAACATATCACCAGTTGAAATCTGTGGGATACCATAGTTTTCTTTAATGAATTGAGCCTGAGTGCCTTTACCAGCGCCTGGAGCGCCTAGCAGAATGATACGCATCGCGTAAATCCCCTTGCATTTAATTTTTTATATTTAAACTCGAAAACGCATTACCATACCATTTTGTGAGGTCATCGCTCAAGAAATCACGGTAGCGATTGCATTTTATTTTTTATCGAAAAAGAAAAAACCACGCTCTCTTTTCAGATAAACGTGGTTTAAATGTTTGAAAACGAAAACAGTTACGCTTTTTGAACTAAAAGTTGATTCACTAAGCGAATAAACTGGTTTGGATCCTCTAAAGAGCCTCTTTCAGCAAATAAAGCCTGATCCAGTAATAAATTTACCCAATCTGCAAACAACGCTTCATCGGTTAACTCGGCAGTTTGTTTCACTAATGGGTGATTTGGGTTCAGCTCAAAGTTATATTTCACTTCTGGCACTGCTTGTCCTGCTGCTGCAAACAACTTGGCCATTTGTGTTGTCATTTCATCAGCACTGGTTGTCACAATTGCCGGAGTATCTGTTAAACGATGTGTTAATTTCACATCTTTAACTTTATCCCCTAGCAAAGTTTTAATGCGTTCAACAAAAGGTGCTAATTGTTTATCTGTTTCTTCTTGCTCAGCCTGCTTCTCTTCATCAGCAAGTTTATCAAGAGATTCATCTGCTTTACTGACAGACTGGAATGATTTTCCATCAAACTCAGTCAGGTAATTCATCATCCACTCATCGATACGATCAGATAACAGCAGTACTTCGATACCTTTTTTGCGGAACAGCTCTAAATGAGGGCTATTTTTCGCAGCAGCATAGCTATCAGCAGTGATGTAATAGATTTTTTCTTGGCCTTCGACCATACGGCTAACGTAATCTTCCAGTGAAACTGTTTGAGCATCGCTGTCATTATGCGTTGATGCAAAACGTAGTAATTTAGCAATAGTTTCAATGTTAGATGAGTCTTCTGCTGGGCCTTCTTTTAAGACTAAACCAAACTCTTTCCAGAATGCTTGATACTCTTCAGGCTTGTTTTCTGCCAATTTTTGCAACATCTGTAATGCACGCTTAGTTAATGCACTACGTAAATTACGTGTAACAGAGCTATCTTGTAAAATTTCACGAGAAACGTTTAACGGTAAATCATTAGAATCCACTAACCCACGGATAAAACGTAGGTAATTAGGCATAAACTGCTCAGCTTCATCCATAATAAAGACACGCTGAACATAGAGTTTTAAACCATGACGTTGTTCACGATTCCATAAATCCCAAGGCGCTTTTGAAGGCACATATAATAAGCTTGTATATTCTTGCTTACCTTCTACACGGTTATGTGCCCAGCTTAATGGATCTGCGAAATCATGAGAGATATGTTTATAAAACTCTTTATACTCTTCATCACTCACTTCAGCTTTGTTACGAGTCCACAGTGCTTGCGCTTTATTAATTTTTTCCCATGTTACTGTGCCGTCTTCTTCATTTTTTGTTTCAATTTCAACAGGCAGAGAAATATGGTCGGAATATTTACTAATAATGCTACGCAAACGCCAATCATCTAAATACTCATCTTCACCTTCACGTAAATGAAGTGTAATTTCAGTACCACGATCAGCTTTTTCAATATCAGCAACGGTGTAATCACCTTCACCTTCAGATTCCCAAAAAACACCTTTATCTGCGCTTTCACCAGCAGCCCGAGTGCGTACTGTCACTTTATCTGCAACGATAAACGCAGAATAGAATCCAACACCAAACTGACCAATTAGTTGACTATCTTTAGCTTGATCTTGTCCGATAGATTCTAAGAATGATTTTGTACCTGATTTTGCAATAGTACCGAGATTATCAATGACTTCATCACGAGTCATACCAATACCATTATCACTGATAGTCAGAGTACGAGCTTCTTTATCAGTGGAAATGCGTACATGCAACTCGCCGTTATTTTCATAAAGCGCTGCATCTGATAATGCACGGAAACGCAATTTATCAGCCGCATCTGATGCGTTAGAAATCAATTCGCGAAGGAAAATTTCTTTATTGGAGTAAAGAGAATGGATCATTAATTGAAGAAGTTGTTTAACTTCTGACTGAAATCCTCTTGTTTCCTGACCTTTCATACTCATTTTTACCTCAATTAATCCTAATTTGGCGAAAAAAATCAATATGGATAAAAAGTGGGGATAGTTAAGCAAGTTTCAAGGGTTGAGTAAGAAATTAAGCTAATAAAAGTGATTACGCACCTTATATGATTAAAGTTTGAGCCAAAATAATACTTATTGGATGTTTTTACCGCTAAGTAAATAATATTCACTTAGCGGTAAAATAGGCTAATTTAGATTACATTTCTAATTATTTGGCATCACTTACAACAATTGCTTTTGCACCTGCTTTGGCTTCATCTAATGCATGTTTTATCGTATCAGCGTGAGCAAGTACAACACCCAAACGACGAGAGCCAGCAATTTCAGGCTTAGCGAAAAGGCGAATTTGACGATCCGCCTTCAACGCTTTTTCAATGCCAGAATACACAATATTCGTACTATAAAGCTCTGGTAAAATAACCGCTGATGCACAAGGCCCTAATTGGCGAATTCCACCAATGGGATAGCCTAAAAAAGCACGAACATGAAGCGCAAACTCTGATAAGTCTTGAGAAATTAGTGTCACCAACCCAGTATCATGAGGGCGAGGTGAGACTTCATTAAAGAATACCTCATCACCTTGAACAAACAACTCAACACCAAATAAACCATAACCCCCTAAGTTCTCAACCACTTTACTCGCAATATGCTGTGCTTTAGCAAGTGCGATGTCACTCATCTTTTGAGGTTGCCATGATTCACGGTAATCCCCTTTTTCTTGTCGATGACCAATAGGGGCACAAAAATGGGTACCATCAACAGCGTGAATAGTCAGTAACGTGATCTCAAAATCAAACGGGATCATTTTTTCAACGATAACGCGTCCTTTTCCTGCTCTCCCACCCTCTTGCGAGTAAATCCAAGCTTGAGCTAAATCGTTTTCATTACGAATAACACTTTGCCCTTTTCCAGATGAACTCATGACTGGTTTTACAATACAAGGGAAGCCTATTTCTAGAGCAGCTTTTTTAAAGCTCACTTCATCATCAACAAATTGATAGTTCGATGTAGGTAAATGCAGTGTTTCCGAGGCTAAACGACGAATACCTTCTCTATCCATAGTTAGCTTTACAGCACGGGCACAAGGAACAACTTTTTGCCCCGCTTGTTCTAATTCAACCAGTAACGTTGTTGCAATAGCCTCAATTTCAGGAACGATAAAATCAGGTCGCTCTTGTTCAATAACTTGCTTTAATGCATCGCTATCAAGCATATTTACAACATAATGACGATGAGCAATATGCATAGCTGGAGCATTAAGATAGCGATCAACGGCAATCACTTCAATTCCCAAGCGTTGGCATTCTATCGCAACTTCTTTGCCTAATTCACCGGCACCTAATAACATCACTTTTGTTGCACTTGCTGTAAGAGCCGTACCCAGCACTGTCATTTTTTATCCTCACCATTAATAAAAACCGCAACCACGCAAACGATTGCCTTTCATATAGCATAGCGGATTTAGCTTGATAGAAAAATAGCCAGACAAAAAAATAATCAGGCAGAGAAATAAAACAATTACATTGTTTGGCTACGTTTTCCTTTTTGAATCTTTAGATAATTAAGGCGTTTTCGGATAAGTGCTAAGATACAGCATAAAAGCCCTAACCAAATCAGTGAGAAACTCACGCCTTTTACTTCATCAAAAGCTTCGTGGAATAAGAAAACAGCCAGTAAAAATTGAATGGTAGGTTCAATGTATTGCGCTAATCCTATCACGGTTAACGTGGTTCGTTTGACGGCAGCAGTAAAGAATAATAACGGTAAGATAGTCACTGGCGCTGTTAAGATATAATAAAAACGAGTCAAATTATCAGCCGAAGGTAATGCACTTTTATCGGTAACAACCAACCAAATCGTAGCGCCTATTGCTAATGGCATTAACCAAAGGGTTTCCATAAATAAAGACGTGATCACATCAAAACGAATAAACTTACGAATTAATCCATATACGGCAAATGCACCGCCCATCATTATAGCCAATACAGGTAATTCACCATACATCCACAATTGATAGCCCACACCAGCACAAATTAAAGCAACAGCCCATTTTTCTGCTGAATTAAGCTTTTCTTTAAGAAATATGACGCCTAATAAAATTGAGAAAAGCGGATTAATAAAATACCCCAAGCTCGCTTCTAATACTTGTTGATGTGTTAATGCATAGGTAAATGTACACCAAGAAACGGCCATAGCCATTGAGCTAAATAGACACATAAAAATAGAGCGCTTATCTTGTAAAACAGCGCGCCATCGTGTCCTATTTTTAATAAAGAGTCGTACGAGTAATAAAAGAGGGATAGACCAGATCAAACGCTGAGCCAACATTTCTAACGGCTGCGCTCCCGGTAATAGCCGATAAAACAGAGGAGTAATTCCCCAAAGAATATAAGAAAAAATGGCTAATACCGCGCCCGATTGAGCCCACATTTAATGTTCCATCAATAAAAGTCGATAAGATTTAATATCATACGCTTAAAATCGGCAGAACAATATGATCGGCATCGCTGATTGATTGATCAAATATCAGTACAACAGCATAGATGAGATAAAAAAATCTCCACAAATAACCACTCCGAGAAAAGTCGTTATAAATGGAGAATAGGAAAATCCATTAAGGGAAAACCGTGGTAAAAACCACAACCAGAAAAAATAGGTGAGTTGTTAGAAAATTTCCCTAACATGCAAAGGCGGTTGCTGCTGAACAAAATCATGTAATTTTTTACGACTTGGTGCTGCGGCTATTGCCCCCTTTTTAGTGGTGGCTAAAGCACCACAAGCCGCTGCTTGCGTCACTATTTTTGATAGATATGGTTCATCTTCAGCAAAACCATATTCAGCAAGCGCCGCTAACAAGCCTGACATAAAGGCATCGCCAGCACCGGTTGTATCAATACATTCAACGATAAAGGCACTAAATGCGACTTGGGTATTTGGCGTTAAAACTAAACAACCTTTAGAGCCTTGGGTGATCACTTTTAAACGAGCGGGATAATCTTCTAATTTTTTAAGTGCATTATTCAATGTCACTTCTTGTGTCATCCACGTAAGCTCATCTTCGGATAATTTTAATATGTCTGCTTTATGCGCATAATTATCAATAACTTCGCGCATTTCTTCATGATCACGCCACATTTGAGGTCGTAAATTAATATCAAAACTCAGTAGTGAACCGCTTTCTTTAATATTTTTGATTGCACAATCTAAGGTCGAGCGACAAATGGGATTCACTAATGCTAAAGAGCAAAAATGCAAAATATCTTTTTCAAACGCAGGTAAAGATTTTTCTGTTAAAAATTGATCAGCAGACTCAGCAACTAAAAAAGTAAAATCACGCTCACCATTTTCTTGTAAAGAGACAAGAACAGTACTGGTACGATGAAACTCATCAAATTCCATTGCACGAGTATCAACGCCCAGATCAAACAATGTTTTTTGCATAAAATGGCCGAACGCATCTTCACCTACACGTCCAATAAAACCACTTTGTTGACCAAGCTTAGCAACGCCCGCAGCAACATTGACTGGCGCGCCACCAGCACATGCTTCATATTGCATGTTTTGCAATGGGATCAAGTCAACAACGGCGTCACCTAAAGACCAGACTTTCATAATCTCTCCTGAAGATAAGCAATTATTTTTCTTAACTATATTCTGTTTTTATGACTATTCATAACGAATAAGTAAAGATATTGCTCGTAAATCCACGCTGATAACGTTAACATAATGAGATAAGATGATAAAGTCAATCTCATGCATCGTATTTTTTTCACTCTAAATGTTATCGTTAACAGCAAGAGTAATAGTGTGATTACATCTGTTCTTTACCCTTTTGTGATCTTAAAAACACACTAATAACTCTAAAATATAATAAGGATAATGATATGAAACACCGCTTAGAACAATCAACAAAAGCCTTAAATACTTTGATTGAAAAACGAGGCAATAAATTTTATCCCCAGTTTCATTTGGCAGCGCCTGCGGGTTGGTTAAATGATCCTAATGGTCTTATTTATCATGATGGCTTATATCACGCCTTTTATCAGCACCATCCTTATTCTCAAGATTGGGGACCAATGCATTGGGGACATGCCACAAGTACCGATATGATCCACTGGCAACATCAACCTATTGCGTTAGCACCAGGAGATGACTACGACAAAAGTGGTTGTTTCTCAGGATCAGCAATTAGCCATGAAGGTAAACTCTATCTTTTCTATACCGGACACAATTGGTTAGCCGCCGAAGGGGATGATAGTCAAATCTATGAAGCGCAATGTGTTGCTATCAGTGAAGATGGCATTCATTTTGAGAAAAAAGGGATCGTTTTAGAACCCCCTAAAGGTTATATGCATTTTCGTGATCCTAAAGTCTGGTATCAAGACGGTAAATGGTGGATGGTTGTTGGTGCTCGTGATGAAAAAGATCAAGGACAAGTCCTACTCTTCTCTAGCGAAACCTTATTTGAAGAAGGTCAACAGTGGAACAACGATTACACTGTTTTAGGAAAAACGGATGATAAAAATGTCTATATGTGGGAGTGCCCTGATTTCTTCCCTATTAGCCAAGAAAACGAATTTGCAATCGTCTTCTCACCACAAGGAAAACGAGCCGAAGGCTATCAATATCGCAACCTCTTTCAATCAGGGGCATTAATTGGCCAGTGGTCGCCAAATCAACCCTTTAAACCACAAGGTCACTTTATTGAACTTGATAATGGCCATGACTATTATGCGCCACAATCATTTACAACACCTGATGGTCGTCGTGTTTCAATGGGATGGATGGATATGTGGAATTCGCCAATGCCTTCAAAATCTGAATTTTGGTCTGGCTGTTTTACACTCCCTCGTGAAATCACGTTTGATAAATCCAAAAATCGCTTACGCATGATCCCTGTTAAAGAAGTCGAATCATTGCGCCAAGAAAAACAGACAATCCAGCCATTAACACTCAATAATCAATCTATCGAGCTAATAAATAATACTGCCGCTATCGAACTCGACTTAACGTTATCTTTAGACAGTCATGCTGAAAAATTTGGCTTATGGCTAGGTGAAGGGCTTGAGCTATTTGTTGATAATCAATCACATCGTTTAGTTCTTAACCGCCATTATCCTCAGCACAATATGAGTGGAGCTAGAAGTATTCCATTACCTGAAGGTTGTGAATTGAATTTACGCATTTTCATTGATCGTTCATCAATTGAAGTCTTTGTAAACAAAGGCGAATTCACCTTTAGTAGTCGATATTATGCTCAACAAGATACTCAAACTTTACGTCTTTTTGCCATGAATGGCGATGCAACACTGATTAATGGTCAATATTGGCTGCTAAATAGTATTTACTGATATTGAGAAGGTAAGTAAGACGTGAGTCTTTAAATAGACTCACGTTCAACTAATTGACAAGGTACGTGTACGGTATCTCTATGGTTTCGTTCTTGAATAATATGCAACGTCGCTTCTTTACCTAATTCATAATGAGGCAGTTGTACCGTTGTTAATGGTGGATAAAACAATTCTCCCGTACCAATCATATTATCGTATCCCAAAACAGCCACTTGCTCTGGAATACGTAACCCCATAGAAAGTAAAACTTGGTAAGCGAGAAAAGCGATACGGTCATTACCACAAATGAGAATATCAAAGTCAGCCTTTTGATGAACACAATGCTTTTTCAATATTTCAATCACATCACGGTAGTGTTCATCTCCAAACATCATCGTATATTGTTGTAGATCCGCCAATGGTAGCCCAGCCTCTTGCCAAGCATCTTCAACGGCTTTACGACGAATAGGGCCTGCAACAGATTCTTCAGGTATATAAAAGCACAAAGGACGGCGATACCCTTTCTCGATGACTTTTTTCATCGCAAAATACTGCCCATGATAATCATCGGGAATATAAGTTGGAAAAGCGTGCGTTTTATCCAAACAGTTTGCTAACACTAAATTCTTATCAAGCAACTTTTCATGTACGGTGATTTCACGCAACCCCATCGTGGTATAAATAATACCATCTGGACGTTGAGCCAAAAGTTGCCAAATGGCATTTTCATAACAATCTTGTGCAGTCAAATTAACAACAAATGAACTCCAACCAAATTCTCTTGCGGTTTGTTCTATCGATAAAATCATTTCCACAGAAAATGGTGTCGTTGCGGTATCAATTGCCAGAACACCAATTGATGATACTTTTGTTCCTTGACCACGAATTTTTCGTGCAGAATAATCTGGAACATAGTTAAGTTGATCAATCGCATTTTGGACTTGTTTCAGTGTTTCTGGTTTTAATAACTCAGGGTTATTAATCGCTCTTGAGACTGTCATCAAAGAAACGGATGCAAGTCGAGCTACATCTTTCAGTGACGCCATAGCATTGGCTCGGTTGGTTTATTAAAAAGGGTCAGTAGAAATAAAGTGCTATTTTACAAGAAGTAAAGCCAAAAAGCCACAAACGGAATTGTATTGTAACTAAATGCGACTATTAATTACTTCATAAAAAAACACCTAAATATATTATTTTTTTACTTATTAAGTGAGTTTAATATAGTTAAAATCACTTACGATAAAAAACTTAGTTACAATTAATAATAGTTATCTCATCCTTTCATTATAGAAATAAATTATTCTTATCTATAAAATACAAATATTGAAACAAAACAAAGTTCTGATATTTTATCTATAATATAATACAGAAGTATTAATCATTTTTAATTTGATATATTCTGAATATGGCTCCGTTGCGTGAATGTTACCCTACACAAAAAACTTATAAATTAGTCAAATTTCGTTACTCATTCACTTTTAGTGTAAGAGCAGAGTAAAACCAGGAGCAACATATGGAATCAATAATCCACTTAATCACTTTTGAAGATGACAGTACAAAAGTTCAACTTAAAGCCGTTCTTTCTTCTTTAGCGGCTAATGTGAAAACCTATTCAAATGAGCAGGCTTTCTTGAAATACTATTTTTCATCAACAAAAGGAGCTCATAAAGAGTGCATCATAATTAATACAAAGAGTAGTGCAGCACCATCAATTGCACTGATTAAAGAACTCAACAAATTGAAAAACATCATCCCTGTTATTATTATTTCTGGGGATAGTTCCATTGAGAGTTGTCGTAACGCATTTAAATCAGGGGCTTTCGAATATTTAACTCGCCCTCTAAATGTGAATGAACTTCTTAATATTGTCTCGGAATCTTTCCTACATTATGAAAGTGAAGTTGAGCAATTCCGAACATATATATCTCTAAAAGATAAATTTGGTAAGTTATCTAATAGAGAAAAAGAGGTTATGGAGATGATCCTTGACGGAAATACGAGCAAAGAAGCGGCAGAAAAACTTTCGTTATCGCCTCGTACAGTTGAAGTACATCGTTCAAATATGTATACGAAATTGAAAATAAGATCACTACCACAATTAGTTCAAGAGTATGATTTCTTTAAGAAATATGACTTAAGAGCAAACTAATTTACAATGTGATTTCTATTTATCAATGGGTTGTATTATCTTACTATATAACGATATGACCTGTTTAATTTTCATTATATTTTATTAATGAGAGAAAGCTGTACTTCTAAAAATATTCTATTTTGGATGAATTACACCTAATATGGGAATAATTAATACGCTAGACACCATTCTACGATAGAAAGGGCGGCAACTTATTTTGATGCCACCCTTTCATTAGTGTTCGTTTAATTTCAATTTAAAACATTTGTATATATTATTTTCATAATCGCTATTATTAATAACTATTATGATTGTTTTTTATTAATAATAGCAATATAAGAATAGATGAAGCCCTTCATTTGATATAAATCATTTTTTACTTATTATAAAGATGAGTATTCTCATTTCTAATTTCTCATTCCCTTTATTCTTATTTTACGAAGAAAATTATTAATGAGTAAAAAATAATACAAAAGAAATTCCCGTCTCTTTTTTTTATGCCCATTTAAAGACTGGTTATGCGTTTTGATTTTCGATTTAAACAAAAAATTCCTTATAAGAAAATTCTAATCGAAGTGTTTTAATTGCGATTATTTAAACAGTAAAATAAGAAATAATAATAAGTATTTCCTTTTATACTCCCTTTTACTTAAGAAATTTATTCTCTTTATAGTTTAATTAATGTAATACATCATTTACCATTTCTACTTAATAACAATCAAATAAAGAGCATCATTAAATGATCACATTGTGTAAGTATAATGCACTAGCTCCAAATAAGTATTAACACCTAGAAAAACAAATGATTATTAATAATTTATTTATAGTCTTAATAAGAGCAAAAAAGAAGGAATTAATCTGCATAAAAAAAATATAAGATAAACTTATACGTTTATTCTTATTTTCACTTTGAGTAAATGCCCTTATGCTATACCCTCCTAACTCGCTTTTTACAAAGAAAAATGAACACTCAAGATAAAAACCGTCGCCCGATAAAAGCAAGACAAACAAACTGGGCTACAAAGTGCAGCCGCTACTTACAACAAAAAGGGGCAACTCCTAACGGTATTTCCGTGTTTAGTGTCATATTTGCATTACTTGCAGGCTTATCACTCTTTTGTGCCCTCTTCTACACATCTGGATTATTACGCTCAATTTTACTACTCCTTGGAGCTATCATGATCCAAGGTCGCCTCATTTGTAATTTACTAGATGGTATGGTTGCCGTCGAAGGAGGCATGAAAAGCCCAGTAGGTGCTGTTTATAATGAATTACCAGACAGAATTGCTGATACTTTAATTATTTTGGGTGTCGGTTATGGGCTATCTTCTGACTTTTCTATGGCCATTACGTTGAGCTGGGTGGGCGCTTTTTTTGCAGTAATGACCGCTTATGTTCGTGTATTAGGTGGCGCTTGTGGACTAGATCAACAATTTACAGGCCCCATGGCAAAACAACACCGAATGGCGTTATTAACCTCTGTTGCTGTTATTGCTGCATTTATTCCTAATCTTTGGGGAATATGGCTCTTTTTGATTTCATTATGGATTATTATTTTAGGTTCAATGCTGACCACAATTTTCAGAACCCGTCGAATTTTACGGGATTTAGCACAAGGTGTCTGATTAATGAAAAATGGAAAACTTGCTTTAGATGCAAAAGTGGTATCATCCGTCTTAGTCTCTATTTGTCGATTCCTAACAGGTGTTCGCGCTAAACAAACCTCTCCTATTGCAAAAGATATTCCTTGTATTTATTACGCTAACCATTCTAGTCATCTTGATGGCTTAGTTATTTGGTCTTGTCTTTCACCCAATATTCGCCCTTATGTTCATCCCGTTGCCGCTGAAGATTATTGGAACAAAAACCGCTTACGCCGTTATTTATCTCATCGTATATTTAGAGCTATTCTTATTCCTCGTCATGCCGCCAAAATGAATTTTCCACAAGAGGAAAATTCTTGCGGAGAAAGCGCAGAGCAACCCGCTAATGACGCTGCATCATCAGCACCAAATAAAACCAATGCACTTGCTCTGATGCAAGAAATTTTAGACCAAGGGGATTCTTTAATTATTTTTCCTGAAGGTACTCGAGGTAATGGCGAATATATTCAAGATTTTAAAGCAGGTCTTTGGCATCTTTCTCGTAAAAATCCGAATGTTCAATTAGTCCCTATTTATCTGGAAAACTTAAACAGAGTTCTTCCTAAAGGCTCTCGCTTAGTTGTTCCTGTTATTTGCAGTGCAATTTTTGGCGCCCCTATTGAAGCCACTCATGAACATGAAAGTAAACAAGAGTTTCTAGTAAGAGCAAAAAGTGCGTTAGAGGAGCTACACAATGGAACGTATTAATAACGAAGTCCTCTGGATCTTTATCGGACTCTTCTCTTTCTTAATTATCGCCAGCATTATTGGTGCTATTTTAGCAGCAGTAAAAGGCCCTACATCCACCATCACGAATCTTAATTCAAGGATCAATGCGTGGTGGGTAATGTGTATTATTGCAGGTGTTGCAATAGGGATTGGAGCAATAGGTTCTGTCGTCCTATTTACTATTATCTCATGGCTTGCATTACGTGAACTTATTACCTTAACACCCACACATCGTGGCGACCATGAAGCGCTGTTCTGGTGTTTCTTCGTTATATTGCCTATCCAATACATTCTTGTTGGTGTGCAATGGTACAACTTAATGGCAGTATTTATTCCCGTTTACGCCTTCCTATTAATACCAACACGTATGGCACTTTCAGGTGACACTCGCCACTTCTTAGAACGTATGGCAAAAGTGCAATGGAGCGTAATGATAGCAATTTATTGCCTAAGTTATGCACCCGCACTTTTAATGTTGCCAATTGAAGGTTTCGAAGGCCGTAATATCAATTTACTGCTCTTTTTAATGATAGTGGTGCAAGTTTCTGACGTGCTTCAATATGTGTTTGGTAAATTATTTGGCAAACATCCTATCGTGCCTAAATTAAGTCCAAATAAAACAGTGGAAGGCTTTTTTGGTGGCATTATCTCCGCCAGCCTTATTGGTATGATGTTGTGGTGGGCAACGCCTTTCTCATGGTGGGCTGCATTTTTACTCTCTTTAGTAATCACATTGGCGGGTTTTGCTGGTGGTTTATGTATGTCTGCAATCAAAAGAGATAGCGGTGTAAAAGATTTTGGCACGATGATTGAAGGTCATGGTGGCATGATGGATCGAATGGATTCGCTCTGTTTTGCAGCCCCTATTTTCTTCCACGTTATTCGCTATTTTTACGTTTAGTTTTACTCTGTTTAATCAAAAGCAAACTAACCTATATAAACTAAAGTGCCGATATTAAAACTATCGGCATTTTTATATTCCCTGTTTTACTTATGTTAATTTAATATCATAAATTAACTATCATTATATAAATTAAACATTTGTTTTAATTTTGGATTAAAAGTCGATATATTGTATTTTACATATAAATCAAATAATTAAATAAAATTATTGCGCATAAAGAGGTCTGATTTCTCTACTTTTTTATTGATAGTGATAGCCTAGAAGGCTGCTATCTTTTACCCTAACGCTCCTTTTCTTTCTAGATTATTTATCATTATGATCACTTGGCTACTCCTTGCTTTTTCTTTATTACTTTTGGGTTTTAATCGCACTCTTGCACTTATTACACTTGCATTTACGGCAGTTAGCGCATTTATAACTGGCGTTATTACATGGCAAACTTTGCCCATTATTTTTGGTATTCTGCTATTAGCATTTGCTTATTCACGTTATAAAACACAACCACTGCTACGCGGGATCATCATTCTTGCGCTTATCATCATTGCCAGTGGGTTAGCCTTTCACCTTATTCCTGGTTTTAACAATTTACGTTACCTTTCACACACCGCTATAGGGATAAAAAGCGCCCCTTTTTCATTTTATTTCAATGCTGACAAAGCATTATTACCTTTTATTTTTCTGATCTTTATTCCTACGCTTTTTGTCTGCACTCCATTAAAAGAAGCAAATAAATTACAGTGGGCAATGCTAATTATTGCCATTCCTGCACTGTTATTGATCGCCGTAAAACTAGGGGGATTAGCAATTGAATTGCATTTACCATCGTGGTTACCTGCATTTATTCTCGCGAACCTCTTTTTTGTCTCACTCGCCGAAGAAGCATTATTTAGAGGTGTTATTCAGCAAACATTATCACGCTATCTTCCCCCTTATATTGCACTATTAATAGCAGCCACTATCTTTGGTTTAGCACATTTCGCAGGCGGAGTATTGTTAGTGGTTTTTGCTTCACTCGCGGGGATTATTTATGGATTAGCTTGGATGTGGAGTGGTCGGCTCTGGGTTTCAACGCTATTTCACTTTGCACTTAATCTGACTCACCTACTCTTTTTTACTTACCCATTTAAAATAGCCTGATTGCTTTTTTTTTCTTATCTGCTCGAAGGATTTTTTATCCTAACGTTCACCACCTTTTACTGATATCTTATACTTCATCAGTAAAAGGATGAGTGAAACGTGAAAGCAATCACACAAATAGAATACAGATATTCTTATTGCGCCCATCATCCGATGAAATTTTTGTTAGTATGCTTTATCGCTTATCTATAAATAATCAAAACTTCATTCGGCACACAATAACAAGCTCAAAATAATAACATCCATTAACACGATAAGAAGTTGCCTTACTTTACGGTATAGGCCTTAGAAAAAATCGGTAAGCTTTGCTCGGTTTTCTTTTTTTTAGTTCAGCATTATCTGCTGAAAATTTGCCTCTTTCGCCATCAGGACAAAAAATATGTTAGACCAAGAAATGATCCGCACTTTTATACAAGTCGCCGACTGCCAAAGTTTTACCAAAGCAGCCGATATGCTTCATAAAACATCAGCGGCAATTAGTTACCGTATAAAAACATTAGAAGAAAATATTGGTACCCAACTTTTTAATCGCACCACAAGAACCGTTACACTCACACCGGCAGGCGAATATCTATTAGAAAAATGTCGTCAATGGATTGTATGGCTAGAATCAATGCCTATCGAACTTCAACAAATGAACGCAGGTGTCGAACATCAGGTCAATATTGTGATTAATAATCTTCTTTATGATCGCACCGCTGTTGCCAGTATGTTGGCTTGTCTTCATCAACGTTTTCCTTCTACCCAATTTCATATTACTCGCCAAGTCTATATGGGGGTTTGGGATGCGCTTATTAATGAAGATTACCATTTTGCTATCGGTGTTACGGGTAATGAATCTCTTAAGAATAATATTAACATTTGTGCGATGGGCGAAATTCAATGGCAATTTGTTGTCGCACCGAATCATCCTTTAGCCAATATCAGTGGTGTATTAAGTGACGATCAAATGCGTATGTATTCTGCTGTAAACGTCGAAGATACGTCTCGCCATCTTTCTAAACGTACTGCATGGCGCTTATCAGGTCAGCACGAGATCCGTGTACCTGATTTACACACAAAATTAGCCTGTCATTTAAAAGGTGTGGGAATAGGATTTTTGCCATTAAGTTTATGCAAACCACTTATTGATAGCGGACAGTTAATTGCGAAAGAAGTAAAAAATCGTCGTCATAACTCTCCTCTTTCATTGGCATGGTGTGAAGATAAAAAAGGCGCGGTAGTCAGTTATTTAGTGGAGTTGTTTAAGCAAAATCACCCGAGTGTGCAATCGTTTTACGATCCTTTAAATTAAAAAGGCAAACCGAAGTTTGCCCTTTTACTGTATATTCAGTGACTATCTGAATAGCGTACTACGCTTTTGCTTCTTCATTATTGTTGTTGCTTTCTTTAATAAAGAGGCTTGCCACAATACCGATACAAATCAGAATAGCTGCAAAGTAGAAACCTGAGTCCATGCTACCTGTTTTGTCTGATAGGAAACCAGTTAATGTTGGTGCAAAAACAGAACCCAGCATACCGATACAGTTATAAACACCAAATGATGTACCTAGTGCATGTCGCGGCGAGTTATCAGCAACTACAGCAACAAGTACTGGGTTTGTACTGATTTTACCGACAATACCGTAAAGGATCAGAGCACCAATTAACACTGGCATTGATTCTGACATTGGCACAGCAAGAATAGCGACTAATGACAGCGGTAACATGATCAGTAATACAGGTTTACGGCGACCAATTTTATCTGAAACCCAGCTAAAAATAAGTGAACCAGGAATAGCAAACCACGGCATTAATGATGCGATAGTTGAAATTTGTGTCCCAGTAATTCCACGCTCAGTTTCTAAGTAGTACGGTAACCAAGTTACTAAGACAAAGAAGCCATAGATTGAACAGAAGATAGTGACATACGCAAGGTTGATATTGCGATTACCAAATAAATCTTTAAATGTCAGTTTAACTTTTTGTTTTGGTGCACCATTTTCTGCCGCAGGTTGTGCTTTTGGCTTATCTTTGATGATCCATAACATAACCAAACCAATAATAATAATTGGCACACCAATGATATAGAACGGAGCACGCCAGCTCATTCCCATCTCACCAACAGAAATACTTGAGATGTAGTAACCAATAGACAAACCAAATGCCATACCACTATTGATAATCGCACTACCTAATGTAATACGATTTTTTGGTATCGCTTCTGAGGATAGGCCATACTGAGGGCCATAATAGAAACCTTGAAATATCCCCACCATGACCCATGCAAACATAAAGGTCACGTAAGTTGGCATCATACCCGCAATAATGGTGAATCCACCGAAGAGAACAACACCTGTTACTAATACTTTTTTCTTACCTAAATAGTCACCGATCATGCCCGATGGAATATTTAGTGCAGTATATCCGATAAAGAAAATACTCATGATGGAGCCAAGTTGAGCTTTAGACAGATCAAACTCAGCACCAATATTTACCATTAAAGGGCCAACAATAGCACGGCTACCATACAGCGCAATCCAACCAAAGAAGAAGATAATGGTCAGTTTGACCCAATAAGGGACTTTGCCTTTCTCATTCACTTGTGCATCGTTCATAATGACGCTCCTGAAAGCATTTTTATTAAGACTGATAAATTAAAGTGCCAGACTGACCTTCAATAACTTGTTGAATATTTTGTAATGCACCAATATGAGCTTGTTGCCCTGTTGCATTAACAAAATCACTCACTGCCATGATTTTTGGTCCCATTGCGCCATCAGCGACAGCCATTGGTGCAAGTTCTTCTGGTGTTGCTTCACGAATTGCAGCTTGTTCTGGTGTACCCCAATTTTTATAAATAGCATCTGCCTCTGTTAAAATAACAAAGTGCTCTGCATTTAATTCACGAGAAATTAAAGCCGCAGTTAAATCTTTATCAATAACAGCTTCACTACCAATAAATTCATTATTTGAATTGTTGACTGGAATACCGCCACCGCCACCACAAATAACAATATGACCTTTATCTAATAAAAGTCTTACCGCTTCGATATCAATAATCTTTTTCGGTGTTGGTGATGGCACAACACGACGATAATATTTACCGTCTTGTTTAAATGTCCATTGATACTTCGCAATTAACTCTTCTTTAGCAGCTTCATCATAAATAGGGCCGATAAATTTACTTGGATCGTTAAATGCTTCATCATTAATATCAACGGAAACTCGAGTCATTACCGTTGTAATAGCTTGTTCAGGATGATTTTGATTAATTTTCTGCATCATCATATAACCAATCATACCTTGGCTTTCTGCAACTAAGATATCCAATGGATATGCAGGAACGTCTTGATATGCAAGGTTTTGAAGTGCAAGTAATCCAACTTGAGGCCCATTACCGTGTACTAATACAACACGATACTCTTTAGCTAATTTATTAATTGTCTCTGACATCAATTCAATATTTTTATATTGATTTTCAGCAGACAAAACTTCCCCGCGTTGCAATAATGCATTTCCGCCTAAAGCAATAACAATTGTTTTCATAATTATCCGTATCCGAATGTTTATATAAATTCTTTTATTAAAAAATATTAATCAATATGCTGTTGTTGTTTTTTAGTTTGGTAACCAATCCATAAGCCCAGTAATGTATCTGCACCAGAATGATGACCAATAGAGAGTATTTCCAACATATCCTTAAAAATAATCTCTTTATTCTTTATTTTTTTACCTAGTTGAATGAGATAGGTAGAAAATATTCCCTGTGTGGCATATTCCAAATAATGCTTACTGACAATGGTGGTCAATTCAGATAAAGGCGGTGTGTTATTAAAAAAATTATTAAGTTTATTTTCTGGCTCTGCTAAATAATGTGCAAATAGCATACCCACCAGCATATCATCTGAACTTGGCGTTAATCCGGGACCTTTCCCTGTAAAAATAGCCCAGTTAACAGCATTGCCTAATAGCTGATTATGAAACAGCTTAGCTAATAACTTTATTTCACTGAGTTGCGCGATTTGACGGTAATTTTTCAATGAGCCGTATAACCCCGTTGCAATCGAGGGAGATAACAGAGAAAAAAAACTTTCTAACCAACGTAAATCTAAATTCGCTTTATCTTGTAAGCGCAAATTCTCACTTTGACCTGCGATCAATGTGAGTTTATTTGCGAGTGTCGCTTGATGATTTTTAAGACTCATCACAATCGAGAGATGGCACTGTTTGGCAAAATAATCAAAATCATCTTGTTTTAGTAACCATCCCATCGGGCTTAATCCTTTTCCTTCACGATGAAAAGTCATTAAGCGTTGTTGAGGGCAAATGAAATTCAAAGCATGGTCATAAATGCCCACACATTTAATTTCACCTTCAAAGTCAGTGATATGCTGGCTGGTTTGAAGTGCTTGAATTTGCATAATGCCCCCTTTATTGCGGTACTTTTTCGTTAGAAAACGAGATTAAGCGTCGATGCCTAGCTCTTCAGCAAGTGCAACAATTGCTTTTTCAAAGCAACTTAAAGGTGCGCGTACAGTACCTGCACCAATCTGACCAACCCCCGGCTCTTTATGTGCAATACCTGTGTTAATCAGTGGCGTGATCCCTGTTTCAACAACGCGACGAGCATCTAAACCTAAACATGCACCTTGGAAATCCCAAGTTGGAATTTGCAACATCATGTTACGAGCAAGATAGATCTCAGCCATTTCTTCTGTCACTTCACGCGCTGCATCCATACCACCAGATGCACCTACAAAGCGTGTTACACCAGGAGCGGCAACCATTGCTGCGCCACCAATACCAAAGGTTTCAGTGATTGCACTGTCACCGATATCTGGGTTTGCATCTGCTTGGCTAAAGCCAGAGAAGAACAGACCTTGTGGTGTATTGACTGGAGCGGTAAACCATTGGTCACCCATTCCGCTGATTTTGATACCAAAGTTGCTACCATTACGTGTCATTACAGTGACGATAGTACCTTGCTTGATTTGAGCACCCGCATCCATCGCAGCCTTACAGTAAGCCATTGCTAAATTCAGGAAGAATTGGTCTGTAATGCTCAGGAATTTAGTCACTTTTGTGATTTCAGCTTCTTCGAAATCTAAAGTGCCTAGTACTGGTGCAAGCTGGCGCAGTAACAGTGCAGATGCAGCGATGTTACGTTGGTGGAATTCATCACCCATCGTAATTGCTTGTCCCATAATTGTCGTCAGATCGATACCGTTTTCAAACGTTGCAATCGCTGCTTTTAATACTGGCGCCAAGCTATTTTGCATCCAATGTAAACGCTCTTGCACATCTGGACCGTAAGCACCAAAGCGCATCACTTTACCGATACCTTCGTTCATGTTGCAGTAAGCGTAGTTACCATGAATGTGGTTTTTGATAACCAGCATTGGCATATGAGCAGAAGTAATACCGCCCATTGGGCCTACTGCATTCACGTTATGGCAAGGAATAAACTCAATTTCACCTGCTTCTAACATTGCCAATGCTTGTTCTTCAGTTTCTGCCCAACCTTCAAATAAAGAAGCACCGATACATGCACCGCGAACAGGGCCACTCATTTCCCCCCAAGTTACTGGTGGACCTGCGTGAAGTAATTTTTTACCTGTCTCTAAAGCAGGAACCACTTCTTTTGCTAAGCTAACATCACACCAGTGAGGACGGGCTTCACGGATACGTTCGATAACTGCTTCATTCGCTTGTTCGATAGTTGAGTACATATCTGCAATTCCTTATTTCAATTTCTTTAATATTTCAGCCAGTTTTTTATTGCCACCTGCGACAGGTGCCCACTGATAATGAACAACGGGAGTGCCACTTGATTGCAGATCGTCTGCAAAGCTACGTAATCCTGCGTTGATCACAGAGATCCCGTTAAGCAGTGGCGACACTTCAGCATGTGCTTCTGCTGGATGAGGCTGGATTAATTCTTTGGCTAATAAAACGGCTTCTGGCAACGTATCCATCACAATAATGCCCGCTTCTTTTAGCTGTTTTTGCTGTTCGCTACGGTTTTGTGGATCGTCTTCAGTACCCGTGATAGTTGCGATAGTGATCAGTGGATTTGCTTCGCCACGTTTCTCATTCAGTTTTTTGATTTCCTGAATTAACGCGCCAGCTGGATCTTGAGTTGCGCCATAACCAATAACAAAATCAACCAGTAACACACCCGCTTCGGTTTTATTGCTTAGCTCACTGATAAATTTGTTACGTGTAGATGGGTCAATCATTGGGTGTGGTTTACCCTGTGTATAGAAGTCATCACCCATATCGATAATTTTGTGGCCATCAGCATCTAGCATCGTGCCTTGTTTATGTTCGTTATCGACTTCAACATTGAGTTTCTCAGATAACAACATGGCGCACTCAGCCGCTAACGTACCACCAGCATAAAGACCAATGATTTTCTTACCCGCGACTTTTGGTAATTCCGCGGCAATATCTTCAACACGCGCTAATTCAGCCGCAATACGTGCAGTTTCATCTAAAGTGCGAGTGAAATAGATATTGTCGTCTTGGAATTTCTCAGGTTTTGTTCCTAAGAATTGAGCCACAATCGGTTTGTTATGGCGTTTCATTTCAGCAATGATTTTTTGGCGAACAGCTGGCGCTGGTGGCTTAGAAACAAAAGCAATAACTCGAGTATTAGGATCAGCAGCCAGCATATTGATAGCTGTTATTGCACTGATGCCACCAATTTGCTCAGTTAAATCACGACCACCTAAACCAATGGAGTGAGAAATACCTTGGCGCTGTAAAACAATCTGTGAGGTAATTTCTTGAATACCAGTACCTGATGCGCCCACAATACCTATTGAACCTTTAGGAGCAATATTCGCGAAAGCAAGAGGAGCACCCGCAATATTCGCAGTACCACAGTCAGGTCCCATCACAATCAGACCTTTTGCAGCTGCTTTTTCTTTTAATGCTTTTTCATCTGCGATAGAAACGTTGTCAGAGAACAGCATAACGTTACAGCCATCTTCTAAACCGGTATCAGCTAATTCAGCCGCATATTCACCCGCAATAGAGATAAGTAACATATTGGCATTCGTGCTTTTTTGTTTAGCGGTACGCCAGCTACGCACAGTCGTTAATTTGTTACCACCTTTTTGACCGCTGGCTATCTCTGCCAGTGCTTCCTCTAATGCCGTAGAAATCATATCGATAATGGAAGGATCGTCTGATTCCGCTTTAATCGAAACACAAATGTCATTCGGTGTGGCTTCGTTAAACATGTCGTGCCAGAAACCGGTGACATCGAGAAGAGATTTATTCGCTGGTGTTCCCATCATGACGGAAATTTCTTCCACCTCTGGGGCTTCACTTAATTTTCGGGAAATAATCATCAGGCTTACTGAATCCTGAAAGCTCCCTTTTTTAATAAAAGCATGGATCATTATGATATCCTTAACGCATTTAATATATGTAACAGCACATATCTATTTGCATTTCGTTTTTTTGATAATAAGAAGCCTATTTGCTTAAGTTATTAAGCAATATAAATAAATGTCTGATTTATTAATTTCTAATCTCTGCATATAAACATACTGAAGAAATATCGAAATGTAGAGTGATAGAAGTCACACTTATTTATTGTAAAAAATTTTTATTTAATCGAACGATATTTATTAAATAAATTATGATGAGGAAAGCTTATTAATTTAGGAATAGAACCTAAAACTTCAGAGAGGAATTTAACGAATAATAAACAATCGATGGGATACAAACTTTAAATAAAACAAAGACAACCAATTTTCAAGTTACAATTTCATAACATACAACAATAAATAATTATTATCAATAAATAAAAAAGGCTATTTTCCTTTGTTAAATTTTTAAATTAATCTTTATTTTCAATTGTATTTAATTTTATAAAAAACAAAAAAAGCCTTTTATTTAATAAGGCTTTTAAAATAGAAAGAATATTTAATATATAACTTAAGTTACTGCTTAATAGCTTCAACTTGAATTTTTAATGTCATATTATCCGCCATCCCTTCTTTGACTAAAAAGTCTACGCCCCAATCTGAACGTTTAATGGTTGTTTCAAAATCGCCTCCACAAACAGGTGCATTAAATACAGGGCTTTCATAACAATTAAATTTAGTTGCTGTTAAATGAATTGGCAGTGTTTTCCCTTTCATTGTTAATAACCCATCAATAGATGTAGGCTTATTATTAGAAAAATGCCATTGTGTTGAAGAAAACTGAATTGTTGGGTATTTATCTGCATCTAAAATATCGGCACTTTTCACATGATTATCAAATGCCTTTAATCCCGTATTTAATGTTTTAACTGGAATAGAAACATTTATTTTTCCTATATTCTTTTCTGGAGAATAAGTTAAATCCCCTTCAATCTCATAAAAACCACCACTATTGGTCGAAGTACCAAAGTGATCAATATAAAACATAGCCTTAGTGTGTGTCGGTTCAAGTTTATATTCATTTGCTTGCACTGTCGGCACAAGTAATAATGAGGATAATACGGCAGGTAAAATAAATTTCATTATTAATTCCTAATATATTTTTATAAAATAATGCCCATAAAGAAAAAGCTTTATAGGCATTTTTAAACAAAGAGAATAAAAATTACAAAGAGAGTTTAAAATTAATTAACGCTGAGAATCTAAAACTTCGTTATTTTTTAATACGTCTTGAGCTTTGCTATAACTTTCAATTAATAACTGATAAGCAGGGAAAATCTGAGTATACGCTTGCGCCCATTCAGCAGCATCAGCACGGTTCCATGTTTTTTGAATTTCAGAAGCAACCGCTGCGGTGTCCATCGGTACTACACCCGCTTGAACAATACGAGCTAAGGTAATTTCTTCAGCCATTTTACTGTAAGTACCTGATGCATCAATCACTGCAAAGACTTGATAACCTTCAGCAACCGCACTAATTGCAGGGAATGCCATACAAACACTCGTAATAGTACCCGCGATAATTAATTGCTTTTTACCTGTTGCTTTAACAGCTTCAACAAACTCAGGATTATCCCAAGCGTTAATTTCACCTTTACGTGCAATATATTTTGCATGAGGTGCATTTTGATGAATTTCAGGAATTAATGGACCATTAGGACCTTGTGGTACAGAAGCGGTTGTAATAACAGGCATATTAGCTAATGTTGCCATTTTCGCTAATACTGAAGCGCGTGCTCGTAATTCAGTCATTGGCATATCACCTACGGTTTGAAATAAACCACTTTGGTGATCAATTAATAATATAACAGCATCTTCTGGATTAATTACAGGGCGTTGACCATTAAAATTTGCTGGAGTGCTCATTTGTTTATTCCTTTTAATTAATAAAGTTGATTATTAACATGATTGAAGAAAAATATTAGAGAAAAATATTTTTATATCGTTTCTCTTCTGCTGTAATAAACAATAGTCAATTAATTAAAAGCTCGGTAGTAGCAATTCTGATAAACACTATTCTAAAAATAGAACACTGAAACATTTTATTATTGTTCTATTTTTAGGATGATGAAATCTAATTTTGATACTACTTAAATATATTAGTCGCTCTAAAATAGCTCCTATAGACATTTTATAGGAACATTTTATGAAAAAGATCATAGGTATTTATAAAGCACCTCGTCAACATTGGGTTGGTGATGGTTTTCATGTTCGCTCACTCTTTAGTTATGGTAATCATGGTAAATATTTAAACCCATTTTTACTTTTAGATAGAGCTGGCCCTACTGATTTTCCTGCATCTCAAGGACATAATCGTGGTGTCGGTGAACACCCTCACCGCGGATTTGAAACGGTCACTATTGTTTATAAAGGTGAAGTTGCACACCATGATTCCACTGGAGAAGGTGGCGTAATCGGCCCAGGTGATGTGCAGTGGATGACCGCTGCGTCAGGTATTTTACATCAAGAATATCATTCTGATGCATTTACTAAAGAAGGTGGTGTGTTAGATATGGTGCAGTTGTGGGTTAACCTTCCATCTGAGGCTAAATCAGCACCTGCTGGCTATCAGTTATTAAAAGAAAGCGCGATCCCTGTACTTCCGTTACCTGATAATGCAGGACAACTGCGCATTATTGCGGGTGATTATCATGATACTCAAGGTGCAGCAAAAACCTTTTCACCCGTAGATGTGTGGGATCTCCAATTAAAAAGCACAAAATCAGTGACGCTGCCGACCAAGAAAGATCGCTATGTTGGCTTAGTCGTTTTACACGGTAGTGTTTATCTTGATAATCAGACCCAATTACAAACAGGTGATTTGGTTATTTTAGATAATGAAGGTGGTACTGTTAATCTTGAAGCGATTGAAGATGATGCTATCGTCTTATATCTCAGTGGTGAGCCTATTAATGAGCCTGTTGTAGGCTATGGTCCTTTTGTGATGAATAGCGAAGCACAAATCAGACAGGCCATTGATGATTTTAACCAAGGTAAATTTGGTCGTATTCCTAACGAGTAACACTTCTTAAATACGATATAAAGCAATAAACATTCAAACGGCTCCCTTTAATATTCGGAGCCGTTTTTATATTGTTCTACTCTTTCAATGGCGACATATTATCAGCAAGGTATTCCAGCAACACCTGAATAGCAGGTAATAACCCTTTTCTTGACGGATAAACTGCATGAATAACATCTTTAGGAAAACGCCAATTTGGCAACACTTCAATTAACGTGCCGTCTTGTAACTCTTTTTCAACCACACTCAGTGGTAATCGCGCTATTCCTAATCCTTTTAATGTTGCTTTATAAAGCGTAATAACATCTGTTGTCGCTAATTTCGGCGTTACGTGTTGTGTGGAAACCGTACCATTTTCATGAGTCAACGTAAGTGTGTATTGTTGTGAGTGTTCGCTATTTGCCAAAATAGGATAATCTGCAAGTTGTTCTGGTGAATCAGGAAGCTCTTGCCCTTCAAATAACAAGGGACTGGCAACTAGAACACGTCGAGAATAGCCTAGAATTTTCATTGTTAAACCTGAATCATCTAGCGGTAATGCTCTTACTCGTAAAGCTAAATCAAGGCCTTCACTAATTACATCAACAGGTCGATTAATGGCTAAGATCTGAATATTAATATCTGGATATTTTTCCATAAAATCGACCAAAATATCTTGAATATAAATTTGTAATAATGCGACAGGACACGAGAGCTTAATGGTGCCATGTGGGTGCCCTTGTACCGAATAAATAATTTCTTCCGCTATTTCAGCTTCTGCAACCACATTTTTACACTGCTGATAAAATGTCTGTCCGATTTTAGTGACATGAAATTGACGTGTAGAGCGATAAATCAAAGAGACATTGAGTTTCTGTTCCAAATCAGCGATACGACGACTTAGTTTAGATTTAGGTATACCTAATGTTTCTGCCGCTTGAGAAAAACCACCAAACTCAACGACTTTCACAAAATAGTAGAGATCATTTAAATCATACTTCATTGTGTATCACCTATTAGGTTATTTTCAATATTTAGCTGAATTGTTTCAGGTATCGATATTATGGCAAAAAATAATAATAAATATTATTTACCATTATTCAGCTATTGTTAATGACATTATAATCACATAGGTTAATAAAATAAAGGCGACCGAAAATAGTAACACAATCCGTTATAATCTTATTAATTTAATATTATAAATGTGATATGAGATAAAATCACATACCATAATTATATTTTATTTCCAGCTATCATTGAATTTAGTTTTTATTATTAATGTTTAGTTATAATAAAAACAATAGCAAAAACAACAATAAAAACAACAATAAAAACATAAAGATAAATAATCACTCTGTATTTCAATAACATTAAGTTACATAAAATCTCTTATTTTAAAATTAAGTTAATAAATAATTTTATTTTTATGACATCAATCAATGAATATTTAATAATATGTTAATAAGATCGTCTTCAATAAAAATACTTATTAGCTTTACTTTTTACTTCCGATTATTTATTTAACCTGCAACCTAATGGAATAACCTGATGAATAAATTAACTCCATTACGACCTATACCTACATTAATCGCCGTTTCTATTACCCTTATTATCTGGTTTCTTGTTCCTGTACCACAAGGTGTTGATCCCAATGCTTGGCATTTATTAGCACTCTTTGTCGGTACTATCGCCGCCATTATTGGTAAAGCACTTCCTATCGGTGCTGTATCTATTATTGCTATCGCATTAGTCGCTGTTACAGGTGTCACTAATCCTAATTCAACCAAAGCCGCTATCGGTGATGCATTAAGTGGATTTTCCAATGATCTTATCTGGTTAATTGGTATTTCCATTATGGTATCAATGAGTCTAAATAAAACGGGACTCGGCGCTAGAATTGGTTATTATTTTATTTCACTTTTTGGTAAAAGAACCATTGGAATAGCCTATTCATTAGCAATTGCAGAAACAATCTTAGCTCCTGTAACACCAAGTAATACCGCACGAGGGGGTGGAATTATTCACCCCATTATGCGATCAATTTCAGACAGTTTTAACTCTAAAGCGGAAGATGGTACAAGTGGTAAAATAGGCCGTTACCTCTCTTTAGTGAACTACAATATAAATCCTATTACTTCTGCTATGTTTATTACGGCAACAGCGCCTAACCCGCTAATTGTCAGTTTAATTATTAGTGAAACAGATCCTACACATGAGCTTAGTTGGTCTATGTGGGCAATTGCGGCTTTTGTGCCAGCTATCGTTTCATTAATTTTAATGCCTATTGTTATTTATCTACTTTATAAACCTGAAATAACCCGCACTCCAAATGCGCCTCATTTTGCCAAAGAGCGTTTAGCGCAATTAGGCCCTATTTCATTACCTGAAAAAATAACGCTTGCCGTCTTCGCCTTGTTATTAATCATGTGGGCGGGTGTCCCAGCATTATTATTTGGTGATGGATTTAGCGTTAATGCAACAACAGCAGCCTTTATTGGTTTGTCGATTTTATTATGTACTGGCGTTTTAAATTGGGATGATATTTTAAAAAACAAAGGTGCATGGGATACAGTAGTTTGGTTCTCTGCATTAGTAATGATGGCATCCTTCTTAGGAAAATTAGGATTAATTAAATGGTTGTCACTCAGTGTAGGGGCAAGTATTGATAGCATGGGCATTAGTTGGGTCAGTGGCATGATATTACTGGTACTAATTTATGTTTATTCTCATTATTTCTTTGCGAGTACTACTGCTCATATTACCGCAATGTTCGCCGCTTTTTATGCCGCAGGTTTAGCCCTTGGCGCACCACCAATGTTATTAGGGCTTATTTTGGCATTCTCATCTTCATTAATGATGTCACTCACACATTACGGCACAGGCACCGCCCCCATTATTTTCGGTTCTGGCTACGCCACATTAGGTGAATGGTGGAAAACGGGATTTGTGATGAGTGTGGTTAACCTTATCGTTTGGATAACCCTCGGTAGCATGTGGTGGAAAGTGTTGGGATATTGGTAAAAATAAATTAATACTAATATTATAGAAACATGATGCCTAAGTGTTTAGAGATTAGCTCATTTATATAAATGACAATCCATATCTTAGGCATTTTTCTAACATAATTTCATCGTACAAATATCGTTTCAGCCATATAGTGATTTTTCTTATTATCTACCTTATCTTTATCAGTTGTATTATCCTCGATTGATAAATCACTTAAGAAATATTCAGGTTCAACATCAAAAAGGTAAGATAAACAATAAAGCGTTTCGGCATGAATGTTAGTAGAACCACTTTCATAACGTGATTGATGCTGTTGGCTAATTCCGAGCAATGCACCGAATTCATCGCCACTCATACAATACATCTCTCTTAAACCCCTGATCTTTTTCCCAACTAACCTTGATATTTTCTTGTTCACAAAAAAATCCTCATAAACAAATAAAAACAAAATATTTTATTCGTATAAAATATTGACTGTTGCGACTGAATTAGCGCTACCTGCGGTTATTGTATTACCTGTTTTAATATAACGGGCTTTCCAATTAAAAATATAATCGCCAGAAGAAACATTATCTTGCATGGTTAGCTTTGTATTTAATTTAATCGGATTATTATTAGCATTAACTAATTGAATACCAATACCTGTTGCACTATTAGTGCCAGATAATTTTAATTTCCCTGTATTTACATCAATATATCCTGCACTACTTGTCACAGTTGCTTTAATATTTGTTCTCGCAGCACAACTTAACGTAATAGGAACATTAACATTTTGACTCACATCTCCAATATTTTTAAATTGTGTATCGTACCAAGTTCCTAAATTTATATTGTAGCTAGTTGCTTTTGTTGTACATTTTAATGAGTTTACTTTTATTGCACCAGCAGGGATCCTTAATGTTGATAAAATCCATTGGTGATTATTAGGTAAAGTATTATTTTGTGTCATTCGAGCCAATGTTCCCCCTGTTAATGAATCAGATTGTGTGACTCGACCTGTTTTTATTATTTCCACCGTCCAAGCAGGGTTAACAATCCGAAATTTCTTTACAATTATATTGCCAGAGGAGTTAGAACCAGTATATTTAAGATTTATATAACCTATATTAGTCATTTTTACTCTTATTCCAATACCAGGGATATTAGTTGCCGCTATTTTATTGGAATTAGGGATCCATCCATTAATAAAATCACCATTAAGAACAGCATTTCCACAGTCACCATCATTTCCGCTATATGTAGTTATATTACTCGGCCTATAACTAAGTGTAATTGTATCAAGTGTTCTTGTTGTCAAATCATCATATTGAATATTAAAAACGCGATTTGGTACATCAACCATCACATTCTTATAATTTGGATTTTGTATACATGCCGCAGTGGAATAAGTAGAATAAAATAATATCCCACTTACTAATAATGGTTTAATTATTATATTTTTCATTTTTCATCCCACTCCTTCTTAAGAGAATATTTTTTATTTCAAAGTTGTCTTTTTCATCGAGAATAAAAAAATCTTTTATATGAATATCAAATATCTGTGCATATTGATTTAATCTATCCAAATTAATTCTATTAATCCCCCTTTCATACCTTGATTGCTGCTGTTGACTGACTCCAATTATTGTGGCTAATTCATCCAGTGAGATACCTTTCATTTTCCTGTAATAGGTAATTTTTCTACCTATTGCTTTTGATACTGGATATCGACTACTCATTTTCATTTTCCCCAATGAAAAATTTAATTATAAAGTAATGTAAATTCAAGATGACTTTTGAATGTTCCTGTGCTTATTCCACTACCAGTTTTAACTAATCTTGCTGATAAAGGGTATTCAGCTGTTTTTGTTTGACTATTAATAACAGCTTCTAATTTTGTACCATTTTTTATAATTGTTTTATTTCTATTTTCTATTAAATTTAATGCTACATATTTTGCACTGCCGTTATTTAGAAAATAATCTCCATTATTAGAGTCAGAGACACCCGCTATTGTTATTGTCGCTTTTTGTGTGGTTATTGGGCAGTTTTTCAATTTTATCGAAAAATCAATCCAATCAGTATTTGTATTATTTTGCAATTCCCTCATGTTTATTTTTTTAAAATCGATTAAATAATTTTTATTTTCGACTTCACAGGGTGATACCGTCACTTTTCCATAAATATTGATATTAACCGAGCTAGCCATGGCCATAGATGAAAAAAACAAAAGTAAAAAGATAGTGGCTTTCATATTATTTCCCTTCTATAAATAGACAATATTTGCAGTTACTTTTGCTGAGATTGTTCCTGGCATCCCTTTTCCTGACGGACTAAAAGCGCGTGTTCGTAACCATAATCTGACATCGGTTCGCCCACCTAATGTAACAACCAATGATTTTTGGTTTCCAAGCTTTATTGAACCAGGCCCATTTTCTAATTGCACCGCAATATTTTTAGCAGTTCCTTGATTTTTGTATAAACTATTTACATCAGCCGTATCAGAAACACCTGAAAAAGTAACACTAATTTGATTAATCGCCGTAGAGCAATCTGTAAAAGTAATATAAAAATCATTCCAATTTGAACCTGAATTTGCCTGTTCAAAATTAGTTGCAGGAATATTTTTCAAGTCAACATTAACATTATCTCCATTAGAAATATTACATGTAGCAACTCTAATATTGCCTGTGAAATTTAAATTAACGTTATCCGAAGCCAAAGATGGAAAGCTTATTATTAGGGCGTTTATTAAAAATAATTTATTAATTATCATTTTCATTTTCATTTCCTACACGTAGCAAATATCAGCCAGCTATATTTTTATTAGCTGGAATGATGTAATTAAGTTAATAAAAGTATTTATGCCAATTTATTTTTGGCAAACTACGGTAGCTTTATAAAGTCCTAAATAATGAGAAACTCCCAATAAATTATAATTTGCACTACATTGCTGATCATTATATTTAACAATAAATTGTCCTTTTTCACTTAGCCCAGATAAATAAACCTCACCATCGTTGCCAACGATGTTATTTAATTGAGAATTATCTTTAAAAATAACCTGTGCTCCAAAAGGAACTAATTCATTATTTTCTAATGTCAATGTTATCAATGCACGGTATCCCACATTAGCAGAGAAATTAGCTTTTACTAATGCTCCACGGCTAGGAGAAACTGTCTGACTTGTTAACGCCATTTCTGTATTTTCTGGTAATGCTGAAGTATCAATATCAATCGTATTTTTACGATATGGTGTAACATAAGGTACTAAAGCATAACCATAACTGTTAGTTTCCACCCCTGCTTGATTTAAAACAGCAACATCACCAGCTTCAGGAATATCCACAATTGCCGAGGTTTCACCAAGCTGTTGACCTAAAACAACACCGCCAGAATGCGCGACTAAACTACCATTAACACCATAATATAAATTATAATTATCTTTACTATATCCACTTCCTCCTGTCATCTCACCGTACTTACCCTTATAAGATGCGTTTAAATTTCCAGAAGATCCTTGATCTTGGTTTGTAAATGCTTGTTGTAGGCTCCAATTTAATCGATTATTTAATTGAGATGCGGAAAGCCCCACACTTCCTGTACTTGGACTTTGACTACTACTCGTCGTATTAAAGTTGTAATAAAACGTATCATCAAAGAAACTAAACGGCACACTCACCGATAACGCTAATTGGTGGTCATCATTACTTTTAGAGTAACTGATTGAACTATAAGAATAATTATTTGTATTTTTATTATAGGTATAATTTAAACCGTAACTAATGCCCTGCCAGCTATTGTTATACCCCACAGTGGCTGACTGTGTTTTTCTATCACTGTTCCAATAATTTTCCCTGATGTACCCTAAAGAAAGAGAACCGAACTTCTCTCCTAAATTCTGATTAATTGTAATTTCAGCACGATTACGGCGACGTTCTATATCAGGCGCATTAGCACCATTTCGATATTCGTCAAAAACCTCCGCCAAACTATAATATCCATCAGTTGAATAACGGTAACCTGCTAGGGCAATATTCGTTCCAATCGTATTTAGATTTTTGTTATATCTGAAACGGTAAGACTGCCCGCGCGATGTATCACCATTATTTAATTTTGAGTTTGCTTGAGTCACATCTATTGAAATTGCGCCTAATGCACCTAAATTTTGTCCTACACCAATAGAATATGCTTGATAATTATTGCTAAGTTGGCTTCCACCATAAGCTGTTGCTCCGTAAGGTAAACCATAAATTAATGTTACTTGACCAAATTTTTGTTTTTCAATTTCTTTATCATAAGCACGATATTCACCCCCAGTAATACTATAAGAAACATAGCCTTCACGTTGTAAAACGGGTAAAGATGCAAAGGGTATTATTTGGTGTTGTTCACTTCCATTCGATTCTTTGATTGTGACATGCAAATCACCACTACTTCCTGTTGGATAAAGATCATTAATTTCAAAAGGACCTGCTGCTACTTCTGTTTGATAAATGGTATAACCATTTTGTCTAATCGTAATTTGCGCATTGCTACGCGCAATACCACGCACTACTGGCGCATATCCACGTAAACTTTCAGGATACATATCATCATCAGTACCGAGTTGTACGCCTCTAAAAGGCACACTATCAAAGACAGATGAAGGTGATACACCATCCCCTAAAATTAATTGGCTTTTTAGTTGATTAATACTACGCGATAAATACGTATAAACAGTGTCCCATTTACTGGATTTATCACCACTATTAGACCAAGTAGTGTAATTTCTTAAACGCCATGGCCCTATATTTAGGCCTGGTCTTAAATTTAGATAATTCGATGTAGTATCTGAACCATCGTTTTTACGATCATAATTTTTCGAACCGCTATAACTGTAATTTAATAGCAGTGCAGTAATACCGTTATCTATATTATTTAAATCAACAAACCCTCTAGGATTTTTATTCATCGCTATTTGTGGAATACTTAAATACAATCGCTGAGAATTAAATTCGAATTCACTTGTTGCATTAGGGATAGCTGATAAGTTAATACAGTTATTTTCTTTTGTTTCTAAGTTTGGGTATTCCTTTGTTTTTATACCAAAATTATCGAGATCAGTTATTGATAAACAGGGCATTAACTTGCCATTATCTATCTTCTCAAATTTAATATTTTCAGTTCCAATTAAATTAGTATTAACATAAATATCAACATAATATTTACCTGGTAATTGCTCATTATTTTCAAACTGAGATAAATCAATTGAGCTTTTATTGGGTAATTCTAAAAAATCAGGATCAAAATAAAGATTATCTAAATTGGAACCTTCTGCATACAGTGAGGCCGTATAGCCTAAATATAAAAGTAGGCTAATACATATTTTATTCATTTTCATATTAAAACCTAAGTTTATAGAAGGTTATATTTTAACCTCTGATAAATCAGTAACTGCACCGTAATCATTAATTACTTCCCAATTAATAATGCCGTGTATTTCATCATTATTAATTTCAAATGACTTTACTGAATAAGGTGCAACATAAGAGACATCATTAACGGATTTATTATTAAAGTTAATTGTTTGAAAATTAAAAAAATAAGGTGTCGGATTTTTTACATTTATTTTATTCCCAATTTTTGACCACTCTAATTTTTTCTGCTCTTCAATAAAATTAACACCTTTTAATTCTTTAGGTCTAAAAATCAATTTCATCTGTGTTTTAAAGGCGATTTGTAAAGAATTTTCTGTTCTCTCTGTTGCAGGAATTGTTTTTATATTTAACCAAAAAAGAGATTCTCTATCGCTAGGTAAATTATTTTCAGTTAAAAAAATTCTCAATGCATTTGTATTACTGCTATTTAGTCTAAATAAGGGTGGTGTTATCGTAAAACTTGATTGTTTTTTTTCACTAACATCATCAATCCAAGATTGAATCAAATAAGGAATATTATCTGGATTTTCAACACTTATACTGACATCCTTTTTTCCCTCATCATATATAATACGCGTACCACCAATGACAACACCTGCATTTGCACTATTTAAAAAAATAAACAAAGAAATAAAAGAATAAATAATAGCCTTCATATTCTCACCATTAATTGAGTAAAAAGGTTCAAGTCCCTTTAAACCTTTTTATTTTTTTAATTAATTTTAATTATAATTGATAGTAAATGTTGCATTACCGTTTGCAAGACCTGCGGTTACTGTATCGGATTTAGCAATATAACGTGCACGGAAGTCCAAATTGTTAACAACATTGGCTCCTGTTTTTAATGGATATTTTTTCGATTCAGTAAATAATGGAACAACCTTATTTGCATCATCTGTAATTTGAATACCAACACCTGTTGCTACATTAGGTTCGTTTTTCAGAGCAATGACACTACTATCACCAGAATAAGAATCCGCATCAAATTTTACAGCTGCACTACTTGCTGTTACTGGGCAATTAATTAACTTAATTGTGAATTGTGTTGCCGAAGCCGTACTACCTGTAGTTGGTAATGCAGTTTTAGATACTTTACCAAGATTCACTTTTAAAGCATCAGAACCAGATGCTAGCTCACAGGCGTTATCAATAATTTCACCTGTAAAATCAATAGTACCATCCTCAGCTAATGCATTATTAACTACAAAAATAGAACCACCAGCAATAAGTATTGCAAGTAAATTTTTCTTCATTTATTTTTCTCCAAAAATTATTATTAATATATTTATTAATATATTTATATATACTGGTTAATACATGAATTTAATCTACATCAATAATTAACTCAATATATGAGTATTATTATATTATTTTTTTGAATAAACAAGTTTGCCTTAATACAGCATTAAATATACATTTATATGATTTAATAAATATTAATTTTAAGGTTACACACTATGAGTTATTAAATGAACTTAAGTTCTAAATATATTTCTTTTTTTTAAATCGTTGCAGATCAATAAAAACAAAATAATTTTTTAAAACTAAAAATTAGTTTTGCTTGTGATTTAATTTTGAATCATAACCTATAATGTGTAATAAGTTTATTTTTTATTTTCAATAGAAATTAGCATAAAAAAGAGCAAGGTTCCCCTTGCTCTGATTTAATATCGGAGTGTTTTTTTAGATATTTTTATAAAGTAAAAATATTACGATTAATTTGAAAACCACTTCTTATTAATCTTAATCAGCGACATTCTTATCTGGCATATAAGATCCAATATTATAGGCTTCTAATTTTGGTGCTTTATCAGAATTAAGATCAAAATTAAATATCGTTATTGTGCCTGGTGTTGCGGGTAATAAAAACTCAGGTGACAAATTTAAAAATACTTTGCAGGCTGCACGAATAACACCACTATGCACAACCGCTAATAAATCACTGTCTTCTTTATGTACCCATTCCTTTAATGCCGCACCAATGCGATCACAAAAATCAAACCAATTTTCACCTTTAGGTGGCGTATAGGTTCCTGCTCGCCAATTTTTGTATTTATCTGCATGATGTCTTATGAGTTCTGGTTTTCGCTGCCCTGTCCATTCCCCCATATTTAACTCACGCAATAACGGCTCTTTAACCGCTTCGGGATGACCGACAATTTCTGCGGTTTGTACTGTTCGCCCTAAATCTGACGTAATAATCCTAGCAGGTGATAACAATTTAATACTCTCTTTTATCGCCATTGCTTGATTAATGCCTTTTGGTGATAAACAAGAATTAGCATGTCCTTGTAAGCGTGATTCCATATTCCATAAGGTTTCACCGTGTCTTAATAAAATTAGTCTCATTATTATTCCTTAATTTAATGGCTTAAAGACCATATCCAAGAATTTGGAACCAAGTGAATATCGCAATAGAAATTACCGATGCACCAACAAAACAGGTAATTAATCCATATTTCATTTGGTCTAACACACTAAAGTAACCACTTGAAAAATAGATAGTATTTACTTTTGAATGTGGCGGTAATGTAATGGTATATGTGAGTGTAAATGACGCGGCTAATGCTAATGTTACCGGGTCCATGCCTAATGTTTTGGCAAGCGCAATAATGGCTGGAATTAATATGGTCGTTTTCACGGTTTTACTCGTAAAAATTAAATGGCTATACATACAGATAAAGACAACAACAACATAGACCATCGTCGTACTCATATTTTCGAGTCCGAGCCCATAAACCATTTTACCAATTAACCATTGCGCACCTTGTGTGGATTCTAAAGTATTACCAGCCGCATAAGCACCTGCTGCAAATATCATAAGATCCCATTTAATATTGGCTTCATTCCACGTTAATAAACCAATACGAGGCATCAGACAGAGAATGGCAGCAATAACAGCGGTCATATAAACGCTAATTTTGAAACCAAACATATCTTGGTGATAACTTTCGGTTGCCCATAAGAACACTGCCATTAAAAAGATATACATGGCTTTTTTCTCATTCTTAGTTAATGCACCAAGTTGAGAACGTTCTTTTTTTAATTTCTCTAGCGAACCTTCAAAATCCACTTCCCCTTTAAAAGAGAATAATTTTAATCCAATAAAAAAGGAGATAGTCATACCAACAATAGCTAATGGGAAAGAAGCAATTAACCAATCCATATAACCAATAGAACCACCGGCTTGTGAATTGATAAATCCAACTGCAATAATATTAGCCGCAGTCCCCGTCATTACACCGGATGTTGCCAAAGCATCAGCTTGTACGCCTTGCAACATCATTAATTTTCCGTAATTACTTTTTCCAGGAATTGCCTTATGTATCTCTAATAAGATCATACAAATAGGCACCATTAATGTCGCGCGTGCAGTCGTTGAGGGAACAAAGAAAACTAAGCTGAAGTTAATTAAAATAAGAACAAATAACGCTTTTTTGGGTGTTTGCCCAAATTTGGTGATCATCCATAGAGCAAAGCGTCTGGCAATATTCGATTTGATCATGGCGGACGTTAAAACAAATGCTGAAACCATCAACCAAATAACGTCATAACCCAATGTACCGAAAACCACTTTCTCTTTTGCGACAGTACCCGTTATTGGAAGTAAAACAATAACGAGCATTGAGGTTAAATAAATGGGTAAAGATCCACACACCCATAAAATTAACGCGGCACAAAAAATAGCAATGGCTTTTTGCCCCTCAATACTTAATCCATCGGGTGTTGGCATAAAAAATAAAACGAGTAATACCAATAAAGCTAAAGGTATTCCTATTGTTTTTAAGGTTATTTTCTTACCGTTTTGTTTTGGTGATGATGGCGCTGGTTTAGCGATGTCATCTCGCTTCGCAGTCTTTTCCATAACCGATTCCTCTTAATGTGTAGGGTAGGAGGTTCAGTATAGAAATATTGAGGTATAAAGATAATTGTATTAATATATTATAACTATAAAAATAATTTATGGTGTTGAGATGAATTTAAGCCAACTTGATGCTTTTCTACTACTTGCCAACGGTTTTAATGTTACTGAAACCGCAGAGCGCCTATTCTGCACTCAACCCAGTGTCAGTATTAAAATCAGAAAACTAGAAGAAGAATTGCAAACAACGTTGTTTGAAAGGATCAATAATCGGCTTTATTTAACGCCTCAAGGTAAGGTTTATCAGCAGTACGCAACCCAAATTATTAATTTAGTAAAATCCTCTTCTGAGCATATGCGACAATTTGATGATCCCTCTAAAGGTGAAATTAAGTTTGGCGCAAGCCATTTTGTTGGCGTTTACCTATTACCTCAAATTATGGCGCAATTTAGAGAGCAGTATCCAGATGTGAAATTAAGTATGGATATTTCAAGCTCAACACAACTTATCCATAAACTTGATACCCAAGAATTAGAGTTTTTGATCATGTCAGATCATATATATTTAGATCCGACGGAATATCATCTTGATACCTTTCTTATCGATCCCTTAGTACTTATTTGTTCACCTGAACATTGGCTGGCAAAAAAGAAACATTGCAGATTTTCTGATATTGCCTCAGAAGTTTTTCTGATCAAACCAGAGCACTCCGCTACCCGTGATTTTCTATTAGATAGGATCCAAGAAAATAATAAAGAACTCAAAAATGTGATGGAAATAAATAGTTTGGAAGGAATAAAACAGGGGGTTATTCACGGTTTAGGAGTCTCAATTTTATCCCGTCTGTCTATTATGCAAGAATTAAAATCAGGTCTTTTATGTGAAATTGCATTTGATGATATCCAATTTAGCCGAGGCATTCGTTACTTTTATCATAAAGAAAAATATATCTCTCCAGCCACTAAGAATTTTTTATCTGTTTTACAATCTCAAGCCCAAATTTTAACGAAAGATATCAATAAATAAATTTATTGGCTAAATTCTTAGCTCTATTATTTTAAGGATATCGGCGTATCAATATTCTCATTCAATCGTTATCATACTCACGTTTATCTCTTTCTATTAACTATTGTTTAAAAGGATTTTATGCGTAGAACACTCTCGTCTTATCACCCTATTCTTTATACTTTGAGAGTGGCACAACGTCGTTTATTTCGCTCTCTTAGTTGGCGATTTTCAGGTCGAAAATACAGCAGAGACGTTCAACCAGAGCATCGGCTTTCACACCGTTATCTAAAACATACATCTAAATTAATTAGTCGCCGTGGCGAAAGTGATATCCAATTACAATACAATAAGATAACGAATCTTAAATTAGTTGAAAAAGCATTAGATGGTATCGTGATAAAACCGGGAGAGTATTTCTCTTTTTGCTATTTAATTGGTAAACCTAGTTATAAAAGGGGTTTTATTGATGGCATGCAACTCTCCTATGGTGAAGCAAGAAAAGGTGTAGGCGGTGGAATTTGTCAAGCCAGTAATTTAATACATTGGTTAGCACTACATTCTGAATTAAAAGTGATTGAAAAAGCCAATCACAGTTTTGATCCCTTTCCTGATGAAGGACGAGTCCTTCCTTTTGGCTCAGGAGCCGCTATTTTTTATAACTATGTAGATTTAGTCTTATATAATCCAACGCCTTATGATTATCAAATTAGATTACATGTCGCTGAACATCAGTTAGAAGGCGAACTCCTTTGTAGCGAAGCAAGGGAATATCGTTATCATATTTATGAGAAATCTTCTTCTTTTATCAAAAAGGGAGAGCATGTGTATCGTTGTAATGAAATTTGGCGAGATATTTACACTAAAAGTAATGTGGGCGCTTTTCCCCAATTAATTACATCAGAATTGCTTTATGAAAATAGTGTAGTTGTGAAATATGATATTTCAGATGAACAACTAAGTTAATTCACTTAGATATATTTTTATTACTCAATTAAAATGTTGATTTATTATTCTAAATCTATCTTCTTATTCTGAATAAAGAATAATTTTCCTCTTAAAATTAAGAACACCTTAAATCGGAGTGTTCTTTTACATTAACAATGTTGAGTTATCAAATAGAAACCTTATCTACTTATTATGGTCAAATAATGGTGATTATGTTTCTATTTAATAGGTCATATAATGATGATAAAAATTGATTATCCACAAAAATTAGAAGTTGGTGATATCGTATTTACGTGTATTGGTACCTCTTTATTTCGTCAAATTTCTTCCGCTTCTTTATGCTGGAGTAATCATGTTGGCATTATTATTGGTCATAATGGTGAAGATTATTTAGTTGCCGAAAGTCGAGTTCCACTCTCAACAACAACCACATTAACCCGCTTTATTAACCGCTCTGCGAGTAAGCGTTATGCAATACGCCGTCTATCAACACAGCTCTCTGATGAGCAAAAAAAGGCACTTGTAGCGCAAGTTCCTGAAAGATTAAATAAGCTTTACCACACAGGTTTTAAATACGACTCTTCCCGTCAGTTTTGCTCTAAATTTGTTTTTGATATTTATAAATCAGCACTCTCTATTCGTGTTGGTGAAATAGAAACATTCCAAGAATTATTAAGCAAAAATCCTAATGCCAAATTACAATTTTGGAAATTATGGTTTATTGGGCAAATACCGTGGGAAAGAACCACTGTCACGCCTGCAAGTTTATGGCAACATCCACATCTCTCTTTAGTTTATCAAAGTCATGAAAATATTAATTAATACAGGGTATTAGTATCATAAAAAAAGAAAATAATAGCTTTTATGATACTGTTTATTCATAAAAATCCGAATAAAGATCCCCCCTCTCTTTGTAATAGAGAGGGATTTGGTGTAAAACTAAAAAATAATATTTTGTAAATATAGATTAATGACTATTCATCTATTATTCGTCATTTAGGGATCACTATGAAATACCAAGATGTTACGAAATCACCCTGTGAGAATGCTTATTTTTTAGTTTTTAACCTCACCCACTCATCTGAAAACCGCGATACTCTGATCGATTTTTGTAATAATTTTTCTGGTCTGATACGTAGTATGAGGACACGTTTTCCTGAATTGGAAACAAGTTGTGTAATGGGATTCGGTGCAAATGCGTGGACTACATTATTTCCCAATCAGCCAAAACCCAAAGAGCTAAATACCTTTAAAGAAATTAAAGGTGACACTTATACTGCGGTTTCTACTCCGGGCGATCTCTTTTTCCATATTCGAGCCCTCAAAGTTTCAGCCTGTTACGAATTAGCGTCTATCATCAGCCAAAAGCTAAAGAATATTGTTACGCCTGTTGATGAAGTTCATGGGTTTAGATATTTTGACGGCCGTTCTATTATTGGTTTTGTCGATGGAACTGAAAACCCAGAGTATGAAGATGAGCGTGCTTCTTATGCCGTTATTGGCGATGAAGATCCTGAATTTAAAGGTGGCAGTTACGCCTTTGTACAAAAATATATTCACGATATGGAAGCATGGGAAAAACAGCCTCTTATCGAACAAGAAAAAGTCATTGGTAGACACAAATTCAATGATGTGGAGTTAACCGATGAAGAAAAAGAACCTGGTTCACATAATGTTGTAACCAATATTCAAGATGAGAACGGCGAAGATTTAAAAATTGTCAGAGCCAATATGCCTTTTTCCAATCCATCCAGAAATGAATATGGTACTTACTTTATTGGTTATGCGCGTTATTTTTCAACAACTAACCGTATGTTAGAAAATATGTTTGCAGGCACACCTGAAGGCCATACCGATAAATTACTTAAATTCAGTACCCCTGTAACAGGTACATTATTCTTTGTTCCATCACCTGAATTTCTAGATGATCTAGCGTAATTTATTACAAGTAGATATATAGGCTTGTTACTTATATATCTACTTTTTTATTATGGGTTTTTCTCTGGTTCAATTATAAACCGAAAACATTAACGTAAAATTCTTTGCCGTCATCGGTGCTTTCAATGGTATAAGTAATCGGAATTGAATTTTTGCCGCCTTTACCTTCAAAAGAAAGTTCCGCAGCACATGAGTAAGTATCTCTTTTCTCATCATGTTCACGAGTACGCACGCTTTCTACTTTTATCTTTATTTGATCGATCACAGCAGCCATTTTTTGATCGCGAAGTTCATCTTTTGTAATATCAATGACTAAGCCTTTTGCTTCTGAGCTGTCACAAGTCGGTGTTCCACCACCACATCCCACTAAAGGTAATGCTAATGCGCTTAATAAGGCTAATTTTAGAATTCGAGTTTTCATGTTGATTATTTCTTCCTTGCTCACAAGATAAAATAAATTTTTCAATATTTTACCTAATAATTATCTCGCAACAATATAGTGAGTTAATAGTCAGAATAAGATAACGATAGAAATTAATATTTTGGCGTTAAGATAATCATTAAGTAAAACCTACAAACTTTAACGCCAATATTAATCTGCTTCGATTTCTTGTTTGTTAATCACACCAATAATATCAACACGAATATTTCGTGTATCCGCTCTTCCTTTATCATCTACTGCGCGAATACGATAGCGACCACTCTCTTTGGGATACCACTCTATTGAGCGCTGATTTGTACTATTCCCTAGATAAGCATCATCAACAAACCAATAAATAATATTGCTGTCATTATCTGTTGTTGCATTAAATACAATTGATGTGTTTGGTGATGAAGTACGTCTTAAAGTATAAGTGGTATTACGTAATGGCGATAATATACGAGGCGGCATCCCTGTAATAGCCATATCTCCATTTTTACAATGAGCAGTAGAAGGCGGTGTTCGCTTTGGCAGTCCAGCTTGAGCAAATACTTTAGCTAAATCAGAAGGCCAATATTCAAAAACTTCAATCTTGACCTGATCTTCATTATAAGGTGGACAAACAACTTCTCCCGTCACTTTATCAATGGCTAGAGGCCGATAAATTGTATCAACTTTAATTGGTGATTTACCGGGAATGAACCATGTTTTACCTTTACGTTGGCACCATGGCGTAGGTAAATTACCACTCGCCAAACAAATATCGACTTGTTTAATATTTTCAGGAAGCTTAAATCTAGGCTCTTTTAAATTCGGATAATCTGCAACAATATTATCTATGATGTTAAAAAATAAAGGTGCTGCTGCTTCAGCGCCGATTAATGCACTATTCCCTTTACCATCAAAATTACCTATCCAAACAACTAAAACATAAGGTCCAAAAATTCCACTACTCCATGCATCTCGAAATCCCCACGATGTGCCAGTTTTCCAATAAATGGGTATTGTCATAGATTTTTGTGCCAATGTGTCATCAGGTCTTCGATGTTGGCTTAGCATATCCAGTGTAATAAAGCTCGCTTCTTCACTTAATAACTGAATAGGCTTAGCAATAGCATCCGTACTTTGCATTCTTAACGGTTTAAGTTGGCCTCGATTGGCTAATATTGCATAGAGCTTCGCTAATTCTTGTACTGTAATTTCACCGCCCCCTAACACTAGTGATAAACCATAATGTCTTTCACTTGCCATATTGCTTATACCTGATATTTGTAGAAACTGGTAAAGCGTTGGATTTTTCAGTTGAGAGGCTATCGACACAGCAGGGATATTTCGGCTGTAATTTAACGCTTGAGTAGCAGAAATCGGCCCTAAAAAACGTAGATCAAAGTTTTCTGGTGCATAGCTACCAAAGGTAGAAGGTACATCTTTTAAAATTGTTCGAGGATGTAAAATGCCTTGTTCTAGTCCTAATGCATAGATAAAAGGCTTTAATGTTGAACCTGGTGAACGCTTCGCATTAGTACCATTAACTTGCCCATGAATATCAGCATTATAATAATCAGCTGAACCAACTAGCGCTTTAACGCCCATATCTCGTGTATCAACAAGGATCACCGAAGCATTTTTAACACCAAGGTGTTTATTTCGTTCAACAAATGCATCAACTTGTTTTTCAACTAAATTTTGTAATGGGAGATCAATTGTTGTGACTATGGTTGTTGGTTTTCTTGGATTAAATTTTTCCTGTTTTTCAATTTGCTCGACTAGATGAGGTGCTATATAAGGCATCTTTTCAGGCTGGCGTAGCCGAAGGGGTAATTGAAACAGTGCGGATAAATTGGCATCGTTAGGATGTTCTTCCAACCAATAATCATAAAGCTGATTACGCGTTTTCATTAAAGAAAGGCTAATACCATCACTATTTGGCTCGATTCGATAACTCGGTGATTGAGGTAATACGGCAAGTGTTAACGCTTCAGGTAATGTTAATCCTTTAGGATTTTTATTAAAGTAAATCAGGCTTGCGGCACCAATGCTTTCTATATTTCGCCCATAAGGTGCATAGTTGAAATAAGCTTCTAAAATATCATGTTTTGAATAACTGAGTTCTAACTGAATAGCTCGTAATACCTGAACAAATTTCCCCCCGACTGTACGTGTATTTAATTGCCAATGCATACGAGCCAATTGCATTGTAATTGTTGAGCCGCCTTGTAATCGCTCACCATAAACATAACTGACAAAAAAACCCCGAATTAAACTGTAAGGATTAAATCCAGCATGATAATAGAACCAGCGATCTTCATATCGCATGGCACTATCTATCATCAAGGGTGAAATATCGTCTAAATCCGTCCACAATCGATAACGCTCATCATTAGCCAGTGTTAAACGTAGTAAATTTCCATTGCTATCATAATAGGCCGTTGAAGATAAAAAACCTTCTGATAGTGCTGGATGCGGGAAAAGGCGAAATCCTACACAAAAGAGGGCGACTAAAAAGCCCCCCATCAATATATTTTGTAAAATTCGCTTGCTTCTTGCCATTCTAAAACAACCAAAAACAAGTGTCTGAAACCCAGACTAATTTCATTTTACCTTGCCATTATTTTACATCGGTTTATTGACTGTCATAGCACCTTTACCAATCGCTAATGCTTGTATTTCCCTGTCATACATGGCTTCTGCAAATGCTGGCGGTATAGTGAATATTCCCGAATTAGTCGCTTTAATTTGGTAAACGAACTCTTGTACTTGTTGAGTTGCAGTACCATAAATAATGACACGATCTTCTCGAATATCGCTGTATTCTGGTGACCAGCGTGTTCCTTTAGTCCCCGTTGGTGATAACCATTCGACGTCAGGGTTATCCACATCGTCCATCGACTGTTGTACGACTTCAAAACCACCAGGAAGTAAGTCCACCAGCACGACATTATTCACACCTTGTTTGGCATTCGCTCTGATTTTTATATGTACATAAAGCTTTTCACCTAAGGTTGTAGTATTAACAACCTCACCTTTTTCATTCACATAATCACGAGAAATTTCTAGTCCTCGTGAAAGTGCTTCTTTAGGCTGTTCGCTATCAAAACCAGATTGTGTCACTACATACCAAGCTGCATTATCAGTTGGATTATTAAATAAGATCTCTTTAATGCCAGCTTTAAACTGACCTATCGCCGTAGCATTTGTCATAGATGAAATAACAACGGGTGGGTTTTCACCACTTTTTACACTCACTGTTAATGGTTGTGTCGGCGTTGTCATATTTTGGATCTGTTTAGTGTAATGCTCTAACGCCAAGATACTCATTGCAGATGATTGCGTGGTATAGCGCTCCTCCTTAAAGCTCATTACCATATTTTCCAGTAGTTGTGGCGGAATATCCCCCGCTTTTTCAGGGAAGTGCTTCACAATCAAATACAGTCTTGTACTGTCTTGGATCAGAGGATCTAAATAGTTATGTGACCACCACGATTTGCTATAAGCTTTGCTTAGCTCTTGCCATGTCGGTTTTAATAATTCATCCGCTTGTTTATCCATCTTTAGCATTTTGTAAGAAGCCGCCAGATATAAAGCGCCTAAGTCACTCTGCCATGTTTTTGGATAATTTTTTTGCATTCGCGTTTGAATAGCTGCAATTTCACCCGTAGTCACTTTACCTTGGCGTGTTAATAAATAAACAGCGAAAGCACGCATTCTAAGTTCATCTTGATTATTTAACCCTACATTGACGGCAAGCTTAGTTAAATATTCGTTGGATGATCGCAAAAGCGTTTCAGATACAGGGTAATTCGCTTCTTGTGCCTCAAGTAAGAATTGAACGACATATAAAGTCACAAATGGATCAGTCGATGGTGTTGAACGCCATGTTCCGATAGCACCTTGACCATTTTGGCGAGTCAGTAATGTCGCCATTATCTGTTCAAGTTGAGTACGAATTTTATCTTGTGAATATATCGCCTTCATTTCAGGATTACGTTGATGGAATAACAACGGTATTGCCTGACTTGTTATTTGCTCTGAACAATTATAAGGATAATTAGCAAGATATTGCGCCAATGCACTGCTTAGTACTAAAGGCGAGTAAGAAACACGCGCATCCCTTTTCGCATACTCATCATACATTTGGCGAATGTACGTAACACTCTGCTCTTTACCCTCCATACGGCCTAAACTTGATTGAGTGCGATAAGCTGAAGCTGGGCGAATAGAAAGATTTACAGTCCTTTGAGTAATTTTGCCTTCGGTACTCACTGAGAACGTAATAGCACCATTACCCAATTGTGATTTCGCTTTTAGTCTAAAAGAAACTACTGTTTCTTTTTTCTCACCTAATTCCAGTTGATAACTGTTCTGTCCTATAACCTCTAATTGAGATTCAGGTGTCATCATCACATCAAGTTTTGTTGCAACACCATTAAGATCAGTCAGATTATTTGCAATACCTAAAGTGACATCAAATTCATCATTAGGTGCCACAGTCGTAGGGATATGAGGGCTTAATACAAAATCATCACGTACAGTCGCATAGCGTTGTGTATTCCCGATACGATTTGGTGTAACAGATACGGCCATAACTCTTATTTTGCCATTAAAATACTCTGGCACTTTGTAATTAAAGACAGCTTCCCCATCCACTTCTGTAATACCAGACCAATAAGCAACAGGCTCTTCTTTCTTACGCTTAAATGGATTCAGATAAAGATCAACGCCTTCCCCCGCATCTCCACCTGGCGCTGAAGCCAGTGACATCATTTTGCTAAATTCAGGCAGAATAAGATCCAGTATTTGTGTGCTTTCAACTTCTAATGAACGTTTACGGAAGAAGTAATCCAATGGATCTTTTAATTTATATCGAGCAACTTGCAAGATCCCTTCATCAACAGCAAAAACGGCAACTTGTTGTGCGGTATCTGTTTTTACCGTAATCGGTAAAGTATCACCCGGTTTGATAACATCAGGTGACTCTAATTCGATTTTAGCTTGGAAATTTTCACGACTGACTTTAAACGGCACAACACCATAACTAAGTGGGCTCATAAATATTTCGTCAGAGCTTATATCTCTAACAAATTGAACATTGATGTAGCCATTACCTTCCAATTGCGCAGGAACACGAATTTTTTGTACCGAATTTGTGGTTGAAGATGTAAACCATTGCCAATAATAAACCTTATCTTTTTCTATTGTGATAATGCCACTACCAACATAAGGGGCATTGATGGCAATTTCTATCTCTTCACCAACTTTATATGTATCTTTATTTAAAGTGAGTTGTAACTCTGCTTCGCGATCAAGTGAGCGAGTCACATTCGCATTACCCGCAACGGTGTAATTAATACGATTAAGTACACTGCCCTCTTTATTTTTGACTAATAGTACAAAGTTACCTGGTGTTTGTGTCTCTAATGCAAAAGAGCTTCCCTTTTCATCAATAGAAAGTGGGACATTATCAATAAATACTTCTTTGAGTTTAGATTGATATTTATAAACACCCGAATCTTGTCGAGTTAAAACAGAGAGGTATTTTTGCTCATAGCGTTCTAACGTTAATGCTTCTTGAGCAATTTGCTTTAATGTCGGATCAATCGCAATAAAATTGAGGTTGCGCTGTGCATTTTGATTAATATAGTCAAGCGTTCCATCTGCTTTTACACCAATCAGATAATCATGAGGAGATACCATAACACGCGCAGCCGCCGTCACAGAACGACCACTTCCAGCATCAAACGCTTCAGAGATAAGTTGTAATTGATAAGTAGCATCATCATAAGATGTTAATCCTAAATCAATTTCAGCCAGCCCTTCTGCATTCGTTGTTGTTTCTTCTAAATCGGTTTCAAAGCTGTCATGATTACGACGGTTTTCATAAAAACGATAATCAGAATAACGTGAAAAATTAGGATAAATCGGTCTTAAGGTTAATTTGGAAACAACACGTCTATCTTGTGCTGGAGTGCCAAATAAATTTTGTACATCGATTGAAGCTTTTAATTCAGAAGGTTTCACCCAACCTTGTTGTCTATCTGGAGTCAGATTAAGTGCAACTTTAAGTAAGTCGGGTTCAAATTCTTTAACCACAATCGTTGTACTGCCTAATAAACTGGTATCTTCATTATTTTTACCTACTAAATAGAGATAAATATTCCAATCTCCAGTCGGCGAGTTTTCTGATGTGGTATAGCTTAATTCGTTGAAACCAAAATCGTTTAATACCATAGATTGATTTAACATCAATGTATTACGAGGGTCTCGAATTTCAACATGTAAAGGTATTCCTTCAAGAGCTGTTTTCCAATCAAAAGTACGTGTAATAAGACCGATATTGAACGTTTCACCCGGTCGATAAACGCCTCTATCAGAAAATAAGAAGCTATCGAGAGTACGAGGATCTCTTGGAGTATCATCACCGAAGATATCAAAACGAGATAGACTAAGTTGTCTATCGTAATAAGCATCTGTTGGTAAAAATGAAATATCGCCATCTTTTTCAACTAAAAAGAGAACGGCTGTTTGCTCATTTTTAAAATCTTTAAGATTAGGAAAAACGACATGACCATCCGTGCTAGTCATTTTACTCAATAACGTTGTTCCATTTTTAGCGATAACGGAGACTTTCGCATCGCTAACTGGCGAACCATTATAGATAGATTGTATGAAGACATCTCGAGAACCATCAATCGATGATTTAGCAATGATCCCTAAATCTGTGACAACAACAAAGCGTGCATCAGAAACTTCTTCATCTTCGTCGTCTTCATAATACTCTTCGTCTTCATCGTCTGTTCTTGATGCTTTATTCGGATCCCATGAAGTCAGTTTTAATAGAAATATTCCACGTTTAGCATTAGGATCCGTAGATAAATAGCGACTTAAATCAATCCCTTTATATTGAATTTCACCTTTGTTTTCATTATTCAGCGCTGTTTGATAAGTAAAGTGTTCCGTGAAATATTCATCATTAAGGCGATCAAATCGAGTTGAAGTAAAATATTTATCTTTAAAGGAAACGATGTGTTGTAACTGGCTTGGAATAACTCGTTTTATATCAAGTTGTAGCCCTGGTAAATTACGAGCAGAAACAGTGATCTGCTTGTCACCCGTCATGGAAAGCAAAGCACCTTCAGAAACAAAGTTCAGCATTTGCGGATAGTCAGGCACACTGACTATTTGGTAGCGATCTTCCTTTAATTGGTATCCGCCAACAGATATTATCCCACTTGGGATTTTAACCAATATGTGACGATAAGCTGGCGCATTGTATTTAAAAGCAAAAGTAGCTTGATTTTCTTGCTCATTATCATTCATCTCAAGCGTTAACTTCTCTGACTGAGCAAGAATAGTTTTACTAACATCATTGAGATTCCAATCGTAATAATCGTCTTCATCTTGGCGAATGTCAGTATTTTCTAATTCTAAATTGTGTTGAGGTAATAACCACGCAGAAACCTCATTTTTTATCTCTTTTTCATTTAATTCATCACTTAATGAAATGATAAGTACCCGCGCATCTTTTCCATTTTCAGACTCAACCAGTTCACTTTCTATATTTGAAACATTAAGGCTGTATAGACTTGGGATCTCAACATGGTATGTTTTTTCTTTTGATGTTGTATTAGCGGTTACTGTTGTGGCAATGCCCGGTTCAATTTTAAGAAAGACCTTGCTATTAATGTCTTTTAGCGCCAATTGCTCTGAGTGAACCCAAGCCGTTAATTTTTTATTATCGTAATTGATGACATATTTCAGCTTTTCATTATCGCCATATTTCATTGAAAGGCGTTTTTCAAAACTCTGAATATCGACTGGAGCATTAAAAGAGATCCTGATTATGGCATGTTTTTGGGATGGATTTTGAGGATCTTGATAAAACTCACTATTACCTAAACTGTAGTCAAAAGATATTGTTTTAAATTCATACTTATTTGATTTTAATGAAAATTGTGGTGCTAATAATTTAGTTTCATCAAGCTGAACTTTATATTCACTGCCCATTGCAAAAGGCTTTTTGGCTGTAAAAACAAGGGTTGATCCATTTTGCCACTGCCAGTTACCTTCAATCGCAGGTGTTAATGTCACACCTTCAATGACCTCTTTACCGATAAGCGTAATAGGTGCTGCAGACCGAGAAAAAGATAGAATGATTTTTTGTGATGGAGGATTATCATTTGCATAATCGATTTGTGCTGGGCCTATAAGTTTTACATTAACATTTTGTACAACGATGGGAGCAACATCGATAGGAACGGGTCGATTGAGATAACTATGATAACCGTAATAGCCGCCAAATGACGCGACAATAAGAAAAATAATAGAAGCTAATGCGGTTTTAGGGTGACCGACTATACCATTTTCAATCTTTCGTAAATGACGGGTAACAAAGTCTATCCAAACAGGCGTACTCCATTGTATTTGCCCTATAAATGGGCTGAGTATCTTCTCTAAAAGACGGATACAAAAAACAATGACCCACCCAAATAAACGGATCAGTTTAAAAGGGAGGGAAAGTAAAAAACGTAGTACGTCCATATAGATAGTCCTATTTTGCACTGATAAAAATACATTTTCTTATCAGTAAAACTAAGCCAAAGAACAAAATAAATAGCGCAACTATAATAAAGCTAGAATGTAGAATAAGAATGAATACTTACCATTAACTTATAATTTTATTATATAAAGACAGATTACATTCTTAACGTTTTTTTCCTAGCATTCCACTCTATTTCAAGACTCTTCTGAGTATTAGTTTGGATCATCTTTTTCTAACAATCATTTAATGTTTAATAAAACACAGTAAAAAAGATAATTTTTGCGAGAAGAATCGCACTATTAAAGTGCGATTTACATTTTTATAACGTAAATATTACTTCGCTATTAAAGAATTATAATTCTCTATCAAATATTTATATTTATTTGAAATAGTATTAATGCTACCTGATATATCTTTATTCTCATTGAGTTTTTTCTCTAATACTTTTAACTCAATAACAAGCTGTTGGTATAATTTTAAATACTCTTTAACCGAATAATCCGTACCTTTCATATTTTCTTTATTCAGCAATGCTTCATCACCAAATATTTTTTCTAATTCAATTGACTGTGCTTCAATTTTGGTAATTGCAGCAGAGAGTGCAGCCACATCAACTTTATCAGGATTCATTGAATCAAGTGTATTGGTTACTGTATCCAATGATTGCATAATTTGATATCGAACAACCAAGCCTTCTTTTTTCACTAATTCAAGCTCTTCAATATGGATTGCTTGATAATAATTTTCATATGCCTCAGCAGCTTTTTCTTTCTCATCGATTAGTTTGGCATAAGCATTTTTCACATCTTCATACAAAGTATTTGCTTGTGCAAAATCATCTAAACGATAAGTTTCTTTTACAACAAGATAATCGCCTAACTTCAGTAATTTCTTATATAAATCAACATAACTTTCACCATAAGCATTACCCACAGTATCTAATTCTGGGAGTGTAGGAGAAAGTGTTTTCATAAATTCAAAAGATTCTTGGGCACGTTCTGCACCTGATTCACTCAAATGCATAGAGAAAGCACTTCTTACTGACATAACAGAACTACTTGCTTTCATTCTCTTTATTTGATCAGTTTCATTCTCAAGCACTTTAAAAGGCGTTATATCAATTGTTTTACCTTTATCTGAACTTAAATTTTCTAGAACACTCTTAGCATTATCTAAAAGGTTAACATTAATTGAGCCTGAAATTCTGCCCGTTTTTTTCTGTATAATGGTGCCAAAATCTTCGTTAAACGTGGCTAACCACAAATTACCTTTTTCAATTTTCTGGCTAAACTGAACTTCATCAGATTGCGTGTTGTTTGGATCAGGCTTAGATTGTATTGTTTGTTCTGTTTTATTTTTATCTTGCGAAGGTGTTCCTGTATTCGAATTTTCATTTGAATTATCACAACCTACGGCTGATATTAATAAAAGACTTATTATCGATGCCAATATGCTCTTTTTCATAATCCCTCATTATATTATTAAGTAACCAATTCAATATAAACTATAATGAGTTTAATAATTAATGACTATTATTTATTAAATTAATTTGAAGCATCGCAACAATACTCTTTATAAGAGTATTGAAAGCTGATTGATAAGGTATATTTACTTAAATATAACGTTATATATTTATAAATATTTTTTAAAGAGTTTATAGATACCCTATATTAACTATTTTTAATTCCTTCTTCTAACGCTTGGGTAATAAGCTTTAATATAAAATCAATAAAGCAGGTACTATCACTTAATTTGTCGGCTTCCCCCAATACTCGATAATAATCATCTTGATGTTGCTGGATAAGTGTTTCAACAGGCAACCAAGCTAACTCAGCACGCCATTTGCTTAAAATAACAGATTGCCATAATCGTCCCATACGACCATTTCCATCAGAAAATGGATGAATGAATTCTAATTCATAGTGAAATACACTACTTTTAATTAAAGGATGAATATCAGTGGATTTTAGCCAATCAAATAAAGATGCTATCAATCTTACTATTTGGCTTGAAGGTGGAGCCATATGAATTAATTGGCTATCACGATAAATGCCGACATCACCATTACGCCAGGCCCCTGGATAGTCGATAAGCCCTTGCATTAATAAAGCATGAGCATCAAGGAAATGTTCTGCATTATTACTATCCCAATCAGGTATTTTTTCATAGGCTAGAATAGCATTACGAACTTCTTGGATTTCTTTAACAGGTCCTAAGACTTGTTTTCCATCCATAATTGCAGTGACTTGCTTAGTGGATAAGCTATTTTGCTCTATCGCTAAGGAGGCTTGAATAGTACGAATACGGTTTTCTTTACGTAATTGTGGTGAAGCTAATTTTCCCGTCGCTGACCAATATCCTAATAACTCACTAACTTCTGCCACAGAGTTAAGAATTGAAGGTGTAATTGTATAAGGTGGTGAATATTTGCGACTCATAATGTGGCTCTTTATGTTTATCTCAAGAAAATCTAGTGACTGTCAGACCATGACTAAAAAATATTATTAATCTATTTTTTATTTAGTTATCGATAAGATACCTTATTACTCTTACATACTCTTGATTTTTTTACACCTATTAAAAATCGAAAAATACAAACAAACTATCTTTATGCGAGTTATACCGCAAAAGGGATGATTTTCTTATGTTATACACTTAAATATCTTGTTTTGCTTTGATGACCCGCGTATTTATATTTTATGTTTAAAAAAGCGTATATCTTTCCTCACTATCGCTTTAAAACATTATCCCCATCAATACTTACTATCGGATAATTAAAGAGTTTTCAGAAAAAGTGTGGATTGTCATTAAGGGTTAATCAACGATATTATAGTGATTAAAATTATTTCGCTTTCGGTCTAAAAAGATATTTGTATCATTAAAACAACTGACTGAAACCTTGTGATATGATCGTGCAAAGCTTGTGAAATAGAACAAATGCAGTGTAACAACAGATTTTCACAAATAACTCAAAATTCAATACGTTAAGACAGACAACAACATGACTGACATTCAACATTTAGACTCCCACACACCAATGATGCAGCAGTATCTTAAGCTTAAAGCAGAGCATCCTGAAATCTTACTGTTTTATCGTATGGGTGACTTTTATGAACTGTTTTTTGATGATGCTAAAAAAGCCTCTCGCTTATTAGATATTTCATTAACAAAACGAGGTCAGTCTGCGGGCCAACCTATTCCTATGGCTGGTGTTCCTCATCACGCCGTTGAGAACTATCTCGCTAAATTGGTGCAATTAGGCGAGTCTGTCGCCATTTGTGAACAAATTGGTGATCCTGCAACAAGTAAAGGTCCTGTTGAGCGCAAAGTTATTCGTATTGTTACGCCAGGTACAGTGACTGATGAAGCCTTACTTGAAGAGCGTCAAGACAACCTTTTAGCTGCGATTTGGCAAGACAAAAATGGTGCTTTTGGCTATGCAACGTTAGATATCACATCAGGTCGTTTCCGTGTTACTGAAATGCCAGATAGTGAAAGCATGATTGCCGAATTACAACGCACCCATCCAGCCGAATTGCTCTATCCAGAAACCTTTGAGTCAATGGCACTTATTGAGCGTCAGCAAGGTCTACGCCGTCGCCCTATTTGGGAGTTCGAACCAGAAACAGCAAAACAACAACTGAATCTGCAATTTGGTACCCGTGACTTAACGGGCTTTGGTGTTGAAAATGCACGTCTGGCACTCTGTGCCGCAGGGTGTTTATTACAATATGTCAAGGACACACAACGCACTGCACTCCCTCATATCCGTAGCATCACGATGGAACGCCCTCAGGATTCTATTATTTTAGATGCGGCAACTCGTCGTAATCTTGAATTAACTCAAAATCTTGCAGGGGGCACTGATAACACATTGGCATCTGTACTCGACCTTTGTGTTACCCCAATGGGCAGTCGTATGCTAAAACGTTGGATACATTCGCCATTACGCCAACGTGAACAACTGATCAAACGCCAAGATGCAATTAGTGCATTACAACCGCTCTATTTTGAGTTACAGCCTTTTTTACGCCAAGTCGGTGATTTAGAACGCGTATTAGCCCGTTTAGCGTTACGATCAGCACGTCCTCGTGATCTCTCCCGTATGCGTCATGCATTTCAGCAATATCACGATATTCATCAAGTGCTTGAACAAGCCGATATGCCTTACATTAAAGAATTACAAAAGCGCATTAGCCAGTTTGATGAATTATGTGAATTACTTGAACATGCCATTGTTGAAACACCACCAGTATTAGTACGTGACGGAGGTGTTATTGCCTCTGGTTATAATGCCGAATTAGATGAATGGCGCGCATTAGCCGATGGCGCAAGTGATTACCTTGATAAACTTGAAATTCGTGAACGTGAGAAATGGGGTATTGATACACTTAAAGTTGGCTTTAACGGTGTACATGGCTATTACATTCAAGTCAGTCGTGGGCAAAGCAATTTAGTGCCTATGCACTATGTTCGTCGTCAAACGTTGAAAAATGCTGAACGTTACATCATTCCTGAATTAAAAGAGTATGAAGACAAGGTATTAACGTCTAAAGGTAAGGCATTAGCTATCGAAAAAATGCTTTATGAAGAGATTTTTGAAAAGCTATTACCTCACCTTGCAGCATTACAAAGTAGTGCTGAGGCTTTAGCTGAAACAGATGTTCTCTCTAACCTTGCAGAACGTGCTGAATCATTAAATTATACTCGCCCAGAATTGAGTGAGAAAACAGGTATTCTGATCACCGGGGGACGTCATCCTGTTGTTGAAAAAGTCCTTAGCGAACCTTTTATTTCAAATCCATTACAATTATCACCTCAACGTCGCTTACTGATAATTACAGGCCCTAATATGGGAGGGAAAAGTACTTATATGCGCCAAGCCGCATTAATTACTTTACTTGCCTATATTGGTAGCTTTGTACCTGCTGAAAAAGCGTTAATTGGTCCAGTCGATCGTATCTTTACGCGTGTGGGTGCTTCTGATGATCTTGCTTCAGGTCGCTCTACCTTTATGGTTGAAATGACCGAAACAGCTAATATTTTGCATAATGCGACTGAAAACAGCTTGGTCTTAATGGATGAGATTGGTCGAGGTACATCCACTTATGATGGATTATCTCTAGCTTGGGCCTGTGCTGAAAACTTAGCAAATCGAATTAAGGCAATGACACTCTTTGCAACCCACTATTTTGAATTAACCACACTGCCTGAAAAACTTGAAGGCACTGCAAACATTCACTTAGACGCAGTTGAGCATGGTGACACAATTGCCTTTATGCACAGTGTGCAAGAAGGTGCGGCAAGTAAAAGCTATGGTTTAGCTGTTGCAGCATTGGCGGGTGTTCCAAAAGAAGTTATCCGTCGAGCTAAGCAAAAATTAAAAGAGCTTGAAATGCTATCAGGCAACTCTGGCTCTGGTCATGTTGAAACATCACAGCTGATGTTATTAACAGAAGCGGAGCCTTCAGAGATTGAATTAGCGTTGGATAAAATCGATCCTGATGCCCTAACACCACGACAAGCATTAGAACAACTTTATCGTTTAAAAGAGATGGCAAAATAGGCCATAAACAGTACAACATACTGATAATAAAAAAAGCTCTGTTTGATTTCACAGAGCTTTTTTATAGTTTTTTATAATTTATCAAACAGAGATAATCAGAGATAAATACAACTCTACTTAATGAAAGCATGGCTATATTTCAATCGTTCACCCAATAGTAGTAAAGTATCTTCGTCGCCGTAATTATCAAACAAACGAATAAATGAAGATAAAGCAGGATTAAACATCATATCGTCATTAATTTTCTCATAAGAAGTATAATTTTTTGTTTTTAATGAGAAAACTAGCGTAATTTGATCATCGTTACGGCCTTTATTTAAAATCAAATCATCATTACTTATCATCAAATCATTTAGATATTTATAACCACTTTCATAAAAAGTTTCTAAATTTCCATCAGTTTGACGTTGAACCACAGAATAGAGATCACGAGAAGCATGTTGAGCAATAAAATAGATATCACCTTTATCATTTTGAGCAACCTCTTTAACACGCAAAGGAAGCCAGCGTGTTTTTGTTACTTCTTTATTCACTAAATTTAGCGTGATTTCTAACGTGTTTGTTGTGTAATGATGATTGTAAAAAATAACAAGTGAATCACCTGAAAGGGCATAATGAAATTGTGTAAACTCACCGAAATCCTCAGCGTAATATTGCTTCACCAGATCTTCTGTATTAACTGAATATTCCCAGCTTTCACCTTCATCTAAACTTGTCAGTATCGTCTTATTATCAACTAATACTAATTGTGATGTTGTTTGTGAAAACAGTAATTTTCCACCGATAAGCGCTAAAGGGAAGCGATAATAGCCAGCGTTAGTCTCTTGCCAAGGCATTAAATCTGCGACTGTAAACTTTGCTAAATCTATATTTTGACGCCCCTGCTCTGTAAATAATACACACTTATCAAGAACGCAATAAGCGTTATAAAAGCTACCTTGGCCTTGTGATACAAAGCGTGTGCCTTCTTTATCAGAAAAGTACAGCGTATATTTTCTCTGATTATCTTGGCGGTGAAGTCGACCATAAATATCTACGTCATATCGCCCACTATCAGATTCAGTCTTAATTAATATCCCACTAGAAGCATAAAAAACCTTACGCCAATCATAACGAGAATAAGGATATGAAGATAACTCAGAGGCGTTTTCATTTTTCCATTGCCACTTAGAGGCAAAACCATGAAAAAGCACACCATAACAGAGCAGTAAGCTTAAAATAAATAAGCTTGTGATGATGATAAAAGGCTTACGGAAAAAAGGGTTCATTGACGCAGCTCCGTAATATACAGCGGTCGCTTGTTCTCAACACATTGCTGCTGAAGTAAAAAATGGGTTTGATAACTGCTATTACCTTTTTCTGAAAACAAAATATAAAGGTTTGAAAACAATGTAATTAAAAAAGCAAAGCCAATCATGATTAAACCATAGATAATACCCATTCCTAAAAAGGCATCACCAATAGAATACCAATCCCATTTATCCCAATAATTTCCATTATCATAAACATCGGAAATAGATAAACCAGCAACCATTGAGAACACAAAAATACTGACTAATGCGGTTATTAACAGCGATAAACGATATGTGCGCTGATGCCCAATATACATTTGTCCTGAAATTGAATAAGCGCCATTATCTGTATGATTATAAACCCCTAAGATAACAGGCCCTGAGTTCTTATCTTCAGCTTGCCAAAAGAACAATTCAACATCATCGCCATCAGCAAGAAACAAATTATGATCAGAATAAAATAAGCGCTCTCTGTAACTTAATACAAAAGGATGTTTATTAATCAGACAGGATATTTGCATTATTACAGTCTCGCTATTGCGGGAATGTATTTGAAGTCTATTAATACTATGAATTTGTATTATTCCTCTAACTCGCTGCACTTTACTTTGCTTTATTTGAGGAAACGACTTTTTACTCAGGGTAAATGAAGGTAATGGTGCTGATTTTATTCCAGTAATAATGAGTTGCTCGCCATCTGGAGCTATCAATGCTTGCTTGGCGATGACTTTATCCAACGCCTTTATTCTCTTTCTATGTTTGGGTCTGGTGCGCTGAAAATAGCGATAAACTTTTTCTCCGATATAACTGATCCCAGCCATAACAGCACCAAATGAAATAATCATTGTGATAATGATAAAGAAATTAGGCTCTAAATAAATTAACGAGAAATAACTCCACCAGCCTCCAATCACGGTCAGAAAAAATGCAATCAATAACCATTTTTTCTGTTTTGCTGTTAGCGTGAATTTTCGTTCAGGCTCCAATCTTCCTTTTGTATCATGATAAATCCATTGCACCCAGAAACTGCCATCTTTCAGTAATTCTGCACAGATTTTAAGCTCATCACCTTGTTTTAATCGTTTAAGAAGATCTTGTGAGTTAGCAAAATCCGCTTCATTAAGATAAAAATTTTTACCTGATGCTATTAATCTCACCATTCCCTTTGGAGAGATTTTATTTTGGCTAAAATCACAACGCTCTAGTTTAACGTTTAAAAAATAATCTTTCATATCTTCCTTTATTACTTTCACCAGGCTGACGAGGTACAAGACTGCGCTCTTGTTTTATCGTTTTGAATCGTATAATACAAGATAAAGAAAAGCCGATTAGCAAACCCACTAATCGGCTTTGGTAATAACAATATGTCAATTAAAGCTATAAACAGAAATTGGGTGGCTAACTATGCTTTGAAAAGTGCTTCAATACATAATCCCTGACTTTGTAAAATGTCTTTTAGTCGACGTAGTCCTTCAACTTGAATTTGACGAACCCTTTCTCTTGTCAGACCAATCTCTCTACCAACATCTTCTAAAGTTTCTGCTTCATAGCCTAATAACCCGAAACGACGTGCTAATACTTCACGTTGCTTAGGATTCAATTCAAATAACCACTTTATGATATTTTCCTTGAGGTTATTATTTTGAATTGTTGCTTCCGGCCCTTCTTCATTTTCGTCAGAGATAATATCAAGTAATGCTTTATCTGAATCGCCACCAATTGGGGTATCAACAGAAGTAATACGTTCGTTTAAACGTAGCATTTTACTCACATCTTCAACTGGTTTATCCAATGTTTGTGCAATTTCTTCAACACTAGGCTCATGATCGAGTTTATGTGCTAATTCTCTTGCCGTTCTTAAATAAACATTCAGTTCTTTAACGATATGAATGGGAAGGCGGATAGTACGGGTTTGGTTCATAATGGCACGTTCAATTGTTTGACGTATCCACCATGTCGCATAAGTTGAAAAACGGAAACCTTTCTCAGGATCGAATTTTTCAACAGCACGAATAAGACCTAAATTCCCTTCTTCAATAAGATCAAGAAGAGCAAGTCCTCGGTTTGTATAACGACGAGAGATCTTAACAACTAAACGTAGGTTACTTTCTATCATTCGTTGTCTTGAAGGAATATCACCACGTAGCGCTCTACGGGCAAAGAAAACCTCTTCTTCAGCGGTCAGCAACGGAGAATAACCAATTTCTCCTAAATAAAGCTGAGTTGCATCGAGCGCACGCTGGTTGACTCCTTCAATAAGTTCAATTTCGTCTTGAGCATCAGACTCATTTTCTGCCTCTTTTGCAGCAACTTCATCGAACTCTTCCATGTTCTCTTCAATTTCATCTGTATATAACTCGTCTACTCTTAGCGTACTTTGGCTCATCAGCTGCTCCTACCCTTGATAATTTAGGTAAACGACTCATGATTAAAGTCTGTTTACCAGTTTATCGCTGTGTCACGACACAACGGGTTTACTGATTTTCCCTTGTAACGAATTACAAAATAAAAGATAACATAATCTATTTTACTGTTAATTTTATTCTTTCTTTATTCAATATATAACTTAACTATTGAGTGCAGGTTATTAACAGTTTTTTTATTATATTCTACGTACATTTATCTATACGTAAAATTACTCTATTTGATGCGCTATTTGTGACTACTTACATCTAAAAAAAACAAATAAAAACCCATAATAATAAAATAATATCCAATAATTTATATTACGTACTATTATTAAAAAGATAATCTAATAAAGGAAATATCCACCTAAACAAGGGGTTATTTTATAGTCCATCTTTTAATAACAACGAATCTTTATTCATTTTTTATATAACAATTTTTAGCATACGCATTCATTGGTTGAGAATCAACCATCTAATTTAACGTTATCTATAATTTTATATTGATCTCTCATTTTTAATAATCTTTTAATAAGCACTTATACTTAGTTAAAATTTATTTTGTTTCAATATTTTAATTAATTACAGATAAGAAAAAGCCCTCTTCTTTTTGTAAAGGAGAGGGCTTAACTTTAGGATTATTCACTATGCGAGTAAAAAATCACTTATTTATTTCTTAGGTAAATAACTCATTGGGTTGAGTGATTTTTCTTTATAGCGGATCTCAAAGTGTAGTCGGACAGAACTGGTTCCTGAGCTACCCATTGTGGCAATTTGCTGACCCGCATTCACATTTTGCTGTTCACGCACCAAAATGGTGTCGTTATGTGCATATGCACTGAGGTATTCGTCATTATGCTTAATGATAACGAGGTTACCGTAACCGCGTAATGCGCTACCTGCGTAAACCACTTTACCCGCAGCAGTGGCAACTATTGGTGAACCTTTTGTACCACCGATATCAATACCTTTATTGCCGCCAGGCGCACTTGAGTAACTTTCAATAATATTACCTTGCGCAGGCCAAATCCACTTACCAGAAGCTGCCGTTGGTGCTGGTGTTGCAGCAGTTGTCGTATTTGTATTCGTTGTTGGTGGCGGTGTCGTTGTTTTTGGTGGTGTTGTTGCTGGTTTAGTAATCAATGGTCCCATAGCACCATTGTTTGTTGGTTTAGCGTGTGCCGTTTGAACACCAGCGCTACTTGATTGATTAATAACCGATGTATTGACATTGGTATTAGTACCCGTGTTGACCTGACGGTTACCAATATTCAACACCTGCCCTACGTTTAAGCTATAAGGTTCTGAGATGTTATTCATTGATGCCAGTTCTTTTACATCACTATCTGTTATCCAAGCGATATAGAACATAGTATCACCGCGTTTTACGGTGTACGTATTGCCGTTGTAGTTTCCTTTCGGAATACTGTCGTAGTTACGGTTATACACAATGCGTCCAGAGCCATCAGTGTTTACATTTTGAGCTGCAACTGATGTTTGAGGGCGAGGCTGGTTTTGAGACTGAACCACGCCTCCATTAGTCGAAGCGGAGTTCACCTTAATAGAAGGAGGAGGTGACGATTGTAAGGGGGTAGTTCTTTCAATAGGTGTCGCATTACTGTTAGTCATCACAGGTGCGGTTGATACCGTATTATTTGAAGAGCTATCATTTACAGAGGTAATTGGCGCAGGACGATAAGGTGTATCTGCACAGCCTGTTAATGCAAATCCAATTACCGAACACATGATTGCCCAGCGGACATGCTTAATTGGGCTTTCTGAATTCATACTTCCTTCTCCCTTTAAAAAGGCATTAGCATCTAGCAATTTGTCGAGTTAAACAAAAAGACTGCAATTTTTTGAAAATGTTTCATTTATTAGTGCAGATTACGACAAGCTATTAAAAAGCAGTAATAAAAAACGGTCAGATTTATCTGGAAGTTATGCTAACTCACCTGCGATTAAAGGAACAAATCTAACAGTTTCTATAGATTGATAGTGAAAATCATTACCTAAACGTCGGATAAACTTCAGTATTTGTTGTTGTTCACCAACAGGTATGATCATCCTGCCACCATCGGCTAACTGCATCAATAACTGTTGTGGTACTTCTGTTGCACACGCTGTCACTATTATGGCATTAAAAGGAGCTTTTGATGACCAACCTTCCCATCCATCACCATGACGTGTCGAGATATTATGTAAATCAAGATGTTTAAAGCGCCGTTTAGCTTGCCATTGCAATATCTTTATACGCTCAACGGAACTAACATGATGAACTAAATTTGCTAATACTGCAGTTTGATATCCCGAACCTGTACCAATTTCTAATACAGAATCGGTACTTTGTAATTCCAGTAGCGTTGTCATTTTGGCAACAATATAAGGCTGTGAAATAGTTTGCCCATTGCCAATAGGCAAAGCCGTATTTTCATAAGCCTTATGAGAAAGCGCTTCATCAATAAAAAGCTCTCTTGGTACTTTACTCATTGCTTCCAACAGGCTCTCATCCTTGATGCCATGCTGTTTTAACATTGTCAGTAAGTCTTTCATTGACCGACTTAACATGTTTTTTTGACCTCTGCTTTATTTAACCAATTTTGTAGTAAATCAAGTGCTTTATAGGCTGTTAAATCGACATGTAATGGGGTTATCGAAACATAACCTTCGTCAACAGCAGCAAAATCTGTATCAGGGCCTACATCATTTTTTTCACCTGGAGGCCCAATCCAATAAAGACTATTTCCTCGAGGATCAGTATGTGTATAAACATGTTGTGAAGCATGACGACTACCACAACGTGTAATACGAAAACCTTTTACTTCATCAAGAGGAATATCAGGTACGTTAATATTGAGAATATTTCCCGCTCTTAACGGTACTTGTTGTAACATTGCCAAAACTTCACAAGTCACTTGAGCGGCTGTCTCAAAGTGCGTTTCACCATCAAGTGAAACAGCAATGGCGGGTAACCCTAAAAAACGCCCTTCTGTTGCCGCTGCAACAGTACCTGAATAAATAACATCATCACCCAAATTAGGACCATGATTAATACCAGAAACCACAATATCAGGACGAGGACGTACTAAATGGTTTACACCAAGATAAACGCAATCTGTCGGTGTTCCCTCAACAATCGCAATATCCCCATTCTCAAGCTCTTGCTTACGTAGAGGTCTGTCAATTGTTAAAGAATTAGATGCAGCACTACGATTACGATCAGGTGCAACAATTTGTACATCATAACGCTGGCACAATGCTTTAGCGAGAGTCTGTATCCCCTTCGCCATCACACCATCGTCATTACTCACCAATATTTTCAGCATCATCATTCCCTAATAAAATTAATTCACGTACAACGCTAGTTGCAAAGCTTCCTGCGGGTAAAAAGAATGACAGAGAAACAGTGGTGTCGTCTACCCAATTCCATGACATATTTTCTGGTAATACATTGATAGCACGTCTTGTATTATCAACGCGTTCTTGTCGAGCTAGTGACCAGAAGGCTTCATATTCTGCCAGATTTTCAGTTTCAAAATCCAATGCTTGTGATTGTGTACCTAAATCACCTTTACCCGGCAAAGGTGCCGTAATATGAACATCATGCTCTTCATAACGAGTTTGTGTTTGAGCCAATTCTGCTTCATCAACAACAAACCAGCTACCTCTTCCATGAAGCTGCATTGCATCACCGAGTATCACTTTTGAATATAAATCATATTCCAATCTTTTGCTGACAATATGATTAAACATCGCACTACGGGCTGCTGAGAGATAAAAGCTACGTTTTCCTCGTTCTTTTACGCGGATTTCGTCCGTTGCCCAACGCATGGCTTGTCGTAAATTATCACCATTACGACCGAATCGTTGAGCACCAAAGTAGTTAGGAATACCTTTTGCTTTTATTTGCGCTAATCGAGTATCAACAAAATCGCGATCAGAAATTTCTCGTAACACCAATGTAAAGTGATTACCTTTTAGCGTTCCTATACGTAATTTACGTTGTTGGCGAGTCGTTTCTAGAATTTCGCAACCCTCTAAAACAAGCTGGCTAAAATCGGGCATCTCTTTACCTGGCATTCGCAGGCAAAACCATTGTTCAGTAACAGCATTTCTGTCTTTTAATCCAGCATAGCTTGCATCACGCGGATGAATACCTACAAATTTTGCCAATTTTTCAGCAACAAAAGCCGTGTTACAACCTGTTTTTCTGATTTTCACCATGACATGCTCGCCTTCACCATCAAGGGTGAAACCAAGATCTTCACAGACAATAAAATCTTCAGGAATTGACTTTAATAAGCCTGTTGCTTGTGGTTTTCCATGTAACCAATGGAGTTCAGGTAAATCACTCATTCAGGTAATGACTCTTTCATTAATAAAACAACGGCTTCACAGGCAATGCCTTCTTTTCTGCCAACAAATCCTAGCTTTTCTGTTGTAGTCGCTTTCACATTGATATCATCAACATGACAATGAAGATCTTCAGCGATATTGACGCGCATTTGCGGTGTATGAGGTAGCATTTTTGGTGCCTGAGCAATTATCGTGACATCTAAATTACCGATTCGGTAACCTTTTGCTCTTACGCGTGAGAATGCTTCACGAAGGAGTACACGGCTATCTGCACCTTTGTATGCGGGATCAGTATCAGGAAACAATGTGCCAATGTCTCCCATCGCTACCGCGCCTAAAATAGCATCTGTCACCGCATGTAATACGACATCGCCGTCAGAGTGAGCTAACAGCCCTTGTTCATAAGGAACTCTGACGCCGCCAATAATAATAGGACCTTCACCGCCAAATTTATGTACGTCGTAACCGTGTCCAATTCTCATTTTATTATGTGTTCCTTATACTGGTGATTTGGCGTGAGAGGAAAAACTCTGCAAGCGCTAAATCTTCTGGCTGAGTAACTTTGATATTATCTGCACGACCTTTAACTAATAAAGGTTCATATCCAGCAAACTCCATCGCTGAGGCTTCATCAGTGATCGTTGCTTTTTGTGAGAGTGCATTTTCTATATTTTGCTTTAATAACAATGCAGGAAAGAATTGTGGCGTTAAAGCATGCCATAGGGTTGTTCTTTCTACTGTTTGTTCAATATGGTTATCTTGTTGATGACTACGCTTCATTGTATCGCGAACAGGTGTCGCAAGAATGCCACCACAAAATTGTGGATCCATAACGTTTTCATCAATTAATTTAATAAGATGGTCAAGATCGCCAAAATGCAGGCAAGGTCTTGCTGCATCATGAACTAACGCCCATGTATTTTCAGAAAAATGTTGAGTGACATACTCTAAACCTGACAATACAGAGTCAGCACGTTCACCACCACCATTAACCGTAATTATTCTTTCATCTTGCGCTAAAGGTAAAGTGTGAAAATAGCTGTCATTAGGGCTGATCGCCACGATAATTTGCGTTATACGTGGATGTTTTAATAAAGCATTAATGGTATGTTCAAGAATAGTCAATCCGCCAATTTTCAAATATTGTTTTGGGCAGACTGATTGCATTCGACTTCCAATACCAGCCGCTGGAATAACGGCAACAATAGGAAGAGTTGAGTTTGTTATATTCATTATGATATTTGTATCAGGACACACTATTAATTCAATAAATTAACGACGTGGTTGAGATTTATCGCTCACAATACGGAAAAATGTCTCATTAGGCTTTATCATTCCTAATTCACTACGAGCACGTTCTTCTAACGCTTCTTGCCCGCCATTGAGGTCATCAATCTCTGCAAATAGACGATCATTACGCTCTTTTAACTGCGTATTTTGCGCCAATGCAGATTCAACTTCTTGACTTACTTTGTTGTAATCATGGATACCATTTTTACCTAACCACAATGAATATTGTAGCCAACCAAGTAAAATCAGAAGTAAGACTGTTAATTTCCCCATTACCACCCCCAAGATTAATGGGCTAATCATCCCACAACTCAACCACAGACGCCACAAAAGTGCTGGAATATATTACATTATTATTCCTATTTTCCTCACTATAAACGTGGGTAACTTCTGTAGAATTCAAACTAAGACTTGATTTTTTCTTATTAAGATAAGGATCTATACACTGAATTCATCAGTAAATGTATGCGTGGTTGAAAATCTTAAATAGCCATAATATCTCTACACATCCCCTCCTTTTATAGGGTGTTTGTGTAGAGATAATGTAATGTCGTCTTAAAACTCACGATAGATTTGATTTTGCTGTAAGTAAGCGAGGATTTGTTGGGTTAGTTCACTTATAGAAAGTGTGCCATCTAAATGTAATTCAGGATCAATGGGCTGTTCATAAGGCGAATCTATACCTGAAAATTGTTTTATCTCTCCACGTCTTGCTTTTTGATAAAGCCCTTTCGGATCACGCGCTTCACAAATAGAAAGAGGTGTATCAACAAAGATCTCAATAAATCTTCCTTGCTCAAAGCGATCTCTAACTTGTTGTCTGTCTTTTTGGTAAGGAGAGATAAAAGCGGTTAAGACAATAAGTCCCGCATCTACCATCAATTTAGCCACTTCCCCCACACGGCGGATATTTTCGTGTCTATCTTCTGCACTAAATCCGAGATCACAACATAAACCGTGGCGTAAGTTATCTCCATCTAATAAATAGCTGTGAATAGGCGAATGTGTTTGTGAATATTGATAAAGTGCTTGCTCTAACGCATCGGCAAGTGTGGATTTACCTGAGCCAGATAACCCTGTAAACCAAAGCACACATCCTTTGTGTGCTTGTTGTGATTCGCGTTCATTTAATCCAATTTTATGAGGATGCCAAACAATATCGTTGCTTATCACCACTATTTTCCTCCAAGAAGATCTCTTGCTCCCCAATGGGGAAAGTGGCGACGGATAAGCTGATTTAACTCGACTTCAAAAGCATCATATTGCGTCATAGTTTGTATCGCGTTATCTCTCGTTTCTCGAATAAGTCCAGCGCCTACGGTGATATTGCTCAGTCGATCAATAAGTATTAATCCTCCGGTATCAGCATTAACTTGATAGTTATCCAGCACCAGAGGCTCTTCAAATGAGACTTCAACACTACCAATCGCATTTAAACTTAAGTTATCTGTGACTTGTTGGGTGAGTTTATTTACATCCACTTGATAATGAATATTTTCTATTTTAGCGCGGCTTTTTTTACCTGCAATTTTGATATCCAGAGTATGACCTTGCACTAAAGGTTGCTCTGACATCCACACCACGTCAATTAACGCATGAGTGCTAATATTGGCGGTTGTATCGTTACCATCAACGATAATATCTCCTCGACTAATATCAATTTCATCTGCCAGAACCAACGTGATTGCTTGCCCTGCTTTAGCTTGCGTTAAATCACCATCAAAAGTGACAATACGTGTAATCGTTGTATGTTTTTCTGAAGGTAATACTTTGATTTTTTGCCCTTGATAAAGCACACCTGAAGACACTGTACCGCTGTATCCTCTAAAATCTAAATCTGGACGATTCACATATTGCACAGGAAAACGCAATGCTTGCGAATCTGCCCCCAATTTAACTGGTGCATCCTCTAATAATGAAAGCAACGTTTTTCCTTGATACCAAGGCATATTCAATGAGGGAGAAACCACATTGTCACCATCAAGGGCAGAAATAGGGACAAATTCAATAGTAAGATCTGTTGGGAGTTGATCGGCAAATTTAAGATAATCTTGTTGGATCGAATCAAAGGTCGCTTGCTGATAATCCACCAGATCCATTTTATTGATCGCAACGATTAAATGGCGGATCCCAAGGAGTGTGCTAATAAAACTGTGTCGCCGTGTTTGTTCTTGTACACCTTTTCGAGCATCGATCAACAGAATAGAAAGTGAACTTGTTGATGCTCCTGTCGCCATATTGCGAGTATATTGAGCATGTCCAGGCGTATCAGCAATAATAAACTTACGCTTTGAAGTCGAAAAATAGCGGTAAGCAACATCAATAGTGATCCCTTGCTCTCTTTCTGCGGCTAATCCATCCACCAGCAAAGCAAGATCGAGCTTTTCACCTTGAGTACCGATCTTTTTGCTTTCATTTTGTAATGTAGAAAGCTGATCTTCGTAGATCTGCCTTGTGTCATGAAGTAAACGCCCTATTAATGTACTTTTTCCATCATCGACATTTCCACAGGTTAGAAATCGCAGTAATCCTTTATTCTGTTGAGCCTTAAGATAGCGATCTACACCGCCCTGTTGTGCGATTTCACCCGCGACAAGTTGATTCGTTTTTATGGCTAAAAGTCCCATATTTCCTCCGATTAAAAATAACCTTGGCGCTTTTTCAGTTCCATTGAGGCCGACTGATCACTGTCAATTAAACGCCCTTGTCGTTCGCTGCTGGTGGAAATCAGCATTTCTTCAATAATGGCGGGTAGCGTTTCTGCTTGTGAAGGAATAGCACCCGTTAATGGCCAGCATCCCAGCGTTCTAAATCTCACTTTTTGCTGTGTGATCACTTCACCCGGTTTTAGATCAATTCTGTCATCATCTACCATAATTAAGGTGCCATCACGTTCAATAACGGGTCTATTTTTTGCAAAATAGAGAGGAACAATATCGATATTCTCTAAATAGATATATTGCCAAATATCGAGTTCCGTCCAGTTAGAGAGTGGAAATACACGAATACTTTCACCTTTATTAATCTGTCCGTTATAGTTTTTCCATAATTCAGGTCGTTGATTTTTCGGATCCCAGCGATGTTTTCTATCTCTAAACGAATAAATACGCTCTTTGGCTCGTGATTTTTCTTCATCACGGCGTGCACCACCAAATGCCGCATCAAAACCATATTTGTCTAAGGCTTGCTTTAACCCTTCTGTTTTCATGATATCCGTGTGTTTTGCACTACCATGAATAAATGGATTGATCCCAAGTTCTACACCTTGCGGATTGCGATAAACGTTAAGATCAAAGCCATATTCTTTAGCCGTTTTATCTCGAAACTCATACATTTCTCGAAATTTCCAGCCAGTATCAACATGCAATAAAGGAAAAGGTAATTTTGCGGGATAAAACGCTTTGCGAGCTAAATGCAACATCACCGAGGAATCTTTGCCTATTGAATAAAGCATGACGGGATTTTCAAACTCAGCGACAACTTCACGCAGAATATAAATGCTTTCTGCTTCTAATTGCTGAAGATGAGTTAATTGTGTTTCATTCATAACAACCTCGTTTTAGGCAAAATGAACCAAAGGTGAATGGATTGATGATGTTGATTGGGATTGTCTATCGCCAAACCAAGCAAGTTGGTGATGTAGTGCTGCGACTTCCCCTACAATTAATAAAGCGGGCATTGGCGCTTTTTCGGCTAACTGTGCTAATTGTGTTAGATTCCCCGTGAAAACTTGCTGATCACGACGTGTACCACAACTAATCACCGCGATGGGCGTTAATGGAGAACGTCCAAGTTTGATTAAACGCTGGCTAATAAGCTCGGCTTTTGTTGTTCCCATATAAATTGCTAGCGTATGGTTCGCCTGCGCTAATGAAGCCCAATCAGGCTCTATTCCGTCGGGTTTACAATGTCCTGTCATAAAGGTGACAGTTTGTGCGTATTGACGATGCGTTAATGGAATACCAGCGTATGCACTTGCGCCACTTGCCGCAGTAACCCCGGGAATAACTTGGAATGAAATGCCATGCTGTACTGCAACCTCTAGTTCTTCGCCACCTCGTCCAAAAATAAAGGGATCGCCCCCTTTTAATCGGACAACACGTTTACCAAGTTGCGTATATTTCACGATCAGCGCATTGGTTTCTTCTTGAGAAACACTATGGTGTCCTGCTCTTTTACCGACACAAATAGTGTCAGCGTCACGACGAACAAGCTCTAAAACTTCTGGACTCACTAAACTGTCATAGAGCACAACTTCGGCTTTTTGAATAACCTGTAAACCACGCAATGTTAATAATCCCGCATCACCAGGACCAGCCCCAACTAATGCTAGCTCACCTTGTTGGATCTCTTTTTGTTTCAATTGTTGTTCAAGCAAGGCTTCTGCTTGTGCCAGCTGATCACTTGCCACTAAAGCGGCGAATTTACCACTGAAGGCTTGCTCCCAAAAACGGCAACGCGATTGAAACGAGCCCAGTTGCCGTTTCACTTTATTGCGCCATTTCCCAGCAATTGTTGCCATTGTGCCTAAGGAGTTTGGTAATAAAGCTTCTAATTTTTCACGTATCATTCGCACTAAAACAGGAGCTTTTCCTGCCGATGAAATCGCAATCAAAATAGGGTTTCTATCGATAATGGCGGGAAAGATAAATGAGCATTGAGGTTGTGAATCCACGACATTGACAAAAATATGCCGTGCTTGTGCATCAAGATAAACTTGCTGATTAAGCACACTGTCATCCGTTGCCACAATCACAAGCATCATCCCTAATAGATATTCAGATTGATATTTGGCTGATACCCATTCAATTTTTTCTTGCTGATAAGCAAGATGTAATTCATCACACAACTGAGGTGCAATCACTCTTAAGCGAGCGCCTGCTCTTAATAACAGTAAAGCTTTACGCGCAGCAACATGACCACCACCAACCAATAACACTGGGCGTTCTTTTAATTCCACAAATAAGGGTAGGTAATCCATACGCGCATTTCACCTTCGTTGTTCACTTTATAACTAACGACTATAAAAGGTGCTTTAAGGGTTATGAAATGACAAAAAGCTATGTGATGGAACAGAAAGGAATAAGGAAAAATAAAATACTTTCAAATAGTTATGATTTTTCAAAAATGACAAAAAGGGCAATAGATAAGCTCTATTACCCAACTATTTATTGGCAGATAATGACGTTATTCGTGTAATCCACACTCACGTTTTAAGCCAAAAAATCGTGTTTCTTCTTCACTCATACCTTCTTCCCATTTTCGAGTTGTATGAATATCTCCCACAGAGAGATAACCCTGCTCCCATAAAGGGTGGTAAGGTAAGTCGTTTTCTTTAAGATATTGATAAACTTTCTTATTATCCCAATCTACGATAGGTAAAAACTTAAAGATCCCTTTTGAGATTGAAAGCACAGGCAAATGTTCACGGCTTTTAGATTGCTGACGACGAAGACCTGCAAACCACGTTTGAGCCTGTAACTCACGTAAAGCTCTTTCCATTGGCTCTACTTTATTTATCTGGTTATAACGCTCAATACCTTCAATGCCTTCTAACCAAAGTTTGCCGTAACGCGCTTCTTGCCAAGATGAAGATATTTCAGCTCGATAAACCTTCAAGTTAAGTTGTAATTGCTGCGTGAGACTATCAATAAACTGGTAGGTTTCAGGAAATAAATAACCTGTATCAGTCAAAATCACAGGAATATCAGAGTATTGTCTTGTCATTAAATGCAAACAAACCGCAGCTTGAATGCCAAAACTGGAGCTTAATACAAAGGCTTTAGGTAAATTATCTAAAGCCCAAGCAACCCGTTCAATGGCGCTTAATTGCTCTAACTGTTGATTAATCTGGCGCAAAGCATCTTTCTGCTCTTCAACAGGTAACTGTTTTAGCAAAGCAAGCTGAAATAGGCTCATACCACCTCCTGCACTTCATAAAAATCAATTGCTGAATTCAGTACAGGTTTAACAACATCTGTGCGAATAAGAAAATCACCGAAACCTTCATTGTTATGACGAGAAACCGCCCATTCACCAATCAGTGAATCAAGTATTGAGATGATTTCTTGCGAGGTAATATTTTCACGATACATTCTAGGGATACGTGTCCCGATGCGATTCCCCCCTAAATGCAAGTTGTAGCGATCAGGTGCTTTCCCCACCAGCCCAACTTCTGCAAGCATTGCTCGACCACAGCCATTGGGGCATCCCGTTACGCGCACAACAATATGCTCTTCACTCACACCATGTTTAGTCATTAAGTTATCAAGTGTATCGGTAAATGCTGGTAGAAAGCGTTCTGCCTCTGCCATTGCCAATGGGCAAGTTGGGAAAGAAACACACGCCATTGCATGTTCACGCAGAGGTGTGACGTTATCGTTAATCAAACCATATTGACGAGCAATGGCTTCAATCTTGGCTTTTTCGCTTTCAGGTACACCTGCGACAATTAAGTTTTGATTTGCGGTAAGGCGAAAATCACCTTGATGAATTTTAGCGATTTCAGCAACACCTGTTTTTAATGGAGCATCAGGCGTATCAATCAGCCGTCCACTTTCAATAAATAAAGTCAGGTGCCATTTATCATCAACACCTTTTAACCAACCAATTTGATCGCCTCGATGGGTAAATTCATAAGGTCGAATAGCCTCAAAAGTGACACCTGAGCGACGTTCAACCTCTTGTTTAAATGTCTCTACGCCAACACGCTCTAATGTGTATTTTGTTTTTGCATTTTTGCGTTCAGTTCGATTTCCCCAGTCACGCTGAGTTGTCACAATCGCTTCTGCAATTGCCAATGTATTCTCAATAGGGATATAACCAAACTCACTGGCTAAACGAGGAGAGGTATTCTTATCGCCATGTGTCATAGCTAAACCGCCCCCCACAAGTACATTAAAACCGACTAAATGCCCGTTTTCAGCAATCGCAATAAAATTCATGTCATTCGCATGAAGATCAACATCATTATGAGGTGGGATCACCACTGACGTTTTAAATTTTCGTGGTAAGTAGGTTTCCCCCAAAATAGGCTCTTCGTCTGTGGTTGCAACTTTCTCTTTATCTAACCAAATTTCCGCATAAGCATGGGTACGAGGTAATAAGTGTTCTGATATTTTTTTCGCCCACTCATACGCTTCTTGGTGTAATGAAGATTGCACTGGGTTTGAAGTACATAAGACATTACGGTTAACATCATTCGCAGTCGCTAGAGAATCCAACCCTGTTGCAGCAAGCATCTGATGTGCGGGTTTTACATTACCTTTTAAAATGCCATGAAATTGAAATGTTTGACGATTAGTAATACGAATACTGCCATAAAGCGTATTTTCAGTCGCAAACTTATCAATGCTAAGCCACTGTTTAGGCGAAATAATGCCGCCGGGTAAACGGCAACGTAGCATCATGGCATGGCGAGGTTCTAGCATTTGCTCCGCACGTTCAGCGCGAATATCTCTGTCATCTTGCTGATACATGCCATGAAAGCGAATTAACAAAAAGTTATCGCCTTCAAAGCCACCAGTTAAACCATTTTGTAAGTCTTCTGTAATAGTGCCGCGTAAAAAGTGACTCTCTTTTTTCATGCGTTCACTATCAGCCAGTTTCCCTTCAACCACTAAGGGCGCTTGAGTGTGTGATTTCATTTAATAGACATCCCTCTGATAACGCCGTTCTAGGCGTAGCTCACTTAAGTATTCATCTGCTTCTTCAATATTTTTATTGCCATACTCCATCACAATATCTAACAACGCCTGTTCAACATCTTTTGCCATCCGAGATGCATCACCACAAACATAAAGATAAGCACCTTGCTGTAACCATTGCCAAATCTCATTACCACGTTCACGCAATTTATCTTGTACATAAATTTTATGTGCTTGATCCCGTGACCATGCTAAATCGATATGAGTTAACAGACCGCTTTTGACATAACGTTGCCATTCCACTTGATAGAGAAAATCTTCTACAAAATGAGGATTACCAAAAAATAACCAGTTTTTACCTGTTGCAGCATCATTTTCGCGCTGCTGCATAAAACTTCTAAAAGGTGCAATTCCAGTACCTGGACCAATCATAATGACAGGTGCGGTGTTATCTTCAGGGAGACGAAAATGTGCATTTTTTTCGATAAAAACATTGACGCTATCGCCTTCTTTTAAGCTATCGGCTAAAAAACCAGAGGCTCCACCAGTATAAGTACGCGAGTTAACGTCGTAACGAACAACCCCTAAAGTAAGGTGTACTTCGTCTTCTACTTCTTGTTGTGACGATGCAATAGAGTAAAGGCGAGGAGTTAGTGGACGTAAAATATCAACAAAATCTTGTGCCGTAGGTTGAACACAATATTGACGCACCATCTCATTAATAGGATGTTTGTCTGCATATTGCTGAAGCTTGGTTTTATCAGCTACCAATGACAATAGATCTTCATGGCGCGTCAATTGGGCGTAGGCTTTTACGATAGGTGCGCTATTTTGAGTGAGTTCACAATGGTGCAGTAGCGCTTCTTTTAAGGTGAATGTTTGAGATTTTAACGTGACAGGTTCATCACCTTTTAGCCACAACAAGGCAATAAGTTCATCAACTTTTTCAGGTGAGTTATTAAACCAAACGCCTAGCGCATCACCCGGTTGATATTGTAAATCAGAACCTTCAAGGCTGATTTCAATATGGCGAATATCTCTATCTGAATTTCTGCCTGTGATTTTTTTATTAGTCAGTAATGTAGCAGTAAAAGGCGCATCTCGATGATAAATAGAGGCATTAACTGTATCTGTCGTACCTGACTGTGTTTGTTGCAGGATTTGCGTACTTTGTTCTGGTACTCTTGCTTTTAAGAGCTCTGTAAGCTGTTTTATCCATTCATCCGCAACAGATTGATATTCAACATCGGCATCAACTCTTGGTAATAAACGTGTTGCGCCCAGTTGTGCGATTCGCTCATCAAAGTCTTTTCCTGCCTTACAGAAATGCTCATACGAAGTATCACCTAAACTCAATACTGCATAAGCCGTTTCTTTCATTTCAGCGGCTTTTTTAGAGTTCAGATATTTATAAAAAGCTATCGCTTCTTCAGGAGGATCACCTTCACCTTGCGTCGATGCAATGATGATCAAGGTTGTTGTTTTATGGATCTGCTTAAACTTATATTCACCTGCGGAATATAGCTCTACATTCAAGTTGTGAGCAACCAGATTATCTCGTAACTGTTCTGCAAGGTGACGCGCATTACCCGTTTGAGAAGCAGAGATCAATGTAATGGTTTCCTGCTCTGGCACTTGTGCTGAGGTAACCGTTGTCGATGTGGGTATGACAGAAGGATTAAGCTGTCCCCACAAATAGCCAGATAACCACGCAATCTGCGCTGTTGAGAGATCTTTTGTTGCGTCCTGTAATTTACTCAATTGTTCCGAGGTTAATGGAAGCATTGATAATAATGGAGGTTGATTGCTCATTTATCCTGCCTTAAAAAAGCGAAGCACTTATCTGTGCTTTATTGTTCTTTGATAATATTTCTAATATTGAGAGGGTATCCCACGACTAGAAGGCGAATTAAAGACCTGTTGGCTCTATCTAATAACCTTAAATGCTAAATTTATTTATTGGTTTCCTTTATCAATATAATGAATAAGCAAAAAGGAACATAATAAGCCATTAAGATTAAGGGAGATTAGGCGTGATACGCTAAATCAGCTACACTGGTAGACTTCGTTCTATTTGTGTCTTTTTTTTTACTAATTAAGTCAAGAGAGTTTTGATGACAACCACCATCTTTAAAGATTTTCAGTTTGAAGCAGCCCACCATTTGCCACATGTTCCTGAAGGCCACAAATGTGGACGTCTTCATGGACACTCTTTTCTTGTTAGATTAGAACTAACAGGTGAAGTTGATGTACATTCAGGTTGGCTTATTGATTTTGCTGATGTGAAAGCCGCATTTAAACCTACTCTTGAGCGTCTAGATCACTACTATCTTAATGAAATTGAAGGCCTAGAAAATCCGACCAGCGAAGTGCTGGCAAAATGGATTTGGCAACAAGTAAAACCGTCATTGCCATTATTATCTGCGGTGATGGTAAAAGAGACGTGTACAGCGGGATGTATTTATCGCGGTGAATAAATCGGTTTTAACATTAACCCGTTATCACTTAAAAGAAAATCAGCCTTTTATTGGCTGATTTTTTATATTAAAAACACGATCACGCAATATTTAAATACTTATGCGTTTGCATCGAGAAACGCCAATTACGTTCAATACAGGTTTTAATACATAATGCTGTCGCACTCTCTTTACAACTAATGGGCTGTAAAGCAACAACGGGCGCAGGGTGTTCTGTACGCAATATCAGTAAGGCATCTAACGCTTCAATATCTTTTTCACGCCCAACGGGATGTTTTATCTCATTAGCTCGATTGATTGCGCTGGGTAATACCGTAAATCCCCCTTTCATACCTACTTTTGGGGAAAGTGTCACCCATGTTTTCTCACTACATAAAATATCGTGAGTACCACTGGTTTCTATCTGGCAGGCAAAACCTGCTTGCTCCAATCCTTCTGTTAAAGGGCGTAAATCATATAAGCAAGGCTCTCCTCCCGTGATAACCACATGTTTTGCACTATAACCTTGCTGTTGGAAAAGTGATAAAATCTGGGCAACACTGGCTTCTCCCCAAGTATCGCTTTCTTGCGTTTTAATAGGAATATCGCCAAGAGGAACTTTTTTTTCGTCTTCTTTTTCCCAAGTATGTTTGGTATCACACCAACTACAACCGACTGGGCAACCTTGTAATCGAACAAAAAGCGCAGGAACGCCAGTAAAAACACCTTCACCCTGTAAGGTTTGAAACACTTCATTAATGGGGTATTGCATAAGAAACTCTGATATCCAATGAATGCTGATGATTATTACAGATAACTATCTCACCGTAAGAGGCTTTATGATAAGGTACATGGTTTGTTTTGAATAGCTAACGTGCGAGAAGACACTGAAAAAGAGGATAGAGTTCCTCCGTTGGACAGAGATGGGAATACTTTAGATGCAAAAAGAGAATCAACTTTCACGAGGATTATCAGGGCGGCACATTCGTTTCATGGCGCTTGGCTCTGCAATCGGTACAGGTTTATTTTATGGCTCTGCGGCTGCCATTGAGAAAGCGGGTCCGGCTGTATTGCTTGCTTACCTTATTGGTGGTGCAGCAGTATTTATGGTTATGCGTGCATTAGGTGAAATGGCAGTTCATCATCCTGTTGCAGGCTCTTTTTCACAATATGCAAGCCATTATATGGGGCCTTTAGCTGGCTTCTTAACTGGCTGGAACTACGTTTTTGAAATGCTGATTGTCTGTCTTGCTGACGTCACGGCATTTGGCTTTTATATGAAACTCTGGTTCCCAGATGTTGATCAATGGATATGGGTTTTAGGAATAGTTTGCTTTATTGGTGCCTTAAACCTTTGCCATGTCAAAATATTTGGTGAAATGGAATTTTGGCTTTCTATTGTTAAAGTAACCGCCATTATCGCCATGATCATTGGTGGTGTTGTCATTATGATGTATGGCTTTGGCCAACAAACTGAACACCCTATTGGTATCTCTAACTTATGGGAGTTCGGCGGCTTTATGCCAAATGGCATAGAAGGAGTAATAGCCTCACTTGCCATTGTGATGTTTGCGTTTGGTGGGATTGAAGTCATTGGTATTACTGCCAGTGAAGCTAAAGATCCTGAAAAAACCATTCCTAAAGCTATCAATGCCGTGCCGTTTCGTATCTTATTATTCTATGTGCTGACGATTTTCATTCTAATGTGCATTTTCCCTTGGCAACAAATCGGCCATAACGGTAGCCCATTTGTACAGATTTTCTCAAATCTAGGGATCAATTCAGCGGCAAATATCTTAAACCTTGTGGTTATCACAGCAGCAATTTCTGCGATCAACAGTGATATCTTCGGCGCTGGTCGTATGATGTACGGCATGGCTCAAGAAGGGCAAGCACCAAAATCTTTTATGAAGCTCACTCGCAATGGTGTGCCTTGGATGACGGTGCTAGTGATGTCTGTTGTATTGTTGCTGGGTGTAGTACTTAACTACCTTATTCCAGAGCAAATCTTTGTTTTAATCGCTTCTATTGCGACATTTGCAACAGTTTGGGTGTGGTTAATGATTTTACTTTCTCAAGTTGCTATGCGTCGTAAGATGAGTGCAGATGAAGTGAAAACGCTTAAATTTCCAGTACCGCTATGGCCTGTTGCACCAGCACTGACTATCGTCTTTATGGCGTTTGTTATCGCAATCTTAGGCTATTTTGAGTCAACCAGAATGGCATTGGTTGTCGGTATGGTATGGGTAGCTATTTTAACTGTTGGCTATTATGTGGGTATCAAGCCGAGAATGAACCAGAAATAAATCATATTTCTGAATCAAACAGTTATGAGTTAAACAATAAAGGCTGTGGATTAATTCACAGCCTTTTTCTTTATTATAAATTATGCGATTTTCACTAAGCCAGTGCTTGTTTTAAATCAGCAATTAAATCTTCCACATCTTCAAGACCAATCGATAGTCGAATTAAACCATCACTAATACCATGTCTTTGTCGTTCTTCTGCACTATAAGTAGCATGAGTCATTGTGGCAGGATGTTGAGCTAAAGATTCACAATCTCCTAAACTCACTGCTCGACTAAAGAGATTTAAACGATTGAGAAACTCTCTACCCGCTTTTATGCCTCCTTTTAGCTCAATAGCTATCATGCCACCAGATAAACGCATCTGGCGTTTGGCGAGTTCATATTGAGGGAAAGAAACTAATCCCGGATAATGAATAGTTTCAACCTTAGGATTATCTGTAAGATATTCTGCGATACGTTGTGCATTTTTGCAGATTTGCTCCATCCTTATGCCTAGCGTTTTTATTCCTCGTAATATTAACGAAGCATCATGGGGAGACAAACAAGCCCCAGTCATATCCTTTAAACCTTCAACACGTATTTTATCTGCTAGGGCGTGCGTGGTAATAATGGCTCCTGCTGTGACATCTCCATGACCTGATAAATATTTGGTCATGGAATGCACAACAATATCAGCACCAAGCCCCAAAGGTTGTTGTAAATAAGGCGAGCAATAAGTGCTATCTACCATGACTAAAATATTATGTTGATGCGCTATTTCTGATATTTTTGCTATGTCACTGACACGCATATTAGGATTCGCTGGAGTTTCAAAAAAAATTAATTTTGTTTTCTCAGTAATCGCTTCTTTCAGTTTTTCAAGGTTAGTTAAATCAACGTGCTTTATTTTGACACCAAATTTAGCAAGTCCATGATTGAAAAACGTAAAAGTGCAGCCATAAAGCGTCATATCAGCAATAAGTTCATCACCAGGCTGAAGTAACGACCAGCAACTAGAAGTAATTGCCCCTATTCCTGAAGAAAAAACAACGGCGCCTTCACCATTTTCTAATTGTGCTAAACGCTTTTCTAATAACTCTAAAGTAGGGTTTGAGATCCGAGTATAAAAATACCCTTTTTGTTTTCCAGCAAAGCAATCAGCACCATATTGTGCCGTTGGAAAAACAAAAGTGGATGTTTGAAAAACAGGAGGCACTAATGCCCCCTGAGAATCTAACGGAGAATAACCATAATGTATTGCTTGAGTATTAAAATGCTTATTACTTTGCGTCATTATATCTCCTATTTATTAATTAACTTTCTATTCGTTGGTTATTTTCCCCGATAATTTGAACTGTTCTTAGAATAATTGAGATCCCTTTAAGGGTATCAGGATTTCTTAATAATGCAAAAGTTGAACCTAATGTATATTTTTTATCTTGATAAATAGATTCTTTCTTTGCCATATTATAAGCAGCACTTAACTCCCATACTGGAATTAATGTTTCTTCAAACGCAACCGAAAGTTTTTCAACTGTTGCGTTATCCATAATATCTATTGAGTCAGATATTAAAGATAATAAATCGACGATATTATCAAAGCGCTTTAATGCTAATAATGGTCTTGCTTTTTCTAATAAATGTTGAAGATGTAATTTATCTTCATCAGATAATAGTTGAATATCTGCTGGGCTTAAGTTATTTTCACTCATTATTGTATCCCCTATAATAATCCTCTAACGGTTGCCCAATATAAACCTCGGTTATAACTATTACGCAGTAATCCACCTAGCTTTGTTGGTGGTGTAGGAATTACGTCATGTTTATAGTCATACTGTAATGGCATACCGGCTGATAATCCCATTTGTGCGACCGCTTGCACACGACCATCATAAATCGCAGCAGGATAACCGTAACGAAGTTCACCACAGATGTTATTTGCAATTACACCCGCTTGATTATGACAACTACCGCCGGCTTTACTAATCGGTAAATCAACCGTATCACCAAGAACATACACTTGATTTAATCCATAGACTTGCAATGTTTCAGGATCAGTAGGTAACCAGCCTTCACCATTATTATGTTCACTCAAACCTGTATTACGAATCGCCTCAACGGCCGTAATAGGCGGTGTACTCATAAGGATATCAAATGGCTCTGCCTCGCCCTCTTTTGAGTAAGCTATTTTCTTATCAGGATCAACATGGCTCAACGTAAAGCCTCGCTTAGCTTTAATATCTCGCTCAGAGAATACGGCTGGAAGAACCTCACAAACCTCTTGTTGCATAAACAGACAGTTTCTTAGAAGTTGAGCAACCGTAGGATAGGTATAAACAATTTCAATATTATTTCTCACCCGACGCTGACGAAGAAGCTCATCCAGCATCAATGTTGTCTCCATAGGAGCAATACCACATTGATGCGGTACATTAGGTGTTTCAGGGAAGCTAACAGTAATAAATACACGGCCTTTTTCAATTTTAGCTAATTTATCAGCAAGTGTTCTTGCGGCTTCATATTGGTAAAAATGATTTCCCGCTTCTTTTAAGCCTTCAATTCTATGAGGACTAGGAACACAACCTGTTGCTAATACTAAAAAATCATAGTTATATTTTTTATTAGATTCGCAATAAATCACCTTATTATTAAAGTCAAAACGTTCTGCTTTATCGATAACAAATTCAATTTCGGGTCTTAATAAACTTCTTTCTGATCGCATTAGCTCTTCTTTTAAAAAAAGATTAAATGCAATATACATAAATGCAGGTTTGTAATAATGATTAGGATTATCTGAAATAAGCGTAATTTTAATTTTATTTGAAAAGATTTCGTCATTTAATTTTTTAGCTAGGATATTAGCAAGAATAGTTCCGCCGGTACCACCGCCAATAATAACTATATTTTTTGTTGGCATTTTATTTCCTATATCTAGTGATATTAGATAGACCAAAAAAGTATAGTAAATAACATTAATATAACAAATAGATTAAATAGATAGATTAGTTAAGCATAATATAGCTATATTAATAAATGATAGATATAATCATATTTAATTTAAATATTAAAAAATTAAATATTAACTTATGTTATTATTACCTACTAATAAAAAGTCGCGATTAAAGGATGATGGTCGGATGCATCTGTGATTAAAACTTCAGCTTTATTCAACGATAACCCTCGATAAAAAATATAATCCAAAGGTTTGCCAAAGGCTTTTGTACGCCAATCATTATCAAAAACAACTTCTTTAAGTCTTAACGTTCTTGCAAAACGTTTTAATACATTGACTCTTGGGCGGCTCCACGCATTAAAATCACCCGCTAAAATAACAGGTCCTTTGTGATGCATGATATGAACAGATAAATTGCTCAATTGACGCTGATAAACATCGACACCAAAACTAAAATTAATCGCATGTACATTAATAACCATTAAATGATCACCCGTAATTAATGGATATACCGTAATTAATGCTGATTTGGGTAGTCGTAAAAAGGGCTCTTTCTCTCTGAGAGGACAGCAATAGATAGGATGGGAACTTGATAATGTCATCACACCAGCTGGGTGTTGTTGAAAAACCAAAGCAGGGACTTGGTCTGCAATTAAATGGTGAATTCCAGCAAAACGTACAAGTTCTGGTGTAGTTTGAGCTTCTTGTAACAAAAGCAAATGCGTATCTGTTGAGAGCGTTTCCAACATATTACGCCAATTGAGTCGTTGCTGTTTATAGATATTCCAAACCGCAATTTTTAGAGTGCCTTCAGTGTAAAGGGGCATTCCGATAGGTAAGGTATCCTTTCTTTCACTTAAAGGTGGGCTGGGCTCAATCCTTTCAACAGGTTGACCTGCTACAAAACGCACTGAATAATTCGGTTTTTTCGCCATTAGCAACCCCAGATAAACAGCAAGATATCTTGCTATAACTAAAGTATACCAAAGCCAAGCTTCACTCTCACCCTTTAAAAGGATACCATAATCAACAAAAGTAATTATTTTTATACATAATAGTTATGTTTACTTAAAATTATCTGATTAATTTATTCTTTATTCTAAATTTTAAGCAAAAAAAAACCTAAGTCGTTAGACTTAGGTTTCTTAATGTTGGCGGAACGGACGGGACTCGAACCCGCGACCCCCTGCGTGACAGGCAGGTATTCTAACCAACTGAACTACCGC